>Ga0307412_10000682_pt1 | contig 19629 bp, 22 predicted proteins | sample DK1Cmetagenome_3_FD_203823 | JGI IMG/M metagenome (GOLD analysis project Ga0307412, IMG submission 203823) | Maize rhizosphere microbial communities from greenhouse at UC Davis, California, United States - DK15-C-1 | ecosystem: Host-associated > Plants > Roots > Rhizosphere > Soil | place: USA...
CGCGCGGGCTTCGCTCTCGGCCTGGTCGTACGCACGACGCTCCTGCAGCGGCTGCTCGTTCGCATAGGCCTTGTAGTGCCACGCAAGGCCCGCCTGCAGCTGGGTGAGGTTGACATCGCGGCCGGCAAGGAAGACCTTGCATAGCGCCCTGTTGCGCTGCCCTTCTGGGCGGCGCTCCATCTTCATGCAGTGAGCTTCGACAGCCTGCCCGAACACCATTCCACTCAAACCCTCCTTGGAGCGCTGGCCGAAGGGCTGCGAGCGCTCCGGGGCATCGATGCTGGCAAGCCGGATGCGATGCGAAGCGTTCGCCACATCCAGCACGTCGACGGTGTCGCCATCAATTACGCCGACGACTCGGCCAGAAATGGCAAAAGGCTGAGCTGCAGCGGTCGCAGCGCTCAGTCCTGCAGCCAGGGCGAGTACGGCGGCAATAAAGACTCGAGTCATATCTGTTCCTTGGTGAAAGACTCAGGGACGTGGTGATACGGGATGGTGTTCGCGAACCTTTCGTGCACGCCTTTGCGCAACTTCACGCGCTTGCCGCACACGGGGCAGTCGGTGCGGTTTTCGGCATCCTTGGTGCGTACCTTGGTGCGGCTCCAGTATTCGCCATCCCCGCGGTTGCTGGCCTCGCAAACGGGCTGCAGGCGCGCGACACCTGGCGTGCGCTGCGCGCTCACGAAGCGCCCCCGGTGGTCTTGCGCGGCCTGTAGTCAGCCGCGTGGCGGAGGCGGTCCGCGTGCTCGCGGATCGCGTTGCGCAACATGATCGCAGCGTGTTCGCTGCTGCAATCGAACTGCGCAATCTGGTTCCCATCGTCGGAATGGACGACAACCTCGAAGCGCCCCACGGCACGGTCGATGGGGTTGATGGCAGCGAGTTGAATGTCCTTGAGGCTCACGATACGTCTCCAAGATTAGCAGTGGCTGCAGCTCGCCGCAGCTTGATGGCAACGTTTCGAGCCTGCGGCACAAGCCACTCTCGGCCGTCGCGCATCGCGGCGAGCTGGATGCGGCGTGCCACTCGCCAGTCGCTGACGATCTGGCCTGCGAGCGCAAAGCGCAGCACGGGCTTCTGGCCTGCTTTCAGTGTCGGCATGGTGTTCATGTTGTTCGGAAGGAGGCCACCGCCCGGGGGCGGCGGCCACTCGACCATCAGCTGAGAATTTCGACCTCGACGCGCTGCCCGCCCGTCAGGATTCGATTCACACCACCGACCACATACTTGCGGTATGCGGGCATCGCACGCCAATCGCGTGCGGTGACCTTGATCGGAGAAACTGGGGGTTTGGGTTGCTTGCTCACAAGACACTCCTTCTTGCGCGGTTCTAAAAACTCCCACAGGCCCGCGCGCCCGTGGGAGTGGTGCCGACTATTCGGCGCTCAATCGATCCAAGAGGCGTTCGATTTCCGGCAGGCCGAAATCGCGCTCTTCAAAGGCATGCCCTCCCGCTTGCACGCCGGCATCGCGCACCATGCGCAACGCTTCGGTTTTGGCTTCCTTCAGTCGTGCCATTCCTTCGCACAGCAAGAGAATTTCCGACTCGCTGAAAACAGCGCTGATAGATGACTGTTGTGTCATAGCGTCCACTCTGGCGTGTTCAGAACTGACCCGAGCCGAGGGCCGCGAGGCCTCCGGCCCGGTACTGCCGCACCACGTAGCCGAGGTAGAAAGGAGTGCCCGGGAAATGCTGATGCTCGTTCCAGTAGGCAAGCAGCGCGGCGCGGTCGCGGGAAGGAATCTCCCAGACCTGCGCCCGCACCTTGCGCCAGGCAGCGGCAAGCCGCTGGCGCGCCTGGCGCTCGGTCTTGACCACGGCGGCCACTCTCGCCCGGTGGATTTCCTCAAGGCTCGGCTGCTCTGCTGCAATCAGGTCGGCGAACAGCGGTGCCGCATCGCGCTCACGCTGCAGGCGACGTGCCGCAGCTGCCTGCTTGCGGGGCGTCCACACAAATTCATGGCGTTCGTATCGAATGAAGCGCACGGCGAGGCCTCAATAGTCCGAAGGCAACAGAATCGTGGTCACGCTGCGGTCATGCTCGGTGATGATCCACAGCCTGTTCGCCTCCGGGTCGTCGGCTTCGGGGTCGAGGTGGTAGCTGCTGAAAAGCCGGTGGTTTCCGTCGGCCAGCGCCGCGCCGTTCAGCGCCGCATCGTCCGCGCTCAGGTCGCCCCAATCGTTGCGACGATGGCGGGTCAAATACGTGTTGGGGGAAAGGCCCATGGCGGCCAGCTGGTCACGCGCTGCAGGCGTGATGACCACGCGGCCTAGGTGAAATGGGGTGTGGCTGCTGGGTGCCACAAGGGTGTCGCTACCGCTCACGATTAGCTCCTTGTTAGTGAGATATGAATATATCACACTACCCCGTGAAACGCAATACAAAATAGGGTATTTTGTGGTCTATTTTTCCACCCCTCGGGTGGTGCGGCCACCCTCCCCTGCTACTTGCCAGCGCCCGCCAGGTCGCGGCGGTCGACCAGTCGCTTAGCCTTCCTTGATGCCTCGGACAATGATCACTCCGCCCAGCCTGCTCGTGTCTTTGCGGATGCGCCGGGCCATGTCGATCTGCGCGCCTGCGCGCGGCTGCCAGCCACTCTTGAATAGCGCCTCTGCTACTGCGGGCGACTGCAGCACCTTGGTGAGGGCTGCATTGAGCTTGGCGGACACCGCCTCTGGCGTGGTCGCGGGGCCGGCCAAGGCGGTCCAGATCTCAATCTCGGCCCCATGCACACCGATGTCGCGCAACGTGGGAACCCCCTCGGCGAGCGGGCTGCGCTCTGGCGAGGTGACCGCGATAGCCTTGAGCTTGCCGCTGCGCACGTGAGGCAGCGCGAGGCCCGGGGGCAGTAGCGCCATGTGAATCCTTTTCGCCAGCAGCGCATCGACGACCTGGGGATTGCTGTTGAAGGGCTCGTGCTTCGCGAAGATGCCTGCGTGCATCTTCAGCAACTCCATGCCGAGGTGCCCTACGGTCCCGCTTCCCGGCGTTCCGTACTTCCCGGTCGTACTGATCTGGCGAATCCAGAGCAGCAAGTCCTCTGGCGAGCTGCCTACAGCCTGCGCGGACGTGACGAACACCAACGGCGCGGTACCGACGAGCCCGACGGGCGAGAAATCCGTTTCCGGATCAAATGGCATCGACGGATTCAGGAGCTTCGCAATCGTCATGTTGCCATTGATAAGCGCGCCAAAGGTGTGGTCGTCGCGCGCCTTGGCGACCTCATCTGCAACGATGTTGCCGCTCGCGCCAGGCTTGTTTTCCACGAGCACTTGCTGCCCGAGTAAAGCGGACAGCGGGGCAGCGATAGCGCGTGCTGCGATATCCGGCGCTGAATCCCGAGGGAAGCCGACCAAGAGGCGAACTGGCTTTGTGGGCCAGGCACCGGGATTGGTGCCCGAGCTTGCAGCCGACACGCCGGCCGCGAGCGCTTTAATTGCGGTGCCGGGCACGGCCAAGGCGGCGGTGGATTGAAGCAGGCGACGTTTGCTGATATTCATGATGTTGACCCTCCTAGTTGACGAAGTTCACAGCGGGATGGCCGCGTCCTGGCGAACCTTGAAGCCCTCGATAACCGGCTCCAGCAGCTCACGCATGCGGACGATGCCGAGCTCGGCTTCATTGCCCAGCTCGTATTCGAAGTTGCGATGCAACTCTGCGATGTCGCGCACCGACGCCGGCAGGCCTTCGCGCGCCTCGCGCGCGCGGATCGCTGCGGATGGGTCTTGGCGATATCGGTGCATGGATGCGGACAGCAGGCCTTTCACGGCCGCTACCGCCGCAGGATCAACGTCGACGCGGTAGGCCCACACTGCCGACACAATCGGCGTGCCGATCCACTCCCACCATTCGCGGCCGAGGTCGTATTCGAAGCGGAAGCGCTTGCGCTGGCGTTCCTCCACGGCCTGGTTCTGGATCAGAAGGCGCGGCGTTGTCGCGTCCTCTACATCGAGGTTGCGGCTCCACCGCCCGATGCGCAGCCCGTACTTCTTCTTCATGATGGCCTGGAGCACCCGCACCGACGTGGTCGTCTCGTAGCAAACATCGATGTCGGCGCCGTCGAGTTCCGACATGGGTACGTTCGAGAAGAAGACCACGCTGCCCGCCACACCGCGGTACGAAATTCCCCAATTGGCGAGCCGCTTCCAGCGCCCTTCCAGCTCGAACAGGTCGGGGATGGCCATGGGTGTCACGTCGAGCTGGCCACGCTCAACCAGTTCACGCACGCCGCTGGATTCGCAGCGGACAAGGTTCGCCGGCCAGGACTCGTGATCGCAGTAGTTCGGAATCCACGGGGATGAGGGGAAGAAGCCGATGTTCAGGCCGAGGTGAGGCGAGGTTTTAAACATGGTGCCGTTCTCCGAAGGTGTCTTGGTTCGCAGGCTCGGGGGCCACGTCGAGCAGATCGACGAAAGCCGCATCCGCGCTCACGGAGTCGACGCTGTACACGTTCGCGGGCCGCTCCGGCTCTTCTCGCCGACGCACCATGCGGCGCTGTTCGACCGCTTGGGAGAGCGTTTCAAGCAGTTGAACGGAGTCGTCCCACCCGAGGCATGCATCGGTGATGCTCTGGCCGTACACCAGCGTGTCGGCGCGGTCCTTGCCCGGCGTGAATTTCTGCGCTCCAGCCTGCAGATGGCTTTCCACCATGACACCGAAGATTCGGGTGGAACCGCCTGCCACTTGCTCGGCGATGTTCTTCGCAACATCGATTTGCCGCTCGTGCTGCTTGTTGCTGTTGGCGTGGCTGCAATCCACCATGAGCGACGGCCGCAGCGCCATGCCGGACAGGCCAGCGCATGCAGCATCGACGCTGGCCGCGTCGTAGTTCGGCACCGTGCCGCCGCGCAGGATCACATGGCAGTACGGGTTGCCATGGCTCTTCACCATCGCCACCTGGCCGTTCTTGTGCACCGAAAGAAAGTGGTGGCTGCGTGCCGCGGCCTGGATCGCATCGGTTGCGATGCGGATATTGCCGTCGGTGCCGTTCTTGAAGCCGATAGGTGCCGAAAGGCCGGAGGCGAGTTCGCGATGCACCTGGCTCTCGGTGGTGCGAGCGCCAATGGCGCCCCATGCGATCAGGTCGCCGATGTACTGCGGTGATATCACGTCGAGGAATTCGCTGCCTGCAGGCAGACCCATGCGGTTGATGTCGACCAGCAGCTGTCGAGCCGCGCGCAGCCCTTCGTCGATGCGGTTGCTGCCGTCGAGGTAAGGGTCATTGATCAGACCCTTCCAGCCCACGGTAGTGCGCGGCTTCTCGAAATACACGCGCATCACGATTTCAAGGGTGCCCTTGAAGCGAGTGCGCTGCGCAACCAGGCGCTTCGCGTAGTGCTTTGCGGCTTCCGGGTCGTGGATAGAGCACGGCCCCATCACCACGAGCAGCCGGTCGTCGTCGCTGCGAAGAATCCGCTTGATGGATTTGCGCGCATTGAGGACCACCGTCTCAACGGGCGTTCCTGCAATCGGATAGAAGCGCAGCAGGTCTTCAGGCGCTGCTACGAGATTGAATTCAGCGTCAGCCATCGTGGTTGACGCCCTTTCGCTAAGTGGCATGGGTTCGCTTTCAGTGGGTAAAAAAAAAGCCTGCAGGCGATGGGCCACAGGCTTCAGGAAATGAGCAGTGCTGCAAGAAAGAGGCTGACTAGGTCGTCATTCCCCACGGCGCCGAAGGAACGCTGAAGGGCCATGCGACAAGGTCATTTAGCGGCGGCTTGCAACGACGCGTTGCAGCCCTTGCGCAGGTACGTGAGGGCCTTGTCGAGCGACATCGAAGGGTCGGCCTTCAGCATCGCTGCAACGGCGCTCTCAACGGCCTTGGAGAACCGCTGCCCCACGGCGTCGGAAGCTTCCCCAGGGTTGTCGACCATGTACATGCAATGGCTGGTGTCGGCGTAGAACGCCTTCACAGGCGCCAGCTTCGACAGGTCTGCCGCGTTGGCCGAAGCTGCGAATGCACTTGCGAGAACCGCGAGCAAGAAATTCAATTTCGTCACAGAAAGTCCTTCCGATGAGTGGTGATAGAGCGATATAAATATATCACTCTTGGCGGAATTTAAACACAATTTCTTGACCTTTGTTACCCCTGTCCCCCGCCCCGCTCACGGGAGAAATTCCCTTTGGTGACAGTGCCGGCGCTACTCGAGAAGTGCCCTGTCACCAACCAAAGCGCGAGTCGTCAAAGGCCGCCCAGGCCACCGAAGGCGATGGAAATCGTCGAAAAGGCAAGGCGCTGCGTCAGTAAGTTCGCGAAGAGCCACAGCTCATCGAAATTGAGAACCGTGGCCATGTCGTTGTCAGTGTCGCCCGCGCCAGCGGCCTCCTTCAGCGCAGATAGCGTTAGCGGTCCAAAGCCAAGCCTCGCGTGTTCCACCCCTCCAAATTCAACGCCGAAGGCAATGGGAGCGAATCCCTCCTTTGAAACGCGGAACTCCATGTAGCCATCATGCGCATGAGAGGGGTCTTTAAAAGGGAGCGTCATGCCATGAAGGCAAACGCTGCCGGCGACGTAGTCACCAGCAACGCTGGCGATTGTCTCGACCAAGGACGATACGTGCTTCAAGTCATAGTTCGATGCACTCCCGCCCGCTACGTCGGCGAGCATGTCTGGAAGTTGCTTTGGAATCGATGGTGTCAGGTGCATTTATCCTGCCTCCGAAGTGTGCTGACCGACACCACTACAGCGTCGAGCCGTAGTGAAAAAAGGCATCCGACGGCCGCAGGCGTTCGAATGCTTGGCGGATTTCAGCCTCTCCCGGCTTGAAGGTGGATTGCCATCGCAAGGTGGCAATTCCTGCGCTGGCCAGGATCGCATCCCGCTCGGCGTCCCTGCGCGCTTCGTGCATCTTGTCGTCGAGCTCAACGATGCAGATCAGCTCGATCTTGTCGGTGTAGATCGCATAGTCGACTCGCTTCTGCGAAATGCGGCGAAACGCCGCAAGCCTGGCTTGCGGGTTTCTGACCGTGGGCGCGATGAGCGCCGACATTGCAACCTGGGGGAACACGTAGCCATGTGGGTTCGCGCGCGTCAAGCGCTTGAAGAACTCCAGCTCGTTGCCCGTCATGATGTTTTGCGGCGCGTAGCGGTAGAGGTTCTGCCGCAGCAGCGTTCCCACCACCACCGCAAGCGCCACGATCACAAGGGCACCGGCAATCACAAAGGCATCTGTGCTGGACATCAGCTCGTGCTCCCTTCAGGTCAGTTGGTTTTCATGCTGGGCATGATTCGCACCATCACGCGACGGTCCGGCTGCAAGCAGCGGATCAGCGCCGCGCGCTCCCGAACCACGTTGCAAGCAGCGCCAGTCACAGATTCCGATGAGCCGGCACCACGCGTTGCCACCGGAATGCTGGCAGTGGGAAGGCCGAGCAGCGACCCGATGGTGGCTGCGCGCTGCTGCGACAACGCCAGGTTGTAGGACGCATCGCCGAGGCGGTCGGTGTAGCCCACCACCTCAAGCGATGCAACACGGTCGCCGTAGCTGCGTGCCCTCGATGCCAGCGCTTGAACCGCTTGCCGGCCGCCAGGCAGGATGCTTGCCGCGTCACCCTTGTCAAAGCGAAAGAGCGCATCCGCAGGCATGTCGATCACTTCGAGCGGCTTCACAGCCGCCACGTCGACGCCCTTCAGCAACTTAGGCTGCTGGCAAGAGGATTCGAATTCAGCTGCAGCTTGCGATGCCAGCGTGAGCGCCTTGTCGATTTCCGGGCGACCATGATTCCAGCGTGCACCCTGGGTTTCTTCCATGTTCTCCCACACGGAAGCCTGAGCGACTTCAAGGCAGGCGGACGATGGGGTGCGGCACTGACTCCCCTGGTAGCGAGCGAGCGTGGCGCTGATCGTTGCAATGTCCTGCTGCCATGCAGGACGGCCATGGCGTGGATCGTCCGACGGCATCAGCTGTCGCGCAAAGATCGGCTGTTCCGCGTCTGCAGCTGGCTCTTGGCCTGCCGCCAGGGCATCCCTGATGCGCTTGGCGTTGTCGGCCGCCGTTGCGGGGGTGCCGTGCACGTCGCCCTGGGCCAATTCAGCCCTGGCCAGGTCAGCCCAGCACTGCGCTTTGGCCTCCCAGTAGGCCGCCTGCGGAGCATCTGACGCGGCTTGTGCTCCTGCTGCAGCGCACGAGAGCGCGAGAACGGAGGTACGGAAAAGGTTGCGACGAAAACTCATTTGGCGCACTCCGGGGCCGCGGCGCTAAGAACCGACACGAGCCGTTCGGTCAGGCGGACCGAATATGGCTGTGCCGGATGTACGTCGTCGGTCATTTCGGCAGGATCGAAGCGGACGGCTCCCCAGTCAGCGAAGAGAGCGCCTTCCTCGCTGGCGACACGCCGCGCGATGTCGTCGTACGGCTGTCGGTTGGGCATTTCTGGCTTCACGCGTGAAATGCCTGTCACCACCAGCGTGCGTCCGAGGGACTTCACGCGCTGCGCCATCGTGCGCAAGGGCGTCTCGTAGCTGAACCCGTTGCCGGCATCGTTGAGGCCGTGCTGAATGACGACAAATCGCGTATCGATGTCGTCGTTCATGAACTTCGGCATGCGCAGCAACAGGTAGTCACCGGGGGTGGAGTGGTCGACGACCCGCATAGCTGGCATGAGCCGCTTCAGAGCCGCTGCAGGGGGTTCCGCGAGCCTTCCTGCATCGGTGTAGCCATAGAGCACGGAATCGCCATAGAGCGTGACGCTGCACTCGGGTGGTTTCTCCACTGGCGCGGGAGACTGGGCAGGCGGTGGGGCAGCTATCGGCAGACCGACAATGCCGGCGCCACCGCCGCCACCACCACCGCCGCCGCCGCCACAACCAGCGACGGTTGCGAGCACGCAAGCTGCAGCGATGGCAAGAAGGGAATGCTTCGGGCGATGGCGCATCAGAACCCCCACGTCATGCCGACGGCGGCGCCAACCTTGGCGGGGCCGGTCGTCGTCATCGACACCTTGGCGTTCAAGAGCACCTGGTTGCTGATGTAGTAGTTCACACCCGCCGCGATGGCGCTTTCGCCGCCGTAGGTGCCGATTGCAGCGCTGACACTCTTGTTGCCTTCCGCGCGCGCGTTCGGCACGAGCGCTGCAGCAGCCATCGCCATCGCGCCTGCGCCCGCGATCTGCTTCTTCGTCTTGGCGTCGAGTGCACTGATCTTTTGATCGGTGTAGTTCTGTGATTGCTCCGAACTGTTCCCGACCATCCTTTGCACCTGGCCGAGGTTCACGCCGTCGGTCGGCGCCGTGCCTGGAGCAACATTGGTCAACTGCCGTTCCGCGCCGGCTGTGCCGAAGGAAATGGTGTTGGTGCGGTCCGCTACCGAACCTGGGCCGATGGCCACCGAGTTGCCGCCAGTGGCCGAAGCCGGAGGCAGGTTGTTCGGATTGGTGGAGGCAACCGTGCTGCCGATGGCCGCGAAGGCGCCCCCGACGTTGTTGTAGACCACGCCGTTGATGGTGTAGCCAGGTGCCGACACGGTGCCGGTTTGCGGGTCATAGGTCGCACCGCCGCCCAGATGGGTGGCCGTCGACGTGCCGAGGTTGTTCACATTGCCGCCCAGAGCATTGAGCGCGGTGTTCGTGGCATGGAGCTGGCTGCCATTCACCGCGTCCGTGCTGGTCGCCGTCAGGCGCCCGGCAGCAACATTGGTGATGGTGCGCTCGCTGCCGACAGCGCCGACGCTGACGGTGCTGGTGGGTGCGGTTCCTGCGAACCCGTAAGCGATGGAGTTGATGGTGGTGCCCGTCGTGGCCACGGCAGTTGCCGTGGTCGAACCCGCGCCCAATGCCACGTCGTTGGCGTTGGCAGCGGTAGCGCCCGTGCCAAGAGCAATGCCGTTCGTCAGCACGGCCTTTGCCGTGTCGCCGATGGCAATGCCACCCGCGCCCCCCGTGGTCGACGTGTTGCCGAGTGCGACCGAACCTTGGCCGGTTGCGATGGATGCATTGCCCATTGCAATGGCGCCATCTGCAGCACCACCCGTGGCCGTGCCATCGGACGTGGCGATGGAGTTGAAGCCAGCAGCTACCGCACCCGTGCCGGTGGCAATGGTTGGGTCGCCGATGGCGACTGCGCCCGCACCTGTGGCCTTGTTGCCAGCGCCGATGGCTACCGCCGAACCCTTACCGGCTTGCCCCGTCGCCGTGGCGCCAGCGCCGATGGCTACGTCGCCGGCATTCACCGCAGTGGCTTCAAGGCCAACGGCGGTACTCCCTTGGCCCAGAGCGTTCGAACTTTCGCCGAATGCAGATGAAGAGACACCCGCTGCGTTGGCGCGGGTGCCTACGGCCGCAGCGCCATCCGCCGTGGCTTTCGACTGGTCGCCCAGAGCGGTACTGTTCTTGCCCGAGGCTAGCGAGCCCAGGCCGAGTGCCGACGAAGAGGCCCCCTGCGCGCTCGCGCCAGAGCCCACAGCCACAGCACCAGCGTCCGAGGCGTGCGCGTTTTCGCCCAAAGCCGTGCTGTTCTGGCCGAGGGCCGTAGCGCCTTGACCGAAGGCCGATGAGCCAGCGGCAGCGGCGGCGGCTTTGGAGCCGACTGCGACAGCGCCATCGCGCGTGGCCTGCGCCCCGTCGCCCACAGCCGTGCTGTTCGAACCGCTGGCTGAAGCACCTTGGCCCAATGCAGATGAAGCGGTACCCGCCGCACTTGCGCCAGAGCCCACAGCGACAGCGCCGGCTTGCGAAGCGCTGGCGTTATCGCCGACGGCCGTGCTGTTCGGGCCTGTGGCCTCTGCGCCCTGTCCGAAGGACGATGAGGCCACGCCGCTGGCGATGGAGCCCGCGCCCACGGCAGTGGCGCCAGTCGCCGTGCCTTGAGCACCAGAGCCGAAGACCACGGTGTCGTCAGCGCTGGCGATAGCACCCTTGCCGCCTGCAATGGCGTTATTGCCTGACACCACGGTGCCAGGACCGACGGCGACCGAGTCGGTGCCGCTGGCAACCGAGGCGTCGCCCGTCGAGTTCGCAGCGAAATATTTGGTCTTCTGGTCGGTGTAATTCTTCGACTCGGTGAGCGACTCGTTGACCTTGATGTCGGTGTAAGTCTTGGATTCGTTGAGCGTGTCGCCGATCTTGATATCGGTGTAATTCTTCGACTCGTTCAACACCGTGTTGGAACGCGCATCGGTGTACGCATTGGCCTGGTTCAGCGTAGTGGTCGCTCTCGCATCGGTGTACGCATTAGCTTGCGTGATCTTCGAATCGGTGTACGCGTTCGCCTGATTCAGAGTGTTCGTCGCCGTCGCGTTGGTGTGGGCGTTGGCCTGATTCAGGGTTTGCCCAGCAACGATGGCGGTGTAATTTGTGGCGGCGTTCAATGTGGCTGAAAGACCGTCGTTCAACTGGTTCACGTTGACGGCGTCGCTACCAGCGGTTCCGGCCGCAACGTCGGTGATCTGACGACCACCGACAGCGACGGTGTTGTCGCGCGTGGTGACGCTGCCGCTTCCAAGTGCCACGGAGTTGTTGTTCTGTGCGTTTGCTCCTGCGCCAAGGGCGGTCGATCCGTTCGCCGACGACTTGGACCCTCCCCCCACGGCCGTGGACTGAGCACCGACCTGAAGAGGTGTGTTCACGATCAATCCGGTGTTCGGGTCCACACACTGGATGTTCACGCACCCGCCAATGGCGACTGAGCCCTGCGCGCTGGCGTTGGAGCTGCCGCCCACGGCCACCGACTGAAAGCCCGCCTGCGAAGTCGTGCCAATCGACGTGCCGTTGGTCTGAGCGACTGCACCTACGCCAACCGCCGTGGATGTGCTGGTGGTTGTGCCGGTGACTTGTGCGAAGGACACGCCGGTGATGGCGCTTGCGGCGCATGCCGCGAGAAGACTGAGCTTGTATTTCATATGGGTTACCCCCTCCAAAGTTAAGAAGCGTTCGCGTCGATGACCCGGAGAACCAGACCACTCGAACTGAACTTCATTGCAATCGGCATCGACAGCTGCCCGAGGCGGCCGGCCAGCTGGCCCAGTGCCTCCTTGAAAGTGCCGCTGTAGGCTCCGGTCTTCACAACCTCCGTTAGCGGGAAGTCGTGACTGCTCTCCCACTGCACGCGCAAGCCGGCTTGCTGCGCCCAGCGCTCTACGACAGCTCGAAGTGATTGGCTGTCCTTGATGTCCCATTGCTGAGGAAGCGCGCCCGCAGCCTTGCGTGCGGGGTCGTCCCAGCTTTTTTCTTGAACCGGCGCAGCTGCTTGAGCGGCAGCGGCCCGTGTTGGCGTTTGCGGTGGCGGAGCCACGCTGGCCTGCGGCGTAGTGCTGGCAGGCTTGGTCGAGGTGATCGCCAGCACGTTGGGCGCCTGCAGCTGCGCGGTGAGTGCAACGTCGGTGCGATAGCCCGCGTAGGTCTTCAGCATGGCGACGATGGCGTCAGCGGCATTCGCGCCGCGAACCGCTCGCGCTTCAGGCGTGAGGGGGAGGTCATGGCGCGCTACCTCGGGCAAAGTCGCGGAGGTGACCTTTCGACCATTGAGCACAGCGACCATGCCGCCGCTTTCCGCCCAACGCACCAGCACTGGCACGAGCAGGGTATCGGTCGGCAACACGTCGAATGAAGGCGTTGGCTTCGCCTGGTCGGCCATGACCTTGGGAGCAACGCCGGCCCCTGCCGCCCTGCCCTCTTCTTTTTTCGCCGGCTGCGCCGCGCGGCGGTCGACCTCCACCGGGGTGACTGGTGCCGTGGTGACAGGCTTGGCCACGGCCGCAGCTGCCGGCGTCACCACTGCCTTTGCGGAAGGCGCCGCCTTTGCGCCGCTTTGCGCTCCAGCAACGCTCGTCGTGGCCGGCAAAGGAGGCGCTGCGACCGCTGCAGGTACAGCGCGCGTGGTGACTGCCGGCGCTGCGATCGGAGCTGGATCTGTCACCACGCGTGGAGCCGGGGTGCCCGTGTATTCGAAGCGCGCGCCGCCGCTGGTCGTTCTCACCGCGAACTGAGGGAGGATCGTGGGCAGCAAGGCGTACTGACCGCGAACCTCGTACTCAATCGGCGCGCCGCTCGCGCTCGTAAACATCGGCCTCGATTTTTCGAGGTCCACGAATTGAATGATGGTTTGCTTGCCATCGTCGAAAGCACGGATGACCCCGTCGGTTCGCTGCGCCATCGTGTAGTCGAAGCGGTAGCTCGACGCGGGCGCGCCTTGTTGCGCCACATTGGCGCAGCCGATCAAACTGAGTGCGGATGCAACGCACAGGGCTATTCGTCTCAGCTTCATGCTGACTCTCCTTCAATGAAAAGTGGTGATGGGCGCGATGGCGCGCAGGAACGTCGCAGGGGTAGCCATGCGCGAGAAGTCGTTGGGCCGTTCATTCGGACGGCTCCGATGTCGAGTCCTTGGCCGGTGATGACCAGCCTGGAACCTCGCTGGATACGGCGTAGAGATTTCCTGCCGAGCCACCCGCTGCCTGGCGCGTTGCGCGGCTTCCCTCGCGGAGCAAAGGCGGCATACCGGAGGGCGCCTTGATGTCGACGCGCTCGCCTGCGCGCGACAGAATCCGCGAGACGTAGCCCGTGGCAAAGCCGGTCTTGAAATTGCCGGACTGGTAGCACGAGAACGCGGCGCGGAGGGCCGCTTGTTCGTCCCCGAATCGAGCGACCGCGCGGCCGTAGCAATCGGCCAGAACCTTGGCCCCGGCGCGAATGCTCGCGCAGGGGTCGAACATGTTTTCAGGCGTCAGGCCGGTGGACTTGAAATTGACGGTATTGACTTGCGCAATGCCGGCATCGAAGCGGTACCCATTGGCAAGGAACCATGTGGCCCAGCTCTTCGCCTCGGCCGCATCGCGCGGCTGTGTCGCGAGGTGGTACACGGCGCCGTCGGTCGCGACGATCTTGTAGCCAATGGCGTGGGGACGATTCGCACTTTCGACGCGAAGCAGCGGCCGGAATGTCTGTACGGCAACGTTGGGCGCGCAGCGCTGAATCAGCGCTGGCACGTCGGGCGGCATGTCGACGGGCATCATGGGATTCAGTAATTGAAGGCAGTCACTGCGGGCGTGTCGAAGAGACGCGCCCAAACGGTGACGATGGATTTCTGAAGTGCAGGCACCGACGTGCCGCGGCTCCACCAAGCGTTGGTTGGTGCGAGCACAAGGTCGGGCTGCGCCGCGAAGGTCTGCAGCACCGGCCACAGAAGCAATTGCTCGTAGCAGAGCAATGCGCCGTAGTGCTGACCTTCGAAATAGAAGACACCGGGCCCGCGCCAGTGCGCTACGGCGCTGTCATCGCTCCATGGGTGCCACATGCCGATGGGCACGGGAACCCGCTGGCGGTACACCACGCCACGGGCGGTTGGGGAGACGGCGACGATGACATTGCTGTAGTCGCCACCGCTCAGCGGTTCCGCCGCCCCGACGAACACCGTGCGCGGGATTTGCGCGGTGGTCCAAAGCGTGGCCGTGGCATCGAGCCACAGGCCTGCGACGCTTTCGGGCAGAAGGACCGTGTCTGCCGCTTGCTGGCGAGCAACTGCGATCAGCCGCTGGTTGTTGCGGTAGGTGGCGAGGAAGTCGTATTGGCCGAGGCCGACGCCGGCCAGGTTCGTATCGACTCCACGTGCTTCCGATTTCGGATTGGGTTGTGTGCCGCCGTACAGCAGCGACAGCGCCAGCGCAGCGTGGACGGCGAGGGTGTTGCGCGCGCGCCGTGCGCTGGTGGCCGCATAGCAGTAGGCCAGCATGAGGGCGAGCGTGGCGAGCAGGCCCAACCAGCTCGTGCGTGGGAAGAGCGCACCGGCTGCCGTCAGTGGATTGCCCCATCCGAAGATGCCGAGCGGAGGCACGGAAACCGCGAGCAAGGCGGCCAGGAGCCGCCACCAGTACCCAGCTGCACGGTCGGACCAGAAGAGCGCCCATGGCAGCGCGAGCAGTGCACCGCAGAGCACCCAGAAGCCTGCGCCGATCAGCGGCGAGGCACTGGTGCCGAAAAAGACCGCAGTACCCGTCGGCATGCCTCGCGTCACGGCCAGGTAGTAGGCGACTGCGACCAGCCAGGCATAGAGCCGTGAAGGTGCCTGTGCCCACAGCAACGCGAGGACCGGCGACAAGCCGAGTGCCATCGGGTGTTCGCCCCAGCCGAAATACCCAATGCCTGCGGCCGTCGCGATGCCGGCCACGCGAACGCTGGCGATTCCAAGTGGCGCAGCGGCGGTGCTGGCGCTCATTTCGCTGCCTTCTTGGCAGGCGCGAAGCTAGCCGGTGGCTTCTTTGCAGCGCTAGCCGGTGCCTTCTTTGCAGCGAAGCCGCCCTTCGGCTTGGGGTTCAGATTCGGCTTGCCGCGGAAGTCGTCGTAGCTCGCCGAGCACTTCGGCTCCGCATTCCAATTGGTGCAGCTCCAAAAGGCACCGTTCTTACCGGCGCGCTTCTTCAGCTGGCCCGTTTTGCAATCGGGACATGCCACCTTGGGAGTGACAGGCACATTGAGCGTCGCGGTCGCAGCGTCGGCCACCAGCTTGGTGATGAGCTGCAGGTTGCGCGCGATGAAGTCGTCGCCACTGATCCGGCCTGCGGCCACCATGTCGAGCGCTTGCTCGCAAATTCCGGTGAGCGCTGGGCTCTTCGCGTGCTCAGGGAGTGCAGCAATCAGTCCCCGCCCAGCCGGCGTGCTGATGAGCTGCTTGGAACCGGCTTTGGGTGCGCCGATGAATTGGCGCTTCTTGAGTTCTTCGATGATCCCGGCGCGGGTGGCCTCGGTGCCGATACCCTTGCACTCCTTCAGCCGTGCCTTTGCAGCCGGGTCGTCGACGTGCTTCTGTATTTCCTTCATCGCGCCCAGCAGCAGCTCTTCCGTGAAGCGCGGCGGGGCTGTGGTCGCGCGAGCGTTCGGGATGCACTGGCGACACTGCGCGGAGTCACCTTGCGCCATCACCGGCAGCGCCTGCTTGCCGTCGTCTTCGGCGTCGTCATCCGCTTCGTCAGCGGCTTCGGGCTGTGCGTAGATTTCGCTCCACCCGGCCGCAACCGGCGTCTTGCCCTTTGCGGTGAATTTCTCCCCATCAATCGACACTTCGATGTCGGTCTTGAGAAACTGCCTTGGCGGGAAAAATTGCGCGAGGTACGCGCGAACGATCATGTCGTAGACCTTGCGCTCGTCTTCTTTGAGTGCGGTCGTCTCCATGCACCGATCCGTAGGCACGATGGCGTGGTGCGCTGTCACCTTCTCGTCGTTGAATGCTGGTGACTTGCGGTTGATGTCGGCCTTCTTTGAGACTGCAGCCAGCTCGGGGATGTTGGCGACCACAACACCGATGATTTGGGCTGCGTTGACGTGCTGTGCGTCCGACAAGTAGTTGCAGTCGGTACGCGGATATGTCGTCAGCTTGTGCGTTTCGTACAGCGCCTGGCAGATGTCCAACACCTGCTGTGCAGTGAGGCCGTAGCGGCGATTGGCCGCCATCTGCAAGCTGGAAAGCGAGAACGGCAAAGGAGCGTGCTCGTTGGCGGGCTTCTTCTCGTACTTCACGATGCTCGCCGGCTTGCCGGTGAGTCGAGCCGCGAGGGCCTTGGCAACCGTTGCGTCGACCAATCTCCCTTCGTCATCCCTGCCAGGCTGGTCCGGCTTGGCGCGCCAGTTCGCGGCGAATGCGCCGTTGGCGTGCTGCACCTGGGCGGTCAGCGTGAAGAACGGGATCGGCTTGAAGTTCTCGATGGCAAGGTCACGGGCCACGACCAAGCCGAGAGTGGGCGTTTGGACGCGGCCCACGGACAGCACGCCGTCATAGCCGATGCGTCGAGCGGCGAGCGTGTAGGCGCGAGTGAGATTGAGGCCGAATAGCCAATCGAAGCGACTGCGCGCCAAGGCGCTTTCGTACCAGCCCTTGAACTGCTGTGCGGTGTTGTCCGAGATTTCGGCCAGTGCCTTTCGGACGGGCTTCTCGTTGTAGTCATTGACCAGCACGCGTTTCACCGGCTTGCGATTGCCGAGATAGATCAGCAGCTCGTCCACGAGCAACTGGCCTTCGCGGTCGGGGTCGCCCGCGTTGATGACGACATCGGCGCGCTTGAGCAAGTCCGCAATGGCCTTGACCTGGCCTTGCATTCCGTCCTTGATCTTGAGCTTCCACAGGGTCGGTGCGATGGGCAACGTATCCACGCTCCACTGCTTGAGCGCGGGGTCGTAGTCCTCGGGCATGCACTGTTCGAGGATGTGCCCGACGCACCACGTGACGACGTCATCGCCGACGGCGATGTGGGTGCGGGTTTTGTTTGCGGTGCCGGGGAGCTGGGCCGCGATTGCGGCGGCGAGCGAAGGCTTCTCTGCGATGAACAGGCGCATGGGTGCTATCTCAGTGAACCGCCACAGGCTTCATGCCATGCCGAAGGTCGGCACGGCGCAGCGCGCCGAAATAGCGGCTGTCGAAGCTGCGGGGGTTGTGGTTGGCGATCAGCCAAAACTCGTCGGCACCGACTTGGTAGGTGCCGCGAGGGAAAACGGGCAAAGGCGTGGCGTCTGGCGAGGCGAGCGTCCGGGTGTTCGGCAGCACTCGGCCATTGACGGCGAGCGATTCAGGCGTGAGGGTCACGGTGTCGCCGGCAACCGCGACGACTTGCTTCAGTAGCGGTGCATAGCCACCTGGGCAGATGCCGTCGGGCAAGTACCCCTTGGCCACCGCCACTTTCATCATCGGGAGCGTGGGCGGCACGCACACGGTCACGTAGGTGCCTGGTCCGATGTCATCGGTGATGCGCCAGAGGCCAATCGGCAGCGATGGCGTGAGATTCAGGCGGTAGCCCGCCGCCCCCCCTGCCCCACCCAGCAGCAGCAAGAGAGTGGTGGGCAGGAGAACCGCGGCGAGCTGCTTCCGAGTGATGTTGCGCATGGTCGAAGTGGTCGAACAAAGCGCCTCAGAGTGATACGTGTATATCACTCTGAGGCGCAATTTGGACACGAAAAAGGGCAGCTAGGCACATAGAGTGATACGTTTATATCACTCTACCTAAAAGGTATCAAGCTTGATCGAACCCGGCCATGTTGCCGCTTGGTGGAGGACTGCCTTCTCCTGGCTCATTCGGTGGTGTGCTGCTGCCGCTGTCGCGTTCGCTGCGCACGTGGTGGATCGCGCGGAACGACTCCACGATCACTTCCTTGCGGCGGCGCTTGCTCTTATCGGCGGCCTCCCACTCACGTGTCGCGGTGCGGCCGATGATGTGAACCGGGGAGCCGGACCTGAGCACTTCGGCTGCGTCCTCGGCCAGCTGTCGGTAGAAGATGCAGTTGTGCCATTCGGTGCCGTCGTGCCATTGGCCTTCCTTGTCCTTCCATGAATGCGTGGTCGCCACGGACAGATCCAGCACGGCATCGCCGCTGGGCAGGTAGCGCAGTTCGACGGTCTTGCCCGCGTAGCCGGCAATCTCTTGCCGATTGATGAAATGAAATCGCATGTGAGTTTCCTTATCGCGCGTTCACGCGCTTCTTGGTTGATGGTGCCGGCGCTGCGGCCAGCTCGCCGAGTACGTCGGCCATGGCGTCGTTCAGGTCGACGTGACCCTCAGTGCCTTCGGTGTCGTCAGTCTTCTCCTTCGTAGGTTTCACCTCCAATACGTCGTCAAACATCCCGAGAAAGCCCGCGTCATCGCCCTCCCCTGCACTGACAGCCTTCATTTCGGCCAGCAACGCATCGACGCCCTCGGCAGCCTTTTCCTCGCGCGCGCGCGGCGGGGGGGATTCCTCATGTGCCACCTCTTCAAAGTGGCTGATGTCGACGGGCGCCTGCAGCATCGCTTCGGGCGGTGGCGCGTCGTCATCGTGGTGGTCGACGGGTGCGTCGGGCGCATCGGCAATGTCGTCGGGCGCCACTTCGATAGGCACTTCGTCGGTGTCGCTGAGCTCGGCCGGAGCAACCACGGGAGCGGGCGCTGAAGTGCCCTCTGTGGCTTCGGCCTCCGCGAAGCTGGCGGCAATTTCGGGCTGCGGCGGCGCTGGCGGGTTGGGGATTTCGGCGACCGGATCGACCTTGACGGCTGGCACGGCCGCGATCAAGCGGTCGCTCTGCGCGGGCGCGTGAATCTTCGCGCGCTCGCTGAATGTGGGATCGAGGAAGTAGAGAATTTGCTTGCCATAGATCGGCGCATGGCCGGCCACAAACACGAGCATGTCACCGGCCTCGGTAACATTGCCTTTGTCGTCCTTCTTCGACGCCGGCAAGCGCATCACTTCGTCGGGCGTGAGCAGCGCACGCGCCACTTCTTGTTCGCTCGTCGACACGTTGCCGAGCATCGGCTGCAGGCGGTCCCCGCTGTAGCTCGCACTCTCTTTGACGATGGTCGTGGTGCCCGTCATCTTGGACAACAGCTCGGCGGTTTCTACCTTGTTCGGGGCATAGGCAACGCGCACGTGGCAATTGGAGAAGATGCTTTCGTCCTTGCCGTAGGCCGTCCAGAGCTGCGAGATATCTTGGATGATGAGGTAGGCCTTGATGCCGTAGCCTGCAATGAAAGCCAATGCTTCTTCGAAGATGTCGAGTTTCCCGAGACTCGGGAACTCGTCGATCATCAACAGCAGCCGGTGCTTGTAGCCGGCCACGCTGCGGCCGTCTTTGAACTCCATCCGCTCGGTGAGCGAACGCACCACCTGGTTGATGATGAGCCGAATGAGTGGCTTCAGCCGGTCCTTGTCGCTGGGCGGGACCACCAGATAGAGCGACAAG
>Ga0307412_10000683_pt1 | contig 19623 bp, 12 predicted proteins | sample DK1Cmetagenome_3_FD_203823 | JGI IMG/M metagenome (GOLD analysis project Ga0307412, IMG submission 203823) | Maize rhizosphere microbial communities from greenhouse at UC Davis, California, United States - DK15-C-1 | ecosystem: Host-associated > Plants > Roots > Rhizosphere > Soil | place: USA...
CCGTGGCGTCCCGCTGGTCTGCTTCACCGCCGCCGGCGGCGCCCGGATGCAGGAGGGCGCGCTCAGCCTGATGCAGATGGCACGCACGACGCTGGCGATCCAGGAGCTCAAGGCGGTCCAGCTTCCCTTCGTCGTGGTCCTGACCGACCCGACCACGGGCGGCGTCACCGCCAGCTACGCCATGCTGGGCGACGTCCACCTGGCCGAGCCCGGCGCCCTGATCGGCTTCGCCGGTCCGCGCGTCATCGAGGCGACCATCCGCGAAAAACTGCCCCCGGGCTTCCAGCGCGCCGAATACCTTCAGGAGAAGGGCATGGTCGACAAGGTCGTCGCCCGCGCCGACCTGCCGCACACCCTGGGCCAGATCCTGTCGATGCTGATGGGCGGGAAGCGCCGGGCCGCGTAGAGTGAAATCGGCTGAGTGGGACGCAGTCCAGCTCAGCTCAGATTTCGCTCCAGCATAATTCTGAAGCCTTGTTCACGGCGTCGGCGGAATCGCGAAGCGATTCCCCTTCAGCCGATCAGGCTCTAGAAGCGCGGCCATGGACCCCATTTCCGAACGCCTGCGCGCGCGCCACCCTCAGCGCATCGACCTGTCGCTGGACCGGATGCGCGTCCTGTGCACAGCGCTGGGCGATCCGCAGCACCGCCTGCCGCCGATCATCCATGTCGCGGGCACCAACGGCAAGGGCTCGACCGTCGCCCTGTTGCGCGCCATCGCCGAAGCCGCGGGATTGAAGGTCCACGTCTACACCTCGCCCCATCTGGTGCGCTTCAACGAGCGGATCCGGCTGGCGGGCGACCTGATCACTGACGAGGCCCTGAACGCCATCCTCGACCGCATCGAGGCGGTGGCGAGCGAGGCGACGGTGTTCAAGAGCACCACGGCCGCCGCCTTCGTGGCCATGAGCGAGACCCCCGCCGACCTGGCGATCATCGAGGTCGGCCTGGGCGGGGTGCTGGACGCCACCAATGTCATCGAGCGCCCGCTGCTGAGCCTGATCACCCCCGTTGATCTGGACCACGCCGAGTTCCTCGGAACCTCACTGCGCGGCGTCGCCGTGGAGAAGGCGGGCATCCTCAAGCCTGGCGCGCGCGGCCTGATCGCCCGGCAGGCGCCGGAGGCCATGGAGGCCATCGAGGCCGCCGCCCTGGCCGTGAGCGCGCCCCTGACTGTCATGGGCGTGGATTTCGACGCCTGGGCCGAGCGCGGCGGGCTGGCCTTCCAGGACCAGGAGCGCTTCCTCGACCTGCCGGCGCCCGCCCTGGCGGGGCCGCACCAGATCGACAACGCCGGGCTGGCCGTCGCCGCCGCGCTGGAACTCGACCTGCCCGAGGGCGCGATCGCCGAGGGCCTCCGCACCGTGCGCTGGCCGGCCCGGATGCAGCGATTGACCGAAGGCCCCTATGCCGAAGCCGCCCGGGCCGCCGACGCCGAGCTGTGGCTGGACGGCGGACACAATCCGCACGCCGCCCGGGCCCTGGCCCTGACCTTGGCCCGACGGCAAGCCACGGCGCCCCGGCCCACGGCCCTGATCGTCGGCATGCTGGGCAACAAGGACGCGGGCGGCTTCTTCGAGGCGCTCAAGGAGTCCGGCGCGACGGTCTTCACCGTCGGCTTCGAGGGCGCGGCCGCCGAACCCGAGGCGCTGGCGGCGGTGGCGCGCGGCCACGGCCTGGGCGCGACGACGGCTGGAACCGTGGAGCAGGCGCTGGCGCAGGCGCTTCGGCTCGGGGCCGGGCGCGTGGTCATCTGCGGATCGCTTTATCTGGCCGGCGAGGTCCTTGGCGCGGCGCGCGAGACCTGGCCGGCCTGAAGGCGCCGATCAGGCGGTGGCGGTGATGCCGCTTTCAGCCAGCCATTCGACGATCTTGCCCTTGGGCATGGCGCCGACCTTCATCGAGGCCATCTGGCCGTCCTTGAACAGCATCAGGGTCGGAATGCCCTTCACGCCCAACTTGGACGGGACCATCGGGCTGTCGTCGATATTGACCTTGGCGATGGTGACCTGACCCTGCAGTTCGTCGGCGATCTGCTCCAGCGCCGGACCGATCTGCTTGCAGGGGCCGCACCATTCCGCCCAGAAATCGACCAGCACGGGCTGGGACGCCTTCAGCACGTCGGCTTCGAAGCTTTCGTCGGTGACCTTGACGGTGGCCATTGCGGTTCTCCTGGCGGCCCGCCGGGCGCGCCTCATAAAATCAGCGGGTCATCATAGGGTGATTCCGGCCCGTTGCAGCCGATGTGGGATGTCGGAGACGGCAAATCAACGGACCAGGGCGGCGTCCATCAGGGCGGCGGGCACAGCCATCAGCCTGGGGCCGTCGGTCCAGACCAGCGCCGCCTCGACCGGACGGTCCGGATAGAGCTGTCTCAGGATCGAGACGTAGATCGCGAGCTGCAGCACATAGGCCGGCTCGGCATCTTCGATCCGGTCCGGCGCCGGGCGGTTGGTCTTGTAGTCGACGACCAGAACCCGCTCCGGCGTGATCACCAGCCGGTCCATCCGCCCCGAGACGGGGACGCCCGCCACCTGTCCGGTCAGGGCCACCTCAGGCCGCGAGCCGGGGCCGAACACCGGGGCGAAGCGGGCGTCCTCCAGCACCGAGAAGGCGGCGGCGATCATCTCGCCCCTCTGGTCATCGCTCAAGTCTCGCTCACGAGACAATAGCCGACGCGCCGCGCCTGGCCGGTCCGCCGCCGTGATCTCGGGCAGTCGCTCCAGCAGGCGGTGGATCAGATCGCCGCGACGGAACCGGCCGAGACTTCCCTCCGCCACGGCCAATGGCGACGGCGCGGGCAGGCGCAGCACCTCATCCATCTGCGACGGCGCCGCGATGCGCGCGGTCGGATCGGGCGTCGGCGAGACGCAGGCCCAGGCCGGAACGACCGCGGCGGTCGCGGCCGCCGTCCCCTGCGGCGCAAGCCAGGCCGGATCGGCGCCGAACCGGCGCACCCCGTCCGCCTCATGCACCCGATCGCCGAGTTGATCGAAGGTCCCGGTCAGGACGTCCCACCAGCTGCCCTCGTCGAAGCCCGCCTTGGTCTTGGCGCTTCCCCGGCCCATGATCACGATCCGGTCGCGGGCGCGGGTCAGGGCGACATAGAGCAGGCGCAGGGTCTCGGCGTCGGTACGCGCCTGCCGGGCCTCGCGCGCGGATGCGGACGCCTCGCAGTCGTCCGCCGCCCGCCCGGGACACATCAGCCAGGCCTCGGAACCGTCCTCCAGAGCCACAGTCATCAGGGCCGGCCCCTGCGCCTTGGCCCGGCTGGTGGTGTCGGGCAGGATGACCACCGGCGCCTCCAGCCCCTTGGCCCCGTGCACGGTCATGACCCGCACCTCGCCGCGCGGTCCTTCCAGTTCCCGTTTCACCTCGACGTCGGCGGCCTCCAGCCGCGCCACGCAGGTTTCCAGATCCACCGCGCCGCGATCCTCGGCGGCCAGCACCTGGTTCAGGGTTTCGTCGATCGCCTCCTCGGCTTCCCGGCCCAGACGCCGCAGCACCCGCGCCCGGCCCGAGACGCCGGTCTCGTCGACCCGGTTCAGCAGGGCCGAGAAGAAGCCGAACGGATCGCGATCCCGCGCCGAAAGGGCGAATTGCATCATGTCTCGTGCGCGAGACCATTCCGGCCGCTCTCCGGCCCGGTCGCGCAGCTCCCGCCACAGCCGGCCGCGCTTCGCCTTCGCCCCGGCCAGGGCGAACAGGCTGTCCTCGTCCACATCGCAGAAGGGACTGCGCAGCACCCCCGCCAGCGACAGGTCGTCATCGGGGTAGAGGACGAAGCGGGCCAGGGCGATCAGATCGTCGAAGACGATGTGCGACGACAGCTTCAGCCGGTCCGCCCCCGCCACGGGCACGCCCGCCGACTTCAGGGCGCGGATGATCTCTTCGAAGGTCGCATCCCGGCGGCGCACCAGGATCAGAAAGTCGCCATAACCGGACGGCCGCAACTGCCGCGTCCGTCGGTCATAGACGGCGACCCCCGTCTCCACCTGCCGCTTGATGTCGGCCGCCAGATCAAAGGCCAGCCGCTTGCGGGCGGAAGCGACCGTTTCCTGGTCCACCGGCGCATCCCAAGCCTCCCGCTCCGGTCCCTTGATCTCCTCGTGCAGCGGCCACAGATCGACCGATCCGGCCTGGCCCTCGCGCATGGCGGCGTGGGGTGGGATCGCCGCCAAGCCGTCGCCAACGAGAGCGCGGGTCCGCTCGGCGCCCTCGAACACGGCGTCGACGAAGCCCAGCACCTCCGGCGTCGAGCGGAAGGATTTGGCCAGTTCGACACCTTCGAACCGGGCGTTCGCGCCGCGCGCCAGCATGTCATAGCGCTGGGATTCCTGCCGCAACCGCTCCGGCCTCGCGCCCTGGAAGGAGTAGATCGACTGCTTTTCGTCGCCCACGGCGAAGACGGTCCGGTCCAGCCTCTCCCCTGACGCAGGCGTCGGGGTGAAACGCTGTCCGCCCTCGCCGGCGAAGAAGCCCTCGGTCAGGGCCTTGAGGATGTCCCACTGCTGTGGCGCGGTGTCCTGCGCCTCATCGACCAGGACGTGCTCGACCCCGCCGTCCAGCTTGTAAAGCACCCAGGCCGCCGAGGCGCGGCGGGTCAGCAGATCCACCGTGCGGGCGACCAGATCACCGAAATCCAGCGCGCCCTTGGCGATCTTGGCCTGGTCGTAGAGGTGGGCGTGGGCCTGGGCGAGGGTCAGGACGTGGATGGTGTCGCGCGCCACCCGCACCCGTTTCAGCCGCTCCAGAACGGCGCCATACTTCATCTGCAGGTCCAGCAGCCATGCCGCCGCCGCGGGCGGGGCCTTGGCTGTCGCCATGGCCTTGCGCGGCTCCCCGCCGGTCAGGAAGACATTGGCCAACCCCGGGAAGGTCCAGTCGGCGCTCCGCATCCGGTCGGCGCATTTCTGGTCGTTGGTCGAGCCGGTGGCCATGGCCGCCGCCATTTCCAGCCACTGGCCCCGGTCGAGATAGCGGATGAAGTCGCTCTCCAACCCCTCGACCGTGTCCTCGGGATGGGCCCCCGCGACCACATGCGGCCCCGGCGCGATCCCGTCGGCGACCCGGGCGGTGTAGGCGACCAGCTTGTCCCGCTCGGCCTCGATCATGGCCAGCAACGACTGAAACGAGGCCCAGTCCAGTTCGACCGCGAAATGGCTGTAGGCCTGGCCGATCACGCCGTCGGCGTCGCGCAAGGCAGCGCGGGCCAGCTCCTCGCGCGCCGAATGCGACAGTGCCGTCGCCGCCTCGTTCTCCAGCACGGTGAAACCCGGCGTCACCCCGGCCTCGATGGGGAAGCGCCGCAGCAGCTTCTCGCAGAAGGCGTGGATGGTCTGGATCTTCAGCCCGCCCGGCGTCTCCAGCGCCTTGGCGAACAAGCGGCGCGCATCCGACAGATCGGCCCCCGACAGGCGGGCGGGATCGCGTCCGTCCAGGTCAGCCAGCGATTGCGCCAGCCGGTCGTCGTCCATGACCGCCCATTCGCCCAGCCGTTCAAACAGTCGCGCCTGCATCTCGGCGGCGGCGGCCTTGGTGTAGGTCACGCACAGGATCTCGCCCGGCTGGACCTCCCGCAGCAGCAGCCGCGCCACCCGGTCGACCAGGGTCGAGGTCTTGCCTGAGCCGGCGTTGGCGGTGACGAAGACGGACTGGCCGGGATCGGCGGCGGCGATCTGGGCGGGATCGGGCAGGATGCGCGCGCTCATTCCGCGTCCCCCTCGTCGCCGCCGACCACATGCCATTCCCAGACGCGGGCGAGGTGGTCGTAGTTGCCGCCGAAATTGCCCATGAACTGCGGCGCGACCCAGCTCAGATAGGGCGTCTCCTCATGGTCGAACCGCTCGATACGCGCGGTCAGCCCCGCCAGCGCCGCCTGCGACAGGGCCATCGCCTCGGCGCCCGAGGCGCACACCGCGGCCTGCCCCGGCTCCTTGCGGCCCACGACACGGACATAGGTCAGCTCCTCCGGTTCGATCGGCCCGGTATCCTTCAGTCCGGCCTGGGCCAGGATGGCGCCGGTCAGGGTCAACTGGGGTGAAAACCCGGTGCGCACCTGTTTGGGCGACGGGATGGAGCCGGTCTTGAAGTCCAGCACCGCCACGCCGGTGGCCGACAGCTCGATCCTGTCCGCCTTGGCGGTCAGCCTGAACGGGCCCGCCGGGGCCGGGATCAGCATCTCGACCCGTTCCTCGACCCGGATCTCCACCCCCCGCGCGCGCCGCTCGGCCTCGAACCCGGCCAGCCAGACCGCGCTGTTGCGGGCCAGGGGCGTCTCGCGCGCCATGGCGGCGTCCTCGAAGCCGGCCGAGGTCAGCTCCTCCAGCAGCAGGCGCTCCAGCTGGTCGGCGCTATCCTCCGGCAGGACATCGGGCCAGGACAGGGCCAGCCGCTCGACCGCCTTGTGCACGGCGTTGCCTCGCGCGATCGCCTCAGCCGACTGCCCCGGGCGATCCATTTGTCTCAGATTCAGGACATAGCGAGCGTAGACGGCATAAGGATCGCGCACCCAGCGCTCCACCCCGGTCACCGGCAGCTCGCGCGGGCGCCGGTCCACCGGCGGGCGCGGCGCGGCGCGGGGCGCATACTCCGGCGTCAGGCGTGGGGGCGCATCCAGCATCCGCGCCTCGTCCAGCACCCCGGACGGACGGGCGATCGACACGGGCGTCTCAGGCGTATCGGCGCCCCGTGTCAGCATCTCCAGCCGCCACAGCCAGCGCGACTTGACCGCCGGCTGGCCGCCGCGCCGCTCGCAATGCACCAGTATCGCCTCGTCGGCGCTGGCGGCCTGGACAAAATCCTGCGCCGTCTGACCCAGGCGCCGTTCCGGCGGCGGCAACTTCATTGTCCCCCGCATGGGGCGAGACAGGAAGGGATCGGTCGGGGCGGCATTGGGCCAGACCCCCTCTTCCAGTCCGGCCAGGATCATCCGGTCGGCTCGCACAAGGCGGGCCTCGATGGCGCCGAGGATGCGCAGGCGCGGCTGGGTCGCCCCACCGGTCCTCACCGTCTCATCGGTCAGCAGGCCGTGGACCAGTTCGGCGAAGTCGTCGCGCGATACGGCGCCCAGCGACCCACCGCCCTCGATCAGGGCCGATAGCAGGCTTGCCGCCGCCTCCCCGTCCGGCCCGGCCCAGGCGTCCTGCCCCGCCACGGCCTCGATCAGTCCGGTCAGGGCGCGCGCCGCGGCGTCCAGCGGAGCCTCGTCCCGGAACGGCGTCCGCGCCTCGGCGGACAGGGCTTCCAGCCGATCCAGCAGAACCCGCGCCGACGCCAGTCTCGTCTGCGTGACTTCGGATAGCGTGCGCCCATCGTCGCGCGGCTGCCCCGCCTCGAACAGGGCCTTGCGGGCGCGGGACCAGTCGCGGCGGCGCGGACCGCGCAGGGCGAAGGCCTCCAGCGCCTCGGTCGCGCCCCGGAAGTCCGTCTCGCCCAGATCCAGCCGGACCAGTGGATGTTTGAGCAAGCCCAGCAGGGCGTGGGGGTCCAGCGGATCGGCGATGAAGCGGACGGCCAGATCGACCAGCCGCCCGCCGGCCATGCGCGACAGGGGCTGGCCGGACGACACGTCGGCGCTGACGCCCCAGCGCTCCAGCCGCGCCGCCACCCGGCGGCCCAGCGCCAGGTCGGGCGTGACCAGGGCGCAGGTCTTGCCCGGCGTCTCCAGCGTCTCGCGCATCATCAGGGCGATGGCCGCCGCCGCATCCTCCTCGGCCCGGGCCGTGACTACGGACAGGCCGCGCAGACCCTCGGCGATGGGATCGGCCGACTGGGTCCCCGCCGCCTCGGCGCGCATCGCCCGGATCAGCTTGCGCCAGTCGTCGGTGGCGTCGGCGGGCCGCAGGGCCTCGTTGAGCAGCCGTTGCCGGGCGCGCCCCCGCGCCTCCACGGCCGGTTCGATGGACGGGCGGAACCACGGACGCACGGCCTCGCGCTCGACCCGCCCGCTCAGCAGCCGCCACAGGGCGTTCTGCGGGTGCTGTTCGTTGTCTCCCAATCGGGACCAGACCGCAGGATCGAGGTCGAGATCCAGTCCGGGCAGGACCACGCAGCCTAACGGCGCCTTCGACACCGCCGCCAGCACATCGGCGGCCGCGGGCGCGGACCCGGTCGAGCCGGCGGCGATCACCGGATGTTCGGGCGGCCTCGCCTCCCAGCTGTCGGCCAGCAGGCGCAGAAGCCTGGCCCGCCGCCACGCCGGATCGACCAGCCCCATGGCTTCGAGCCGCTTCGGCCATGTCTCGACAGCGAGACCAAGGAAGCGCGCCGATTCCCGCCAGTGCTCGGCCAGGTCGCCTTCGACCAGGGTGGCTACCCTGCCGATGTCCTCGACCTCTTCCAGGTGGCACGAATCGAGGAAGCCGCCCAGCGCATCCGCCAGCTCCAGCGCGCGCAGGGGCGACAGCTCCGAACGGAATTCCTCGACGATCATCCGCGCCATCTCGAACCGGCGGGTCAGGGGCGCGATGGCCGGCGGCAGGTCCAGCCCGACCTCGCCCGGCGCGAAGGGCGGCTCGTCCTCTTCCAGATCCCCCAGCGGCCGCACCTGGGGCAGCAGCACCGGCCGTCCCCCCGCCTGCCGGGTCAGGGCGGCGGTGAAGGCCCGCGCCGCGCGCCGGTTGGGCAGCAGGATGACCGCGTCCGACAGGGTCTCGGGCGGCTTGTCGCCCAGCCAGTCGAGCACACCCGCGGCCAGGTCCTCCAGGAAGGGGCGATGGGCCTCGACCGCGTACCAGCGGGGCCGGTCGCCTCCGAACGGGTCAAACCGCTCCGTCATCCCCGAGCGCCTCTCGCTCGACGCGCGGCGTCTCGCTGCTTGAGGCGCACTTCATCCGCCTCCGGCCAGTTTCGCCTCGGCCTCGTCGCGGGCCTGCGGGTCGCCGACGTGCATCCAGTCGCCGTCCATCACCACGCCGTACAGGCGGCCGGCAGCCGCCGACCGACGCCAGAACTGGCTCAGCGAGAACGCGCCCTCGGGACCGTCGGCGACGTAACCGGGCCGGCAGATGTGGACGCCCATATAGGCGAAGGGCGCCGAGGCGGCCTCGCCCCGGAAGGTCAGCCTCCCGTCGTCCGCCAGGAAGAAATCGCCGTCGCCCTCGAAACCGATGGAGTCCTCGCGTCGCGCGAGAAGAAGCGCGGCATCCATGATTGACGGATTCCACAACCGGGCGAGTTGATTCAAGGCGTCGCCCCGATCGACCCAGACGCTGTCGATATTGGCCACGAAGACCGGGTCCGGCCCCAACAGCGGCGCCGCCTTCTTCAGGCCGCCGCCCGTCTCCAGCAGGGTTTCCCGCTCGTCGGAAACGACGATCTCCGGCCCACGTCCACGCGCCGCGAGATGGCGTTCCAGCCGATCGGCGAACCAGTGGACATTGACCACGGCCTTTTCCACGCCCGCATCGGCCAGTCGGTCCAGCACGTGATCGATCAGGGCGCGGCCGGCGACTTCGACCAGGGCCTTGGGCCGGTCATCGGTCAGGGGCCGCATGCGGGTGCCCAGGCCAGCGGCCAGCACCATCGCCGTCTTGGGGGCGGTCTTTGGAGCGGTCATCGGCGGCTGGCCTCCGGCACATGGATGTCGAACCAGTCGCGGACGGTCTCGAGCCCCGGCTTGGTCAGATTGGCGTTCAGGTGCGCCCACATGCGCGGCATGAAGGCGCGGTAGCGCGGCTTGCCGTCCCGCACGATCAGCCGGGCGAAGATGCCGAGAATGCGTGCCTCGTTCAGCGCCGCCAGCCCGGCGTAGTCACGCATGAACCCGACCCGGTCGAGACCGGGACGCAGGCTGAAATAATGGTCCAGCGCCCTGGCCTCCAGAGCCGGAGAGACGTCGCGGCGGGCGTCCTGCAGCAGGGAGTGGAGATCCCACGACGGGTGGGCGCGCACGGCGTCCTGGAAGTCGATCATCCCGACCATGGCCGCACCCCGGCGGTCGGGCAGGCGGATCAGGTTCTCGGCGTGATAGTCGCGGTGCGCCATGACCGTGGCACCCGCGGCGCCACGCTCGACCACCGGCTTCCACGCCTCGCGCCAGTCGGCGACGGCGGCCTCATCGAAGGTCAGGGCCGGATCCAGCTTCGGCATCCATTCGACGAACAGGTCGGCTCCGCCCTGCAGCGCCGTCTCGTCGTAGACCAGCAGCGGCCAGTCGCCCGCAGCACCGCTCAGCCGAGTCGGCGGCTCGACCGCATGCAGTGCGGCCAAGGCTTCGACAGCGGCCAGATAGAGCGGCTCCTCCGCCTCCCCGGCCTCGATGACGCGAGCGAACAGGGCGTCGCCGAAATCCTCCAGCACGGCCAGTCCGGCGACGGCGTCGACGGCGATGATCTCCGGCGCCGACAGGCCGAGCGCGCGCAGGTGGTCGGCCACGGCGGCGAAGGCCTCGATGCGCCCCGCCGACAGCCGCGCGGTGGCGTTCCAGCCCGAGGCCAGGCGCTGCTCCGGCGTCCACGCCGGGTCGGCCGGCGGACTTTCGGCGTTGGCGGCCTGGTCCATCAGCATCAGCGACCGCCCGTCCGCCGTGGTCAGCCGCTCGTAGCGCCGCGTCGAGGCGTCCCCGGGCAGCGGATCGCGCGCCGCGTCGGCAAGGCCGGCGGCTTTCAGGAACTCAAGACGAAGGGCTTCGCGGTCAGACATTCAGGTCCTTCAATTTCTCGGCCCAAGCGCCGGCGCCGGACACCGACGCACGGCGGCCCTCGCCGTCCTCGGCCAAGGCGACCGTCAGCCGGTCGGGCCCCAGCCAGGGGCCGGGATCCTCGCCCAGCCGCTCGGGCCATTCGATGATCGCACAGCCATCGTCCAGCGCTTCGTCGAGTCCGATCTCGGCCGCCTCCTCCGGCCGGGTCAGGCGGTAGAGATCGAAATGCGCCACCGGCGGCTTGCTCTCGTAGAACTGCACCAGGGTGAAGGTCGGCGACGGCACGTCTTCATCGGGCGTGGTCAGGGCCCGGATCAAGCCGCGCGCCAGCGTCGACTTGCCCATGCCCAGCGGCCCATACAGCAGCACCGTCTCGCCGGGCGCCAGCAGGGGGGCGATCGTCGCGCCCAGCCGGGTCGTGGCGTCCACGTCGGGCAGGATGAAGACGGCCTCAGGCAAAGTCGGCGTCCGGCTGGCTGGGCAGGACCCGTTCGGTGAAGGCCTTGAGGGCATAGGTCGCCTTGCCCGCGTCGATGTCGAGGCGCGAGGCCGGGATCGGCTTGCCGACCATCAGCTGGAACGGCTTCTTCCGCTTGTTCAGCAACTCGTGGAACAGGGTGATGTCCCGCAGCTCCTGCGACACCTGGTCGAACCAATGGAACAGGCGGGAATAGGGTCCGGCCACATGGATCGGGACCACCGGAGCCTCGTATTTCCGCGCCAGGGAGGCGGCGGTCGAGGCCCACTCCGGATCGGTCACCGAGCCGTCCTTGCCTATCCGGGCCAGCCGCCCGGCCGGGAACATGACCACGCAGCGCTCGGCCTCGAAGGCCGCCTTGGCCGCCTGCAGGGTCTCGCGGGTCTTCTCGCGCGTGCGCTTGTCGACCACCCATTCCACCGGGATGACGGTCTCGCCCAGCCGCGGCGAGACCCGCAGGGCGTCGGCGTTGGCGAAGAAGATGGCGTCCGGCCGCCGCGTCTTGATCGCGTCGAACACGGCGATTCCATCGGCGATGCCGGTCGGATGGTTGGCGACGATGATGCAGCGTCCCGTCGCCGGAACGCGCTCGGCGTTCATCACCGAGACCTTCAGGTCCAGCAGGTCGCTCATATAGTCCAGCGCCGCCGCACCCGAGAGGGGCCTGACCGCGTCGGCCATGCGCACGGCCTGGCGATAGTTGAGCAGCCGATACAGTACGGGCCGCACCACCGGCCAGAAGGCGGACGCCGTCAGCCGAGGCGCGCGCTCGGCGATCAGCACGTCACAGATGTGCGGCTCGGGGCGAACAGGCATGGGAGCGGCGGCGGTCATTCGAGGCCGGTTGTCGCCGCTCGCGGGGCCGACGGCAAGCGGCTTGGCGGCGGCGGGAAGCGTGTTACGTCTTGGGCCGGACGTGGAGGGGTGAAGATGGCGATGCGGATGGAACTTCTGGTCGGCGCGGCGATGCTGGCGCTCGGCGCGAGCGCGCTTCCGGTCACGGCGCAGACGCCGGCTCCGGCGAGGGCTCCGGCCGCGACCGACGCCCCGCCATCGATCCGGCCCACGGCGGCGGAGGGGCTCAGCCCCGGCCAGCTCGCCATGATGGAGCGGGCCTCCGACCCCCGCCTGTCGCCCGACGGCCGCCGGGTTCTCTACAACCTTCGCACCACCGACTGGGCGGGCAACCGCGGCGTCGGCGCCCTGTGGGTGATCGAGGCCGATGGGACCTCCCGACGGCTGGCGGCGTCCGACGGCGGCGCGGCTTCAGGCCGCTGGGCCCCGGACGGAAACGGCGTCTATTTCCTGTCCACGCGCGGCGGCTCCAACCAGGTCTGGCGCACGGATCGCGACGGCCAGGCGGCTACCCAGGTCACCAGCCTGCCGGTGGACGTCACCGCCTTCCGCCTGTCCGGCGACGGGCAGACGCTGATCGTCGCCCTGCCGGTCTTCCTCGATTGCGCCGATCTGGACTGCACCCGTGACCGATTGAAGGCCCAGGCCGCGCCGGGCTCGACCGTACGCGGCTATGACCGCCTGCCGCTGCGGCCGTGGGACAGCTGGAACGATGGGCGGCGCAGCCATCTGTTCGCCCTGACCCTCAACGCCTCGGGCCTCGCCGCCGGAGCCCCGCGCGACCTGATGAGCGGACTGGACGGCGACACGCCCTCGCGGCCGCTGGGCGACGACAGCGAGTTCACCCTCTCGCCGGACGGAACCCGGCTGGTCTTCCAGACCCAGACGCAAGGCCGCACCGAGGCCATGACCAACAACACCGACATCTGGATGGTCCCGGTCACGAGCGGCGCGCCGGTGAACCTGACGCAGACCAACACGGCTCCGGATTCCAATCCGGTCTTCTCGCCCGACGGCCGCCGCCTCGCCTGGCTGGCCGGACGGCGGGAGAATGTCTACGGCGACCAGCCGGTGCTGATGATCGCCGACGCGGACGGCTCCAACGCCAGGCCGGTCGCCGCCGACTGGGATCGCGGCGCGGCCGGCCTGCGCTGGCGGCCCGACGGCCGGGCGCTCTACACCCTGGCCGCCGAGAACGGTCAGCAGAAGCTGTTCGAGATCGACGCCCGCAGCGGCGCCGTCCGCGCCGTGACCGACCAGGGCACGGTCTCCGGCTTCGACGCCGTCGGCGACCGGCTGGTGCTGGCGCGCGAGACCTTCACCGGTCCGTCCCAGATCGTCGAGGCGGGCCGCGACGGCCTGACGCCCCTGACCCGCCACAACGCCGACCTGCTGGCCGGGACCGACCTGCCGGCGGGCGAGAGCTTCAGCTTCCCCGGCTGGAACGGCGAGCCGGTGCAGGGCTGGACCTTCAAGCCCGCCGGCTATGTCGAGGGCCGCCGCTACCCGGTCGTCTATCTGATCCACGGCGGGCCCAAGTCTCCGTGGACCGACGGCTGGAGCTACCGCTGGAATCCGCAGATCTACACCGGCGCCGGATACGGGGTGGTGATGGTCAATTTCCACGGCTCGCCGGGCTTCGGACAGGCCTTCACCGACGCCATCAACGACCACTGGGGCGACCGTCCGCTGGAGGATCTGCAGAAGGGCTGGCAGGCGGCGCTGGATCGTAACGGCTGGATGGACGGCGGCCGCGCCTGCGCCCTGGGCGCTTCCTACGGCGGTTATATGATCAACCTGATCGCCGGACGCTGGAACGGGCCGTGGGACTGCCTGGTCAACCACGCAGGCGTCTTCGACGTCGGCCAGTTGATGAACGCCATGGACATCGGCAATTTCAGTTCCGAGTTCGGCGGCGCCTCATGGGAAAAGCCGGAGCTCTATCGCGCGTTCAGCCCCAACACCTATGTCGCGGACTGGTCCAAGCCCATGCTGGTGCTGCACGGCTCTCGCGACTTCCGGGTGCCGGTCGAACAGGGGCTGGGGACCTTCTCGGCCCTGCAGCGGCGCGGCATCGAGAGCCGCTTCGTCCATGTGCCGGACGAGAACCACTGGGTCCTGAAGTCGCGCAACTGGGTCGACTGGCAGTCGGAAATCCTCGCCTGGACCAACCATTACACGGCTGAGTGAGAGCAAGCGGAGCCGCTTCCTCAGGGACGGCGGCGGTGCTACGCCAGCGGCCGCAGACATGAGGAAACCGTCCATGCGTCACCGCTCCCTGCTCTCGTGCGCCGTCGCCGCCATCGCGCTGGCGACCGCCGTCCCCGCCTTGGCCGAGGCCCCCGTCTCCGCCCCCGCTGCGGAGACGCCGGCCCAGGCCCGTGAAGCGTTCAACTACAACGACATGATCTCGGCCAACCGGCTGGGCGATCCGCAGGTGTCGCCGGACGGCCGCTGGGTCGTCTACTCGCTGACCACCACCGACGTGGCCGCCAACCGCCGCGCCGGCGCCCTGTTCGTGATCGACCTGCAGAACCCGGGCGAAGGACGGCGTCTGGCCATCAACGAGGGCGGCGCCAACACCGCCCGCTGGGGCTCGGACGGCAAGCTGTATTTCCTCTCGAGCCGCTCGGGCTCCAGCCAGGTCTGGCGCGCCGAGGCCGACGGGACCGCCCCGGTGCAGGTCACCAGCCTGCCGCTCGACGTGAACGCCTACCGCCTCAGCCCCGACGCCTCGCAGGTGGCCGTGTCCCTGGCGGTCTTCCCGGAGTGCGAGACGCTGGCCTGCACGGTGGATCGCAATAAAGCCATGGCCGACGATCCCTCGACCGGCCAGGTCTATGACCGCATGTTCGTGCGTCATTGGGATACCTGGAACGACGGGACCCAGAACCACCTGTTCGTGGTTCCGACAGCCGGCGGCCGCGACCCGGTCTGGGTCACCCGCGGCTTCGACGGCGACACCCCCTCCAAGCCCTTCGGCGACGAGAGCGAGTTCACCTTCACCCCGGACGGCCAGGGCATCATCTTCTCGGCCCGCGAGGCCGGCAAGTCCGAGCCGTGGAGCACCAATTTCGATCTCTACCAGGTCGCCATCGCCGAGCCGGGCCGGCTGACCAACCTGACCGACGCCAATGACGCCTGGGACACCGGCCCGGTCTATTCGCCAGACGGCAAGACGCTGGCCTATCGCGCCATGGCCCGCCCGGGCTTCGAGGCCGACAAATATGCGATCTTCCTGCGCGACGTGGCGACGGGCCAGACCCGCCAGATCGCCGCCGACTGGGATCGCTCGGCCGACACCCTGCAATGGTCCAAGGACGGCCGGACGCTGTACACCACCGCCGGCGACGTGGGCCAGACCCGCATCTTCGCCGTGGATGCGCGCAACGGCTCGGTCGTGCCGATCACCGGCCCCGGCCATGTCTCGGCCTTCCAGCAGACCCCATCGGGCTTCGTCTTCGCCCAGGACACCCTGACCCGTCCCAGCGAGCTGTTCGTCAAGACCTTCCGCGGTCGCGAAATGCCCGCGCGGATCACCAATGTGAACCCGCAGCTGGACGCCAAGGCGTTCGGCGAGGCCGAGCAGTTCAACTTCCCGGGCTGGAATGGCGAGACGGTCCACGGCTACGTCATCAAGCCGGCCAACTACGTCGAGGGCCAGAAATACCCGGTCGCCTTCCTGATCCATGGCGGGCCGCAGGGTTCGTTCGGCAACGGCTGGTCCTACCGCTGGAACCCCGAGACCTACGCCGGCGCCGGCTATGCCGTCGTCATGATCGATTTCCACGGCTCGACCGGCTACGGCCAGGCCTTCACCGACTCAATCAGCCAGCACTGGGGCGATCGCCCGTTCGAGGACCTGCAGAAGGGCTGGGCCGCCGCGCAGGCCAAGTACGGCTTTCTGGACGGCGACAACGCCTGCGCTCTGGGCGCCTCATACGGCGGCTATATGATCAACTGGATCGCGGGCAACTGGCCGGGCGAGTTCAAATGCCTGGTCAACCACGACGGTGTCTTCGATGTCCGCGGCATGGGCTATGGCACCGAGGAGCTGTGGTTCACCGAGTGGGAGTACGGCGGCACGCCGTACGAAAACCCGCAGGGCTATGAGCAATTCAACCCGGTCAACCATGTCGCCAACTGGCGCGACCCGATGCTGGTGGTGCAGGGCGACCTCGACTACCGCATCCCGACCGCCCAGGGCCTGTCGACCTTCACGGCGCTGCAGCGTCGCGGCATCGACAGCCGCCTGCTGTTCTTCCCCAATGAGAACCACTGGGTGCTGAAGCCGGCCAACAGCGTGCAATGGCACAACGAGGTGTTCGGCTGGCTGGACAAGTATCTGAAGCCGGCGAACTGATCGCCGCTTCCGGTCAAGAGAAAGGGCGCTCCCGACGGGAGCGCCCTTTTTTCATGGCTGCCGTCCGGTGTCAGCGAACGGTGCGGGCGTAGGTCGTGGCGGCGCTGACGTAGCGGGCGTGCTCGACCGAGGTCATGCAGCGCGGGGTCGCCCAGGCGGGGTCGGACGGCTGCAGCGCCAGGGCTTCGCGGGCGGTGATGAAGACCGGCGCGGCGCCGTGTTCACGCGTGAAGGCGCGGCGGGTGGCGGCGTCCGTGCCGCAGACCAGCACCGGGCGGGCCGTCGACGACTGGGCCGCGTCGTGGGCGGCGGCGGGCAGGGCCGACAGGGCGGAAGCGGCGACCGCGAGGGCGGCAAGGGCGCGGATGGTGCGCATAGGAGTTCCTCCAGAACGCCTGAAATGCTCAGGACTCGGAGCGAATAATGCGCCAAATGCAGCGGATGTAAATGTTATGTGACGTTTGAAAGTATGAAATTTGACATGAGGCCGAAACGCCGCCCCTGAGCCTTTCAGTCCCCTCATGCGTTGTGCAGGCTTCGACGGAGCCGCATCGATTGCCCAACTCTTTGAAAGACAATCCGAACTGGCTGGCTTTCCGTGACCGCGCGCTGGCTCCGGCGGGGGTCCGCCTGCGCGACTGGCGCGACAACGACCCTTTCATCGCCGCCGCCCGCCACCCGGGACCGGCCGAGAAGACGGCCATCGTCATCACCCTGCTGCTGATCCTGGCCATCATCGCCTTCCTGATGCTGTTCGACTGGAACTGGCTGCGCGAGCCGATCGGGCGCTGGGCTTCGGCGAAATACGAGCGTGAGATCGAACTCAACGGCGATCTGGACGTGAAACTGTTCAGCTGGACCCCCTCGGCCCAGGTCCGCGACCTACGCGTCGGCGGTCCGGCCTGGGCGCGCGAGCGCGACACCCTGCGGGTCGCCGACCTGCAGGCCTCGGTGCGGCTTCGCCCTCTGTTCGTGGGCCGGGTCGAGATGCCCATGGTGGCCATCACCCGCCCCCAGGTGGTGCTGATCGCCACCGAGGACGGCCGCCAGAGCTGGAAGCTGAACCCGGACCGGCCGGATGACGGCGAAGGGCTGAAGCTGCCGCCGATCAATCGGCTGATCATCCGCGACGGCAGGGTCTCGCTCGATGAGCAACGCCGCAAGATCAGGCTGGAGGCCACCGTCGCCGCCCGCGAGGGCTCCGACGGCGACGCCGGCTTCAACCTGCAGGGCGAGGGCACGATCAACGGCACGCCGCTGACGCTGACCGTGCGCGGCGGCCCCTTCATCAACATTCGCCGCGACCGGCCGTACGGCTTTAAAGCCACCCTGGCCGGCGTCGGCTCCCGGCTGGTGGCCAACGGCTCCATCACCCGTCCGTTCGACCTGGGCCAGTTCCGCTCGACCCTCAGCCTGCAGGGTCGCGACATGGCGGACCTCTACCTGCTGACCGGCATCACGACGCCGAACACCCCGCCCTATCGCCTCGCCGGGACCCTGACCCGCGACGACGCCAAATTCACCTTCAGCGACTTCACCGGTCGGGTCGGGTCCTCGGATCTATCCGGCGACCTCGTGGTCAATAAGGTCGGCGACCGCCGCCGCGTCGACGCGGTCCTGCATTCGCGCCTGCTCGATATCGACGACCTAGCCTCGGTGCTGGGCGGTAAGCCCACGGTGACTCCGGCGGGCAATACGGTCGTCACCTCCGGCCGGCCCGGCCGCCTGCTGCCCGACGCGCCGCTGGCGGTCGAGCGCCTGCGCACCATGGACGGATCGCTGAAATACACCGCCGCCCAGGTGAAGCGGAACGATCTGGATATCCGCAAGGTCGAGCTGGGCGCCGAGCTGAAGGACGCCGTCCTCGACCTCGACCCGGTCGCCTTCAACTTCAACCGCGGCGAACTGCGCGGCACGGCGCGAATCAACGCCAAGCGCGACATCCCCTACAGCGCCATCGACTTCAGGCTCCGAGGCTATCCGCTGGAATCCATCATTCCCGCCCGGGGCGGCGCGCCCACCGTGACCGGCAGCACCCTAGGCAGAACCCGGCTGGAAGGCCCCGGCGCCTCGATCCACGACTTCGCCGCCGCCTCGAAGGGACAGGTCACCCTGGTCGTGCCGCACGGCAAGATGCGCGCCGCGTTCGCCGAGCTGCTGGGCATCAATGCTACGGCGGGCCTGTTCAGGCTGCTGGGCGGCGACCAGTCCTCGACCGAAATCCGCTGCGGCGTCGCCGACTTCAGCGTCGCCGGCGGGATCGCCACCGCCCGCACCTTCGTCATCGACACCACCCCGGTGCTGGCCCAGGGCGCGGGGACCATCGACCTTGGCGCCGAGACGATGAACCTGCGCATCGACGGCGAGACCAAGGAGGCGCGGCTGATCCGGCTGTGGTCGCCCATCGTGGTGCAGGGGCCGCTGACCGCGCCGCGCGTGGGGATCGACACCGGCTCGGTGGTGGCCCAGGCCGGTCTGGCGGGCATCCTCGGCGCCGTGGTCAATCCATTGATCGCCCTGCTGCCCTTCGTTGATCCCGGTCTGGCCGAGGACGCCAACTGCGGCGCGCTGATTTCTTCCGCCCGGTAAGCGTCGGCGTCTTGGTCCGGAGGCGGTCTTCGTGCCTATCTGGCGCATGACCCGACGCGGCTTTCTCGTCCCGACCCTCGGCGCCCTGGCCGCGGCCTGCTCTCCCCTCGGCCTGCTGAACGGCCTGGGGCCCCGCGACGGAGGCGTGCGCCGCGCCGCCCACAACCTGGCCTACGGCCCGGACGACCGGCAGACGCTGGATGTCTGGACGCCCATCCCGCCTTCGACCGAGGCCCGCCCCGTGCTGGTCTTCTTCTACGGCGGCGGCTGGTACGCGGGCGACAAGGACCTGTACGGCTGGGCGGCCCAGGCCCTCGCCGCGCGCGGCTTCGTGGTCGTGGTCCCCGACTATCGCCTCGTCCCCGAGATCCATTTCCCCGCCTTCGTCGAGGACGCCGCGGCGGCCACCGCCATGGCCGGACGGATCGCGGCGCAGTACGGCGGCGACCCGGCCCGGCTGGGGGTCATGGGCCATTCGGCGGGCGCCCATCTGGCCATGATGATCACCCTGGACCGTCGCTACATGGCCGCCGTCGAGGCGCCGGACCTGATCAAGGCCGCCGCCGGACTGGCCGGCCCCTATGACTTCCTGCCGCTGGACACGCCGTCCTCGATCAACGCCTTCGGCCGCGCCCCCGACCTGACCCTGACCCAGCCGGTCTCCTTCGTCCGCGCCGACGCCCCGCCGGTCTG
>Ga0307412_10000685_pt1 | contig 19611 bp, 18 predicted proteins | sample DK1Cmetagenome_3_FD_203823 | JGI IMG/M metagenome (GOLD analysis project Ga0307412, IMG submission 203823) | Maize rhizosphere microbial communities from greenhouse at UC Davis, California, United States - DK15-C-1 | ecosystem: Host-associated > Plants > Roots > Rhizosphere > Soil | place: USA...
TCGCCGTCGAAACTCACCAGCACCTGAGAAATGCTCGCGCCCTTGTTCAGCGATTTGCCTTTGAGGCGGATCAACAAGGATGAGGTGACCGGAATCGGCTGCTGATTGGACTGGCGCTGCGCACCGACCACCACCGAATACTCGCTGACTCGCAGCAGTTGCTGCTGCTCGGGTTCAGCGTCGCGCAGGGTCAGATCGTCCGGCGGCAGGAACTGGCTGTGCATCGGCGCGGCGGACAGCGGCAGGCTGAGAGACAGCAACAGGGCGGCGAGACTGCGGATCAAGAGGCGCATGACAGGCTCCGAAGGCGGGGCCGAGCACTCTAGCATGGCTGTCGCGCAAGGATCAGCACACACAAAAACAACTGTGGGAGCGAGCCTGCTCGCGAAGGCGGACTGACATTCAAAACAGATGTCGACCGATACACCGCTTTCGCGAGCAAGCTCGCTCCCACATTTAGATTGAGGCGCGGATTACATGCCTTTAACGGCGTAAATCCCGTTGGCGTTGCGCCAGTAGCCCTTGTAGTCCATGCCATAACCGAAAATGTAGCGGTCGATGCATGGCAGGCCGACGAAATCGGCTTTCAGGTCAGGACGTGCCTTGCGGTCGTGATCCTTGTCGATCAGCACGGCGGTGTGCACTTTACGTGCGCCGGCGTGTTTGCAGAAGTCGATGATCGCGCCCAGGGTGTGACCTTCATCGAGGATGTCGTCGATGATCAGCACATCGCGGTCGATGAACGAGACTTCCGGCTTGGCTTTCCAGAACAGGTCGCCGCCGCTGGTTTCGTTGCGATAACGGGTCGCGTGCAGGTAGGACGCTTCCAGCGGGAAGTTCAGATAGGTCAGCAGCTTGCCGGAGAAAATCAGCCCGCCGTTCATCACGCAGAACACGACCGGATTGCTTTCAGCCAACTGATCGTTGATTTGCGCACCGACACGGGCAATTGCCGCTTCGACTTCAGCTTCGGTGTACAGGCAGTCAGCCTCTCGCATGACTTGACGGATATGCTCGAGATCAGCGGACATGGCGCTCTCCAGGGGTGGCAGTTCGGAAAAGCGGGCAAAGGTACGCATCCCGCCCGGCCAGATCAAGCGTTTGTGGACTAACGTTCTGTATTGTCTATAGGACAACACCCTCGGATAGATTAATCTAGGCCGGTTTTTTTGCCCGCCGCCGGAGCCTTCCCCATGCCCATCCTCGAGATCCGCCATCCGCTGATCAGACATAAACTCGGCCTGATGCGCCGTGCAGACATCAGCACCAAGAACTTCCGCGAGCTTGCCCAGGAAGTCGGTGCCCTGCTCACCTACGAAGCCACCAAGGACCTGCCGCTGGAATCCTACGAGATCGCCGGCTGGGCCGGCGCGGTGCAAGTGGAAAAGATCGCCGGCAAGAAGATCACCGTAGTGCCGATCCTGCGCGCCGGTATCGGCATGCTCGAAGGCGTGCTCAGCCTGATCCCGGGCGCCAAGGTCAGTGCGGTGGGCGTGGCTCGCAACGAGCAGACCCTGCAGGCCCATACCTACCTGGAAAAACTGGTGCCGGAAATCGACGAGCGCCTGGCGATGATCATCGACCCGATGCTCGCCACCGGCAGTTCGATGGTCGCCACCATCGACCTGTTGAAGAAAGCCGGTTGCCGGGACATCCGTGCCATGGTGCTGGTCGCCGCGCCCGAAGGCATCAAGGCCGTGGAAGATGCCCACCCCGACGTGACCATCTACACCGCGTCCATTGACCAGAAACTCAACGAACATGGCTACATCATCCCGGGCCTGGGCGATGCCGGCGACAAGATCTTCGGCACCAAGCAGAAGGACGCCTGAGCATGCAGGACGAATTCAACGATCCGCTCTGGCGTCAGGTGCTGTCCGGCGCACAGATGCTGTTCGTCGCCTTCGGCGCGCTGGTGCTGATGCCGCTGATCACTGGCCTGGACCCCAACGTGGCACTGTTCACGGCGGGCCTGGGGACGATCCTGTTCCAGATCGTCACCGGGCGCCAGGTGCCGGTGTTCCTGGCGTCGAGCTTTGCCTTCATCACGCCGATCATTCTCGCCAAGGGCCAGTTCGGCCTGGCGGCGACCATGGGCGGCGTGATGGCGGCCGGTTTCGTTTACACGTTCCTGGGCCTGGCGGTGAAGATCAAGGGCACCGGGTTCATTGATCGCCTGCTGCCGCCGGTGGTGATCGGTCCGGTAATCATTTCCATCGGCCTGGCGATGGCGCCGATCGCCGCCAACATGGCCATGGGCAAGGCCGGCGACGGTACCGAGCTGATTCATTATCAGACCGCGATGATGATTTCGATGCCGGCGCTGCTCACCACGTTGATCGTCGCGGTGTTCGGCAAGGGCATTTTCCGCCTGGTGCCGATTATCTCCGGCGTGCTGGTGGGCTTTGCCATGGCGTTTTTCTTCGGTGTCGTCGACACCGCGAAGATCGCCGCGGCGCCATGGTTCGCCCTGCCCGCCTTCACCGCACCGGAGTTCAACTGGCAGGCGATCCTGTTCATCGTACCCGTTGCCCTGGCACCAGCCATCGAGCACATCGGCGGCGTCATTGCCGTGGGCAGCGTGACCGGTCGCGATTACCTGAAGAAGCCGGGCCTGCATCGCACGCTGTTCGGCGACGGCGTTGCCACCACCGCAGCCGGCCTGTTCGGGGGCCCGCCCAACACCACGTACGCCGAAGTGACCGGCGCGGTGATGCTGACCAAGAACTACAACCCGAAAATCATGACCTGGGCCTCGATTTTCGCCATCAGCCTGGCGTTCATCGGCAAGTTCGGCGCGTTGCTGCAAAGCATTCCGGTGCCGGTGATGGGCGGGATCCTGTGCCTGTTGTTCGGTTCGATTGCGGCGGTGGGCATGAACACGCTGATCCGCCACAAGATCGACCTGGGCGAAGCCCGCAACCTGGTGATCGTTTCGGTGACGCTGGTGTTCGGCATTGGCGGCGTGCTGGTCGGCACCGGTACCGGTCCGGACGATTTCGGCCTCAAGGGCATCGCGTTGTGCGCCGTGGTGGCGATCGCGCTGAACCTGATCTTGCCGGGCAATGACGGTTGGAAGCAGAAGAAGGCGGATGAGCCGATTGTGTAATTCAACCGGTCTGTAATGTGGCGAGGGCGCTTGCCCCCGCTCGACCGGGCTGGCGCCCCCGTGCGAAGCGCTCGCAAGATCTGGGGTTGCTGCGCAACCCAGCGGGAGCAAGCTCCCTCGCCACAGGTTGTATTACAAAGCCAAGGGCGCCCGTTCGCAAAGGGTGCTCAACGCCTGCGCCCAGTGCGGATCGTCATTGAGACACGGCACCAACACCAGCTCCTCCCCTCCCGCTTCGCAAAATTGCTCTCGGCCACGGTCGCCGATTTCCTCCAGCGTCTCGATGCAATCGGCCACGAACGCCGGGCACATCACCAGGACTTTCTTCACGCCACTCTTGGCCAGTTCGTCCAGGCGCGCTTCGGTGTAGGGTTCGATCCACTTGGCGCGGCCCAATCGCGACTGGAACGACACCGACCACTTGCCCTCCGCCAGTCCCATGCGCTGGGCGAACAGTTCAGCGGTGCGGATGCACTGGGCGCGATAACAGGTCGCCATGACTTCCGGCGGCGCGTTCTTGCAGCAGTCGGCGTCCTTGAAGCAGTGATAGCCCGTAGGGTCGAGCTTGGTCAGGTGCCGCTCAGGCAAGCCGTGGAAACTCAGCAGCAGGTGATCGTGGTCCTGCATCAGGTACGGCTTGGCGCTGGCAACCAGGGCATCGAGGTACTCCGGCTGGTCGTAGAAAGGCTGGAGAATCGAGAATTTCACGTCGAGCCTCTTCTCCCGCACGACCCGTTTCGCTTCCTCGATGACCGTGGTGACCGTGCTGTCGGCAAATTGCGGATACAACGGGGCCAGGGTGATGTTCTTGTGCCCCTGGCTCGCCAGGCGTACCAGGGTGGACTCCAGCGACGGCTCGCCGTAACGCATCGCCAGTTCTACCGGGCCCTGTTTCCATTGAGCGGCCATGGCCTGTTGCAAGCGCCGGCTGAGCACCACCAGGGGCGAGCCCTCTTCCCACCAGATCGAGGCATAGGCATGGGCCGACTGCTCGGGGCGCTTGATCAGGATCAGCGACACCAGCAACCGCCGGATTGGCCAAGGCAGGTCGATCACGTACGGGTCCATCAGAAATTGATTGAGGTAGCGGCGTACATCGGCCACCGAGGTGGAGGCAGGCGAACCCAGATTCACCAGAAGCAACGCGTGATCGGTCATGCAACGTCCTATTTCAAAGGCGACCCGACAAGTCTTCCAGGGCCGCAGGCAAATCAGTGAACCGGAATGAAAACCCCGCCGCCAGCAATCGGGCCGGCGTGGCGCGCTGGCCGCCCAGCAACAGCAGTGACAACTCCCCCAACACAACCTTCAGCGCAAGCTCCGGCATTGGTACCACAGCCGGGCGATGCAACACGTCACCCAAGGCCTTTGCAAAATCGCGGTTGCGCACCGGGTTCGGCGCGCAGGCATTATAAGGACCGCTGGCATCACTGCGGTGCAGAAGAAAATCAATCAGGGCGATTTGATCGTCAATATGAATCCAAGGCATCCATTGCCTCCCGCTGCCGATACGCCCGCCCAGCGCGAGTTTGAAGGGCAGCAGCAGCCGCGACAAAAAGCCGCCCTCGGCCGACAGGACCAGGCCGGTGCGGACCAGTACCACACGCATGCCCAGGGCCTCGGCCCGCTGCGCGGTTTCCTCCCAGGCGATGCATAGCTGGCTGGCGAAGTCCTCGCTGACTGGCCCCGACTCTTCGGTCAACTCACGCTCGCCACCGTCGCCGTACCAACCCACGGCAGAGCCGGAAATCAGCACCTGCGGTCGCTGCTCGCAACGCTCAAGCCAGGCGAGCAATGTCTCGGTCAGGGTGATGCGGCTGCTCCATAGCAATATCTTGCGCTTGTGGCTCCAGGGGCGATCGGCGATGGGCGCACCAGCCAGGTTGACCACTGCGTCCACCGACTCGGCAAGCTCATCGAGCGTGGCGATGCCGCGTACCTGCGCACCGCAGATTTCCGCCACCTGTTCGGGTCGACGACTCCAGACCGTCAAGCGATGTCCTTGCTCCAACCAGTGCCGGCAGAGCTGACGACCGATCAAACCAGTACCGCCGGTCAGCAATATGTGCATGAGGTGTTCCTCGCATCGCGTTTTACCCGGCCCATTAGTCTATTTTTATAAGTAGAGCTTTTTCATGTTGGACAGGTCTGTTTCTAACAATAGGACAACCTGCCAAAACGCGAACGGTAAAACTTATACCAAAAATCAAAATTGTACAGGATTAAACGACGGCGTAGTCTGTACAGAAAGTAAACGAGGCCCTCATGACTGTACCTATCGCAATCATCGGCACCGGCATCGCCGGACTTTCCGCTGCCCAGGCCCTGACGGAGGCTGGGCACGTCATTCAACTCTTCGATAAAAGCCACGGCAGCGGCGGACGCATGTCGAGCAAGCGCAGCGACGCCGGCGCGCTCGATATGGGCGCCCAGTATTTCACCGCCCGTGACCGACGCTTCGTCACGGAAGTGCAACGCTGGCAAGCCAACGGCTGGGCAGCGGAGTGGAACCCGCAGCTCTATCACTTCCAGGACGGGCAGATGAGCCCATCGCCGGACGAACAGACCCGCTGGGTCGGCACCCCGCGCATGAGCGCCATTACCCGCGCCCTGCTCGGCGATTTGCCGGTGCAGTTCTCCTGCCGCATCACCGAGGTGTTTCGTGGCCAGGAGCATTGGCACCTGCAGGACGCCGAAGGATTCACCCATGGCCCGTTCGGCCAGGTGGTCATCGCCACGCCTGCACCGCAGGCGACCGCATTGCTCGCCGCCGTACCGAAACTGGCTGGTGTAGCCGCCGGGGTAAAAATGGACCCTACCTGGGCCGTCGCGCTGGCCTTCGAACAGCCCTTGGACACCCCAATGGAAGGCTGCTTCGTGCAGGACAGCCCCCTCGACTGGCTGGCGCGCAACCGCAGCAAGCCGGGGCGCGACAGCAAGCTCGACACCTGGGTGCTGCATGCCACCAGCGACTGGAGCCGCCAGCACATCGACATGTCCAAGGAAGCGGTCATCGAACACCTGCACGGCGCGTTCGCCGAGCTGCTGCACAGCGCCATGCCCGCTCCCAGCTTCAGCGTGGCCCATCGCTGGCTGTACGCCCGCCCCGCCGGCAGTCACGAATGGGGGGCACTGGCCGACGCCGACCTGGGATTGTATGTGTGCGGCGACTGGTGCCTGTCCGGCCGGGTCGAAGGGGCCTGGCTCAGTGGGCAGGAGGCCGCGCGCCGGTTGCACGCAAGCCTCCAGTAGATCGCTGATACGCGTCTCTCGCTGCTGTCGCAACAGACAGCAGCCCATCTGCGCCAACCCTGGCATCACTCCATTCATTCAATTGCCGGTTGACTTGTGCTCATTCGGACCTATGATTGAAAATATTGTACAACACAATAAATCTGTACAAGATTTTTAGCCCAGAGGTTGCCCATGCCCAGCGAAGCCAACGCCAAACCCCGGATTGCCATCAGCGCGTGCCTGATAGGCGCTGAAGTTCGCTTCAATGGCGGGCACAAGCAATCCCCGTTGTGCAGCCGCACGCTCAGTGAGTATTTCGATTTCGTCCCGGTATGTCCTGAAGTCGCCATCGGTCTGGGCATTCCCCGGGAACCGATCCGGCTGGTCGGCCAACCCGAGCAGCCCCGCGCGGTCGGCACGGTAAACCGCGATCTGGACGTCACCCGACCGCTGGACGATTACGGTCGGAAAATGGCCGAGGAATTGGACGACATCTGTGGCTACATCTTCATGCAGAAATCGCCATCCTGCGGCCTGGAAAGGGTCAAGGTCTACGACCACAACGGCGTCCCCCAGGACGGCGGCGGCCGCGGCATCTACGCCCAGGCCTTTTGCGAGCGCCATCCAGACCTGCCGGTGGAGGAAGATGGCCGCCTCAACGATCCGGTATTGCGCGAGAACTTCCTGACGCGTGTGTTCGTCTATGCCGCGTGGCAACCGCTGCGCCGACGCGACCTGACCCGGCGCGATCTCATCGAATTCCACTCGCGTTATAAATACCTGCTGATGGCTCATGACCCGGTGCAGTACAAGGCCTTGGGCAACCTGCTGGGCAACATGGGCAAGTCCGATCCCAACGAGTTGGGCCCGCGGTACTTCAGCGCGCTGATGGCGGCCCTGAAGAAATGCGCCACCCGTCGAACCCACGCCAATGTACTTCAACATTTGAGCGGCTACCTCAAGCGCGCCATAGGCACCGATGACAAGCAGGAAGTGCAGCATCTCATCGGGCAGTATCGCCTCGGTATCGTGCCCTTGGTGGTGCCGCTGACCCTGCTCAAGCATCACCTGCGCCAGCATCCCGACCCGTATCTCGCGCAACAGGTATACCTGCAACCCCACCCGGAAAATCTCAGTTTGCGAAACGCCATTTGATGAACGACGAACCCGACTCCAGCGCCAGCGAAGACCTCGGCGCCGACTTTGCCACAGCACTGGCGCAGGGCTGGCTGCCCATACGCGAAGTGTCCCGACAAACCGGCGTCAACGCCATCACGCTACGCGCCTGGGAGCGCCGCTATGGCTTGATCGTGCCGCACCGCACGCCCAAGGGCCATCGCTTGTTCAGCCCCGAGCATGTGCAACGAATCCAGAGCATTCTCACCTGGATCAATCGCGGCGTGGCGGTGAGCAAGGTCAAGCCGCTGCTCGATACTGCGCAGCCGCCTGACGAACCCTTGGAAGATGAATGGCAGCGCCAGCGCCATGCCCTTGCACTGGCGGTGACACAACTGGCGGAGCGGCAAGTCGATCATCTGGTCAACCAGGCGATGGCCCTTTACCCGCCCTGGACTATTTGTGAACAGTTGCTGTTGCCCTTGCTCGCCGAATTGCAAACGCGTTGGCAAGGACAGTTCGGCGCGCAATTGGAGCAGGTGTTCTTTTATTCCTGGCTGCGCAGCAAGTTCGGCAGCCGGGTCTATCACAACAACCGTCAGTTGCACGGCGCACCGTTGCTGCTGGTCAACCATTCCCAATTGCCCCAGGAACCCCACCTGTGGCTGACAGCCTGGCTCGCCAGCAGCGCCGATTGTCCTGTAGAGGTCTTCGATGCGCCCCTGCCGGCGGGCGAATTGGCACTGGCGGTCGAACGCCTCAAGGCCCGCGCCGTGTTGCTGTATTCAAGTAATGCCTTGAACCTGTCCCAATTGCCAAGGCAACTGAACGCTGTCGACTGCCCCATCATCATCGCCGGCCCGGCTGTGTCCATTCACCACGCCAGGTTATCCACAGACGTCTCGATGACTAACGTCACGTGGGCCGAAGACCCGCTCTGCGCCCATGCCGAACTCAATCGCCGAGCGCTTCTTTAACGAGTATTCCCATGCAACTGATCTGGCTGCGCAGCGATTTGCGCGTGCATGACAACACGGCGCTTGCCGCTGCCGCCGCCCGCGGCCCCTGCGTGGCGGTCTACTTGCCGACACCGGGACAATGGCGTGCCCATGATGATGCCCCTTGCAAGGTCGATTTCTGGCTGCGCAACCTGGCGTCGCTGAGCAAGGCGTTGGAGCAACTGAACATCCCCCTGCTGATCCGCCACGCGCCCTACTGGGACCAGGCGCCAAGCGTATTGGTCGCACTGTGCCGGGAGCTGGACATCAATGCCGTGCACGTCAACGAAGAGTACGGCCTGAACGAAACCCGACGCGACAGCGAAGTCGCTCGCGCACTGGCTGGCGAGGGCGTCGAGTTTCATAGCCACCTCGACCAACTCCTGTTCAAGCCCGGTAGCGTCCTGACCAAGACCGGCAACTATTTCCAGGTATTCAGCCAGTTTCGCAAAGTGTGCTACCAGCGCTTGCACTTATCCCTACCGAGCCTGGTTCCCATCCCCGCCCGTCAAGCGCTGACGGCAATTGCCAGCGATCCGGTGCCAACGCACGTCGAAGGCTTCGAGCCACCCGGGGAAACGCTGCAAGCCCTTTGGCCCGCTGGCGAGAGCGAAGCGCGGCGACGATTGGATGGGTTTGTCGAGCAGCACATCGACCATTACCTGACCGAGCGGGATTTCCCGGCCAGGCCTGGCACCAGCCAACTGTCTGCCTATCTGGTGGCCGGCGTAGTATCGCCGCGCCAATGCCTGCACGCGGCGCTGCAAGCCAACCAGGGAGAATTCGAAAGCGGGAACACCGGAGCGGTGACGTGGATCAATGAATTGCTCTGGCGCGAATTTTATAAACATATATTGGTGGGCTATCCACGCGTGTCACGCCACCGCGCGTTTCGCCCGGAGACCGAGGCCTTGGCCTGGCGCCACGCCCCGGAAGAATTGACGGCCTGGCAACAGGCGCGCACCGGCCTGCCGATCATCGATGCGGCCATGCGCCAACTGCTGGAGACTGGCTGGATGCACAACCGGTTGCGCATGGTAGTGGCCATGTTCCTGACCAAGAATCTGCTGATCGACTGGCGCGAAGGCGAACGCTTTTTCATGCGCCATCTGATCGACGGTGACTTGGCGGCCAACAATGGAGGCTGGCAGTGGAGCGCCTCAACCGGGACGGATTCGGCGCCCTGGTTCCGCATCTTCAATCCCCTTAGCCAATCAGAGAAATTCGATCGCGAGGGATTGTTTATAAAGCGTTGGCTGCCGGCGTTGAACGATTGGGATAGCCGCAGTGTCCACAGCCCTAATGCCCAGCGTGAATTATTTCGCACGACAGATTATCCGGCTCCGATTGTCGATCTGGCCCAATCCCGGGCGCGGGCTTTGGCGGCTTTCAAGCGACTGCCGTCGCGTCAGGACATGCAAATGGATTGAAGGGCGATTACCGAACATGGAATTGCTTGAGGTTGGAATGTAATTCCACCACGACTTGATGGGGTCCGACTAATATCAGGATTGCCGCATCGGAAGCGGCGTCTTGATGCTAGGAAAAAAAGGGGGCGGCATGAAAAGAAAGTATTGGCTGACGGGTGCGAACGACGGCCTGGGTGCGTCACTGGCCGAAGCACTGCTTCAAACCGGAGCGCAGCTGGCAATCAGTTCGCCACAAGCGTGCCAAACCCTTTCCCAACGTTATCCGGAACATGTCCTGGCAGTCCCCGGCAACTTGACCGACGGCCAAACAGTGCGAGAAATCGGCGAGCAGATCAACCGGCAATGGGGCGCGCTGGACACTGTCATCATCAATGCCGGAACGGCTGAGCATGTCGACGGCCAGCCGGCCGACGACTCACTGATCGAACACATCATCCGCAGCAACCTGTTGGCCGCCAGCTTTTGCATTGAAGCCGCGCTTCCTCTGTTGCGCCTGGGCACGGCACCCCATCTCGTAGGCATCGCCAGCCCGGTCACCTACCTGACACCTTCGCGTGCCGAGGGCGACGGCAAAGCGCTGCGTCAGGTATTCGAATCGGTTCGTAGCACCCCGGCCGCCAAGGGCATCGACGTTATGTTGGTCACCCCCGACCTCGCTGACTCGGCGATGAGCCTGGACGACGGGCTTTCGATATTGACCCGATGGTCAGCCGATGCGGCGGCCAGTTATATTCTGGCTCAAATGAACGAGCGGCCGGACGAAACGACGCTGCCCGCGGCCTCCATGACGGCGCTCTGGCCGCTGCCATCCTCAACCCGCAAGACCCGCGCGAACGACGACTATTGCCAGTTGGCTGGCGAATCCCCGATCAAGGGACAACTTTGATCCCCCTGGTTGCCTTACACTGCGCGCATGAAAACCATCCCCCTCGTTGAATTGCCTGCGCCGGTCATTGAGTGCTCCACCTGCGCGGCGTGCTGCTGCCAGTTGGAAGTGCTGCTGATCACCGATACCGGCGTTCCGGAACGCTTTATCGACACCGACGATTGGGGCGGGGAAGTCATGCTGAGGCTTGATGATGGCTGGTGCGCGGCCCTGGACCGCGACAGCATGATGTGCACGATCTACGAGAAGCGTCCGTTGATCTGCAGGGAATTCGAGATGGGCGCGCCGGAGTGCCTGGAAGAACGCCAGGGCATTGCAACGGCGTATCGGTAAAAGAACGAATCTGAAACTGGATTTCTGTAGGAGCGAGCTTGCTCGCTCCTACAGTTTTTTGCTGTTACAACGGCATGGTGTAATGCAGCGCGTAGCTTTCCACGCCGTCGTTGTCCGAACTGATGCCGGCGTTGGAATAGTGAGTGGCACGAATGCCTACTTCATGTCCGCCGTTGAAGCGCAGGCCGAACCCGACACGGTCTTCGAACTGGAAAGCCGAACCGAGTTTGTTGGATTCTATTTCAGTGTTTTCAAACAACGCGACGCCGATCCCCGCCTCGATGTATGGCTTCACGTTCTGGCCCGCAAACTCATAAACGAAGACTGGCGAGAACGACAGACTGTGGTTGCTGGACGTCTCGTCCCCTTCCCAGTACGTGTAGGCCCCGCTCCAGTAGCCGGTCAGGCGACCCACGTCGCTCTGCCACCAGCTCTTGTCCCAGTCGAATTGCATGCCCAAGCGATAGGTCATGGTCGAGTCGCCAGTCTGGCCGACCCCGAACTCCACGCCCGCCGCCTGTGCGGTATAAGTGTGCCCCATCAACGCAGCCGCAAACGCGGCAAAGCAGAATAAACGCTTCATTAGAAACATCCTTTTCCGACAGCCTTAGTTAATTTTTCTTACAAACAGACACAGCTATAGAAATCCACGCCAAATCAGAAGTTCAGCTGGATTCACATAATTTTCACGCTTTTTTACAGATCGAAGCTTCGCACAACGCCGGAAGATTTCCATAGCATAGGTAGGATTTTTCTCAGGTGCGCAGGATCACCGCTGCTCCAGAACTGAGTTTCACCGGCAGGCCCTTCGGCCAGTAACATCCGTTCCGCCAACAAGCGCTGAAGCTGGCGAGCCACGGCGGCGCCCGTGTCGATCAGGCTGATATCCGCCGCGACCATTTCCTTGAGCAATGGCTTGAGGAATGGGTAGTGGGTGCAGCCGAGGATCAACGTGTCGCAACCGGCCGCCAGCAAGGGGGTGACGTAGCCTTGCAACAACTGGCGCAAGGCCGGGCTATGCAGGTCGCCAGCTTCGATCAATTCCACCAGCCCGGGACAGGGCTGGGTGATCACCCGTACGTCCGTGGCGAAACGGTCGAGCAACGCGGCGAATTTGGCGCTCTGCAACGTGCCCGTTGTAGCGAGCACGCCGACGATGCCGCTTCGAGTCGCCGCGGCAGCCGGCTTGACCGCCGGTTCCATGCCGACGATGGGCCAGTCGGGGTAATCGCGACGCAGGTCCGCCACTCCGGCGACCGTCGCGGTATTGCAGGCTACCACCAACGCCTTGGCGCCCTGGCGCTGGAGAAACTCGGCAATGATCGCGCACCGCTGCCGGATGAATTCCGGACTCTTTTCCCCGTAGGGGATATGCCCGCAGTCGGCTACGTACAGCAGCGATTCATTGGGTAGCAAATGGCGAATTTCCCCCAGCACCGACAGCCCGCCGACGCCTGAATCGAACACACCGACCGGAGCCTCACTCATGTCGGGTACCGCAGACGCTGCACCCCGGATCGCGCTTGACCCGCAGTTCACGAAAACGCGTGCCCAGCGCATCGATCAACAGCAGGCGCCCCACCAGCGGCTCTCCGAAGCCGGCGAACAGTTTCAAGGCCTCGAGCGCCTGGAGACTGCCCACCAAACCCACGAGCGGCCCAAGCACGCCGGCCTCGCTACAGGTCAGCTCGGCTTCGCTGCCGTGCCCATAGAGGCAGTGATAACAAGGGCTTTCGGGGCGGCGCGGGTCGAACACCGACAGTTGGCCTTCCAGGCGAATCGCTGCGCCACTGACCAAGGGTTTGCCCGCGGCGACACAAGCTGCGTTCACCGCTTCACGGGTGGAAAAATTGTCCGAACAATCCAGCACCACGTCCACTGCCGCCACGGCGTCAGCCAGGCTGTCTTCGTCCATGGCTGACGGATGGGGAACCAGTCGAACCTCGGGGTTGATGGCGGTGAGGCGACGCATCGCGGAATCAACCTTGGTCAGGCCGACGCTCTGTGTGTCATGGATGATCTGTCGCTGCAGGTTGGTCAGGTCGACCGTGTCGAAGTCCGCCAGGTGCAACTCGCCGACACCGGCGGCGGCGAGGTACAACGCCACCGGCGCGCCCAGGCCGCCCAGGCCGATGATCAATGCGCGCCCCTGCTTCAGACGCAGTTGCCCGTCGATGTCGACGTGTTGCAACAGAATCTGTCGGCTATAGCGCAGCAGCTCTTGATCGTTCAGCACGGCAGGCGTCCCAGACTGATGCGTTCGTGATTGCCGAGGTCCTTGCGGCTATGGACTTCGGAGAAACCTTGGTCTTGCAACAGCCCCCGCACCGCTTCGGCCTGGTCGTAACCATGCTCGAGCATCAGCCAGCCGCCCGCTTCGAGGTGATCGGGGGCCTGGGCGACAATGGCGCGCAAATCGTCCAGACCGTCCGGCCCCGCCACCAGCGCACTGGCCGGCTCGAAACGCACGTCGCCCTCAGCCAGATGCGGGTCGCTGGCGGCAATATAAGGTGGGTTGCTGATGATCAGCCCGAAACGTTCACCTTCCAGCGCGCTGAACCAGTGGCTGCTCAGGACCGTGACATTGCGCAGCGCCAGGCGCTGGCGATTGCGTTCGGCCAGCGCCACAGCTTCCAGCACCCGATCGACCGCCGTGACATTCCAGGCCGGACGTTCGCTGGCCAACGCCAAGGCAATCGCGCCGCTGCCCGTGCCCAGGTCGAGGACCCGGGCCGGCGTAGCCGGCAACAACGCCAGCGCGGTTTCCACCAGCAACTCGGTGTCGGGACGCGGGATCAGTGTGTGGGGCGCGACTTCCAGGTCAAGTTTCCAGAAGCCCTGCTGCCCCAGGATGTAGGCCACCGGTTCGCCGGAACGACGCCGGCGCAGGTATTCGGAAAACAATAGCGCCGCCTCGCTTGGCACGATCCGCTCGGGCCAGGTGTGCAGGAAGCTGCGGGACTTGCCCAGGGCAGCGGCCAGCAATAACTCGGTATCCAAGCGTGGCGTAGGAGAATCCGGCAATTCGGCGGCGCGAAGCAAACTGGCGATGATGGTCATGGGGTCACCTGTACCTATTCGCCAATCGCGGCCAGTTGATCGGCCTGGTATTCGGCGAGCAAGGGCTCGATGACGGCATCGACACCACCGGCAAGGATCTCGTCGAGGGAGTACAGGGTCAGGTTGACCCGGTGATCGGTGACTCGCCCCTGGGCAAAGTTGTAGGTCCGGATGCGCTCGGAACGGTCGCCCGAGCCGACCAGCAGCTTGCGCTCGCTGGCGATGGCGTTGGCGGCGGCACTGGTCTGCTGGTCGTTGAGCTTGGCCGACAACCAGGCCATCGCCCGTGCCCGGTTCTTGTGCTGGGAGCGTTCTTCCTGGCATTCGACCACGATGCCCGAAGGCAAGTGGGTGATGCGGATCGCCGAGTCGGTCTTGTTGACGTGCTGGCCGCCCGCCCCCGAAGACCGGTAGGTGTCGATCCGCAGGTCCGCCGGGTTGATCTCGATGGCTTCCTGCTCGTCCGGCTCGGGCAACACCGCGACGGTGCAGGCCGATGTATGGATCCGGCCTTGGGATTCGGTGGCCGGTACCCGTTGTACGCGGTGGGCGCCGGACTCGAACTTCAACTTGCCATAGACGTTATCGCCCTCGACCCGGGCAATCACTTCCTTATAGCCACCGTGTTCGCCTTCGTTTTCCGAGAGGATCTCTACGCGCCAGCCGCGACGCTCGGCGTAGCGCGAATACATGCGGAACAGGTCGCCGGAAAAGATCGCCGCCTCGTCGCCGCCGGTACCGGCGCGGATCTCGAGGAAAACGTTACGCCCGTCGTTCGGGTCCTTGGGCAGCAACATGCGTTGCAGGTTGCTTTCCAGCTCGACCAGTTGTTCCTTGGCCTCGCGCACTTCCTCCACCGCCATTTCGCGCATGTCAGGGTCGCTGTCCTTGAGCAGCGCCTGGGCGCCCTCGAGGTCGCCCTGTACTTTGAGCAACTGTTTATAGGTGGCGACGATCGGCTCGACCTCCGCGTATTCCTTGGAATAGGTGCGGAATTTGTTCTGGTCGGAAATGACTTCGCCGTCGCCCAGCAAGGCGGTCAGTTCCTCGAAACGGTCCTGGAGAATGTCCAGTTTATTGAGCAGTGACGCTTTCATTGCGATTTTTTATCCGAAAAGCTATCCGGTGAAGCCTCACCGAGAGCGAAAAGTTCCTGGGCCATGGCCAGCGCGTCGAGGCGGCCTTCGGCGGTCAGCTTCTTGAGCTGGACGCTAGGAGCATGGAGCAGTTTGTTGGTCAGGCCGCGCGCCAGTTGCACCAACACCTCTTCGGCGCTGCCGCCATTGGCCAGCAGGCGCTGGGCTTTTTGCAGTTCTTCGTCGCGCAGCCGTTCGCTTTGCTGACGATACGCCTTGAGCACGTCCACCGCCGCCAGCTCACGCAGGCGCACCATGAAGTCCTCGGCGCCAACGGTGATCATTTCCTCGGCGGCCTGCGCCGCGCCTTGCCGGCTCTTCAAGTTCTCGGCAACGACTTCGTGCAGGTCATCGACACTGTAGAGGTAAACGTCGTCGAGTTCGCCGACTTCGGGCTCGATGTCACGCGGCACGGCAATGTCGACCATGAAGATCGGCTTGTGCTTGCGCAGTTTCAAGGCGCTTTCCACCGCGCCCTTGCCCAGGATCGGCAACTGGCTGGCGGTGGAACTGATGACGATATCGCTGTGCACCAGCTCCGCAGGAATATCCGACAACAGTACCGCGTGGGCACCGAACTGCTCGGCCAGGGTGCTGGCGCGCTCCAGGGTGCGGTTGGCAACCACGATGCGCTTCACCCCGAGGTCATGCAGGTGCCGGGCGACCAGGGTGATGGTCTCGCCGGCGCCGATCAGCAGCGCCTGGCTGCGTTGCAGATCACTGAAGATCTGCTTCGCCAGGCTCACGGCGGCGAAGGCCACGGATACCGGATTCTCGCCGATGGCCGTGTCGGTACGCACTTGCTTGGCGGCATTGAAAGTGGCCTGGAACAGACGCCCCAGCAGCGGACCAACGGTCCCGGCCTCGCGCGCGACGGCGTAGGCCGATTTCATCTGGCCGAGAATCTGTGGTTCGCCCAGTACCAGCGAATCGAGCCCCGAGGCGACACGCATCATGTGACGAACGGCCGCATCGTCTTCGTGCACATAAGCACTGGCGCGCAGCTCTTCAAGGCTCAAATCATGGTATTCGGCCAGCCAGCGAAGCACCGAATCGGCCGAAACGTGATCCTGTTCTATATAAAGCTCGCTGCGATTGCAGGTGGAGAGGATCGCAGCTTCGCGGCTGTCCGTCAGTCGGCAGAGCTGCTGCAGCGCCTCAACCAGCTGCTCAGGCGTAAATGCCACGCGCTCGCGGACGTCTACTGAAGCAGTCTTGTGGTTAATACCAAGTGCAAGGAAGGCCATTCAAGGTCGCTGATGGTGACGTGAAGCCGGCAATTGTCCTACTTCGCCAGATTGAGAACAACCACCACCGACTATTGTCACAATTACCTGTGCCTATAAGGCATCCGCCGAGACTCGGTTATGTTTGGCCGATGGCTTGTGTCATGATGATCCGACCGCAGGTAAGTCGTCCTCTTCCTATATGAATAGATCTTTTGCGTTGCTCCTCGCTTTTGCCTTCCTCGGCGGCTGCCAGTCCATGGCCCCCGTTTCGACGGACGGCACGCCACCCGTCGAAGACAGCACTCCGGCTCCCGAAAAGCCAAAGGTGTATGGCTCGTTCAGCGAAGAAACCATCTTCAGCCTGCTGAGCGCCGAGCTCGCGGGCCAGCGCAATCGTTTCGACATTGCCCTGGATAACTACGTCACCCAGGCCATCAACACCCAGGATCCGGGCGTTTCCGAGCGGGCGTTTCGAATTGCCGAGTACCTGGGGGCCGACCAGCCCGCACTGGATACCGCGCTGATCTGGGCCCGGAACGCCCCGGACGACCTCGAAGCGCAACGCGCCGCTGCCGTGCAGCTGGCACGCGCCGGACGTTACGACGACTCCATGATGTATATGGAAAAAGTCCTGCTGGGCAAGGGCGACACCCATTTCGATTTCCTCGCGCTGTCTGCCGCCGATACCGACCAGGAAACTCGCGACGGCCTGAAGAAGAGCTTTGATCGACTGCTGCAACGCCACCCGAACAACGGCCAGTTGATTTTCGGCAAGGCCCTGTTGCTGCAACAGGACGGCGACTCCCAAGGCGCCCTCACCCTGCTGGAAGACAACCCGCCGGAAGCGGGCGAAGTGGCCCCTATCCTGCTGCGTGCACGCTTGCTGCAAAGCATGAACCGCGGCGACGAAGCCCTGCCGCTGATGGAAAAAAGCATCAAGAAGTACCCGGACGACAAGCGCCTGCGCCTTACTTACGCCCGCATGCTGGTGGAAAACAATCGCATGGACGACGCCAAGGTCGAGTTTTCCAGCCTGGTGCAGCAATACCCCGAGGACGACGACTTGCGTTATTCCCTGGCGCTGGTCTGCCTGGAAGCCAAGGCCTGGGAAGAAGCCAAGGGCTATCTGGAAGACCTGATCGCCCGGGAAAGCCACGTCGATTCGGCCCACCTGAACCTGGGTCGCATCGCCGAAGAGCGCAACGATCCAGAGAGCGCATTGATCGAGTACGCCCAGGTCGGCCCGGGCAATGATTATCTGCCCGCGCAGCTGCGCCAGGCCGACATCCTCATCAGCAACGGCCGGACCGCCGAAGCCCAGAGCCGCCTGGCCGTGCAGCGCGACACGCAACCGGACTATGGCATCCAGCTTTACCTGATCGAGGCCGAAACCCTGTCGGCCAACAAGCAGGGCGATAAGGCCTGGGCTGTCCTGCAACAAGCCTTGAAGCAATACCCTGATGATCTGAACCTGCTCTACACCCGCGCCATGCTGGCAGAAAAACGCAATGACCTGGCCCAGATGGAAAAAGACCTGCGGCTGATCATCCAGCGTGATCCCGACAATGCCATGGCCCTCAACGCCCTCGGCTACACCTTGTCGGATCGAACCACCCGCTACGACGAAGCCAAGCTGCTGATCGAGCAGGCTCACCAGATCAACCCGGAAGACCCGGCCGTACTCGACAGCCTTGGCTGGGTGAATTTCCGCCTGGGCAACCTCGACGAAGCCGAACGCTTGCTGCGCCAGGCCCTGGAGCGCTTCCCCGACCAGGAAGTCGCCGCCCACCTGGGTGAAGTCCTATGGGCCAAAGGCAAGCAACGCGAAGCCCGGCAGATCTGGGCCAAGTTCCTCAAGGAACAGCCTGACAGCCCGATTCTACGCAGTACCATCAAACGCCTGACCGGATCAGAGACTCTTTAAGATTATGTTTGTGCGCCACTTCATTATTTTCAGCTTCATCGCCCTGCTCGCCGGTTGCGCGGGCTTCGGCGCCCGAGAATCCGTCCAGGGCCATGGCAACCCGGCCCAGTGGCGCGAGCACAAAGAACAGCTCAGCGGCCTCGACGGCTGGCAGATAGACGGAAAGATCGGCATTCGCGCACCTAAAGACTCTGGCAGCGGTACCTTGTTCTGGCTACAGCGCCAGGATTACTACGACATACGCCTGTCGGGCCCACTGGGGCGCGGCGCGGCGCGGTTGACCGGCCGGCCGGGACAGGTTTCGCTGGAAGTCGCCAACCAGGGACGCTACGAGGCGCCCAGCCCCGAAGTGCTGCTGGAAGAACAACTGGGCTGGAAACTGCCGGTATCCCACCTGACCTGGTGGGTCCGCGGCCTCCCCGCACCGGACAGCAAGAGCCGCCTGACGCTGGACGCCGACAGTCGCTTGTCGAACCTGGAGCAGGACGACTGGCAGATCGAATACCTGAGCTATGCCGAACAAAACGGCTATTGGTTGCCCGAGCGCATCAAGCTGCACGGCAGCAACCTCGACGTCACGCTGGTGATCAAGCAATGGCAGCCGCGCAAGCTGGGGCAATGACATGACCGCTCCACGCCTGACCCTGCCCTCCCCGGCCAAGCTCAACCTGATGCTGCACATCCTTGGCCGACGCCCGGACGGTTATCACGAGCTGCAAACGATTTTCCAGTTCCTGGACTACGGCGACGAGATCACCTTCGCCGTGCGCGATGACGGTGTGATTCATTTGCACACCGAATTCGACGGCGTTCCCCACGACAGCAATCTGATCGTCAAGGCCGCAAAGAAACTCCAGGAACAATCCGGTTCTTCGCTGGGCATCGACATCTGGATCGAAAAAATCCTGCCCATGGGCGGCGGAATCGGTGGCGGCAGCTCGAATGCGGCAACGACGCTGCTGGGCCTCAATCATCTCTGGCAACTGGGCTGGGACCTGGATCGCCTCGCGGCGCTGGGGCTTTCGCTGGGCGCCGACGTGCCGGTTTTCGTGCGTGGCCACGCGGCTTTCGCCGAGGGCGTCGGGGAAAAACTCACACCGGTGGAGCCCGAGGAACCCTGGTACTTGGTGCTGGTGCCGCAAGTATCTGTAAGTAC
>Ga0307412_10000686_pt1 | contig 19583 bp, 19 predicted proteins | sample DK1Cmetagenome_3_FD_203823 | JGI IMG/M metagenome (GOLD analysis project Ga0307412, IMG submission 203823) | Maize rhizosphere microbial communities from greenhouse at UC Davis, California, United States - DK15-C-1 | ecosystem: Host-associated > Plants > Roots > Rhizosphere > Soil | place: USA...
GGCGGAGCGACTATATCGGCAAGAACTTGCGGCCAGCCAGATGGAAGCAAAATAGAGAAACGCCCTACACGTATTCGGCAGAAGTCCTAGGAAAGGCAAGCGAGATCACCAACTATCCTAAAAAATTAAGCAGCCTCCGAGAAAGCGCGTCTTCATCTGCTTGGTAGTCCCCTGTGTTTTCTGCTGTTGCCCCGTCACAAAATGTAAGGTTTCCCTTACAAGGGTAGGGACGGTCGCCTACATACTCCGCCGATTCCGCCCCGGTACGATCCCCGCGCTCTTCGAATTTCCGTAGGGCAAAATTTTAAAGGGGAATCACATGCTTTCGAAGTCGATCCGCAAGAGTATTGTCGCCTTCTCGTGCGTCTTGGCTCTAGGTGCAAGCACCACGGTCATGGCTACCGCACACACCGAAGTGTCTGCAAGCGCGATCCAGATTCAGAGCTACGGTAACGTCGGCCCGGTTCTCTTCTATACGGGCTCCGTTTGCAGCAATCAGCATCTAAATCTCGACCCGATTGCCGACGTGGACACGCAAAAGCTGCTTTGGGCCGCAGTTCTCTCGGCCAAGGCGACCGGATCAAAAGTTGGCTTCGATTACGACTTCAATGCCGATAACTGCATCATCCGATCCTTCTCCGTCAACCCGAACTGAGGGGGCTATCGTGAAGGTCAAACCCGCAGGAAGCTTCGTCAGTCCGAGCGGATTGGCGATGGCCCTAGCGCTCTTCGCATTCTCGGGGGCGGCGCTCGCAGAGTCGACGACTTGGACTTCTATTTCAGTGGAAGGTCCGGTAATACCCGGTAAATCCGTGATGCTGGTCGTTCAAGTTACGGGTAAGCACCTGGTGTACGAACCCGGACCCAATGCGTTTGGTGGCAACATCAATATCTATGTAAACGGTGAACTAATCACCAAGAATATGGCTGTGGTCGCCTGGTCAACTGGAATAACCCGCAAAAACGATTCAGGGTGCGGTTGCACATTGATATTCGCAGACTCGACCATACAGCGATTCCCTTATGTCCTTCCAGCAGGGCAGAAGCAATACACCTTTTCTGCCAGGTATGGTGGTGACAATGAGAGCCATTCCTCGGACTCCGCAGCATTGGTGCGGAACGCACAAACACCGCTGAGCCCCGCTGTCCTCCAGCTACTTTCGAACTAGCAGCATGGGCGGGGGCGCCTATCTGCCCCCCGCCCACAACTTATCCCGTAGCAATTCAAAGATAGGATTGGGCCCGGTCTGTAAACTTGGCTAAAAGCGATACTCCGCTCTGGCTCCCCATACATTGACTGAGTACGCAGCTGTGTTTCCGGGTACATCACGAAATGATGGCTTGTAGCGATCTACAGTAACCGACAGGTTGATGTGACTCGTCAGCCTGTATCCGATGCCAGCTCCAAAATAGTGGCCATCATGTCGATCCTTGATATCGGTTTTGTAGGTATCGGACAGGTCATCAAAGGTTCCGACGCTCTTGATGACAAAGTTCGTTCGGTAACGCGCCATGCCGTAGCGTGCCGACACATTCCAGCTATCCGTCACGTCCCACTGCCCATTGATGCCGAGCATGTACGCCTTCGCCTTGTATGACCGACGCTCGCGCCAAGTGCTCAGGTGATCAATCCCATCTACGTCGGTAAACACGTATTCGTCGTGGGAGTATTCGCTCGCCTTGCCCAGGTCTCCGTACCCGCTCTCGATGCCCAGACTAAGCGTGCGAGCAACTGCCCAACGATAACCAACTAGTGCAGCAAAGGCCCGATCATTTCTGTCACGTGCCAGGTCACGGTCGATCTGTGACCGGCTCTGTCCGGCAGATAGCGAGATAAATGCTCCTTGGTCGGCTGCATACGTGACCGGAATGATCGTGGAGCATGCGACCACTGCAAATAAAAGCTTCTTCATAGACCCCTGTTCCCATGCGTCATATAAGACAGCGCTGGACCACGCGCCAGATCGGCGGGATCATCATATAAAGCTCGGCTTGCGTCTGTAGGAATTCCCTTACATGCAAACCATCGGCGAGGTGGGACAGCAATAAGGGGATGCTAGGATTCCCGAAATCATCGGGGAGCCGCCATGAATAGGCGCATCGGGTTTATGTGCATCGCGCTCTGCGCAACCTTCCAGGTCACGACGGTTGATGCCGCGGACAAGCCAAAGCTCAGTTGCGACCGGGGCGGCGACGTCGCGCGTTACGGAGGCACGGAGTGGTTGGTGTATGGCTGCTCTGACGGCGAGACGCTCGCGTTCTTCAGTGCGGAGAGCAACCCGGCAAACCCGTACTATTTCATCCTTACACCGAAGGACGGCGGCTATCAGCTATACGGTGAAGGAACAGGCGAGAAACGCCTGACAGACGCCGCGTACGTTGAGATTAAAGCGTTTACATCAGCCCAGATTTCCGCGCTGCTACTCAGTCACGGGGCAGCAAGCCCCTGATCCACATTCACCGTACGCCAGCTCCGTTGTTATCAACCATAGTATTTTTTCGTTGTTTGCAGCCCACGATCCTTTGGACCATGCAGCCCAGAATACCTTCCATTGATTTTTCGTCCGTGCGAGACGCCGGCAGCTTCACCATCTACAGCTTCTCCTTTACGCCAAATGAAGAGCAGGTTCAGCTGGCGACGCTACTGAGGCACATGAGGGTGTCGGAAGAAGTCTCGGTTCTGCTACCAGACGATGACGGTGCCTTGGAGGTACGTCGGACGGGAGACGGATATGAGCGCAAGAAGGGCCGTCATGGTAGCTATGGAACGTGGATGGCGGCCACTTTTGACGAGTCCGTTGCATGGCTGCTGCCGGGGGCGCTGTACGCCACGAAGGTTGCTCGTCGCGGATATGGAGGCATGCTCACATGCCCACATGACTGCGCCTGAGTGAACGGCCACGAGTCGCAGCAGGTGCGCTCGCAAAACCCGTTGGCATGACTGGTGCCCGGAGTGGGACTCGAACCCACATACCCTTTCGGATGAGGGATTTTAAGTCCCTTGCGTCTACCGGTTTCGCCATCCGGGCGGAAAGAAAAAAGGCGCCTCCGCGTGAGCGGGTGCGCCTTGGAATGCGATGGAGGCCGAGGTCGGAATCGAACCGGCGTACGCGGATTTGCAGTCCGCTGCATGACCACTCTGCCACCCGGCCATCGCTTGCGCAGCGCGAAGAGTATCCGCGTGGCGCTTAAAAAACAAAACCCCGGATGTCCGAGGTTTTGTGGAATTACTTGGAGCGGGAAACGAGACTCGAACTCGCGACCCCGACCTTGGCAAGGTCGTGCTCTACCAACTGAGCTATTCCCGCGTCGTTGTCCGGCTATTTTAGATCAGATGGGAAATGTGTCAACCACCTTGCACCGTATTTTTTTCACTTTTTTTCACCTCGTCTGAATCCGAGTCCCCGCGCAAACTGGGCCAGGCGGCCCGCAGGTAGTCCAGGCCCGACCAGATGGTCAGCACGCCCGCGATCACCAGCAGGGCTTCGCCGATGTGGTACAGGCGCAGGGTTTCGGCGTCGTGCTGGAGCAGGAGTACCACCAGCGCGACCATCTGCGTGGCGGTCTTCAGCTTGCCCAGGAAGGCCACTTTGACCTTCGACCGCGCGCCGATCTGGGCCATCCACTCGCGCAGGGCCGAAACGCTGATCTCGCGGCCGACGATGACCGAGGCGGTCACCGCCATGAGGATGCCCTGCCAGCCGCCCGGGTGGGACTGCACCAGCAGGAACAGCGTGACCGCCACCATCAGCTTGTCCGCCACCGGGTCCAGGAACGCGCCGAAGGCGGATGTGAGATTGAGGCGCCGGGCCAGATAGCCGTCGAGCCAGTCCGTGAAGGCGGCAAGGACGAAGACGAGGGCCGCGGTGAGGTTAGCGCCGCGGAACGGCAGGTAGTAGACGATGACCATCACCGGCAGCAGCAGCACGCGGAACAGGGTCAGCCAGGTGGGGAGATTGATTCGCATAGGTCGGCCGGTACGGGAGACGTGCCACGTGGGCTCGCCCGGGTTCAATCAAGGATGCAGCATGGCATAGATGCGTTCGGCGAGGCCGCGATCAATCCCCTTCACGCTCATCAGTTCCTCGACGCCGGCGGCTTCGACGCCTGCCAAGCCGCCAAAGGCCTTCAGGAGCGCCGCGCGACGGCGCGCGCCGACACCCGCCACGTCCTCGAGGGTACTCCGCTCGCGCGCGGCTTCGCGCCGGCGGCGGTGCCCGCTGATCGCGAAACGGTGCGCTTCATCACGTACCGCTGCCACGAGGTGCAGCGCGGGCGAGGACGTGCCGGGGTGCAGGGTCTTGCCGCTGTCGGCCAGCACCAGGGTCTCCTCGCCGGCACGCCGACCGGGGCCCTTGGCGACGCCGACCACGCGGATGCCTTCGACGCCCAACTCGCGCAACACGTCCACGGCCTGCGCCACCTGCCCGGTTCCGCCGTCGATCAGTAGGATGTCGGGCTTGACCCCGCCCTCCACCACTTTCCTGAACCTGCGGGTCAAGGCCTGGTGCATGGCGGCGTAGTCGTCGCCGGGGGTGATGCCGGCGATGTTGAACCGGCGGTAGTGCGACTTCTCCGGTCCCTCGGGACCGAAGACGACGCATGAGGCGACCGTCAGTTCACCGCGTGTATGGCTGATGTCGAAGCACTCGATGCGACGCGGTGTCGCGTCGAGATCCAGCACCTTCTGCAAGTCGTCGAAGCGGGCCAGCAGTGTATGCCGGCTGGCGAGCCGCGATGTCAGGGCCGCGCTGGCGTTGCGCTGGGCCATTTCCAGGAAGCGTGCACGCTCGCCACGGACACTGGGCTTGAGCGAGACGACATGGCCCGCGTGGTCGGACAGCACCGATGCCAGCACGTCCGCGTCTTCCACGGGATCGCTCAGTACCAGCTCACGGGGAACCTGGCGTTCCAGGTAGTACTGGGCGATGAACTGCGAAAGCACGTCGGATATCGAGGCGTCGGTCGGCAGCCGCGGGAAGAAATCGCGCGAACCCAGGCTGACGCCGTTGCGGAAGAACATCACGCTCACACAAGCCATGCCCCCTTCCATGCAGCAGGCGATCACGTCCATGTCCGCGCTGGCACCCTGCACGAAATGCTGGGCCTGCAACCGGCGCAAGGCGGCGACCTGGTCGCGCAACGTGGCGGCGCGCTCGAAGTTCAATGCCTTCGAGGCGTTTTCCATGGCGATGGCGAGTTCGTCGATCACCGCACTGCTGCGGCCTTCGAGGAACATCTCCGCATGACGTACGTCGTTCTTATAGTCCTCGACCTCGATCAGGCGCACGCACGGCGCACTGCAACGACCGATCTGGTGTTGCAGGCAGGGCCGCGACCGGTTCTTGAAATAACTGTCCTCGCATTGCCGCACCTTGAAGAGCTTCTGCATCAGGCCAAGGCTTTCACGAACGGCGAAGGTGCTCGGATAGGGGCCGAAGTAGCGCCCCGGGCCGGTCTTGGCGCCACGGTGAAAGGCCAGGCGCGGGTAATCCTCGCCGCCCGACAGGTAGATATAGGGGTAGCTCTTGTCATCGCGCAGCACGATGTTGTAACGCGGCTTGAGCGACTTGATCAGTTGCGACTCGAGCAACAACGCCTCGCCAGCGGTGCGCGTGAGGGTGACCTCGGCACGGGCGATCTGCGACACCATCGAAGCGATGCGCGGGTCCATCGGCGGTTTCAGGAAGTAGTTGCCGACGCGCTTCTTGAGGTTGGCCGCCTTGCCGACATAAAGCAGCTCGTCCTCCGCGTCGAAGTAGCGGTAGACGCCGGGCGAGGTGGTGAGATGGCGGACGAAGGCCTTGCCGTCGAACGGATGCGACTCGGTGTGCTCCATCCGGTCATTTTACCGCGTCGGCGGGCGACGAACGCGAAAACGCCGGCATGGAGATGGGCCATGCCGGCGAGGACCTTCCGTGGGAGCGTCGCCTGTCCTTCAGGGGGTGAGTGTGGCGACAGGGATAGGTTACGTCGTCGCCCTCTCCGGCGCGCCCGGCGAAGCCCGGGAAACCGTGTCGGGCTTGCCCGGTGGCGACCGTGGGGGAATCCTTACGGCCCCGTCGATCCTTGCGCGGCGAGCCATCGTTCCGCCCGTGCCAGGTCCTCCGGCGTGTCGATGCCCGGCGGGAACGGTTCCGGCGTCGGCCGGACCGAAATGGCGTAGCCGTGTTCCAGGGCGCGCAACTGCTCGAGCGACTCGGCCTGTTCCAGGGGCGTGCGCGGCAATGCCGCGAGGCGGCGCAGGAAGCCCGCCCGGTAGGCATAGATGCCGATGTGCCGAAGGAACGGCACGTTGGGCGGCAAGACATCCCGGTTCGCGGCGAAGGCGTCCCTGGCCCACGGGGAGGGCGCACGGGTGAAATACAGCGCCCGGCCGTTCTGTCCGCGAACGACCTTGACGATGTTCGGGTCGAACAGCTCGTCGGCGTGCGCGATCGGCGTGGCCAGGGTCGCCATCGGCGCATCGTCGCCCGCCAGGGTCGCCACCACGGCGCGGATGCCGGCGGCCGGGGCGAAGGGCTCGTCGCCTTGCAGGTTGACCACCACGGTGTCGTCCGGCCAGCCGAAATGGGCGGCGGTCTCGGCGATGCGGTCACTGCCGGAGGCGTGGTCCGGGCGGGTCATGCAGACGAGGATGTCACCACAGCCCCTGAGTTCGCGGGTGACGCGCTCGTCATCGGTGGCGACCACGACTTGCGCCGCCCCGGCCTGCCCCGCCCGCGCCGCCACGCGACGAATCATCGACTCGCCCGAGATCTTGAGCAGCGGCTTGCCCGGCAGCCGGGTGGAGCCGAAGCGCGCAGGCACCACGACGACGAACGGGGGAATCTTTTCGGCCATGACCATATCCGCTGACAGGAAACCGAAGCGTAGCGCCTTCCCGCCAGCGGAGGAACGCGTCAGGCAGCGGAGCGCAGGCGGAAGCCCACGCCGTTGGCCAGTTCCATGAATCCCGGGAACGAGGTCGCCACGTTGGCGCAATCGCCGATCGCGATGGGCGCCGACGCGACCAGTCCCGCGATGGCGAAACTCATCGCGATACGATGGTCGCCGTGGCTGTCGATGCTGCCGCCACCGATCGTGCCGCCACGGATGATCGCGCCATCGGGAAGTTCGTCGACGAGGACGCCGCAGGCCTTCAGGCCATGGGCCATGCTGGCGATGCGGTCGGATTCCTTCACACGTAATTCGGCCGCGCCGCGGATCGTGGTCATGCCCTCGGCCACCGCCGCGGCCACGAACAGCGCCGGGAATTCGTCGATCATGTCGGGCACGATCTCCAGCGGCAACGCCACGCCGTGCAGCGGCGCATGACGGACGACCAGGTCGCCGATGTCCTCGCCACCGCTGTTGCGCTCGTTCTCCACGCGGATATCCGCACCCATGAGTTCGAGCGCGGCGAGCAACCCGGTGCGGCGTGGATTGAGGCCGACGGCCTTCAGGCGCAATTCGGAACCCGGCACGATGCACGCCGCGACGATGAAGAACGCCGCGGACGAAAAATCCGCCGGCACGTCGACATCGACGGCGCGCAAGGCGTGACCACCTTCCAGGCGCGCGCGGCCGGGCGAATACTCGATCGGCCAACCGAAGGCCTTGAGCATGCTCTCGGTGTAGTCACGCGTCGGATGCGGCTCCACGACCTCGGTGAAGCCATCGGCGTACAGGCCCGCCAGCAACAAGGCGGACTTGATCTGGGCGCTGGCCACGGGCGGGTCATAAGCGATGCCCTTCAACCCTGCCCCGCCATGGATACGCAGCGGCGGCTTGCCATCGTTCGTTTCGATCGATGCACCCATCGCTTCGAGGGGATCGGTGACGCGGCGCATCGGCCTGCGCGACAGCGATTCATCGCCCACCAGGACGGAATCGAACGCCTGACCCGCCAGGAGACCCGCCAGCAGGCGCATGCCGGTACCGGCGTTGCCGCAATCCAAGACATCGGGACTGCCGCGCAAGCCATGCAGGCCCACGCCATGGACGATCCGCTCGCCCGGTGCGGGGGTCTCGAAACGCACGCCCAGCTTGCCGAGGATGGCGGCCGTGGCGCGCGTGTCCTCGCCTTCGAGGAAACCACGGATATGCGACACGCCTTCCGCGATGGCGCCGAACATCAGCGCACGGTGCGACACCGATTTGTCGCCCGGCACGGCGATCTCGCCGCGCAGCGGACCACCCGCGGCGCTCACCCAATCCACGCGGCTCATGGCAGGCTCTCCAGCAGGCGTTCCAACTCGCCGCGGCTGCCGATGCTTATCCGCAGCGTATGCGGCAAGCGGTATCCCGCCATCGGCCGCACGATCACGCCACGTTCGAACAGGTGCGCCTCGAATGCGGCGGCATCGCGGCCCAGGTCCACGAGCAGGAAGTTGGTCTGGGACGGCAGCACACGCAGGCCTCTTGCCGCCAGTTCCTCGGCAAGCCACGCGCGATCGCGACGGTTCGTATCGCGCACGCGGGCGCGGTGTTCATGATCGCCGAGCGAGGCTTCCGCCGCGGCCAGGGCCACGGCGTTGACGTTGAACGACTCACGCAAGCGCTCGCACACCGCGGCCACGGAGGGATGACTCAGCATGTAGCCGATACGCAAACCCGCCAGCGCATAGGCCTTGGAGAAGGTGCGCGTGACGGCCAGGTTCGGGAAACGACCGGTCAGGTGCAATGCGGTGCTCAGCCCCTCGGCGTCCACGTATTCGTGGTACGCCTCGTCGACCACCACGAGCGTCCGCGCCGGAATCTTTTCGAGAAACGCTTCCAGCGCGGCATCGGTGAACCATGTGCCCGTGGGATTGTTCGGATTGGCCAGGTAGACCAGGCGCGTATCCGGCGTGACCGCCGCCGCGATCGCGTCGAGGTCGTGGCCGTACGGCGCGTGCGGATGGTCCGCCGGCAACGCCGGTACGGCGATCGATGGCGCACCGGCCGCCGCCGCGGCGATGGGAAACACCGCGAAGCCGTACTGCGAATGCACCACCGGGTGTTCCGCATCGGCGAAGCACTGCGCCATCAGCATCAGCAACTCGTGCGAGCCGTTGCCCAGGGTGATGCCCTGAACCGGAACGCCCAGCTCCGACGAGAGCTTCTGTTTCAGCGAGGCGCCTAGCGGATCGGGATAGCGCCAGATGTCCTCGAGCACACGCGTGGCGGCACGCATGGCGAGCTTGCTCGGCCCCAGCGGGTTTTCGTTCGAGCCGAGCTCGGAGAGCACGGCGCCGAAACGCAGGCGCAGCGCGGGAAGATCATGGCCGGGATCATAGGCACGAAGTGCCGACGTCGCCCGGTTGGCGAGCGCGGCGGCATCGAAATGTGAGGTCATGGCAAGGCGACAGGGTAAGAGCCGAGAACGCGCACGTCGGCGGCGGCAGGTTTCATTTCCTCGAGCGCGGCCTGCAGGGCCGCGTCCTCCACATGGCCGGATACGTCGATGAAAAACGCGTACTGCCACTTGCCCGTATGTGCCGGGCGGGACTCGATCCGGTTCATGCTGATGCCGTGGTGCGCGAGCGGGCTCAGCACGTCGTACAACGCGCCGGGCTTGTCGCGCACCGATACCAGCAGCGACGTACGGTCGTTGCCCGAGGGTGGAAAGATCGAGCGGCCGATGACGAGGAAGCGCGTGGTGTTGTCCGAACGGTCCTCGATCGGCCCTGCGACCGTCTTCAATCCGTAGACGCGCCCCGCGGTTTCGCCCGCGATGGCGGCGGATTCCGGCGACAGCCGCGCGGTGCGCGCCGCCTCGGCGTTGCTCGATACGGGGATGCGCTCCACGTGCGGCAGGTTCACCCGCAGCCAGCCCTGGCACTGCTGCAACGATTGCGGATGCGAATAGACGCGCTTCACGTCCTTCAATTCGCCCGACAGCGACAGCAGGTTCTGGTGGACACGCAGTTCCACCTCACCGCAGATCGTGGCCTTGGACACCAGGAACATGTCCAGGGTCATCTGGATCATGCCCTGCCCCGAGTTCTCCACCGGCACCACGCCGAAGTCGGCGTTGCCGGCGGCCACTTCCTGGAACACTTCCTCGATGCTTCCCAACGGAAGGCCATAGGCGGCGTGGCCGAAATGCTTGCGCACCGCCTGTTCGCTGAAGGTGCCCTCGGGACCCAGGAACCCGATCTTCAAGGGCTGCTGCTGCGACAGGCACGACGACATGATCTCGCGGAACAGGCGCACCAGCTCCGCGTTCGGAAGCGGCCCGTCGTTGCGGTCGATCACGCCACGAAGCACCTGGGCTTCCCGTTCGGGTCGGTAATACTCCACCGCCGCCTTCAACGGGCCCTTGGCCCGCCCGACCTGCTGTGCCCAGCGGGCGCGCTCGCTGATGAGCGACTGCAGTTGCTGGTCGATGCTGTCGATGCGCGTACGCGCCTCGGTCAGCGTGGCTTGTTTATCGGCCTTGTCGGCGGGGGTCTTGCTCATGGACGTCCAGGCGGCTAAGTGGTTGCAATTGAAACGGTTATCGCCGCGATGCGATGTTGCAGCGCGGCGACCTCCGACTTTAACCGTGCCGCGTGGCAAAGTCCCGCATGAATTGCACGAGGGCGTCCACCGCCGCCTGTGGCACCGCGTTGTACAACGACGCGCGCATGCCACCCACGGCCTTGTGGCCTTTCAGCGCCAGCAGGCCTGCCGCTTCCGATTCCACAAGGAAGGCGGCGTCCAGCGATGCGTCATGCAAGGTGAATGGGACGTTCATGCGCGAGCGGGCGCGCACGGCGACGGGGCTGCGGTAGAAGCCGCCCGAACCGTCGATGGCGTCGTACAAGGTCTTCGCCTTCCGCGCGTTCCGCTCGCCCATCGCCACGAGGCCGCCCTGCTGTTCCAGCCACTCGAAGGTGAGGCCGGCCAGATACCAGCCCCAGGTGTTGGGCGTGTTGAGCATGGAGTCGTTCGCGGCGTGTTCGGCATAGCGGAAGATCTTCGCCATCGGCCGGCCGGGACGCGCCAGCAGTTCGTCGCGCACGATCATCACCACGAGGCCCGACGGGCCGATGTTTTTCTGCGCGCCGGCATAGATCAGGCCGAAGCGCGACACATCCAGCGGGGCAGACAGGATGTTCGACGACATGTCGGCCACCAGCGGCACCTGGCCCACGTCCGGGATGTCGTGGAACTCGACACCCTGGATGGTTTCGTTCGGCGTGTAATGCACATAGGCCGCGCCGGGGTTCAACGTCCACGTGTCGCGCGGCGGCACGTCGACGAAATTCGCCGATGCCGAACTGCCGGCCACGCGCGCCTCGATATAGGGCGAGGCCTCGCGCACGGCTTTCTCGCTCCAGTGGCCGGTCACGATGTAGTCCGCGCTGCCACCTTCGGGCGCGAGGTTCATCGGGATCTGCGCGAAGTGCTGGGTCGCACCGCCTTGCAGGAACAGCACCTTGTACCCCGCGGGTACGGACAACAATCCACGCAGCCGGCGCTCGGCATCGGCGGCCAGGTCCATGAAGCGCTTGCCGCGATGGGACAGCTCCATGACGGAGGCGCCCGATCCGTTCCAGTCGAGCATTTCCGCCTGTGCGCGTCGCAGTACCGCTTCCGGCAACGCCGCGGGACCCGCACTGAAATTCCAGACTCTGCTCACGTGATTCTCTCGGCCGGGGGGAACGGCCATTATGCCGTCCGCGGGGCCGCTCAGAACTGGACGAACAAGACCAATGCGATGCCGAGCGCGAGCACCGCGGCGGTGAGGATCAGCCACCATACGTCGCCACGCGGACCCGCGGCATCTTCAGGAAGCGGTTCGGGTTCCGGCTCCGGCATGACCACCTTCGGCTCCGCGGCCCAGCCGGGACCGTCGACGACGAAGCGGTGCGAGGCGATACCCAACTGGTCGCCGGGCTGCAAGGAGGCGCGAACCACCTTCACCCCGTTCACCCGCACGGCATGCCTTGCAGGCACGCGGGACGCATCCAGGACAAGCTCGCCGCCATCCCATGCGAGGACCAGCAAGGCCGCGTCGTTGCCGGGCAACTCGAGCGGCATCGCTCCGTGGCTGGCGCCGAGTTCGAGGCGATCGCCCACGGGTATCACCCGGCCCGACAGCGGCCCGGCCACGGGCCGCAGCGCCACGGTGCAACGCGATTCGGTGGGTTCCCGCACCTCCCGCGCCTCCAGGTCCGCGTCGTCGCGGATCAGCATGCGGCAGTCACCCAGCGACAGGCTGTCGCCTGGCCGCAACAAGGCGCGCTCGCGCACGGGGCGCGCATTGACGTAGACGCGCCCGGTATCGGGGGCCACTTCCAGCACCAGGCCGCGACGGTCGCGATGCAGGGTGACATGGCGGGCGGCGACCTGGGCTTCGGACACGACGAGGTCGTTGTCGTCGGCACGGCCGATGGTCAGCACGGGCCGTGACCAGTGGAAATCACCGCGAGCCGAGCTGACGAATTCGATGCGCATGGAAGAACCGGGACGTTGACGACGCGACTTTAGCAGAGTGCGGTATCTGATTGAACGCAAAGGCGTCGCTGCCTTCAGTATGGAACGCCTGTTAAACTCCCCGCTTTCACTCGCGAGGACATCCACGATGGCGAAGATCGACATCCGCCGCCCCCACGGGACCACCATCGAGGGAGCCCGCGCCGTCGTCGACAAGGTGGCCGCGCGCATGAGCGAGAAGTTCGGCACCGAGGGCACGTGGCAGGGCGATACGCTCACCTTCGCCCGCTCGGGCGTGAAGGGCGCGATCGCGGTCTCGGCCAGCGAGGTGCACGTCACGGCCGAGCTCGGCATGCTGCTCTCGCCGCTGCGCGGCACCATTGAGGACGAAATCCGCAGGAAGCTGGACGAGCAGTTCGGCTGACAGCCCGGACGGCCGTCAGGCTTGGGTGGCCTGGGCCAGCCTGCTATGGCATACTAAGGGACTTATGCGGCCATTCCGGCCGTTCACGCCGACCCGGAACACATGGCAAAAGACGACGTCATCGAAATGGAAGGTACGGTCCAGGAGACCTTGCCCAATACCATGTTCCGCGTGCAGCTCGAGAACGGGCACGTCATTACCGCCCATATCTCCGGCCGCATGCGCAAGCACTACATCCGTATCCTCACGGGCGACAAGGTGAAGGTCGAAATGACCCCCTACGACCTGACCAAGGGACGCATCACGTACCGCATGAAGTAAGGGCGCCACGCGCCGGCCTCATCGGGACATGAAAAAGCCGCGGCATGGCCGCGGCTTTTTTTGTGGCTCTTCTTCGCGCATGGGGTTCGCCTGGTGCAGTGCACGGCTTCGCCGCTGAAGCGGCTCCCACACTCCCACGGGACGGGAGAAGACGGTGAAACGGCGGGCGGGGCCGCAAGGCCCCGCCCTTCGTTTACGCGGGAACCGTCGCCGGTTCGGCCGACTCCGTCTCCACGTGCAGCTCGTCGCCTTCCACCGACAGGGTGACCTTGCCGCCCTCGGCCAGCTTGCCGAAGAGCAGTTCGTCCGCCAGCGCGCGCTTGACCTTGTCCTGGATCACGCGGGCCATCGGGCGTGCGCCCATCTGCGGGTCGAAGCCGTGCTCCGCTAACCAGCGGCGGGCTTCCGGCGAAACGTCCACGCTCACCTTCTTCTCCGACAGCTGCGTTTCCAGCTCGATCAGGAACTTGTCCACCACACGCAGGATGTGGTCGAAGTCCAGCGCATTGAACTGGATGACCGCATCGAGACGATTGCGGAACTCCGGCGTGAACATGCGACGGATGGTCTCCATGGCATCCGGGGCGTGGTTCTGCTTCACGAAGCCGATGCCCCGGCGCGAAGCCAATTGGGCGCCCGCGTTCGTGGTCATCACGATGATCACATTCTTGAAGTTCGCCTCGCGACCGTTGGTATCCGTCAGCACACCACGATCCATGACCTGGAGCAGGATGTTGTAGACGTCCGGATGAGCCTTCTCGATCTCGTCCAGCAGCAGCACGCAATGCGGATGCTTGGTGATCTGCTCGGTGAGCAGGCCGCCCTGGTCGAAACCGACGTAGCCCGGGGGCGCACCGACCAGGCGCGACACCGAATGCGCTTCCATGTATTCCGACATGTCGAAGCGGACCATCTCGATACCCAGCTGCATGGCGAGCTGACGGGTCACTTCCGTCTTGCCGACGCCCGTGGGGCCGGCGAGCAGGAAGCTGCCGATCGGCTTGGACGGATCGCCCAGGCCCGAGCGCGCCATCTTGATCGAGGACGCCAGGGCTTCGATGGCCGCATCCTGACCGAAGACCACCATCTTCAGGTTGCGCTCGAGGTTGCGCAGCACATCACGATCCGAGGCCGAGACCTGCTTGGCCGGGATGCGCGCCATCTTGGCGATGATGTATTCGATCTCGGGCACGTCGATCTTGCCGGTACGCTCTTCCTCCGGCAGCAGGCGCTGGCGGGCGCCGGCCTCGTCGATGACGTCGATGGCCTTGTCGGGCAGCAGCCGATCCGGGATGTGCTTGACCGACAGGTCCACGGCGGCACGCAGGGCCTCACCGGTGTATTCCACCGAATGGTGCTCTTCGAACCGGCTCTTCAGGCCGCGCAGGATCTCGATCGAATCGGCCACGGTGGGCTCGACCACGTCGATCTTCTGGAAACGACGAGCCAGGGCGCGGTCCTTCTCGAACACGCCACGGAATTCCTGGAACGTGGTGGAACCGATGCAACGCAGCTCACCCGACGCCAGCATGGGCTTGATCAGGTTCGAGGCGTCCATGGTGCCACCCGACGCCGAACCGGCACCGATGATGGTGTGGATCTCGTCGATGAACAGGATGGCGTTCGGCTGCTTCTTCAACTGGGCGATGACCGCCTTCAGGCGCTTCTCGAAGTCGCCGCGGTACTTGGTGCCGGCGACCAGCGCACCGAGGTCCAGCGACCAGATGGTGCAGTCTTCGAGCACTTCCGGCACCTGGCCCTCGACGATGCGCTTGGCCAGGCCCTCGGCCAGGGCCGTCTTGCCCACGCCAGCGTCACCCACGTAGAGCGGGTTGTTCTTGCGGCGGCGGCAGAGCACCTGGATCGTGCGCTCGACTTCGTCCTGGCGACCGATCAGGGGGTCGATCTTGCCCTGGATGGCCAGTTCGTTCAGGTTGGCGGCGTATTCGTTGAGCGGGTTGCCCTTGCCTTCGCCGCCCTCCTCGCCGTCACGCTCGGCGTTCGGCGCCGCGGCGGCCGACTCGTCGCCGATCTTGGCGATGCCGTGCGAGATGTAATTGACCACGTCCAGGCGCGTAATTTCCTGCTGGTGCAGGAAATACACGGCATGGGAGTCCTTCTCGCCGAAAATGGCCACCAGCACGTTGGCGCCGGTGACTTCCTTACGGCCGGACGACTGCACGTGGTAGACGGCGCGCTGGAGCACGCGCTGGAAGCCCAGCGTGGGCTGCGTATCGCGCTCGTCGCCGGCGGGGAGCACCGGTACCGTCTCGGCGATGATCCGCTGGAGATCGGCCGCGAGGCGCGGCAGATCGACGCCACAGGCGCGCAGGGCGGCCAGGGCGGAGGTGTTTTCCGTCAGGGCGAGCAGCAGGTGCTCCACGGTCATGAATTCGTGGCGCTGCTCACGGGCCTGCTTGTAGCAGTGCCCGATGGTGACTTCTAGATCCTTGCTGAACATACGGACCGTCTCCGATAGCTGTGGGCGGCGGGGAACCAGCCCCTTGTCAATGCCGCATGAACTCCAGATGGGGGATCGGCTACATCTTTTCCATAGTGCACAAGAGCGGGTGCTGATGAGACCGTGAGTATTCGTTGACCTGGGTCACCTTCGTTTCTGCCACCTCTCGGGTGAACACGCCGCAGACGCCCTTCCCTCGCGTATGTACATGAAGCATCACTTGCACCGCCCGCTCCTGGTCCATGCCGAAGAAACTGCGCAATACCTCGATCACGAAATCCATCGGCGTGAAGTCATCGTTCAGCAGGACGACCTGGAACAGCGGCGGCCTGGCGGTTTCGGGGCGGGAGGTCTCGATGGCGAGGCCGTGCCCGCGCTCACTTTCCTGGTCGTGTTCGTGTTCGTGGGACATTCAGTTCGGAGCCTTCGATACGCGAATTGTTTATACACCGGAATCCGGCCCGCTTTCCGGGTCGATTCCCACAGGTAATGGCACAATATGCCTTTTTCCAGAGCCACCTATCTCATTAAGCCGATGCCGCCGACTTCTTCTTCCGCCGAAAACGTGTGGTGCCCCCGGGTAACGGCGGCTTGCGTGGTCGCGCGCGGCGATCGATACCTCATCGTCGAGGAGGAGGTCGCCGGCGAACTCGCCTACAACCAGCCCGCTGGGCATCTCGACCCGGGCGAGACCCTGCAGGCGGCGGCCGTACGCGAAACGCTCGAGGAAACGGGCTATGGCATCGACCTCGACAGCTTCATCGGTGCCTGGCAGTGGGTGAATCCCGAGCACGGCGAGCAGGTGCTGCGGTTCGCCTTCGCCGGCCATGTCACTTCGCACGATGCCGACCGGCCGCTCGATACCGGGGTGCGGCGCGCGCTGTGGCTGCGTCGCGACGAAATCGAGGCGCTGGGCGCACGCTTGCGTACCCCGTTGATCCTGCAGACGATCGACGCCTGGCTGGATGGCCGCCGGTTCCCGCTGGATACGGTGTCGAGCCTCTTGCCGGAGGTATCCGGGTGAAGGTGATCCTCGGCGTCTCCGGCGGCGTGGACTCCTCGGTCGCGGCCCTCCTGCTCCAGCAGGCGGGGCACGAGGTCGAGGGCATGTTCATGCAGAACTGGGAGGAAGACGACCGCTCCGGCCCCTGCACCACCGACGACGACCGCAAGGACGCCGTCGCCGTGTGCGGCCGCCTCGGCATTCCGTTCCATGCGCGGAACTTCGCGGGCGAGTACTGGGACGGGGTGTTCGAGTATTTCCTGGCCGAATACGCCGCCGGACGCACCCCCAATCCGGATGTCCTCTGCAATCGCGAGATCAAGTTCAAGACGTTCCTGGAGCACGCGCAGGCCCTCGGCGCGGAAAAGATCGCGACGGGCCACTACGCGCGCGTGGACTTCCGCGATGGCCGTTACCGCCTCCTCCGGGCCGTCGACGCCGCCAAGGACCAAAGCTATTTCCTGCATGCGCTCGGCCAGAAGCAACTCGCCGCCACCTTGTTCCCCGTGGGCGAGATCGAAAAGCCACGGGTACGCGAGATGGCCCGCGAAGCCGCCCTGCCGACGCATGCGAAGAAGGACTCCACCGGCATCTGCTTCATCGGCGAGCGCGACTTCCGCGCCTTTCTCGCCCAATACCTGCCGGCCAGGCCCGGTCCGATGGTCGACCCCGAAGGCCGGGTCATCGGCGAACACCAGGGCGTGATGTACTACACCCTCGGCCAGCGCAACGGCCTGGGTATCGGCGGACGCGCGGATGCGCCCAACGAGCCCTGGTACGTCGTCGGCAAGGATGTCGCCACGAATACACTGGTCGTGGCGCAAGGTGGCGAGAACCGTTGGCTGCAATCGAACCGCCTGACCGCCACCGACATCACCTGGGTGGCTGGCGAGCCACCGGCCCTGTCGTTCCGCTGCACCGCGAAGACCCGTTATCGCCAGTCCGACCAGGACTGCACCGTGGAAGTGCGCGGTGACATCTTGCATGTATCGTTCGACGAGCCACAGCGCGCGGTGACGCCCGGGCAATCGGTCGTCCTGTACGACGGCGAGGCCTGCCTGGGTGGCGCGGTGATCGCCGCGACCGACGCTCCCTACGGCGGCCTGGCGTGAATCCGTCCATTCCCCCTACATTTCCCGAGCTTTTCGCATGAATGAAGAACGCGTCCTCGCCCTTGCCGGGGTTTTCCAGGGTGTCGCCCTCGCGCAGCAACTGGCTACCGAGGGGCGGTGCGACGAGGCGGCTTTCGAGGCCAGCCTCGCCAGCGTGTTCCGTATCGACGCCGATTCGGTAGCGTCCGTCTATGGCGGCGTCTCGGGAGTGAGGAAGGGGCTGCGCACGCTGGTCGCGCAGTTCGAGGACCAGACGCGCGACGTGGCGGTGATGCGCATGGCGATCACCGTCCTGCGCCTCGAGCGTTCGCTGTCGCGCAACCGCGGCCTGCTCGACCGCCTGCGCGAGGGCATCGTCGGAACGCAGCGCCAGGTCGAGCATTTCGGCATCGGCCACCCGAACGTCGCGGCCAGGCTTGCCGAGGTGTACACCTCGACCTTGTCGACGCTGAAGCCCCGCGTCATGGTCACCGGCACGCCGTCGCACCTTCAGCAGAAGGCGAACGTGGACAAGGTACGGGCGGCCTTGCTGGCGGCCGTGCGCTCGGCGGTACTGTGGAACCAGATCGGCGGCCGCCAATGGCACCTGCTGATCTACCGCAAGCAATGCGCGATGCTCGCCCGCGGCCTGCTCACCGGCTCCACCCTGGACGACGGCGGCTGATCGAGCCCTAGCGACCTGGTTTTTTGCTTTGGGTGGGAAGCCGCTAGGCGGCGATGGCCTACGAAGCCGCCGCATCCAGCCCGGGAATCGCCTCGGACAGCGCCCGCAGCAAATCGCCGAACCGCGCCAGATCCTCCCGCCAAGGCGTGGCATTCCGCCAGTACAGCGAGATATGCCGCCCCGGCCGCGCACCCTCCACCGCCGCCAACACCACGTTCGGTATCGAACCCAATCGCTCGTGCGCGAGGATCGGCACCAGCGTGTAGCCACCCCGCAGCGCGACCAGCGTGGCCAGGCTTTCGATGCTCAGGTCCTGGATGCGCTCGGGCCGTGCCGAGCCGCTCATGCCGAGGTCCGACACGCCATTCCCATGACTCTCGGCCATCAGCGTGGCGTCCGCCGCATCCAGTTCGGTCAGGGCGATGGACGCGCGTCCGGCCAATGGGTGCCCCGTATGCAGCATCAGCTCGTACGGCTCGAAGAACAGGGGGATGGATTCCAGTCCGGTGACGATCGCGCTCGGCGGCGCCAGCACGGCGTCCAGTTCGCCCTCTTGCAAGCGGCGCAGCAAGCCTCGCGGCTTGCCTTCGGAGATCGTCAGGCGAGCCCCCGGGAAGCGCTGGGGAAACGGCTCGATGAAATGGGGTAACAGGTACGGCCCCAGCGTGGAGGGCACCCCCAGCCGGAGTTCGCCGCCGAAAGCGACGTCCCCGGCCCGGGCCGCATGCTCCAGGTGCTCGGCCGAGGCCAACACCTCTTCTATATAGCCGAGCAGGCGCTGCCCGCTGGCGGTGGGCACCACCCGCCGGCCACCGCGCTCGAACAGGGGCGTGCCAAGCGCCTGCTCCACCTTCTGCACCTGGTGCGACAGGCCGGAAGGGCTGATGTACATGGCCCGGGCGGCGCTGTTGAAGCTGCCCTCCCGGGCCACGGCCTGGACCAGGGCCAGGTCGCGCAGCGACACCGACGACAAGGCCATCGATATCATCGAACGCTGCGTGCCATCAAATACGTTTGCGCTCACGTGCTCCGGCCCTCATCCTTCCGCCGCCCAGATTTCGCGCGGCCTGCGCTACCGAACGGTCATTCTAGCCGGAGGCCGGTCTCACGGCGGTCGCACACCAGCGGCAGACTGCGCGATAATCGACGCCTTTGGCGGTCCGCAAGGGTCCGCCAGGCCTCCCCAGCTAAAGAACGTCACGCCAGGAGTA
>Ga0307412_10000687_pt1 | contig 19556 bp, 22 predicted proteins | sample DK1Cmetagenome_3_FD_203823 | JGI IMG/M metagenome (GOLD analysis project Ga0307412, IMG submission 203823) | Maize rhizosphere microbial communities from greenhouse at UC Davis, California, United States - DK15-C-1 | ecosystem: Host-associated > Plants > Roots > Rhizosphere > Soil | place: USA...
CGGATGGCAACAAAAAGGAGAGTTCCATGTTTGATACTTTTCCTGTCCTGCGTCGTGTTGGCCTGGCGGCGGCGACGATCGGTGTAGCGGGTCTGCTGTTCGCAGGCTGCTCCACCACCAGCCCCAAAGACTCCGCGACATCCTCGGAGAAGCGCGAGTCGATGAACAGCGCGGCCAACGCCACGTTGACCAAGCTGTACGAGGCCTCGCCGCAATCCAAGGAATTGGTGGCGCGAGCAAGAGGCGTGCTGGTGTTTCCTGACGTGCTGAGCGGCAGCTTCATCGTAGGCGCCGAGCATGGCAATGGCGTGCTGCGAGTCGGCGGCGCCAATGCGGGTTACTACAGCACGACCGCGGGTTCGATCGGCTTCCAGGCCGGTGCGCAATCCAAGGCCATGGTGTTGCTGTTCATGACGGACGATGCGCTGAACAAGTTCCGCAACAGCAGCGGCTGGACCGTCGGCGCCGATGCCACGGTGGCGGTCGTGAATGTGGGCGCGAACGGCCGTATCGATACCAATACGGCGCAGCAACCGATTGTCGGTTTCGTGATGAACAACGGCGGCCTCATGGCTGGCGTGTCGCTGGCCGGCACCAAGATCTCCAAGCTCAACTGGTAAGCGCGTAGCGCTCAAGACAAAACGCCGCGGAATTTCTCCGCGGCGTTTTGTTTTTGGGTCGGCGTGCTTAGCCGAGCAGGGTGTCGCCGTTGGTGCGCACGGCGTTTTCGCGCTGCATTTCGGCTTCTTCGATATCCGGATCCAGGCCGCGCCAGCGCACGATGCGTCCGCGGTCTTGCTCGGGTTCCCAACCCAGCATGCCGTAGCGCGTGATTTCAGTTTCGCCTGTGTCGAATTCCACTTCAAAGTAGCCCTGACGATCGGGTAGCGTGCCACCGGGGAACCATTCAGTTTCGGGCATGGTTTGCTCCTTGCTAAGCGATGGGAGGGATGCCGGCGTGATAGCAGCCGACGCGCTCATTGTGCGGGCGGCGGCGGCATCCCGCAAGTTTCCGAAAAGCGACGCGCGGTATCGTCAAGCGAGCGGAACCGCGGTGGTGTACAGCACCTGTTTCAACGCGAAGCTTGAACGGATGCTGGCGACGCCCGGGATGCGGGTGATGTGCTCGACGATCAGGCGTTCCAGCGCGTCTACGTCCGGCACCAGTGCCCGGATCAGATAGTCGGCGTCTCCCGACATCAGATAGCACTCCATGATTTCCGGCAGGACGGCGATTTCGCGCTCGAAGACGTCCAGGGCGGCCTTGCGCTGCTTGTCCAGCGAGATCTGGATGAACACGTTGACTTTCAGCCCCAGTTTGCGCGCGTTCAGCAGCGTGACGCGGCGATCGATCAAGCCCTCGGTTTCCAGGCGGCGAACACGAGCCAGGCAGGGCGAGGCTGACAGGTTCACGCGGGCGGCAAGCTCGACATTCGTCAGTCTCGCATCGCGCTGAAGTTCGTTGAGGATTCGGATGTCAGTGGCATCCAGGTTGATTTCCGGCATAAGTTACCTAGGTATGGTGAATGTGCAGTCGCTTTGTGCTGTAGGAAGAGTTTACTGAAGTGAATTGAAGTGAAATATGCCGGGGTTTACCCTATAGACTATTTCTTCCTTTGGCTAATCGGCCAAAGCGCAGAATAATCAAGCAGTAGACCGGGCAGTAATGAGTCAGCAAAGTACGTTGCGCAAGTTTTTGCCATTGATCGGCGCGGTCATGGTCTGGGGCGGAAATTGGCCGGTCATGAAGTTGGGGCTGACGCACATGAGCCCGCTGTGGCTGGCCGCCAGCCGCTTCGGGTCGGCGGCGCTGATCAGCGTGCTGGTGCTGGGCGCCATGGGACGCCTGCGCCTGCCGACGCGGCAGGAATGGCCGCTGGTAGCGGGCGTGGCGCTGCTGCAGATGGGGGCATTCACCGCGTTGGCGCTGTGGGCGCTGCAATACGTGGCGCCCGGGCGCGCATCCGTCATCGCCTACGCGACTTCGATCTGGGTCATTCCGTTGTCGGCGCTGATCCTGAAAGAGCGGTTGTCGGCCGGCCAATGGTTGGCCACCGCGTTGAGCTACGCAGGCATCGGCGTGATCGTCGCGCCGGCGTTCAGCCCGTGGCAGGCGCATACGGTGATCGGCCTGGCCATGCTGCTGGGCGCCTCGTTCGCGTGGGCCTGCAACATCATCCAGCTGCGCGGCAACCGGCATGTGCGCCTGGGAGCGGACATGATCCCTTGGCAAACCGCGATCGCGACGGTGCCGCTGGCTGCGCTGGCGTGGATGCGCGACGGTGCGCCGGATTTTCTGGCGGTGCCCGAGGCTTGGCCCATCATTCTCTATACCGGCCCTCTGGCCACGGCGTTGACCTTCATCGTGGTGCTGGGCATGACGCAGAAGATGCCGCCTGTCGCCACGTCGATTGCGATGCTGTGCGTGCCGGTGATCGGCCTGATCGTGTCCGCGCTGGTGTTCCATGAACGCATGTCGGGCGATTTGGTGTTGGGCCTGTCGCTGATCGGCGCAAGCGTGGCCGCGTCCGCCGTAGCCTCCCGATTCAAGCGGGCGATGGTGCTGCGTCCTTCCTAGAACGCCCTGGAATGGTTGCTGGCCTGACCCTGGGGCGGGAAGGCGGGCGTGCTATCGTTGAGGGATTCAAGAGAGAACCACGCATGGCATTGCATCGTTTCCAAAAAGGCGAATTGGGTCATTGGCTGCGGCTGGTGGCTGACAGTTCCGAACCCGGCGCCGCTCAAGTCGACGTGCCCGATGAAGTCGCGAAGGCGCTGGTCACCCTGCGTTGCGTTCAAGCCGGCGTCGATGGCCGCTGGACGATCACCGAAAAGGGCAAGCTTGCCCTGCGTATGGAAGAGCCAGGCGCAATTCACGTGCGTTGACCGGCAAGCACGCTGGCAGGTGTGCCAGGCGCTTCCATCCCGTCCTGGCTGCCATCCCGTCCCGGTTGCCAATCAATCGTCCCCGCATCGCGGCTGCCCTGGTCCTTAGCCCGAATATCGGCATAGTTTGCGAATGATTTCGCAGTATGTCGCCCGTTCGCGGTTATTGGCCGGACAGTACGGGAATCTCCTGAGACGGAATGTTCGGTTTGGCATCTTCCAGACGTATCGCACAGGCTTCGTCGCCAGTAAGATGAACTTGCGTGACGCTTTCAGGTCTATTTATTTATGCGGGATTTTCTCCACCCGCCACGTCACGCGTGGTTCACGCGTTTAGGTAACCGACTGGGAGGTAGCACATGCAGCATCGTGACCAGGAAGTACTGATCGACGTTTCCACAGCGGCCATGGATACCGGCGGATATGGCGTTTTGCTGACGGTAACGGCCGAGGGCGGCACCGAAGTGGATGCCGCGTTTTCCCACTTGGGCAACTGCGCTTCGTTGGACGAAGCACGTGATCGCGCGGAAATTTTCGCGCAGAACTGGGTTGAGGAAAATATCTTCCGATAGGGCATTGCGCCCTGGGCGAAGCTAAGCGGTTAAACCGGTCTGTGCGTGCATGACGCTGCGGAGAATGCTCGAAAGTTTGCGACGAAAATTTCGGTTATCGTTGCTGCTCCAAAACCTGGGGCCCTATTCGGGCATGCGTCGTTCCAAGATGACTGCCGCACAGACCAACCACTCTCTCGCGGATCATATCCGCGCGTTGCGCGAACATTTCGATAGCGTCATTCTGCCTTTGTGGATGGGGCAGGGTTTCAATGACGCGGCCGGTCTCCCTTACGAATCCCTGGATGCCGCGACGGGTGCGCCGCTTGCACCGGTGCGCTACCGTGCCATGGCCTGCGCGCGCCAGCTGTACGTGTTTTCGCAGGCGCCCGGCGCGCTCGCCGGCCAGCATGCGGACCGCCTGTTCGATTCGTTGCGCCGCGTGTTCCGCGACGAAGCGCAGGGCGGCTGGCGGTACAGCGTGGACGCCGATGCGCGGCCGCTGGACGAAACCCAGGATCTCTACACCCATGCGTTTGTCGTGCTGGCGTGCGCCGCTTATTTTCAGCGCAGCCGCCAGGCCGATGCCCGCAAGCTGATGCTGGCCACCGCATCAACCATCGAGGCGCGTTTCAAGACCCGTGACGGGCTGTACCACGCTGCGCTCAGCCCCGACTTTAGCAAGCCGTTGCGCCCGCCCGCGCAGAATCCCATGATGCACCTGACCGAGGCGTATCTGGCTGCGGCGCAGGTGGCCGAGCCCGCGCTGTTCGCACAGCATTTGCGCAGTTTGGCGCAGGCGATCAGCCAGTTCTTCGTCCATGTGCCAACGCAGTGCATTTCGGAAGCGTTGCAAGGCACGGCGGATAACCGCCTTGAGCCGGGGCACCAATTTGAATGGCTGTCGCTGGTGCATGGCGCCGCCGAGGTTTTCGATGGGCTGGACCTGGTGGAATCGCTGCCGCGCGCCGTGCTGTGGTCGCGCCAGCATGGCGTGGATGTTGCCGGGCCCGGCGTGCTGGCGTCATTGGACGAATCGGGCGCCGTTGTTGACGGTACCCGGCGCATCTGGGCGCAGACGGAATACCTGCGCGCCTTGGCGGTGCTGGGCGATCGGCCCGCGCTGGCATCGGGGCTGGCCGATTTCCGCGCCCGGTTCCTGCATGACGGGGGCTGGTTCGAGTGCCTGGACGCCGGCGGGGCGGTGGTGCGCGCCGACATGCCGTCTACGTCGCCTTATCATCTGGCAACCTGCCTGGCCGCCTTGCCGGACGTTGTTTAATTGCGGCGTTAACAATTATTGTCGTTCTATTGTTAGGATTTGATAGAAAAACATTGGTGAAATCCCTTACAATTTGCTAACACTGTTTGTAGGGAAGCATCAATGAGCGTTATGTGCTTGGCTTGCCAACGCATTAACCCGGGGCTGTCGGGCGTTGCGCCGCATTCGCACCTGGGGCATCAAGGTTTCACCAATCCCACCCAGAAAGGGCGTGAGGAAAGCCGTGAAGACCACTTCCGCTGCCTGAGCTGCGGGGCGAAATGGCTGCGTGAAACGGACAAGTGGGGCGTGGACCTGGGTTTCAAGCTCGCGCCTTGATCGCGCTGCGTTACCGTATGCCGACCGGGCCTCTGAGAAGAGGCCCGTTTCATTTTGAAATTGTTCGCAGGGTATTTGTGAAACGTTATGGTTCCGCGCCGCTGGCTCAAGCCGCCTGCCGGCCGGGGCTGGCGGCCACGACGTCGGGATCCGCGCTGGCGGTTTGCAGTAGCCATTGCCGAAAGCAGGCCAGGGCGTAGTGATCCCGGCGTTGGGCGGGCGCGCACAGGTGGTAGCCGCGGCTGAGGCGGATGGGCAGATCGGGAAATGGGGCGGCAACGCGGCCGGACTGGAGCTCGTCGCGCACCAGGCAGCGTTGCAGTACCGCGATCCCCATATCGGCCATCACGGCACGGACCAGGATCGATACTTGATCGAAACCGTTGGATAGCGTGACGGCGTCGCGGGGCACGCCTGCGGCGGTGAACCATCGCGCCCAGTTGTCCTTGCCGTTCGAGTGGTACAGCAGCGGTTCGCCGAGCAGGCCGTGCGGCGTGTTCCACAGGCCCTGGGCCTGCCTTGCCGCCAACCGGCCCGGGTGGCAGATCACGACCATTTCCCGGCCGATCACGTAATCGGCCTGCCAGCCCGGCCACTGTTCGGGCGTCCCGGACAGGATGCTGGCATCCGGCGTTGCGCCTGAAAAGTCCTCATTGCGCCGATAGGCCGCGAAACTCAGCTGGATCTCGGGATGGCGCTGGTGGAAATCCGGCAGGTGCGGCACCAGCCAGGCGCTGGCCAGCGTGGGAACGGTAGACAACGTCAGGCGGAAGCGACGGTCGTCGGCCCGCAGTTCGGTACTAAGCATTTCGATCGCCTGCAATGGCGCCTGGGCCCCTTCGTAAAGCCGCTTGCCCGTGTCGGTCAAGGTCAGCCCGTGCGCGTTCCGGTGCATCAGGGGCTGGCCAAAATGTGCTTCCAGGCGGGAGATGGCCCGGCTGATGGCGCCCTGGGTCACGCACAGTGTCTGCGCCGCTTGCGTGAAGCTGCCCAGACGCGCGGCCGTGATGAAGGCGTGCAACTCTGACATGGACGGCGAGTGCAGGCGCATTGAGCATGACCTTTGGTAATGAAGGAGTGCAATATAGTCGTTTGAAAGGGGATCGTAAAGTTTGGACACTGGCGGCCGTATCTGCAGACCCACAACGACTTTTCAATTTTCGGAGTAGCCCCATGTCCCGCCGCCTGTTGGGCCGGTCCGCGCGTTTCGCGCTTGCCGGCATGTTTGCCACGCTGTCCTTTGCCGGTGTCGCCCAAGCCGCCGACTATCCTTCCCGTCCCATCAAGCTGGTGGTGCCGTTCGCCGCTGGCGGCTCGACCGACATCGTCGCCCGCCTGGTGGCGGAATACGCTGGCCGCGACCTGAAGCAGACCATCGTTGTCGAAAACAAGGCGGGCGCGGGCGGTTCGATGGGTATGGAGCAAGTGGCCCGGTCCACGCCCGATGGCTACACGATCGGCATGGCCACGATGAGCACGCATGGCTCGAACCCGGCCGTGTATCGCAAGATGAATTACGACCCGGTAAAGGACTTCGTTCCGGTGGCCAATGTGGTGGCCGTGCCCAGCATCTTTGCGATCAATCCGAACCTGCCGGCCAAGAACATGGCCGAATTCGTGGCGCTGGCAAAGCGCGCGCCGGCCGACCGCTACAGCTTCGCCTCGCCGGGCGTTGGCTCGTTGGGCCACGTGAACATCGAGAATTTCATGATGCTGTCGGGCATCAAGCTGCTGCACGTGCCGTACCGTGGCGCGGGCCCGGCCTTGAACGACGTGATGGGCGGGCAGGTGGATGCGATCACCGACAACCTGTCGTCGACGTTGCCGCAGGTGCTGGGCGGAAAATTGCGTCCGCTGGCCGTGTTGGGGGCCGAGCGTTCGCCGCTGTTGCCGGACGTGCCTACCTACATCGAACTGGGCTATCCCGACATGGGCACGGGCGGCTGGTTCGGCCTGGTGGCGCCGGCCGGCACGCCGTCCGCCGTGGTCGACCGCTTGAACCAGGCGGTGCGCGCCGCGATGAAGGACCCGGAGTTCCAGAGGAAGGCCGAGGACGTGGGTGGTACGCTGATGCCGACGACGCCGCAAGAGTTCCAGGTCCAGATCGAACAGGCCCTGGCCCGCTACGCCAAGGTGGCCAAGGCCGCCAACATCCAGGCTGACTGACGATGAGAAACGCCGATTTCAACGCGGTTTCCGTGCATGAACCCCAAGGGCCGGCCCTGCCGCTGGTCTGTGATTCGCCCCATAGCGGTGAACGCTATCCCGATGACTTCGGGGCCGCGGCGACGCACGCGCAGCTACGCCAGGGCGAAGACACGCATGTGGACGCGTTGTGGTCGGCGGCCCCCGCGTTGGGCGCCACGCTGATCGCGGCGAATTTTCCGCGCGTGTATATCGACCCCAACCGGACGTTGCAGGACCTGGACCCGGAACTGCTGGCCGAGCCCTGGCCCGAACCGCTGTCGCCGGGCGAGAAGACGCGGCTGGGCAAGGGCTTGATCTGGCGCCGGATGGACAAGGCCACGCCGATCTACGATCGCAAGCTGTCGCTGGACGAAGTGCGGCACCGCATTCAGGCGTACTACGCGCCGTACCATGCGGCCCTGTCGCAGGCGATCAACCGGGTCGAGCAGTGTTTCGGCGCCGTCTGGCACCTGAACCTGCATTCCATGCCCAATGACGCCTACGAACGTCTGGGGCGGCAGAGCGAACATCCGTTGGCGGACTTCGTGTTGGGCGACCGCGACGGCACGACCTGCGAGCCCGAATTCATCGCGCTGATCGAGAAGGCGCTGCGTGATCTGGGCTATACGGTCGCGCGCAACGATCCCTACAAGGGCGTGCAATTGATCGCGCAGATCGGGCAGCCGGCATTGAACCGTCACAGCCTGCAAGTGGAAATCCGGCGTCCGTTGTACATGGACGAGGCTACGCGCGAGCGCAACCCGGGCTTCGAACAGCTTCGCGGCCATCTGTCGCAAGTGCTGGAGCAGGTGGCCGATTACGTGCGGGTCCGCATGAACGCCGTTACGTCGACAAAATAGACTCGCGTGTGCGTAAACGCGCCAAAAAGCCGGAATTGATGTGGATCAATTCCGGCTGTTTTTTTCGTGGGGCCGCCCCGAGAAAAAAAAGCCCCCTTGGGGGGCAGCAAGGCCGCGTCAGCGGCTGCGGCGTGGGGGCCACATTTTCAGAGACTTAAGTTTTCTTGCTGTCGGCCGTTGTCGCTAACAACGAGCTGCGCCGCCTTCGGCTGTGGCGATAGGAAACCGTAATGCTAGAGAAGACGATCAACGGATTTTCGGTGGTGGCGTACGCGACGCAACCCGAGGGCCGCACGCCGCCGCGGGCGTTCCTGGAGACGAGGCGTCTTGCGCCAAAGCCCAAGCCCGGAGAGGCGGACGGGGACGCAGGCGGCCAAGGGATGGAAGCCGCGGAACCGGATGCGGCCAAGTCCGAAGGCCAGCCCTTCGAGATCTTCGTCAGCCGCCGTTTCCGCAGCACGATCGAAGCCATGTCGGCGGCGCGCAACGCATTGGACCGCGTGAAAAGCGTGGACGAGGACGGCGTGCCCGACCACCTGCCTGAGTAGCGCGCAAGACAGGCCCAGGCAGGCCGGCTGCGTGATGTCCGGCGCAGCGCCCCATATTGTTATCCCGACTTTGTATTTGTCGAACGCCTGAGCGCAGGCTGATGATGCCGCATGGCAATCATCGCCATTCACAGTCTGCTCAAAAGGAAGGTTGATGAATACGAACGTCCATTTCGCCGCGCTTACCGCGCGGGGAGTCTCACGCCGCGCCCTGTTGCGCGCGGCAAGCGTCGCGGGATTGGCCGCGCCGCTGGGCATGCTGGGTTCGCGCGTGCTGGCGGCCGATTCGGCTCCGCGCGCGTTCAAGATTGCATGGAGCCAGACGGCGGTCTGCCAGTCGCCCGTGTCCGTGGCGCTTGAGCGTGGCTTCTTCGAAAAGTACGGGTTAAAGGTCGAACGCATCAACTTCAGCGGCTCGACCGATCAGTTGCTGGAAGCGATCGCCACGGGCCACGCCGATGGCGGCATCGGCATGGCGTTACGTTGGCTCAAGCCGCTGGAGCAGGGTTTTGACGTGAAGCTGGCCGTGGGCACGCACGGCGGCTGCATGCGCTTGCTGACCGCTGACGATTCGCCCATCAAGAGCGTGAACGACTTGAAGGGCCGCCGCGTCGCGGTGTCGGATCAAGCCAGCCCGGTGAAGAACTTCTTTGCGATCCGCGTCGCGCAACTGGGCATCGATCCCGATTCTGTCGATTGGCGTCAGTATCCGCAGGACCTGTTCGGCGAGGTGCTGAGAAAGGGCGAAGTGGACGCGATTGCAGGCGACGACCCGCTGATTTACACGCTGCGCGAAGACAACAACCTGCGCGAGATCGCGACCAACATTGAGGGTGACTACGAGAACCGCACGTGCTGCGTGCTGGGCTTGCGCGGCGACCTGGTTCGCAAGGATCCCGAAGCCGCAGCAGCCATCACGCGCGCGGTGATCGACGCGCAGCGCTGGACCGCGTCCAACCCCGACGAGACGGCGCGTATCTTCGCGCCGTACGTGCCCGGCAAGGTGCCCCCCGAACGCGTGGCGGCGATCTTGCGCAGCCATAGTCACGGGCACGCGTCCACGGGGTCTGCGCTGCGCGAGGAAATCGTGGGTTACGCCAAGGATCTGAAGACGATCAAGGTGCTGAGCGCGAACCTGGACATCAACAAGTATGCGAAAGTGGTGGTGCCCGATGTTCTCGGTTGAAGCATCGCCTGATTGCGTGGCGGGCATCGCGCCGGCGCCACGCTGGCGTTTGTGGAAGACGGGCATGGCCGCCGCCGTTGTGTGGGCGGGCGTGGGTGGCGTGACGCTGGGGTGGCCGAACGTGGAGGTGGGCTTTTCGTCTTGGGGCTATACGCGGGAGTTCGGCGTGGCGGCCTTGGGGCTGGCGGCGCTACTTCTGCTGGCGGCGGTGTCGGGCGTCGAGCAGGCACGGCCGGTGCGCGCCTTGAGGCGCGCCGGACCGTGGCTGCTGGCGCTTGCCTTCGCGGTCGGCGCTTGGGAAATCGCGACGGCGAAGCTGGCGCTGTTGCCTAGCCCATTCTTCGCCCCGCCGCAGTCGTTGATCGAGGTGTACGTCACCGACTACAAGCGCCTGGCGGACAGCCTCGTCAATTCGCTGTGGCTGCTGGCCAATGGCTTCCTGCTTGGGGCGGCCGCTGGCTTCCTGACGGGCGTGGCAATCGGGTGGTCGCGCGGGCTGGGCTATTGGGTGCATCCGGTGCTGCGCTTTCTGGGGCCGGTGCCGTCCACCGCGTTACTGCCGATGGCGTTCTTCTTCTTTCCTTCCAGCTGGTCGGCGGCGGTGTTCCTGATCGCGTTGGCGACGTGGTTTCCCGTTACGGTGCTGACGTGGTCCGGCGTGGCGGGTGTAAACCGCGCCTATTACGACGTGGCGCGCACGATGGGCGCGAATAAATGGTTCCTGGTGTTGCGCGTGGCGATTCCTGCTGCCTTGCCCCAGGTCTTCGTGGGCCTGTTCATGGGGCTGGGCGCGTCGTTCTCGGTACTGGTGGCCGCGGAAATGATGGGCGTGAAGTCCGGTCTGGGCTGGTACTTGTCGTGGGCGCAGGGCTGGGCGTCCTACGCCAACATGTATGGCGCGCTATTCGTCATGGCGCTGGTGTTCTCGGGGCTGATCACCTTGTTGTTCGCGGGGCGCGACCGCCTCTTGGCGTGGCAGAAAGGAGTGGTGAAATGGTAGCGGCAGCCGTGGAGCAAGCGCCCGGTTCGCGCGGCGCGGCACTGACCGTGCAGGGCGTGAATCATCATTTCGACCTGGACGGCGCGGCTTTGCCGGTGCTGGACAACATCGATCTCGACGTCAAACCGGGCGAGTTCGTGGCGCTGCTGGGCCCCAGCGGCTGCGGCAAATCGACATTGCTGCGGCTGGTGGCGGGTTTGGAGCCGCCGGTACAAGGCGGCTTACTGGCGGACGGCGAACCGATCGATGGGCCGTCGCCATCGCGCATTGTCGTATTCCAGGATCCCACGTTGTACCCCTGGCGCACCGTGTGGAACAACGTGGCACTGGGCTTGCAGGCGCGCGGCCTGTTGAAGACCGAACGTCATCGCGTGGACGACGCGTTGCGGCGGGTAGGTCTGGCGTCGTTCGGCAAGGCGTATCCGCATCAACTGTCGGGAGGCATGGCGCAACGCGCGGCGCTGGCCCGCGCCCTGGTCAATGATCCCCGCATCCTGATACTTGACGAGCCCTTGGGCAAGCTGGATTCGCTGACGCGCATCGCCATGCAATCCGAACTGGTCGAGCTGTGGCAGCGCGCGGGATTCACGGCCTTGCTGGTGACGCACGACGTGGAAGAGGCGCTGTTCATGGCGTCGCGCATCGTGGTGCTGAGCGAGCGGCCCGCGCGGATCAAGGACGAGATCGTCAACGACCTGCCGTATCCGCGGCATCGCGGCGACCCCAGGCTGGCGGTATTGCGTCATCGCGCGCTGGCCTTGCTGGGGCTGGATGCGACGTGGTGAGGCGACTGGGGGTGGCGTTGGCCGTGCTGGGGTTAGCGGGGCTGGCTTTTGCCGTGGCGATTTTGCAGCAGCCGCAGGCGTTGCTGACCGTGTCTTACTGGCCGTTCGCGTGGCGCTATGACCCGGACCTGCCCGTCAGCGCGCACACGTGGCGGCAGCTATGGCTGGCGTTGGCGCAGTCTGCCGTTGCCCTGGCGCTACTGGTGTGCGCCTTGCTTTTACGGCGCTGGCAGTACGGGCTGACGGCGTTGGCGGGCGTGCTGGCGCTTAGCGCGCCGTGGCCGCGGCTACAGATGCTGCTGACGGAGGCGCACACCACGTCTTACCAACGTTCGCCATTGGAGTTTTCGGACGCCAACGTGCTGCAGGGCGGGCGGCTGTATCAGACACATTGCGCCGCCTGCCATGGTGTGGCGGCGGACGGCCGGGGACCGCGTGCAGCCGGTCTGCCCGTATGGCCCAGCGTGTTGGGCGCGCCGCTTTTCGACAACCGTCTTGAAGGCGAATTGCATTGGCGGGTGGCGCAGGGGGATCGGACGCTGCCGGGCGCCGAGCCGTCCGCTTCGTCGCAGCACGGGTTCCTGGCGGTGTTAAGCGCCGACGACATCTGGCGGGTGTTCGACTATCTGCGTTTGCGGGCGTATGGTACGAGCGGCGGCGCAGGCATGCCGGCGATCCCCGCGCCAGTGGTGGGCCTGGTTTGCCGCGATGGCCGGGCCGAGACCCTGCGCGGATTGCGTGGCTTGCCGTTGCTCGTGGTAGCGCATGCGCCAGGCACGCCGGATGTGCCGCAAGACCCGCGCTTGTTGACGATCGCGCTGACCCGCGGCGCGGTGGGCGACGTCAATGCCGATTGCACGGCGGCCGCGCGCGGCGCCTGGGACGCCTATGCGTTGGCGGCCGGTGTGCCGCCCGATGCGCTGGCCGGCGCGCAATTCATGGTGGACCGGCACGGCTGGTTGCGTGCCCGCCGGCTGCCCGGCACGGCGCCGAGCTGGACCAGCGCCGACAACGTCTGCGGCCCGGGCGGCCGGATCGATGGCGCGGCGCCCGGCGGGCTGGGCAATTTATTGATGGCGATGGATCGTGTGGCGATTAGGTTGCCCTCCAGCAGGCCTTGAAGCGCTACCGCTCTGGACAGCATGTGAACCTTTCCGAGGAGGGCTAATGCGCGGAAGGTAACACCGCGATGGCGAAGCCCATGCATAAATGGGGGGGGCGGGACATCCGACCCGGTCAGGTCAGCGTGCTGCGCATCAGGATTTCGGTCAGCGCACGCGTCGGCTTGTTGGGGGCAGGGGCCGCGATGACGATGAATTCCACTTGCGGCAAGGGGGGCAATTGGGCGGCCCCGGCAGGTGCGGCCAAGCCCGCCGTGGACAGATGCGAGGGCTGCACCGTGATGCCCAGCCCGGCGCGGGCGGCGGCCTGGCAGCCGGCGTAACTGGTGCTGGTGCAGACGATTTGCCAACTGCGGCCGGCGCGCGCCAGCGCGTCCAGCGTCAGCGTGCGGGTCACGCTGGGCTCGCGCAGCAGAATCAGCGGCAGCGGTTCGTCGGCGGCGATGCGCAAGCCTTCCTTGGCCCGCCACAGCAAGGCTTCCTTGTGCAGGGTCTGGCCCCGGCGGTCGCCGCGGCGGCGTTTGCCGATCATCACGTCCAACCCGTTGTCGTCCAGCAGCTTGTAGAGCTCGCTGGTGACGCCGATGGTCAGGTCCAGTTCCACTTCAGGATGCGCCAGCCGGAAGGCGGCCAGCACGTCGGGCAGCGGCCCCATCGCCAGATCGTCGGATGTGCCCAGGCGGACGCGGCCGCGCAGCCGGGGCGCATCGAACAGCCGTTCGGCCCGTTCATGGGCGTCTAGGATGATCTGCGCGTGCACCAGCAGGCTGCGGCCATCACTGGTTAACGTGAGCGAGTGCGTGTCGCGTAGAAACAGGCGGCGGTTGACCGCCTGTTCCAGTTGCCGGACATGTTCGCTGACGGTCGGCTGGGTCAGTCCCAGGCGCCGGGCGGTTTCAGTAAAGCTGGGCGCGGCGGCGGCCGCGGCAAAGGTCTTGAGCCAGAGGGGATTGAGCATGGCGGGGACGGCCGGTCATAGGATATTCCGATGACAGTTAAAGTAATCAGTGGACTTCACGATGGCAAGGGGCGCGCCTATAGTTTTCCGTAACTTCTCGGAAAATCCTCTCGCCATGCGCCGTTTCCTGCCCGACTCATTCACGCTCACCCTGATCGCCACCGTGGTTTTCGCCAGCTTTTTCCCCGCAGTGGGCAAAGGCGCGTCATTCATGATGGTGGCCAGCAACATCGCCATCTCGTTGCTGTTCTTCCTGCATGGCGCACGCCTGTCCACCGACGCCATCGTGGCGGGCGTGAAGGATGTGCGCTTGCATGTACTGATCCTGGCAAGCACCTTCGTTTTGTTTCCGGCGCTGGGCCTGGGGTTGCGGGCGCTGTTCCCTGGATTGCTGGCGCCGTCGCTGTGGCTGGGCGTCCTGTTCGTCTGCACGCTGTCTTCCACCGTGCAGTCGTCGATCGCCTTCACGTCCATGGCGCGCGGCAACGTGCCCGGCGCCATTTGCGCCGCGACGGCGTCCAATCTGCTGGGCACCGTGCTGACGCCGTTGCTGGTGGCCGTGCTGTTGCACCGCCAGGGCGGCGGGCACGGCCTGGCCGACGCGGGGCGCATCCTGCTGCAGCTATTGCTGCCGTTCGCGGTGGGCAGCCTGCTGCGGCCGTGGATCGGGGCGTGGGCGCAGCGCAACAACCGCGCGTTGTCCAAGGTGGACCGCAGTTCGATCCTGCTGGCGGTCTACACCGCGTTCAGCGAAGCGGTGGCGCAAGGCATCTGGCATGCGTTTCCCGCGATCGATCTGGCCACGATGGTGCTGGTGAACGCGATGTTGTTGGGGGCGGTGCTGCTGATCACGACGTGGGGCAGCCGCAAGCTCGGGCTGTCCAAGGAAAACGAGATCACGCTGGTCTTTTGCGGATCGAAGAAGTCGCTGGCCTCGGGCATTCCGCTGGCGGCCGTGCTGTTCGGCACCGCGCAGATGGGCGTGGTGGTGCTGCCGTTGATGATCTTCCACCAGATGCAGCTGATGGTCTGCGCCGTGTTGGCGCGCCGCTATGCGGAACGCGTGGAGCCGGCCCGGGAAGCGGTGGTGGGCGCTTAGCCAGCGGGGGGCGGTCGGGGTCGGTCGGTCAGTCAGTCAGGTCTGATCGTCCAGCGGGCGGATCTTGCCGCCGGGCTGCCAGAACACGGCGCCGTCGCGTTCTTCGACGGCAAGTACCGTCAGGCGGCCATTCTTGCAGGGACCGCCCACGCACAGGCCGGTGTCGGGCTGGTAGGTTGCGCCGTGGCGTGCGCACATGATGAGGTCGCCGGCGCGGGTAAAGAAGCTGCCTTCCCAATCGAGTTCGACCCCGACGTGGGCGCAGCGGTTCAAGTAGCCATGCACGCGGTCCTGATAGCGAACGAAGAACGCGGTCGTCCGGCCCGCGCTATCGGTCACCGGCACTTTCACGCCCAGGCCGCCGTTGACGAGCTCGGCGGCAGCGCAGACTCGGACTTCGGGGGCGGCGGGGGACTCCAGCATGGCAAGCCTCGTGAGGAAAAGGGTGCGATCTTCGGACAGGGCGCGGGGCTTGTCAATCGGCGGGCAAAACCGGGGCGCTGTCCTGCTGACGGGCCCACATGCCGGCGTAGACGCCGCCTTGCGCCAGCAACTGCGGATGGCGGCCGCGTTCGATGACGCGGCCTTCGGACAGCACGATGATCTCGTCCGCGTCGGCGACCGTCGACAGCCGGTGGGCGATGATGAGCGTGCTGCGCCCTTGGCTGACTTCCCGCAGGTTGGCCTGGATTTCGCGTTCGGTATGGGTGTCCAGCGCGCTGGTGGCTTCGTCGAAAAGGAAAATGGCGGGATTTTTCAGGATCGTGCGGGCGATGGCCACGCGCTGCTTTTCACCGCCCGACAGCTTCAGGCCGCGCTCGCCCACCATGGTCTGGTACCCATCGGGCATCGTCATGATCAGGTCGTGGATATGCGCCAGCCGCGCAGCGGCCTGGATGTCGGCATCGGTTGCGCCGGGCCGGCCGTAGCCGATGTTGTAGTGGATGGTGTCATTGAACAGAACCGTGTCCTGCGGCACCACGCCGATGGCCGCGCGCAGGCTGGCCTGCGTGACGTCGCGCACGTTCTGGCCGTCGACGACGATGGCGCCGCTATCGGCGTCGTAGAAGCGGAACAGCAGGCGACCGATCGTGGATTTTCCGGCGCCGGACGTGCCGACGACCGCCACCGTCTTGCCCGCGGGGATGGTGAAGCTGACGCCCTTCAGGATGGGGCGGCGCGCGTCGTAGCCGAAATGGACGTCGCGGAATTCGACCTGGCCGCCCGAGATCCGCAGTGGGTGCGCGTCGGGGTGGTCGGCCACTTCGCGGTCCTGGCCTAGCAGTTCGAACATGCGTTCCATGTCGATGATGGCCTGCTTGATCTCGCGGTAGATGAAGCCGAAGAAGCTAAGCGGCTGGTACAGCTGCAGCAGGTAGGTGTTGACCAGCACGAAGTCGCCCAGCGTGTAGCGGCCTTCGGCGATGCCGGTGGCGGCCATCCACATCACCAGCGTCAGGCCGACCGAAATGATGGCGGCCTGGCCCACGTTCAGGATCGACAGGCTGACCTGGCTGCGCACGGCGGCGCGTTCGTAGCGGGTCAGCGAGGCGTCGTAGCGGCGTGCCTCGTGCTCTTCGTTGCCGAAGTACTTGACGGTCTCGTAGTTCAGCAGGCTTTCGATGGCCTTGGTGTTGGCCTCGGAGTCGGTCTCGTTCATCTGGCGCCGGAACTTGGCGCGCCACTCGGTGACGGCAAGCGTGTAGGCCATGTACAGGATCACGGTCGCGCCCGTGGCCAACGCCAGCCAGACATCGAACATTTTCCAAAGCACGATGCAGACCAGGCCGATTTCAAAGAATGTCGGCAGGATGTTGAACAGCAGGAACGACAGCAGCGTCTGGATGCCTTTGGTGCCGCGTTCGATGGCACGGGTCAACCCGCCGGTCTGGCGCGACAAATGAAAACGCAACGCCAGGGCGTGCAGGTGCCGGAAGATCCGCAGGCCGACGGCGCGGATGGCGTGCTGACCGACCCGCGCGAAAATGGCGTCGCGCAGTTCGGAGAACAGCAACGACAGCACCCGGGCCGTGCCGTAGGCCAGGATCAGCCCCAGCGGTACCGTCACGGCGCCGGGGGCGCCTTTGCCCAGTTCGTCGATGGCGTGCTTGTAGATCAGGGGCACGTAGACGGTTGCCGCCTTGGCGGCGAACAGACAGAGCAGGGCGGCGACGACGCGCACTTTCAGCCCCGTCATGCCCGGGGGCCAAAGATAGGGAAACAGGGTGCGCAGGGTGGAAAAACCGCCGCGGTTGCTGGGCGGCGCGTCAGGGGGAGTCATGGCTGGCTGGGGACCGGATGCGGGGGTCGGGAGGGCGTCTACCGGCCATTATCGGGCACCGGCGCTATTATTTGGCTGATAACCCCTGGTGCATACGGACCATTGCCGGGGGACGTCTATCCGGTATTGCGATGCGGGCGTAGCTCGGCAAGCCCGCTCCTTTTTTCTCTTCAATCCTGGGGTAAGCCGGGCTGTGCCCAGGATTGCGCGACCTGGCGCATATTCGCCGCGCCGGTGTCGCGGTGCAAGCAACGGAGGGTCTTATGGCGAAAGTACCCGCAGTGAAATTGAACGACGGCAACAAGATCCCGCAACTGGGTCTGGGCGTTTGGCAGGTGCCGGACGAGCAGGCGGCGTCCAGCGTCAAGGAGGCGCTGGCGGCCGGTTACCGCTCGGTGGATACCGCGGCCATCTATGGCAACGAGCAAGGGGTGGGCGCCGGGCTGCGAGCGGCCGGCGTGGCACGCAAGGATCTGTTCGTGACCACCAAGCTATGGAACGACCGCCATGGCTACGACGACGCCCACAAGGCGATGGACGAGAGCCTGGAGAAGCTGGGCCTGGCGTATGTGGACCTGTACCTGATCCATTGGCCGGTGGCGGGCAGCACCAAATTCCTGGACGCCTGGCGCGCCATGGTCGAGATGAAGGAAGACGGCCGCGCCCGTTCGATCGGCGTATCCAATTTCACGCAGGCCAACCTTGAGCGGCTGATGGAATCGTCGAAAGTGGTGCCGGCGGTGAATCAGATCGAGCTACATCCCGGCTTCACCCAGCGCGAGCTGCGGGCGTTCCATGCCAAGCATGGGATTGCGACGGAATCCTGGAGCCCGCTGGCCCAAGGCGGCATCACCAAGGAAAAGGTCATCCTGGATCTGGCCAAAAAGCACGGCAAGTCGCCGGCGCAGGTCACGCTGCGGTGGCATTTGCAGAGCGATCTGATCGTGATCCCGAAATCGGTCACGCCCGCCCGCATCCGTGAAAACATCGACGTTTTAGACTTTGAGCTGTCGGGCGACGATATGGCGGCGATTGACGGTATCAAGGAAGGCGCGCGCCTGGGGCCGGACCCCGAGCGCTTCGGCGTCTAAGGCCGGCCAGCGAAAAAAATCGGCGGGGGTGGGGCTGCGGGGCCCCGACACCCCTCTGTCCGACGGGCTAGTGCTTCAGCGGAAAGCACCAGTAACGCACGATGACGACCAACAGGATGGTCAGCGTGATCCACGAGGCCCAGTGCCAGCCGCCCGTGCCAAGCAAGGCAGCCAGCAGGCCGAACACGCTTAGCGCGCCCAGCAGGATCGGCACACCCCAGACAAACATAAAGCCGCGGCCGCCTTTGCTTTTACGGGCGCTCATGCGGGAGTCCTTTGCGGGGCGGCGGCGGCCTGGTGCTTTTTCACGAGTTCGTTGATGCGTGCTTCGGTGGCGCGGCGGCGCGCCACCCACAGGTAGAGGCCGCTGACGAGGACCACGATGGTGATCAGGTCCAGCAGGGCCCAGATGATCTTCAGGGGCAGGCCGGCGTAGTCGCCAAAGTGCAGCGGGCGGGACACTTCAAGCGCGGTCAGGTACCAGGGCATCTTGGCCACGGTCGTCAGCGCGCCGGTCTTGCCGTCCACCAGCACCGGTGTGTTCAATTTAGACGTCAACGGCGTATCGCCGCGCATCCAGGCGATGTAGTGGTGCGGGCTGCCGAACGCGTTGCCGGGAAAGGCGATGAACGACACTTCGTTGCCGGGCAGGGCTTTTTTCGCCGTGTCGGCCGCCAGTTGGGCCGACGCCAGTTCCGTCGGTACGGTCTGGCCCTTGTAGGGCTCCAGGATGCGCACGAGTTCGGTCGATTGCCACAGGCGGAACAACGGCGTGGACAGTTCATTGATGACGCCCGTGACGCCCACCACGAACGCCCAGACCAGCGTGACGATGCCCAGCAGGTTGTGCAGGTCGAGCCATTTCAGGCGCGAAGACCGCGCGGCGCGAACGGTGCCGAACTCCAGCTTCTTCATGAAAGGGCCGTACAGCACGACGCCGGACACGATGGCCACGCAGAACAGCAGGCCCATGAAGCCCAGGAACAGTTCGCCCGGCAGCCCGGCGAACAGGTCCACGTGCAGGGCCAGCATGATGCCCATGAAAGAGAACTTGTCCTCGGTATAGAGCGGGCCCTCGAGCAGCACGTCGCCCGTGCGGGCGTCCATGCGCACGGCGTGCCCGGAGACCTGGCCGTCGCCCGGCGTCTTGGCCATGCCCACCCAGACCTGAGGTTCGTCGGGGTCGAAGAACAGGTAGTCGATCACTTCGCCGGGATACAGGGACTTGGCGCTTTCGACAAGCTTGTCCAGGTGGGCGGGCGGTGTGTTGGCCGGCACGTCCGACAGGGGCTTGGCGTCATCCAGCCAATGCTCGATTTCGTGATGGAACACCAGCGGCAAGCCGGTAAGACAGATGATGAGCAGGAAGATGGTGCAGACGAGACTGGTCCATTTATGGATCC
>Ga0307412_10000688_pt1 | contig 19530 bp, 14 predicted proteins | sample DK1Cmetagenome_3_FD_203823 | JGI IMG/M metagenome (GOLD analysis project Ga0307412, IMG submission 203823) | Maize rhizosphere microbial communities from greenhouse at UC Davis, California, United States - DK15-C-1 | ecosystem: Host-associated > Plants > Roots > Rhizosphere > Soil | place: USA...
GTCACCATCTGGCCGGTACTGACGAAGAACAGATTGAAACTGAACAGGTAGCCCGACAACGCCCAAAAGACCGCCACCACCACCAGCGCCACCGGGGATCCGAAATCGGTACGCAGTTCCTTCCGGTACAAAGCACCGAAGCCTTTCATGCACGCCTCCGCAGCAAGGGATCGTTGGGCGCCAGCGCAGCGAGCAGCCGGGTTTCGACCGCGTCGTGCAGCGACAGCACGGCCCGCACTTCGGCGTGTGCCAGCACAATGCGCAAGACGGCGTCACACGTCGCTTCGCCGGGGTTTTGACGCAGGCCCATGCCTTCGCCCGCGTCCCAGCTGACCCGCCATTTGCTCAGCCCCTCGCCCAACGGCGCGGCATCCACGCCGCGCACGCCCGGGCAGGCCGATAGGGCCGCATGCAGCGCCGGATGGCCTGCCATCGGCAACGCCAGCTGCAATTGCAGGGCCGACTGCGCCTGCCCCAATGCCGCGTCCTCCACCAGGCGGCCCTGGCGCAGGATGGCGATGCGGGTGCACAGGGCCTCTACTTCCTGCATCAAGTGGCTGCTGAACACGACGGCGCGGCCCTCGGCGCAACGGCGGATCATCGCGCGGGCCTCGACGATCTGCACCGGATCCAGGCCATTGGTGGCCTCGTCCAGCAGCAAGACGGGCGGGTCGTTCAGCACGGCCTGGGCCAAGCCCACGCGCTGGCGTTGGCCTTTGGACAGCCGGCCAATCACCGTGCGCGCCACGCCCTGCAAATCGAAGCCGTCGATCGCGCGGTCGATGGCCCGCCGACGCGCAGGCGCCCCGCCCTCCACCTTCACGCCCGCCCCGAACTGCAGGTACTGCGTCACCGTCAGCGTGTCGTAGAGCGGCGCGCGTTCCGGCAGATAGCCGATGTCCGCGCTGCCGCGCCCCGGCGCCGGCTCGCGCCCGCAGATCGTGATGCGGCCGCTGTCCGGGGCGTGGAATCCCGCCATCAGGCGCAGGGTCGTGGTCTTGCCGCTGCCGTTCGGACCCAGCAGGCCCACGATTTCACCGGGCCTGACGGACAGGCTCAGTGAATGCAGGACCTGACGCGGCCCGAACGACTTGCAGACCTCGTGCAAGGCAACCGCCGGCTGCATGGCGCGCTCCGTCAGTCGAACACTTTGGTCTTGGCGTTCTGCGCATGTTGCTCCGCATCATGGCTGTACCAGAGCTGGCCCTGGCGCGCGTCGCGGATCTGCTTCAGACGGTCGATGGCCTGCATGGATGCCGCCGTGTTCCAGGTAATGCCGGGAATCACGCCCGCCTCGTTCTCGCCCGTGTAGATGGCGTCCGCCGCCAGCAGCACCGTGCCGGTGTTCTTCAGCTTCACCTGCAACGATTGATGGCCTTGCGTGTGCCCCTTGGTATCCAACAGCACGATGGAGCCATCGCCGAACAGGTCGAAGTCGCCTTCCACCTGGATGAAGTCGTAGTCGCGCGTGGTGTCGAAGTCCTTCATCACGTAGGCGGCGCGCTGGAACTTCTCGGGCCACCAGGCGGCGCGCAATTCGGCCTTCTGCACCACGTGCTTGGCCTTGGGGAACATCTTGATATTGCCGGCGTGGTCCAGATGGAAGTGCGAATAGACGACGTACTTCACATCGCTGACGTCAAAGCCGGCGGCTTTCAGCTGCCGGTCCACGACCTCGTCGCGCCCCTGGATGGAATTGAACGCCCCGCACAGGCCCTGCCCCCAGTAGTTGGCGCAGTTGCCATCGGCGGTGGCCTGGTTCATGCCGGTATCGAACAGCACCAGCCCGCGCGGATGCTGAATCACGTAAGCCGGCACCGGAATCTTGATCTTGGTGCCGACGTCCACCATCGCCGTCATGAAGCCTTTGTCCAGCTCGATCTTGCCGACCGAAAGCTGCATCAGTTTGATGTCCGGCGACGCGTCGGCGGCGTGCGCACCGCCTGCCGCCATGACTGCCACCGTACCCAATGCACCCGCAAACGTCTTCCAGCTCTTGCTCATTGTTGTCTCCTCGGACCAACAGGGAAAGCCGCCGCCTGGCGGCGACGGCCGATAGCAAGCCACCCGGTGTGTCCCGGGTTTCTTTTGATAGGTGTGTGCTGTGCGGGGCTGACTGCGGGACGGACGGCATCGCCGCCCGAGACGGCATCTGGTGGCCGTTTGCTCTGTTGCGCACTCTGACGCAGTGCCGGGGGGCTGCCAATTAAGGTTTCATTAAGCTGGGCTTCACGGCGTCCGAATTGGGAGGAACCCCTAGACGAAAGGCCCGGGCCGCCGATCAAGCCGTCAGGCCGCGTCGCCGGCCTGCAATTCCGCGAACGACACCAGCTTGCCCGCCAGGGCGCTCGCCATGACGGTGGGCGGACTGGCCAGCCACACGCTTCCCGGTCCCGAGCGGCCGGGGAAGTTTCGATTGATGGCGCTGATGGTGACTTGCCCCGGTTCAGTGGACGACCCCGGACCGCAATTGGCGCAGGCCCCGCAGGACGGTTGCAAGATGCGCGCGCCAATCGCGGCAAAGGTGCGGTCATACCCTTGCGCCACGCAGTAGTCGCGCACGGCCGTGGTGCCGTACTGCAGATAGAGCGTCACGCCATCGGGCAAGCGCAGGCCGCGGTCCACCGCCCAGGCCAGCACCTGGTGATAGGCATCGAAATCTTCGCGCTTGCCGGCCGTGCAGGACCCGCCGTAAGCGATATCAATGCGCGGTCGCGTTTGCAGGCTGGAAAGCGGGATGCCGTTGCCCGGATCGCCTGGCGCGGCCACAAGAGGCGACAAGGCGGAACAATCGACGCGCAAAGTCGCCGCATAGACGGCATCGGGGTCGCTGTGCATCCAGGGTTCGACGGCCACGTCCACCCCGCGGCGTTCACGCAGGAAGCGGACGGTTTCGGCGTCCGGCGCCACGATGCCGGTCAAGCCTCCCAACTCGGCCGTCATGTTGGTCAGGGTGGCGCGCTCGTCGACAGACATCCCCGTAATGGCGTCGCCCGTAAATTCAAATACCTTGCCCACGCCCGCGCCTGAACGGATCTCTGGCAAGGCCAGCAGATGCAGCACGATGTCCTTGGCCGTCACGCCCGGCGGCAAGGCGCCCGCCAGGTCGACGCGCAGCGACGCTGGCAGCGTCAGGCGCACGGCGCCCGTGACAAAAGCGTTGGCCATGTCGGTCGTGCCAACGCCAAACGCCACACACCCCAGCGCGCCACTATGCGGGGTGTGGGAATCGGTGCCCACCACCACCTGCCCGGGCAGCGCGTAGTGCTCTGCCATCATCGCGTGCGAAATTCCCGCCACATTGGCGCCCCCCTCCTGCGCCGCTTCGGATTCGGTCAAGGTGCGGTGATGCCGAAGCTGGTAGGCGTCGACGAAATCGCGTTGGGCCTGGCACATGACGCGGATATTGGGGACGATGCCCGCCCTGACGTGGTTTGGGCTTTCCTCGACATACGACGTGTGGTCTTCGAACACCACGATGCGCGCGGGATCCACCAGCCGCAGCGGCCGGCCGAAGCGCGCATGCAGCATGTGCGCGGCCATGCCGGTGTAGTACTCGTGGATGAAGCGCCAGTCGGCACGGACGAAAACGCCCGCGCCTTGCGGCGCATCGGCAGGCGTGACAGGCGTTTCCAGCACGTGGCGCTGGATGATTTTTTCGAACAGCGTGCGCGGCGCATTCCGCTGCGCGGGCTGGACGTCACCCCGGCCGACGGCTGGCGCCTGCGCCACGCCTTGCAAGTGCCGCTGCCCGAACGCCAGCAACCCGCCTGCCCGCACGATGGCGGCTGCCAAGCCGTCGCGGCCCGCAACGATCTCGTCCACCGTGATGGATTCGCCTCGCCGCAGGCGTTCCACCAGACCCAGGTCTGTACTGGTGTACAAGCCGATGTTGTCCGCATTTTGCCGGTAGATGCGTTCAAAGCTCTCGGCGATGACCAGCCGCACGCCGGCCCACTTTTCGGCCATGGGGCTGTGCTCCCGCGATGAGCCCTTGCCGTAGCGCTTTCCCGCCACCACCACATTGATGCCGGCCCGCTTGATCGCATCGACGCCGATGGGCTGCGCCGCCCCCGCTCTCAGGCCCGTATACGGATACCGCCCCAGCTTCTCGTCGAAATGCGTCAGGATCGGCAACGGCGTGATCTCGTCAGTGGAGACATCGTCGCGCAAGGGCACGGTGGACGACGGCTCGCGCGTGCCGTCCAATTGCGCCAGGATGCAGGCGGGATCCTGCGACAGAAGAAGAATTCGGGGCGCCGCGTCAAGCACGCAGACCGGTAATGCCACAGCAGCAGTCATCGTCATTCCAATCGTCATTCAGGCGTCACCGCCGCCGCCTTGACCAGCGCCTGGCTCTTGCGGATTTCCGCGTTCAACGTCTCTGCCGCCTGCTCGGCGCTGCTTCCCTGCGCCACAAAGCCCTGCGGCGACAGCGTGTTCAGCACGGCGGAAGACGCCATGGTTCGCTGCGTGGCGGCTTGCAGCGTCCGCACAATATCGTCGGGCAGCTTGGCGGGCCCGATCAGCGAAATCCAGGCGTCGTAGGAATAGTCCTTCACCCCCGACTCGTCTAGCGTCGGCACGTCGGGCAACGCCGCCACGCGCGTGGGCGTGCTGACCGCCAGGGCGCGCAGCTTGCCGGCCTGCACCTGGGCCAGCACCGACGGCACCGCCAGGAACGCCACCTGGATCTGGCCAGACATGACATCCGTGACCAAGGCATTGCCGCCGCGGTACGGAATATGCATCATGCTCACGCGCGCCTTTGATTTCAGCAATTCGCCTGCCAGATGCAGCACGCTGCCATTGCCGGACGATCCATAGTTGATCTTGCCGGGTTGCGCGCGAGCGGCAGCCAAGAGGTCGCCGATCGTGCGGTACGGCGAGTTCTCGGCCACGACCACCACGAGGGGCGTCGTGCCGATGACCGAAATCGGCGTAATGTCCTTCACCGAGTCGTACGGCATGCTCTTGTACAGGCTGGGGTTGATGGCGTGGTTGGACGACACGATGGCCAGCGTGTAGCCATCCGGCTTGGCGGCCACCAATTGGCGCGTGCCGGGGATGCCCGCCGCGCCGGCCAGATTCTCGACGATCAGGGGCTGCGCCAGGGCCTTGCCCAGATTTTCCGCAACCACGCGGGCCACGACGTCCGCCGTGGAGCCCGGCGACGTCGGCACGATCAGGCGGATGGGATGGTCGGGATAACCGGCGGCCTGCGCGGACACCGCGAGCAGCAAGGCGCTGAATGCAAGCGTACAGGACGCCAGGAATCGGGTGGGGGTCATGTTGTCTCCGTGTCGTGGCAGCGGGGTCTGTCTGCCCCGGCTTGGGCCGCGCCCCCCAGTCACTTCAAGGGCGCGCCCTGACTATAAGGAGCGCACGCCGATTGCCGAAGTGTCGTCTCGGCAGGCCAGCCATCGCAAACGGAGATGCCGGGTCAGCCTTGCTGCGCCAGGAACTTGACCAGCGTGGCGGCGGTGGCCGACAACTGGCTTTCGGCGGGAAATACGATGCATAGCTGCCGCCGCGCCCACTCGTCGGACAGGGGACGCACCACGACGTCCAGCGATTGCAGATAGAGTTCGGCAACTTGCTGCGGCATGACCGCGATGCCCAGCCCCGCATGCGTCATGCGGCACAGCGCATCCAGACTGGCCACGCGGATCTTCACCGATAACGTGGCGCCCAAGGCCTGGGCTTGCGCCGCCAGCAGTTGGGTCAGCGCACTGTTTTCGCGCAACCCCACAAAGGTCTCGCCTGCAATGTCCTGCAGACTCAGTTGCCTGGCGGAGGCCTTGGGATGATGGGCCGGCAGCATCACCGCCAGCCGGTCGCGCCGGTACGGCAATTGCTCCAGCCCTTCCGTGCCGGCGATGCGGTTGCAGATGCCAAAGTCCGCGGCGCGCTCACGCACCAGGCGCAGCACATCCGGGCTGTGCTGTTCTTCCAGGTCGATATCCACGTCGGGAAACAGGCGCTGAAACGCCGCCACGTCTTCAGGCAGAAACTGCACGATGGCCGACAGATTGGCGACTACCCGCACATTCCCTTTTACGCCCGCATAGAAGCGCGACAGCTCCGCCCCCATGGATTCCACGGCGCCGATGATCTGCTGCGCGTGGCGCAGTACCGTCTGGCCGGCCGGGGTGGCGATCACGCCGCGCGTATGGCGTTTGATCAGCGGCAGCCCGACCAACGATTCCAGATCCGCGATACGCCGGCTGACGGCTGATGGCGCAATAAACTCGCGTTCGGCCGCCCGCGCAATGCTGTTTTCCTGGCAGACGGCGACAAACAGGCGAAGCGAGGTCAGATCAACTTTGCGTAGGAGGTTTTCCATGGCCGGGCAAACAAATACGCGGCGTGATCCGCATTGACGGGGAATCGTACACCAGGCGATCCCCCGCCCGTCTGCCGTTTTTTCCCTATGCCGCCCGCGATTCGCGTTCCGGGTGGCGATAGCGCTCCAGCAACTCTGCCTGGCGCGCTTCTGCCTGGTGTGCGTTGTTCTCCTTGACGTGGCCATACCCGCGGATGGCGTCCGGCAGATTGGCCAGCGCTAGCGCGGCGTCGCGGTTGCCGGCATCCAGCGTGCGCGAAAACTCGTCGGCCAGCGCCAGGAAGTCGGCAGCCAGCTGGCGCTCCATGCGGCGCTCGGCGGTCTTGCCGAATACATCCAGCCAGGTCCCGCGCACCCGTTTCATGGGGGCCAGCATGCGAAATGCCACGCCGACCCACGCGCCGAAGGCGCGCTTCTGCAGGCGGCACTGCGCATCGCGCCGCGCGAACGCGGGCGGCGCCAGGTAGTAGCGCAGCCGGTAGTCGCGCCCGGGTTCACCTTCAAACTGGGCCTGCAGCTTGGCCTTGAACGCCGGGTCCGTGTACAAGCGCGCCACCTCGTATTCATCCTTATAGGTCATCAATTTGGCCAGGCTGCGCGCCACCGCGCGCGTCACCTCATGGCGACGCCCCTCGGGCATCGCCGATTCGCGCGCCCGCACGGCCTCGACGGCCCCGCGAAAACGCGCCGCGTAGGCCGCGTCCTGGTAGGCCCCGACATGCGCGGCCAGCCGCTCGATCAACCCGTCCAGCGATTCGGGCAACGCAACGACTTGCCCGGCCGCCTGCGTGGCCTTGGACGGGCGCAACGCCGCCACACCGCGATGCGCGGCTTGCCGGCCCAGTTCAAAGGCGGCCAGATTCTTGTCCACCGACACGCCATTGATCTCGATCGCGCGACGCAAGCTGTCGTAGCTTAAGGGCAGGCCGCCCTTTTGCCATGCGTAGCCAAGCAGCAGCGGATTGGCGTAGATCGTATCGCCCAGCAAGGCTTCGGCCAGCGGCCCTGCCTCGATGAAATCACAGTTGCCGCCCGTGCTTGCGGCAACGGCCGCCTCTGCCTGCGCGCCAGGAAAACGCCAGGCGGGCTGCGACAGGAATGCCGCGGTGGGCGCCGCCGCACTGTTCACCACGGCGCGTCCATGGTCGGGGCGCAACCGCGACAACACCTCGGGCGACGCCGACACCAGCGCATCGCAACCAATGACCAGGTCGGCCTCGCCCAGCGCGACACGGGTGGCGTGCAGGTCTTCAGGCTTGTTGGCCAGTTGCACGTGGCTAAGCACCGCGCCGCCCTTTTGCGCCAGGCCCGCCATGTCCAGCACGGTGACGCCCTTGCCTTCAATGTGCGCGGCCGCTCCCAGCAGCGCGCCGATCGTCACCACGCCGGTTCCGCCCACGCCTGCGATCACCATGCGGTAGGCCGCGCCCGCGGCGATGGCCGCGGGATCCGGCAATGGCGCCTCGGGCATCGGCGGCTGGGTTGCGCCTGCCAGGGCCGGCTTGCGCAGCACCGCCCCTTCGGCCGTGACGAAGCTGGGGCAGAACCCTTCCACGCACGAGAAGTCCTTGTTGCATGACGACTGGTTGATGCGGCGCTTGGTGCCCAGCGGCGTATCCAGGGGTTCCACCGACAGGCAGTTGGACTTGACCGAGCAGTCACCGCAGCCTTCGCATACCGCGTCGTTGATGAAGGCCCGGCGCAGCGGATCTGGGTAATCGCCACGCTTGCGGCGGCGCCGCTTCTCGGTGGCGCAAGTCTGGTCGTAGATCAGCACCGTCGTGCCTTCAATCTCGCGCAGCGCGCGCTGCACGTCGTCCAGCGACTTGCGATGATGCACGTCGATGTCGCCCGGCAACGCCGCCGCGCCGGTATATTTTTCTGGCTCGTCCGTGACCACCACGGTTTTCACAACCCCTTCCGCCTGCATCTGCGCCGCAATCTGCGGCACCGTCAGCACGCCGTCCACCGGCTGGCCGCCCGTCATGGCGACGGCGTCGTTGTACAGGATCTTGTAGGTGATCGACGCACGCGCCGCGACCGCGGCGCGAATTGCCAGCAGCCCCGAATGGAAATAGGTGCCGTCGCCCAGATTGGCGAAGATATGGCGTTCGCGGGTGAAATCCTTCTGCCCCAGCCACGCCACGCCTTCGCCGCCCATCTGGCTGAAGGTGTCGGTGTCGCGGTTCATCCACATTGCCATGTAATGGCAGCCGATGCCGGCCACCGCGCGCGACCCTTCCGGCACGCGGGTGGAGGTGTTGTGCGGGCAACCCGAGCAAAACCAGGGCTTGCGCTCTTCCACCAGCGTCGGGCGCGCGGCCTCGCGTTCCTTGGCATCGATCACAGCCAGCCGCGCCGCGATGCGGGCGCGCAAGCCGGAAGACAGGTCGGCCTTGTCCAACCGCGCGGCAATGGCGCGGGCGATCAGCGCGGGCGACAGCTCGTAGCGCGCCGGCAGCAGCCAGCCGCCCCGCGGCGTGGACCATTCGCCGCCGCCATGCTCGCGCTCGTCGAACTTGCCATACACGCGCGGCCGCACGTCGTCGCGCCAGTTGTAGAGTTCTTCCTTCAGCGCGTATTCGAGGATCTGGCGCTTTTCCTCGACCACAAGAATCTCTTTCAGGCCCGTGGCGAACTCGCGCGCGCCTTGCGCGTCCAGCGGCCAGATACAGCCCACCTTCATGACGCGGATACCGGCTTCGGCACAGGCCGCCTCGTCCAGCCCCAGGTCGTTCAGGGCCTGACGCACATCCAGATACGCCTTGCCCGCCGTCATGATGCCGAACGTCGCCCGGGGCGAATCCAGCACCACGCGGTTGAGCTTGTTCGCCCGCACATACGCCAGCGCGGCATACCACTTGTGGTCCAACAAGCGGGCCTCTTGCGCCAGCGGCGAATCCGGCCAGCGAATGTTCAGCCCGCCCTCCGGCAACGCCTCGTCCGGCAGCACGATGCGCACGCGCGCCGGATCCACATCCACCGATGCACTGGACTCGACGACGTCCGTCACGCACTTCATCGCCACCCACAACCCGGTGTAGCGGCTCATGGCCCAACCGTGCAGCCCGTAGTCCAGGTATTCCTGGACATTGGATGGGTACAGCACCGGGATGCCACTGGCGATCAGCACATGTTCCGACTGATGCGCGACCGACGAGGACTTGGCGGCATGGTCATCGCCCGCCAACATCAGCACGCCGCCGTGCGCGGAGGAGCCCGCCGAGTTGGCGTGCTTGAGCACATCCACCGAACGGTCCACGCCCGGCCCCTTGCCGTACCACATGCCGAACACGCCGTCGCGGGTGGCGCCCGGGAACAGGTTCAACTGCTGCGAGCCCCAGACGGCGGTCGCGGCCAGGTCTTCGTTCACACCGGGCTGGAACACGACGTCGTGCGACTTCAGGTGCTTCTTGGCCTTCCACAGCGCCTGGTCCAGGCCGCCCAACGGCGAGCCCCGATAGCCCGAGATGTAGCCGCCGGTGTTCAGGCCGGCCTGCTGGTCGCGCAGCTTCTGCAACAACGGCAAGCGCACAAGCGCCTGGGTGCCGCTGAGATAGATGCGGCCGGTGGTCCGGGTGTATTTGTCGTCGAGCGTCAGGCCATGGGTATCGGCCACGCCTGGGGGTAGTGGGGCGTTCACGCGCTTGTCTCCTGCATGCGGATTTGAGTGTTTTCCGCAGTGTAGGAACGCTGTTGGTTATCGTATATTCATAGTTTCAGCTAGCAGGTATTCGAAAAACAGATGGCTAACGACGTCACCCTGCGGCAGCTGCGCTATTTCGCGGCGGCCGCCCGCACGGGCCGCTTTTCCATGGCGGCGGCCGACGAACATGTTTCGCAATCGGCCGTCACCAACGCCGTGCTGGCCCTGGAATCCCAATTGGGGGTGCGCCTGTTCGACCGCCATCCGCACGGCGTCACGCTGACCCCGGAAGGCCACAATTTTCATCGGCGGACGCAGGACATTCTGGATTCGCTGGACGACGCCATCCGCGAGCCCGGCTTTCAGCGCTATGCGCTGCGCGGCACGGTGCGCATCGCCGCGTCGTACACGGTGCTGGGGTATTTCCTGCCCGACCTGCTGGCGCGCTTCCGCCGGCGCTACCCAGAGGTGGTGCTGGACCTGGTGGACCTGGACCGCCCGGACATCGAAGCGGCGGTGGCCAGCGGCGACGTCGAGCTGGGCGTGGCGCTGCTGTCCAACGTGGACAAGCGCGAGCGATTTGGCCATCAGGTGCTGGTGCGATCGCGGCGGCAACTGTGGACGGCGTCCGGCCATCCGCTGCTGTCCGCCTCGGCGCCGTCGTTGGCCGACATCGCGCGCTATCCCTACATTCTGCTAGAAGTGGACGAAGGCGAACGGTCCACGCTGAACTACTGGCGCACGCATGGCCTGCGGCCCGACATCGCCCTGCGCACGCGGTCCATGGAAGCGCTGCGCGGGCTGGTCGCGCATGGCTTCGGCGTCACCATGCTGTCGGACATGGTCTATCGCCCCTGGTCGCTGGAAGGCCGCAAGATCGAGGCGCTGCCCATCACCGACGCCGTGCCGCCCATGGAGGCCGGGCTGCTGTGGCATCCCCGCGCGGGGCTGGCCAAGCCGGCCGATGCCTTTCGACAGTTCATGATGGTGGCTTGCGGGGTGTAGGGGGGCTACACCAGCACGGCCCCCTTGCGGCGCGTGAACCGCATCAGCGAGTCAAGCGCCATCGCATGCATGGCCGCCACCGACGGCAGCAAGGTTTCTTCCTTGCGCGTCAGCACGCCGACAATGCGCTCAACCGTCGGTTCAGACAGCGGCACGAAGGCCAGGCCCGAGCCGACCGCCGGCCGCGCCAGCACCGGCAGCACCGTAACGCCCAAGCCGCCGACCACGCTGGCCAGCAACGACGCGCGGTTCGACACCACCATGGCCGGGTCGTCGATGACGTGCCCCAGTTGCCGGCTCTTCAAGCTATCGAACGTGGCGTTTCCGATCAGGCGTTCGGCTTCCAGCGCCGACCACGGCACCGGGCCACGCCGGCGCGCCAGCGGATGCCCTTTTCGGCACACCAGCCCGAACGCGTCCCGCGCAACGGGCGTGAACGCCACCTCGGCCGTGCGCGGCACCTGGCCGGCCACGCCCACCTGCACTTCACCGGTCAGCACCAGCCGGTGCACATCCTGCGACGATTCATCCAGGGCGCGGATGCGGATGTCCGGGTGGCTGCGGGCGTAGCGCTCCAGCAGCTTTGGCAGCCATTCGTCCGCCAGCGACGGCATCACCGCCAGCGACACGGGTCCGGTATGGCCCATGCCCAGCTGGCGCGCGGCATCCAGCACGCGGTCATGCGTGGCCAGCAGTTCACGCAGCAGCGGCGCCACCGCATGGCCTAACGGCGTCAGTTGCGCCCGCTTGCCCGCTTCGAACAGGGGCGCGCCCAGTTGCTGTTCCAGGTCCTGCATGGCGGCCGACACTGCGGCCTGCGAACGGTGCGTGCCCTGGGCCGCCAAGCGGAAGCTGCCGTGGTCGGCGGCCAGCAGGAACTGGCGCAGGTGCTGGATCTTCAAGGGGGATGGCATGGCGTCGCAAGCAACCGAATTCAGATTTTCCGAAATTAACTTACGTTAATTTGGATTGTCAAAATTCCGGGTGGCCTTCAACAATGCAGGCATCGTTCATCAAGCATGCATGGGAGCAGCGGAATGGCTTTGCAAGTGCGAAAAATCGTCAGTTACGTCGAAAAGACCTGCATTGAAGGCGGCAAGGCGGCCGAACGGCCGTTGATCATGATCGTGGCGGCCGCCGTGATCCGTAACCCGTGGGCGGGCCTGCCTTTCCAGGAAGACCTGCGCCCGCAGATCCTGGAAGCCGCGCCGCCGCTGGGCGAGGTGCTGGTGGAAGAGATCCTGCGCCAGGCGGGGTCCGCCGACCAGATCGAAGCCTACGGCAAGGCCGCCGTGGTGGGCACCGCGGGCGAAGTCGAACATGCGTCGGCGCTGATCCACACCCTGCGCTTCGGCAACGCCTACCGCAACGCCGTGGGCGGCACCAGCTACCTCAGCTTTACCAATACGCGCGGCGGTCCGGGATGCGTGATCTCGGTGCCGCTGATGCACAAGTTGGACGAAGGCCTGCGGTCACACTACCTGACCGTGCAGACCAATATCAATGATGCCCCCGCGCCGGACGAGATCGTGATCGCGCTGGGCGCCGCCACCTCTGGCCGCCCCCACCACCGGATCGGCAACCGCTATTCCGATCTGCAGGAATTGGCGCAAGAGGCGCAATCGAAATGAGCGCGCCCCGCCGCCGCTCCGGCCAGGGCGCGCCGCTGGTGCTGCTGCACGGCGTCGGGCTGGATCACACGCTATGGGACGATCTGGTTCCGCTGCTGGAATCGGATTTCGAGGTGCTGCGCTACGACCTGCTGGGCCATGGCGCGGCCCCGGGCCTCACGGGCGAAGCGCGCGTGCAGGACTTCATCGCGCAGCTTGACGCCGAGCTGGACCGGGCCGGCTGGGAGCGCGCCAGCGTGCTGGGCTATTCCATGGGCGGCTTGATCGCGGGGGCTTATGCCGCCGCCCGACCGCAGCGTGTCGAACGCCTGGTGTTGCTTAGCACGGTGTTCCAGCGCACGCCGGAAGAGGCCCGCGCCGTGACGGCCCGCCTGACCGCGGCCGCCACCCAGGATGTGGAGGCCGCTGCCGCGATATCACTGCAACGCTGGTTCACGCCCGAATTCCTGGCCACACGCCCGCAGCGGGTGGCGGCCATCGGCCAGCGCCTGGTCCGCAACGACCGCGCCAGCTTCCTGGCGGCATACCGGCTGTTCGCGCAGGGCGATCCGATACTGGCGCAGGCAGCGCCGGATATCGCCTGCCCGACCCTTGCGATGACAGGCGAACAAGATGTTGGGTCCACTGCGCGCATGACCCGGGGCCTGGCGCGCGCGCTGCCCGACGGCCGAGCCCGGGTCGTGGAAGGCCAAAGGCATATGCTGCCGGTGGAAGCTCCCGCCGTGGTGGCATCGGCCCTGCAAGCATTTCTACTGCCGAAAACCGCCGAATCGCCCGCCTGACAGAGGCGATCGGCCATCGCCCCGAAGGGGCGGAGATGGAGACAACCCCATGAATCGCAGAACCGTACTGAAGCACCTGGCCCTGGCCGCCGCGGCGCCCGCCGCCCTGTCGCTAAGCCGCCATGCCGCAGCCCGAGAAGCGCCCTTGCGCGTGATCGTGCCCTTCCCCCCGGGCGGAGGCACCGATGTGCTGGGCCGGGTCATCGCGGCCACGCTGGAGGGCACGTTGGACCGCCCGGTCGTCGTCGAGAACAAGCCCGGGGCCAGCGGCATGCTGGGCGCGGACTACACCGCCAACGCCGCCAAGGATGGCAGCGTGCTGTTGTTCGCGGGGCTGGTGCCGTCGGTGCGCTATTACGCCCGCCCGCCGGAAGACGTGCTCAAGCAGCTGGCGCCGGTATGCGCGATCGCAAGTTCGCCCTACATGGTGGCCGTCAACAGCGACCTGCCGGCCAAGACACTGGCCGAACTCGTGGCCCAAGCCAGGCGCGAACCCAAAGGGCTGACCTTCGGGTCGCCCGGCAACGCCACGCCGCAGCATCTGGCTACCGAATTGCTGCAAGCCGCCTGCGGCATCGACATGCTGCACGTTCCGTATCGCGGCACGGGGCCGATGATGACGGATCTGCTGGGCGGCCAGATCCAGCTCGTCGTGGCGACGGTGGCGGCGGTCGAGCCTTACCTGAAGGGCGGACGCCTGCGGGTGCTGGCAGTGACCAGCCGCGAACGCCTCCCCAAGTATCCGGATATTCCCACCGTCGCCGAAAGCGGCTACCCGGCTTTTGAGGCGCAGATTCGTTTTGGCACGTATTGCGCCGCGGGCACGCCGCAAGCAACGATTGCCGCGCTGAACCAGGGCATCAACCGCGCGCTGCAAACCGAGGGCGTGCGGGCCAAGCTGGCCGAACAGGGCTTCCAGCCCACGGGCGGCACGCCGGCGCAGTTGCAACAGGCTTTGCTAACGGAAATCCGCGACGTGGCCGCGCTGGTAAAGGCAGGCAAGGTGCGGGTGGACTTGTAGCGATCTGTAGCGGCCGGTAGCGAAAGGGGCGCAACGCCGACAGGTGGCGTGATTAGAATTCGGTCTTCTTCGTCCCTGTCCGCCTGCGATGCCCCGCCCCCTATCCTTCTTGACCGGCGCCCTGACCTTGTCCGCCCTGTTGGCGGGCGGCGTGGCGCGCGCCGCAAGCGGCCCTTGCCCAGAGGCGGCCGACATCGTGCGCAGCGTGTATCAAAACCAGGACAAGCCCGACCGCGAAGGCCGCATCCGCTTAAAGCAAGGCCACGCCTTCGTGACGCTGTCGGACGCGGATGTCGGCGCGCCCTTCGCGGTGGCGTGCAAGGCCTGGCCGGCCAACCCCGACCTGCTGCTGGTGGCGGTGCCGTTGATGCAAGCCACGCCCGACCCCGAAAACGGCCACGAAGGCGATCTGGAAGTGCTGGTGCTGGACCGCCAGACGTTGCAAGTGCGGCAGCGCCGCACGGTGGTTGATCTGATGTCGGACGATGCCTTGCGCATCGCCAGCCTGTCGTTCGATACGGCGCGCTATGACGTCACGGCCGACCGCCGTGCGTTCGGTATCCGCATCGAACGCGAAGGCGCCTCGCGCGCCAACCCCATGGACGAAACCAGCTTGCGGCTCTTCACCGTGGAAGACAACGAATTGCGCCTGGTGCTCGACGGCCTGATCGTCAACCACTCGTCCGGCCAATGGGACACGAGCTGCGCGGGCAAATTCACGGAACGCGCGGTCAGCCTGGCGATAGGCACCAGGCAAACCAAGGGCTACCGCGACCTGATCGCCACCGATTCGCACTCGTCCAGCCGTGCCGCAGTGCAGCAAGGCGGCTGCGAAGAAAAAACCGTCAGCCAGGGCAAGAAGCGCCACACGCTGCGCTTTGACGGCAAGCGCTATCGGATTCCCAAAGCGCTGCGCTCGATAGACAGCGAGACCGCTGGATAACCACCATTTACAAGCGGGGCCGTCTCTGTGCATGCTGCCTAGCTGATCCGGCGTAGATCGGGCGCACCATGGAGACGACATGCCTAGTCAGGAATCCCTGCATTCCGCCCATATCCGCGAGATCGAACAGGTCGGCCAAGGCCGCCCCACGCAGCGCGACGCGCATGTGGTGCGCAGTTGGCTGCGCTGCCTGGACCAATACCGGCTGGATCCGGCCCAGGCGTGCGAGGCGTATATCGTCCCTGACGGCCGCCTGCGCGAACACCGCCAGCAATCCGAAGCCCTGATCAGCATCGCCCGCAGCGGGCTGGACCATCTTTTCCGTCAGGTCGCGGGCCAGAACTACGTGCTATTGCTGGCCGACCGCCAGGGCGTCACGGTGGAGTTCCTGGGCGACCCGTCGCAGACCGACAAGCTGCGCAAAGCCGGCCTGTACCTGGGGTCGGAATGGTCGGAACCGCGTGCTGGCACCTGCGCCGTGGGCGCCTGCCTGGAAACCGGCGAAGCGCTGACCATCCACCAGACCGATCACTTCGACAATACCCATACGCCGCTGTCCTGCACCGCCGCGCCCATCTACAACGCCGACGGCGAACTGGCGGCCGTGCTGGATATTTCGCTGCTCAGTTCCCCCAGCCTGAAGGCCAGCCAGAACCTGGCGCTGCATCTGGTCAACAGCACCACCCGCCGCATCGAACTGGCCAACCTGATGGCGCGCACGCGCAACGAATGGGTGTTGCGCTTTGCACGGTCGCCCGAATTCCTGGACGTGGATCCCGAAGCCGCGATCTCGCTGGACGGCGCTGGCCGCATCCTGGGCATGACACATTCCGGGGCCAAGCTGCTGGCACGCGCCGCCGGGCTGGACTGGCGCCACCCCGCCGACCTGATCGGCCAACCCGTCACGCGCTTCTTCGAGGTGCAGCTGGATGACCTGCCGCAATTCACGCGCGGCCATGCGCCGCAAGACCGCCTGATCGTCGCGCGCGACGGCAATGCGCTATTCGCCCACGCCATTGAACCCAACCGCCATGCGCGTGGCGCGTCCGTCGCCGTGCGCGCCACGACCTCGGCCCTGCGCGGGCTGGACGGCGGTGACGCCAGGATGGCGGCGTTGCAGACGCGCGCCGCCAAACTGGCGCGCCAGGGGCTGCCCATTCTGTTGCAAGGCGAAACCGGCGTGGGCAAGGAATACCTGGCGCGAGCCATTCACGAAGACAGCCGACGGCCGGGCAGCTTTGTCGCGGTGAACTGCGCGGCCATCCCGGAATCCCTGATCGAAAGCGAACTGTTCGGCTATCTGCCGGGCGCCTACACGGGCGCTGCGCCCAAGGGGCGCAAGGGCCTCATCGAAGCGTCCGACGGCGGCACGCTGTTCCTGGACGAGATCGGCGACATGCCGTTGACGTTGCAAAGCCGTTTGCTACGCGTGCTGGCGGAATCCGAGGTCACGCCCATCGGCGCCAACGCGCCACGCGCGGTGCGCCTGACCTTGATATCGGCCTCGCACCGCGATCTTGGCGCGCGGGTGCGCGAGGGCGGGTTCCGCGAAGACCTGTATTACCGCATCAACGCGGCCACGCTCACGGTGCCGCCGCTGCGCGAACGCCAGGACCTGGATTGGCTCATCGCGCGCATGCTGGCGCGGCATCAGGACGAGTCCGGCGCGCCCGTGCTGTCCGCGCGGGCGCTGCGGGCGTTGAAGGCACACGCCTGGCCCGGCAATATCCGTGAACTGGCCAACGTGATCGCGGTCGCCGCGGCGCTGTGCGAACACGGCGTGATCGAACCGCAGGATCTGCCCGAAGCGCTGGCGCCCGCCGGCCAGGCCGCCACCTCTGAAGAGGCCGCGCTGCGGTCGGCGCTGGCCGGTTGCGCCGGCAATGTCTCGGAGGCCGCCAGGCGCCTGGGCATCGACCGCTCTACCGTGCATCGCCAGATGCGCCGCTACGGGCTGACGCCACGCCGCTGACACCGCCGGCGTCAACACGCCGCGCGCGTCACCGCCACGGCCCTGTCGCCCCGTCCAACCGCCACACTGCGCCGCCACAGGTGTGGCGCGCGCCACACCCGGCGCGCGACGCCAGGCCCCGGCTCTCCAGCCACCACGGGCCTTGCCGGGGCATCCAGAAGTTGGCACGGCAATTGCATGTCGATCCATGACGCCCACCGGCCGACACAGGCCGGGGCCGTCATCGGAACGCCACGACAAAGCCCGCCACGGGCAAGGAGACAAGACATGCCGAATGATCACGCCGACGCCGCCCTGGATGCGGTGCTAGCGCGCCTGAACACCGCGCTGGGCAACAAGGACATCGAAGGTGTCGCCCGCTTGTTCCAGGACGACTGCTATTGGCGCGACCTGGTGCTGTTCAGCTGGAACCTGCGCACCCTGGAGGGGCACGCCCAGATCCGCGACATGCTCACGCAACAACTGCCACAGGTCGAACCCGTGCGCTTCACCCGGGACGACCGTGAAGCCGTCGCCGACGAGGGCGGACTGTTGCAGGGCTGGCTGCACATCGACACCAACCTGGCGCGCGGCTACGGGCACATCCGCGTCAAGGACGGCAAGATCTGGACGCTGCTGACCACCATGTCCGAACTCAAGGGCCACGAAGAACCCAGCGGCACGCGCCGCCCCAAGGGCGCCGAACACGGCAACCGCCGCGAACGCCAGACCTGGCTGGAAAAGCGCGAACAGGAAGCGGCCGAACTGGGCTATCAGACGCAGCCCTATGTGCTGATCATCGGCGGCGGGCAAGGCGGCATCGCACTGGGCGCGCGGCTGCGCCAGTTGGACGTGCCCACGATCATCATCGAAAAGAACGAGCGCGCCGGCGACAGTTGGAGGAAGCGCTACAAGTCCTTGTGCCTGCACGACCCGGTCTGGTATGACCACCTGCCCTACATCCCCTTTCCCGAAAACTGGCCCGTCTTCGCACCCAAGGACAAGGTTGGCGACTGGCTCGAGATGTACACGAAGGTGATGGAACTGAACTACTGGACCTCCAGCGTCTGCCAGTCGGCGCGCTACGACGCGCAGAAGCAGGAATGGGAAGTCACCGTGTTGCGCGAGGGCAAGCCCGTGGTGCTGCGGCCCAAGCAGCTGGTGCTTGCCACCGGCATGTCGGGCAAGCCCAACATTCCGCGCTTTCCGGGGCAGGACGTTTTCCAGGGCGAGCAGCAGCATTCATCGCAGCACCCCGGCCCCGACGCATACCACGGCAAGAACGTGGTGGTGATCGGCGCCAACAATTCCGCTCACGATATCTGCGCGGCGTTGTGGGAAGGCGGCGCCAACGTCACGATGGTGCAGCGCTCGTCCACGCACATCGTCCGGTCGGACACGTTGATGGACATCGGCCTGGGCGGCCTGTATTCCGAACAGGCGCTGGCCAACGGCATGACGACGCGCAAGGCGGACCTGACGTTCGCTTCGCTGCCCTACAAGATCATGGCGCAGTTCCAGATTCCGCTTTACGACCAGATGCGCGAGCGCGACGCCGAGTTCTACGCCAAGCTTGAGAAAGCGGGTTTCATGCTGGATTGGGGCGACGACGGCTCGGGCCTTTTCATGAAATACCTGCGACGGGGCTCGGGCTATTACATTGACGTGGGCGCCTGCGACCTCATCATCGATGGCAGCATCAAGCTGCAATCCGGCACCGACGTCAGCCATCTGACGCGCGACGCCGTCGTGCTGAAGAACGGCGTGACGCTGCCCGCGGACCTGGTCGTCTATGCCACTGGCTACGGCTCGATGAACGGCTGGGCCGCCGACCTGATCAGCCAGGACGTCGCCGACAAGGTGGGCAAGTGCTGGGGCCTGGGGTCGGACACCACCAAGGATCCTGGCCCCTGGGAGGGCGAACAGCGCAACATGTGGAAGCCCACGCAGCAGGAAGGCCTGTGGTTCCACGGCGGCAACCTGCACCAGTCCCGCCACTATTCCCAGTACCTGTCCCTGCAATTGAAGGCGCGCCAGGTCGGGCTGCCGGTGCAGGTCTACGGCCTGCAAGCCGTGCACCACCAGCGGTAGCGCCACCGGCCTCCCCCCGCGGGACCCGGGGCGGGGGGCCCCGGGCGGGGCCGGGGGGCCCCCCCGTAATTGGTGTGGAAATAGCGGGCCCCCCCCCCCGAGTGCGGAAAATTT
>Ga0307412_10000689_pt1 | contig 19524 bp, 16 predicted proteins | sample DK1Cmetagenome_3_FD_203823 | JGI IMG/M metagenome (GOLD analysis project Ga0307412, IMG submission 203823) | Maize rhizosphere microbial communities from greenhouse at UC Davis, California, United States - DK15-C-1 | ecosystem: Host-associated > Plants > Roots > Rhizosphere > Soil | place: USA...
GCTCAGGCTGAAGTCGGAGGCGGCGGTGGCGGGGGCAGCGGCGGCCGGCGTGTCGCTGGCGTGAGCGGTGGCGCCCAGGGTCAATAAAAGCAGTGCGGCCAGGGGATGGCGGGACATGGGATGCTCCGGTTGTTGAACGGGATCGCAACAATAGGAGGATCGGCATAAAGCCCGAGACAAGACTCTCGCCATCCGCGTATCGGCCGTGTAAAGGCCGCGTGAGGCCGCGTGAGGGGCGTGTAATGCGACGTACCACGTGCCAACGCGGCACGGATGGCGCGGAATTCAGCCCGCGAAGCGGTAGCCCACGCCGATTTCGGTCAACAGGTAGACGGGCTGGGCAGGATCGGCTTCGAGCTTCTGGCGCAAATGGCCCATGTAGATCCGCAGGTAGTGGTTGCTTTCCACGTGGGAGGGGCCCCAGACCTCGCGCAGCAGTTCGCGATGCGTCATGACCTTGCCGCGGTGCGCCAAGAGCGCGGCAAGCAGACGGTATTCCATGGCCGTCAGATGCACGTGCTGGCCGGCGCGTTCGACGACGCGCTTGGAGAAGTCGACGCGCACGTCACCAAAGGCGATCTCGGCCGCGTTGCCTGCGCCGCCTCGCGCATGCCGGCGCAGCAGCACGCGCAACCGGGCCAGCAGTTCGCTGACGCCGAACGGCTTGGTCAGGTAATCGTCGGCGCCCGCATCCAGCGCGGCCACCTTGTCGGCTTCGGCGCTGCGGGCCGACAGCACCAGCACGGGCACTTCGGTCCAGCCGCGCAGTTCCCGGATCAGGGTCATGCCGTCTTCGTCGGGCAGGCCCAGGTCCAGCACGATGGCATCGGGTTGGCGGGTGCCGGCTTCGATCAGGCCGCGCTTGACGGTGTCGGCCTCGTGCACGGCGCACCCCTCGCTTTCCAACGCCTGGCGGACGAAGCGCCGGATGTTGGCGTCATCTTCAATGATCAGGACGGTAGGCTGGTAGTCGAACATGCGGATGGCCGGTCAAAGGGTTTCGGGTTGAATCGCGGGCGGCGTGCCCAGCGGCAGGCTGAAGACGAATTGCGCGCCAGAGGCCAGCCCTGGCGTGTGTTCGACCCAGATGCGGCCATGGTGGGCCGAGATGATGGCTTCGCAAACGGCCAGGCCCAGTCCGACGCCGGGCGTGGCCGACTCCCGTTCGCCACGCGTGAATTTTTCGAAGATGCGGCGTTCGGCGCCTGGCGCGACGCCGGGGCCGTTGTCGCTGACGGCCACGCGCAGTTCTTCTTCGTGCACGGCGGCGTGAATGCGCAGCGTGCTGCCCGGAGGCGTGTATTTGGCCGCGTTCTCAAGCAGGTTGCACAGCACGCGTTCGATCAGCACGCCGTCGCATTCCACCAACGGCAACTGCGACAGGCTATCCACGGCGACGTGGTGGCCTGCCAGGGGTTCACGCATGGCGGCCAACGACGCGCCCACCAGTTCTTCGATGGACTGCCATTCCAGGCGCAACGGCGTGTCGCGGCTTTGCAGCCGCGCCATGTCGAGCAGGTTGACGACCAGCGCGTGCATGCGCTGCGCCTGGTCGCGCATGGCGCGCACGGTGTCTTGCACATCGGGGGGCAACGCCGCCTGTTGGCGCGTCAACGTGTCGGTCATGCCGATCAGGCTGGTCAACGGCGTGCGCAGGTCGTGTGAAACCGCCGCCAGCAGCGAGTTGCGCAGCCGTTCCGATTCCATGCTGACCAGCGCTTGCTGCGCGACTTCCACGTAATGCAGCCGTTCCAGCGCAATGGCGATCAGTGTCGCGTAGGCCTCGATCTGCCGCCGGGAATCCGGATGGGTGAACAGGCTGCGGCGCGGTGCCGCCAACGCCAGCACGCCGCGCGTGCGCATGGGCGCTTTCAACGGCAGGTACAGCAGGTCGCTGTTGGACAGCGTTGGCGTGCCTGCGCCCGCGGGCTGGCCATGGTCATAGACCCATTGGGCCAGCGCCGATTCCAGGGGCGGCATGTCGTCGGCAGCGGGCGAGGCCAGCTTCAGCCGGTCGTCCAGGCCCAGGATGTACAGCGCGCACCGCGAGCCGAAGGTGGCGTGGACGAAGGCGCCGGCCGACGCCACGATCTGCTCGGGCAGCAACGCGGACGACAGCTCCCTCGCGAATTCGTACAGGCTGCGTGCATCGGCCTCGCGCTTGACCGACACCTGCGCCTGCAGGCGCAGCCCGGCCGTCAGTTGCCCGATCAGCAGGCCCACCGTCAGCAGCACGGCGAAGGTCAGCAGGTATTGCACGTCGGAAACGGCGAACGAGGCCAGCGGCTGCACGAAGAAAAAATCGAACAATCCCACGCTGACGACGGACGCCAGCGCGGCGGGACCGCGTCCGTGACGCAGCGCCACGCCCATGACCGCCAGCAGGAACAGCATGACGATGTTGGTCTGGTGCAGCGCGGGAAACGCCAGCATCGACAGCCCGGTGGCGGCCGCGCAATAGCACAGCGCCCAGGCGTAGCCGGCAAGCGGCCGGCCATTGCGTTCATCGGCGCCCAGGCCGGCGCGGCGTCCCAGCGTGAGGGGGTTGCGGCCGGGGGCCGCGCTGGCCGGAAGCGGCGGGGCCCCTAGCCGGATGATGTCGATTTCGGGGCAGCCGGCGGCCAGCATGTCGGCAAAACTGTGCCGGCGCCATAGCCAGCCCGGCGTAATGGCTGCGGTCAGCAGGGCCGACACCGACAGGCGCAGGCGTTGCAGGCCGGTAGCGCGCGTGCGGCCGACGATGGCTTTGGTGATGTTGTGCCGGCGCACGTAGCGCACCACGGCATCGACCATGTCGCCGCCTGCCAGCGTTTCGGTGCGCGCGCCCAGTGAATCCGCCAAGGCCAGGCTACGCTGCATGCGGTCTTGCTCGGCCTGTGGCGTGGGCGCCGCGCGCGGAGTATCGATGGTGACGACATGCAGGTCGCACTCCAGCTGCTGGCTTAACCGGTGCGCGCTGCGAATGACGTATTCGGCGTCGATGTCCGGGCCGACGCAGGCGACCACGGCCTCGCGGGTGCGCCAGACGGGTTCGATGGCGCGGTCACGCCGGTAGGCCTGGACGTCATCGTCGACGTGGTCGGCGGTGCGGCGCAGCGCCAGTTCGCGCAGGGCGATGAGATTGCCCTTGCGGAAGAAATTGCGGGTGGCGTGCCGGGCCTGTTCGGGCAGGTAGACCTTGCCCTCCTTCAGCCGCCGCAGCAGTTCGTCGGCCGACAGGTCCACCAGGATGACCTCGTCGGCGGCATCGAACACCTCGTCCGGCACGGTTTCCCAGACACGCACGCCGGTGATGCTGCTCACGGCGTCGTTCAGGCTGTCCAGATGCTGCACGTTCAGCGTGGTCCAGACGTCGATGCCGGCCGACAGCAATTCCTGGATGTCTTGCCAGCGCTTGGCGTGGCGGGAGCCGGGCGCGTTCGAGTGCGCCAGTTCGTCCACCAGCACCAGGCCGGGCCGCGCCGCCAGGGCGCCGTCCAGGTCGAATTCCTTCAGGACATGGCCGCGGTACGCGACTTCCTTCAGCGGCAGGACCGCCAGGCCGTCCAGCAGGCTGGCGGTTTCACGGCGGCCATGGGTCTCGACGATGCCGGCCAGCACGCTGACCCCTTGCGCGGCCTGCGCCCGAGCCGCGACCAGCATGGCGTAGGTCTTGCCCACGCCGGCCGACGACCCGAAGTACACGCGCAGCTTGCCGCGCACCGCCTGGCGCGCGGCGTCGTCCAAGGTCTTCAAGAGCGCGTCGGGGTCGGGACGCTCGCCAGCAATGTCAGCCATGAACGCGCAAGGGTGGGGTGGGGAAAGCTGGCAATACTATACGCTGCGTCATCAACGCGCCGTGCCCAGTTGGTCCAGCCCCAGGTTCAGCATCAGCACATTGACGACCGGGTCGCCCAGCACGCCCAGCCAGGGCTTTTGGGTATTGGCCTGGATCAGGGCGTCGACCTGCGCACGCGGCAACTGGCGGGCGCGGGCCACCCGGGCCGCCTGGTAGCTTGCCGCGGCCGGGCTGATGTGCGGATCCAGCCCGCTGCCCGACGCCGTGATCAGGTCCACCGGCACCGGCGTGGGGTTTTCCGGGTCGGCCGCCTTCAGGGCCGCGATGCGGGCCTGGATGGCTTCGGCCAGCGCGGGGTTGCGCGGACCCAGGTTCGACCCGCCGGAAGCGGCCGCGTTATACGGCATCGGCGCGGTGGCCGAAGGGCGGCCCCAGAAGTACTGCGGCGATGTGAAAGACTGGCCGATCAGTTCCGAACCAACGACCTTGTCCCCCTGTTTGATCAGCGAACCCGCCGCTTCGTGCGGGAACACGGCGGCGGCCACGCCGCGCGTCAGGAAGGGGTAGGCCAGGCCGGTCACCAGGGTCAAGGCGGCGAAGACGACCAGCGCCGGCCGCAGGATGCCGCCCGGGCGAGGCAGGGCGGGAGCAGATTGCGTTGCGTGTTTCATGATGGATTCCTATTTTTCAGGGTGGGGCATGGCGTAGCGGTCGGGCTTGAGGCCGGGCCTACGCCCAGCCCAGCGCGGCCAGCACCATGTCGACCAGCTTGATGCCCACGAACGGCACCAGCAGGCCGCCCAGGCCGTAGACGAGCAGGTTGCGTCGCAGCAGCACGGAAGCGCCCAGCGGCCGGTAGCGCACGCCCTTGAGCGCCAGCGGGATCAGCACGACGATGATCAGCGCGTTGAAGATCACGGCCGACAGGATGGCCGAGGCCGGCGTGGCCAGGCCCATGATGTTCAGCACGTTGAGCTGCGGATAGACCGTGGCGAACGCGGCCGGGATGATGGCGAAGTACTTGGCCACATCGTTGGCCACGCTGAACGTGGTCAGCGCACCGCGGGTCATCAGCATCTGCTTGCCGATTTCGACGATCTCGATCAGCTTGGTGGGGTTGGAGTCCAGGTCCACCATGTTGCCGGCCTCTTTCGCGGCCTGCGTGCCCGAGTTCATCGCCACCGCCACGTCGGCCTGCGCCAGCGCGGGAGCGTCGTTGGTGCCGTCGCCGGTCATCGCCACCAGCCGGCCTTCGGCCTGGTAGGCGCGGATCAGCTTCAGCTTGGCCTCGGGCGTGGCTTCCGCCAGGAAGTCGTCCACGCCGGCTTCGGCGGCGATGGAGGCCGCCGTCAGCTTGTTGTCGCCCGTGATCATCACGGTCTTGATGCCCATGCGGCGCAACTCGGCAAAGCGCGACTGGATGCCGGGCTTGACGATGTCCTTCAGTTCCACCACGCCAAGCGCGCGGTTGCCGTCGCTGACCATCAGCGGCGTGCTGCCGCGGCGGGCCACGTCTTCGGCCAGGCGCACGACCTGCTCGGGCACGGTGGCCGCTTGCTCGGCCAGCCAGGCCTGGATGGCGTCGACCGCGCCCTTGCGGATCAGGCGGTCGCCCAGGTTCACGCCGCTCATGCGCGACTGCGCCGTGAAGGGCACGAATTCGACGCCGGCCATGGCGGGCGCCGGCGCATGGAGGGTCTTGTCGGCCAACGCCACGATGCTGCGGCCTTCCGGCGTTTCGTCGGCCAGCGAGGCCAGGCGGGCCGCGTCGGCCAGTTCGCGCGGCGACACGCCCGGCGCGGGCAGGAACGTGGAAGCCTGGCGGTTGCCGAACGTGATGGTGCCGGTCTTGTCCAGCAGCAGCACATCGACGTCGCCGGCGGCTTCCACCGCGCGGCCCGACGTGGCGATGACGTTGGCGCTCATCATGCGGCTCATGCCCGCCACGCCGATGGCCGAAAGCAGGCCGCCGATGGTGGTGGGGATCAGGCACACCAGCAGCGCCACCAGCACGGTCACCGTGACCGCCGAACCGCCGCCGGCCGCGGTGACCGCGTAGATCGAGAACGGCATCAGCGTCACGACCACCAGCAGGAACACCACGGTCAGGCCGACCAGCAGGATGGTCAGCGCCAGTTCGTTCGGGGTCTTCTGGCGCTTGGCGCCTTCCACCATGGCGATCATGCGGTCCAGGAAGCTCTCGCCGGGATCGGCCGCGATGCGTACGAAGATCCAGTCGGACAGCACGCGCGTTCCGCCCGTGACCGACGAGAAGTCGCCGCCGGACTCGCGAATGACAGGCGCGGATTCACCCGTGATGGCGCTTTCGTCCACCGAGGCGACGCCCGCGATCACCTGGCCGTCGCCCGGGATGGTCTCGCCCGCTTCGACCAGCACCACGTCGTCGCGCCGCAGCAGGCCCGAGGGCTGGCTGACAGCTTGCTCGCGCCATTGCCCGGGCTGCGCGTCGCGGATGTCCGCGTCGCGGAAGTTCTTCAGCAGCCGGGCATTGATGGTGGTGCGCAGGCCGCGCAACGTCGCCGCCTGCTGCTTGCCGCGACCTTCGGCCAAGGCTTCGGCGAAGTTGGCGAACAGCACCGTGAACCACAGCCATACGGAGATGGCCAGGATGAAGCCGGCAGGGGCTTCGGCCTGGCCGCGCAAGGCCACGATCCACAGCAGCGTCGTCAGGATGCTGCCGACGTAGACGACGAACATCACGGGGTTCTTCAACTGCGCGGCGGGCGAGAGCTTGCGCAGGCTGTCCAGCACGGCGGGCCCGACCAGCGAGCGCGACCACATGCCGAAAGGACGGTCTTGCGAGGCTGCTTCGGGCGCGCGGGCGGCACCGCCGCCGGCGCTGGTTGTTGGCATTTCAATCTTGGCCATTTTCTTTCCTAGCCTGTTGTGTTGCATTCAAGGTTGCAGGTGTTCGGCGACGGGGCCCAGGGCCAGGGCGGGCACATAGGTCAAGGCGCCCACCAGTAGCACGGCGCCGATCAGCAGCACCACGAAGAGGGGGCCGGTCGTGGGCATGCTGCCGGGGCCGGCGGGCAGCCGGCGCTTGGCCGCCAGCGACCCGGCCATCGCCATCACGGCGACGATCACGGCGAAGCGGCCGAACCACATGGCGATGCCCAGCAACACGTTGTAGAAGGGCGTGTTGGCGGACAGCCCGGCGAACGCACTGCCGTTGTTGTTGGCGGCCGAGGACAGCGCGTAGAGGATTTCCGAGAAGCCATGGATGCCGGGGTTCAGCACCCCGGCCTGGCCGGCCGACACGGAGACGGCCAGCGCAGTGCCGCCCAGCACCAGCAGCGGCGTGGCCAGGATGACGATGGACACCATCTTCATGTCGTGCGCCTCGATCTTCTTGCCCAGGTATTCCGGGGTGCGGCCAATCATCAGGCCGGCGATGAAGACCGCGAGGATGGCGAAGGCCAGCATGCCGTACAGGCCGGACCCCACGCCGCCGTAGACCACTTCACCCAACTGCATCAGCAGCATCGGCGACAGCCCGCCCATGGCGGTCAGGGAATCGTGCATGCCGTTGACCGCGCCGCAGGATGCGGCCGTGGTGATGACGGCGAAGAGCGACGTGGCGGCGATGCCGAAGCGCGTTTCCTTGCCTTCCATGTTGCCGCCCGGCGAGAACGCGGTCATGGCGCTGTCGGCGCCGGCCTGCGCGGCCATGGGGTTGGGCTGCTGTTCAAAGTAGGCGGTGCCCAGCGCGAAGACCGCGAACAGCACGGTCATCGCCGCCAGGATCGCGATGCCTTGGCGCCGGCTGCCCACCATCTCGCCGAAGGCGAAGCACAGCGAGGCGGGAATCATCAGGATGGCCAGCATCTCGAGGAAGTTCGTCAGCGGCGTCGCGTTCTCGAATGGATGCGCCGAGTTGGCGTTGAAGAAGCCGCCGCCATTGGTGCCCAGCAGCTTGATGGCTTCTTGCGAGGCCACCGGGCCCATCGCCAGCGTTTGCGTCGACGTGACGGCGGGGGCGGTCACGGGCTGGCCGTTGGCGTCCAGCACCGGTTGACCCTGGCTGTCCACGCGCGGCTGGTCATAGTGCAGGGCTTCAACGGTCTGCACGTCCTGGTAGGGGCTGAAGTTCTGAATCACGCCCTGGCTGACCAGCGCCAGTGCCAGTACGAAGGACAGCGGCAGCAGCACATACAGCGTGCAGCGGACGATGTCGGTCCAGAAATTGCCGACGGTGGCGGAACAGTGACGCGCCAAGCCGCGAATCAGCGCGAACAGCACGGCGATGCCGGTGGCGGCCGAAAAGAAGTTCTGCACCGTCAGCGCCAGCATCTGCGTCAGGTAGCTCATCGTGGCTTCGCCGCCATAGCCCTGCCAGTTCGTATTGCTGACAAAGCTGATGGCGGTGTTCAGGGCCGAGTCCGGCGTCACGGCGCCCATCCCTGCCGGGTTCAGCGGCAGCATGCCCTGGACCCGCTGCAGGCCGTAAACCACCAGGATGCCGATGATGTTGAAGGCCAGCACGGCCACGGTGTAGCGCTTCCAGCCCATCTCGGCTTGCGGGTCGATGCCCGCAAGCCGGTAGATGCCGCGCTCGAACGGGCGGCCCCAGGCGGTCAGCCGGGATTGCCCGTTTTCCATGGCGATGCGGATGTAGCGCCCGAGCAGGGGCGCGATCGCAAGCAGGACTGCCAGGTACAGGACCAGCAGTCCGACGAATTCGGCGGTCATCAGAATTTCTCCGGTTTGAACAGGGCGACCAGCAGATACACGAACAGCAGCGCGGCGGTCAGGCCGCTGATCCAATAGAGCCAGTTCATGACGGCTCTCCCGTAGACAGGGCTTCGCAGAACCGCAGCAGGGCGGCAATCAGCCCGGCCATGACGGCGAAGACGGCGATATAGATGGCATCCACGTTTTTCCTCCCGGGAGCGCGGCTCCCTTCGAACGACGGGCCTGCGCGGCAATAGCGGATGCGCGCCGGGCAGGCCAGGTGACCAATCAGGACACCGGCAGGTTACGGAGCGGGGGGTAAAAACGGGATATAGGTTGGGGAGGGGGGTGTAAACAAGAAGTAAAGAGCCCCCACGCTGCGCTCGCTTTGCGAGCTTGCTGCCCCCCGAGGGGGCTGCGCCGCCTTGGGGCGGCCCGGCGGCGGCGCGGCTATTTTTGTGGCGTCTGGGGCGTTCTTCTTGAGGCTGTGCGGTTCTTTTTTTTTACGGCTGGCTATACCTGAAGGCTCTGTGGCGTTCTTCTACGCACCGGGCTTGCTTTGGGGGGCTAGCCCGATTGCGGGCCGCGCCCGATTCCGGGCATGGTGCGGTGGCGGGCGTCATATTTCGGGATGGGACGGATTTCTGAATTTGGCTCAATTCGGGCTTTTTGGCCAAAAAATCCCAATATTTAGAACTTTGTCGTCAAAATGCACTGTTGTGGTGCATGGAATATGTAAATGAATGCTCCGTCTTAGGGCATTCCCCTAGTGTGGCATTCCCGCACTTGGTGCAGAATCTCTTCCCATGCAGGTGAGGAGACAAAGCCCTGCATGGGCAAATACCGGCGGCACCGGTACATAAAAAAAGTAAAGCAGTACTCAAAAAAAGCAAAACGCACAACGGCTGGCACCAGGCAGTGCCAGCCGTTGTCGCATAAAAAGCCTGGATTTCATCCGCAGGGGCTTTTCAGACGCAGCGTTTCGCGCTATCCAGGTAGGGTCTCTACATCCTAGCTATGCCCGAACCCCGCGCTCCGACCTCCAAGCCCGTTTCCCTTCCGTATTGGCGCCGCAACTTGCGGCTGATCCTGTTGCTGCTTGCTGTTTGGGCGGCGCTGACGTTTGTTCCCGCCTTATTTGCCCGCAGCCTGACCTTCGATTTCATCGGCTGGCCGTTTGCCTTCTGGATGGCGGCCTACGGCGCGCCGTTGGCCTACCTGATCATCGTCGGCGTATACGCCCGCGTCATGAACCGGGCCGATGAGCGGGCCGAGGCCGACGCCGCCGGCGGGGATCGCTGATGCCGTTTTTCACCGGAGACACCCCCCAGCAATTCCGGATCCGCCTGCGCCGCATCTACGTGCTTTACACCGCCGGCTTCGCGCTGATGATTCTGTTGATGGCGCTGGCCGAGATCCTGGGGATGCCGCGCAACTGGATCGGCTATGTCTTCCTGTTGGTCACCGTCAGCCTGTACGCCGGCATCGGCATCGTGTGCCGGACCTCGGACCAGGTCGAATACTACGTGGCCGGACGGCGCGTGCCCGCCATCTACAACGGCATGGCCACGGCCGCCGACTGGATGTCGGTGGCGTCCTTCATCGGGGTCGCGGGCACGCTGTACCTGACCGGTTACGGCGGTCTGGCCTACATCATGGGCTGGACGGGCGGTTACGTGCTGGTGGCGATGCTGCTGGCCCCGTATCTGCGGCGTTTCGGCCAGTACACCATCCCCGACTTCATGGGCGCGCGCTACGGCGGCAACATGCCGCGGCTGGCGGGCGTGGCCTGCGCAATCTTGTGCTCATTCACTTATCTGGTGGCCCAGATTTACGGCGTGGGCATCATCACCACGCGCATGACCGGCATTTCGTTTGAACTCGGCATCTTCGTGGCGCTGGGCGGCATGCTGGTCTGCTCGTTCCTGGGCGGCATGCGCGCCGTGACGTGGACGCAGGTGGGGCAGTACATCATCCTGGTCATCGCCTATCTGGTGCCGGTGGTGTGGCTGTCCGTCAAGCACACCAACATGCCCGTGCCGCAGTTGTCGGCCGGCGTGGTGCTGCAGCAGGTGACCGAGAAAGAGATCTACCTGCAGAACGACCCGTCCGAAATCGAAGTGCGCCGGCTTTGGCAGCAGCACGCCGACCAGATGGCGCAGCGCGTGCAGGCGCTGCCGGAATCCTGGACGCTGGAAAAGGACAAGCTGCGCAGCCGCCTGGCCCAACTGAACGCCAGCGACGCGCCAATGGTCGAGATCCGTTCCGCCGAGCGCGAGCTGGCCGCCTATCCGTCCAGCGTGGAGGACGCGCGCGTGGTCTGGTCGCAAGCGCGCGCGACCTTCGAGGCCCGGGCGGCCCCGCCCACGCCACACGCCGAGCCATTCCCGGCCAAAGATCCGGAAGAGCGGCGCAACATGCGCATCAATTTCCTGGCGCTGGTGCTTTGCCTGATGCTGGGGACGGCGGGGATGCCGCATATCCTGATGCGCTCATACACCACGCCCTCGGTGATCGAGGCGCGCAAATCGGTGTGCTGGTCGCTGCTGTTCATCCTGCTGCTGTATTTCATGGCGCCTGCGCTGGCCTTGCTGGTCAAGTACGAGGTCTATACGCAGGTGGTCGGCTCGAATTTCCTGAGCCTGCCCAATTGGGTGCATGCCTGGAGCGCGGTGGATGCCAATCTGCTGGACGTCACCGACATCAACCGCGACGGCGTCGTGCAATTAAGCGAGATCAGCATGGGCGCCGATGTGGTCGTGCTTGCCATGCCCGAGATCGGCGGGCTGCCGTATGTGATTTCAGGGCTGGTCGCGGCGGGCGGGCTGGCGGCCGCGCTGTCCACCGCCGATGGCCTGCTGCTGACCTTGTCCAATTCGCTCTCGCATGACATGTGGTACCGGATGGTGTCACCGCGCATGTCGGCCGCGCGCCGCGTGATGGTGTCGAAAATCCTGCTGCTGGTGGTGGCGTTTGGCGCGGCGTGGGTCGCCGCGCGCAAGCCCGCGGACATCCTCTTCATGGTGTCCGCCGCGTTCTCGTTCGCCGCCTCGTCGTTCTTCCCTGCGCTGGTGATGGGGGTGTTCTGGCGGCGCGCCAACAAATGGGGCGCCACCCTGGGCATGGCCGCCGGCCTGGCCGCGACCTTCGCCTACATGACGCACACGCATCCTTGGCTGCGCGAGTGGGTGCTGGGCATTTCGCGCACGCAGCCGGTAGACCTGTGGTGGGGGATCCAACCTATTGCGGCCGGCATATTCGGGGCGCCCGTCGCGTTCCTGACCATCATCGTGGTGTCGTTGCTGACGCCGCCGCCCGACCGGGCCACGCTGGCGCTGGTGGATTATCTGCGCCACCCGGCGGCTCCCCGGCCGCCCGCCGAAAACGCCTAAGGCGTTCCGCAGGCGTCGGCCGTGCGGTTTGCGGGGTCGGTGCAGGCGGCCCACGCCGCGTGGGGCAGGGCTTGCAGCAAGGTAAAGATCTGGCCGGGCGCCCATAGCCATTGCACGCCGCCCGGCGTCTGGCCGGCCGCGTCCCAGATGCGCTGCTTCTGCGCGGCCGTCAGGGCGAATTGGCTAACGTTGCCGCTGTTGCCGCTGTTGCCTTTGGCCAGCACCTGGGCGGGGTCACGCTTGGCGGCATAGACGTCGTGGTCGCCGTTGTCGGACCTGGGGCGCACGATGGCCCAGTCATAATGGTAGGAATCCAGCGCGGGCGGTTGCCACGCGGGGCCGGGCAACACCAGCACGGCGTATTCGCTTGGGACCTCGCGATAGGGCAGCCCCAAGGTTTGCACACCGTCGGTCCAGCCGGTCTTTTGACGGGCATGGCGCTGCGTCCGGCGCCCCTGGCCATCGTAGGTGTCGACCTGGGACGCCTCGCCGGAGGCGTCCTGATAGGTGATGACGCGCTGCAGCCGGCCCGTTGCGTCATGCACATAGCGGGTGATCGGCTGGGACGGTGCGGCGCAATCGTTGGCGCCCAGCTCGGCCAGCCAGCCGTGTTCGTCATAGCGCAGGCAGTAGCGTACCGGCGGGTTCGGGCGGCCATCGGCCGCGCGGGAGCGCTCTTCATATCCGGTCAGCCGGTCACCATCGCCATAGTAGTAGCGGGTTTCCGCGTCGGGTGCCGGCAGGGCGGCCTTGCCGGCTTCACGAGCGGCATCCACGACACTGGCGCTGTAGCGCGCGATGCCGCACAGATGCCGACGGCCGTTGGCGCCGGTCTCGAACCGCAGCATCGTGACGCCGATGCGTGCATCCGGGGCGGCGGCATACACCGACCAGTCGACGCGTTCGCCCCAGACGGCAGGCGTGGCCCGCGCGCCGGTTTCCACGGTGACGGCGGTTTGCCAGGAAGGAATGCGCGAACCGTCCAGCGCCAGCAAGGTATTGGTGCTGTCCAGCGCGATGTCCGCCACCAGGGTCTGGCGCTGCGCCGATGCCGCCAGCGTTTCGCACAGGGCGCTGGCCAGCCCGGGCGCCATCGACAGGGCCGTCAGCGCAAGCAGGCGCAGGGCGGATTCAGCGCGCGGCATTGTGCAGGTAGACGATCAGGCCCCAGAGTTCGCTGCTGACGCCGCCCAGGCGCAGCGCGCCGTCGCGGGTATCCATCAGCAGGAACGGGTAGGCGTTGCGTTCCAGCTTGCCGGGAGGCGGCAGCCGGTACGGCGTAAAGTGCTTGTCCGACAGCAGGTAGGTATTGGTCATGTCGCCTACGTCCACGTGCAGGTACCAGACGGTCAGATCCGCAACCTTCAGCGCCGGGTCGGATTCCGGGTACAGGCCGCCCTGGCCGGCGGGGATGCCGCTGTCCAGCACGCCCAGGAACACGGTGCGCGGCCCGGTCTGCGGGAAATAGTTGCCGTCTCTGCCGCGCAGGGCGAAACTCTGGCGGATGAACGCGGCCCCGCGTGAACCGGGCACCACGGTGCGGGCGAACATGGCGTCCAGCTCGGCGTCGGACAGCGCGCGTGGCGACGCGGAAAAGCGGTCCAGGTCCTGCTTGAACTCCGTCAGCCAGGCGCGGTAGCGGACAAGTTCCGCGGCGCGGTCGAACCCCGCCGCCCAGGCATTGCCGGCCGGCAGCAAGCCCAGGCTGCCCACGCCCAGCCAGACCACGCAAACCCAGACCGCGCACCACCTGGCCGCGCACCACTTGGCCGCCAGCCAGCGGCGGACCCCGGACACGGCCGGCGGTCCGGCGCGGCGGCTCAATGCGAGACGGATTTGGAGAACACGTTCATCACCACCACGCCGGCGATGATGAGGCCAATGCCGATCAGCGCGGGCGTGTCCAGGTGTTGTTTGAACAGCACGGCGCCCACGATCGATATCAGCACGATGCCCACGCCGGACCAGATGGCGTAGGCGATGCCCACCGGGATCTCGCGCAGCGTCAGCGACAGGAAATAGAACGAGATCAGGTAGCCCGTCACCGTGATCAGCGACGGCACCAGACGGGTGAAGCCTTCGGAGCCCTTGAGGGCGCTGGTGGCGAAGATCTCGGCGATGATCGCCACGCCCAGGTAGAGCCATTTCATTTGCGCATTCCTTCGGATTGCCGCAACAGCACCAGCAGCGCGCCTGCGCCGCCTTCGCGCTCGGGCGCTTCGGAAAACGCCAGGACTTCGTTCTTTTGCACCAGCCAGGTGCGCGCCTTGTCTTTCAGCACCGGCTCCAGCCCTTGCGAACCATAGCCCTTGCCATGCACGACGCGAACGCAGCGGATGCCGTGTTCCTGGCATTCGTCCAGGAAAGACAGCAGCGCGTGGCGGGCCTGTTCGACGCGCAAGCCGTGCAGATCCAGTTCGGCGCCCGCGCGCCATTGGCCGCGCCGCAGGTTGCGGGCCGTGTCGGGCGCGGCGTCGCTGCGCACGAAGGCCGTGCCGCCCTCGGACAACAGGTGCGTGATTTCGCCGCCGTCGGACACGCCGGCATCCGCGCGGGACGGGGCTTCGCCCAGAGCGTTGGCGCGGCGCAGCGCCGGGGCGGGTTCCGCCACCGGCTTGTGCTCGACCCGGGCGTCCGCCTTGATCGGCGTGACGGACTTCATCGTGCGTCGGAAAGCGGCCATGTCATCCATGGGGGGGCTTTCCGGCTTCTTCAGCACCGCGACCCGCTTGGCCAGCGCTTCGCGTTCGCGCTCGGCCTGCAGGTCTTTCTTCAGGCGTTTCAGGTCGGCCAGGCCGACCTTACTGCCCCGCATTCTCCAACCACCGTTGAGCATCCAGGGCGGCCATGCAACCCGTGCCAGCGCTGGTGATGGCCTGGCGATAGACGTGATCCTGGACGTCGCCCGCGGCGAACACGCCCGGAACGGAAGTCATCGTGGCCATGCCGGACAGGCCGCTCTTGGTGACGATGTAGCCGTCCTTCATTTCCAGCTGGCCCTGGAAGATTTCCGTGTTCGGCTGGTGGCCAATGGCGATGAAGGCGCCGGTGACGGCCATGTCTTCGGTGACGCCAGTGTCCACGTGGCGAACGCGCACGCCGGTTACACCGCTGTCGTCGCCCAGCACTTCTTCAAGCGTGTGGAACGTCTTCAGCGCCATGTTGCCGTTCTCGACCTTGGCCATCATCTTGTCGACCAGGATCGGTTCGGCGCGGAATTTGTCGCGGCGGTGGATCAGGGTGACCTTGCGGCAGATGTTCGACAGGTACAGGGCTTCTTCGACGGCGGTGTTGCCGCCGCCGACCACGACCACGTCCTGGTTGCGGTAGAAGAAGCCGTCGCACGTGGCGCAGCCGGACACGCCGCGGCCCATGAAGGACTGCTCGGACGGCAGGCCCAGGTACTTGGCCGAAGCGCCGGTAGCGATGATAAGGGCGTCGCAGGTGTAGATCTTGCCGGTGTCGCCGGTCAGCGTGAACGGGCGCTTGGACAAGTCGACCTTCGCGATGTGGTCGAACAGCATCTCGGTGTTGAAGCGTTCGGCGTGCTTCTGGAAGCGCTGCATCAGGTCCGGACCCTGCACGCCATCCGCGTCGGCCGGCCAATTGTCGACATCCGTGGTGGTCATGAGCTGGCCGCCTTGGGCCAGACCTGTAACAAGAACAGGGCTCAGATTGGCGCGTGCCGCATAGACGGCCGCCGTGTAACCGGCAGGGCCGGAACCGAGTATCAAAACTTTAGCGTGCGTGGGCGTGGACATGGGCGGGTATCTTTAGGTTAACGCCCAATTATAATGAGCCGCATGCCGCGTATCTCGACTGCTTCTCCGCGCGCCTCGCGCAACACACGCAACGGGCCTTCGCCGCTACAAACGCGTATTTCCGCGTTGCTGCGCGAGGCCCGCTGGATCCTATTTGCCGCCCTGGCGGCCTGGCTCACCCTGGTGCTGGCCACCTGGAGCGCGTCCGACCCTGGCTGGTCGCACTCCGTGCCCGGCGACGTCGTGCGCAACCACGGGGGACGGCTGGGCGCCTATCTGGCGGACATCCTGCTCTATCTCTTTGGCTTCTCGGCCTGGTGGTGGGTCGTCCTGCTGCTGCACCGGGTGCGGGCGGGCTACCGCCGTCTGGCCAGCCAGCTTAAGGTAACTAATAGTAAGCAGCCAGAAGTGTTGCCCCGTGTCCACTGGGAAGAGGGCATCGGCTTCTTCCTGCTGTTGCTGGGCTCGCTGGGCATGGAAGCCTTGCGCCTGGCCAGCCGCGGCACGCACCTGCCTGGGGCGTCCGAAAATGCCAGTGGCGCCGGTGGCGTCATTGGCCACACGCTGGCTGACCTGATCAGCCGCAGCATCGGCTTCACCGGCAGCACGCTGGCCTTCCTGGTCATGCTGGCCATCGGCCTGAGCCTGTTCTTCTCGTTCTCGTGGCTGGCCGTGGCGGAACGCGTGGGTTCCTGGATGGAAGGCCTTGTCCGCCGCATCCGTAATTCCTACGCCGCCCGCGAAGACCGCAAGGTCGGCCAGGTGGCCAAGGCCGTGCGCACCGAGCAGGTCGAGGCCAAGCAGGAAAAGCTGGTGCACGAGCAGCCGGTCCGCATCGAACCCGCGATTACCGTGGTGCCCAAGTCCGAACGCGTCGAAAAGGAAAAACAGCAATCGCTGTTCTTCGCGCCCTCGGGTGGCACCGAGGGCGACCTGCCGGCGATCAGCCTGCTGGATCCCCCGCTGACGAACCAGGAAACCGTCTCGGCCGAGACCATCGAATTCACCTCGCGCCTGATCGAAAAGAAGCTGGCCGACTTCGGCGTGTCCGTCACCGTGGTGGCGGCGCAGGCCGGCCCGGTCATCACGCGCTATGAGATCGAACCGGCGACCGGCGTGAAAGGCAGCCAGATCGTGAACCTGGCCAAGGACCTGGCGCGCGCGCTCAGCCTGGTCAGCATCCGGGTGGTGGAAACCATTCCCGGCAAGAACCTGATGGGCCTGGAACTGCCCAACCCGCGCCGCCAGATGGTGCGCCTGTCTGAAATCCTGGGCTCGCAGACCTATCACGCCAGCCACTCGGTCGTGACGATGGCGCTGGGCAAGGACATCGCCGGCAACCCGGTCGTGGCCGATCTGGCCAAGATGCCCCACCTGCTGGTGGCGGGCACCACCGGTTCGGGCAAATCCGTGGGGATCAACGCCATGATCCTGTCCTTGCTGTACAAGGCCGACGCGTCCCATACCCGCTTGATCCTGATCGACCCGAAGATGCTCGAAATGAGCGTCTACGAGGGCATCCCGCACCTGCTGGCCCCCGTCGTCACCGACATGCGCCATGCGTCCAACGCGCTGAACTGGTGCGTGGGCGAAATGGAAAAACGCTACCGCCTGATGAGCAAGATGGGGGTGCGCAACCTGGCGGGCTACAACACCAAGATCCGCGACGCCATCAAGCGCGAAGAACCCATCCCGAACCCGTTCTCGCTGACGCCCGATGCGCCCGAGCCGCTGTCTCCGCTGCCCACCATCGTGGTGGTCATCGACGAACTGGCCGACTTGATGATGGTGGTGGGCAAGAAGATCGAAGAACTGATCGCCCGCCTAGCGCAGAAAGCGCGCGCCGCCGGCATCCACCTGATCCTGGCCACGCAGCGTCCCAGCGTGGACGTCATTACGGGCCTGATCAAGGCCAACATCCCCACGCGCATTGCCTTCCAGGTGTCGTCCAAGATCGACTCGCGCACCATTCTCGACCAAATGGGCGCGGAAACCCTGCTGGGGCAGGGCGACATGCTCTACATGCCGCCGGGCACCGGCCTGCCGGTGCGCGTGCACGGCGCGTTCTGCAGCGACGATGAAGTGCACCGCGTGGTGGAAAGCCTGAAGGCGCAGGGCGAACCGAATTACATCGAAGGCCTGCTGGAAGGCGGGCTCGAGGGCGATAACGGCGAAGGCGCCAGCAGCGTCACCGGCATCGGCGGCGACGCCGAGTCCGACCCGATGTACGACCAGGCATGCGAAGTGGTGCTGAAGCACCGCCGCGCCTCGATTTCGCTGGTGCAGCGCCATCTGCGCATTGGTTACAACCGCGCGGCCCGGTTACTCGAGCAAATGGAGCAATCGGGTATGGTGTCGGCGATGCAGTCCAATGGCAACCGGGAAATCCTGGTCCCCGCCGCCGCTGCCGCCCGAGAGGAAGCATGATGAAGACGTTTCGCCGCCTGGCCATCGCCACCGCCTTGAGCCTGGCGCCCGCCCTGGCGTTCGCCGCCAGCGCGCAAGAGCAGTTGAAGGCCTTTGTCTCGACCGTCACGGCGGCTACCGGTTCGTTCTCGCAATACACGGTGAGCAATCAGGGCCGCACGCAGCCCGCGCAGACCGGGGTGTTTTCGTTCCAACGTCCGGGCAAGTTCAAGTGGGCGGTGCAAAAGCCGTACGAGCAGCTCGTCATCTCCGACGGCCGCACGGTGTTCCAGTTCGATCCCGACCTGGCTCAGGTAACCGAGCGCAAGGTGGATGCCGCCATTGGCACGTCGCCCGCCGCCATCCTGTTCGGTTCCGGTTCGCTTGAGCAATCGTTCGATGTGTCGGCACTGCCGTCCAAGGACGGCGTGGAGTGGCTGCGCGCCAAGCCGCGCACGGCCGACGCGGGTTTTTCGCGTGTGGATATCGGCATGAAAGACAATCTGCCGGTACGCGTGGAATTGCTGGATTCGTTCGGCCAGACCACCCGCGTCGATTTGTCGGCGATTGCCCCCAATCCCAAGCTGGCCGACAAGGAATTCCAGTTCACGGCGCCCAAAGGCGTCGATGTGGTGAAGATGTAAAAAATGGCCCGGTGATCACCGGGCCATTTTCTTGGCAAGGCCCCATCAGGGACGCTTGTACGCCACGCAATCGATCTCGACCTTGGCGTCCACCATCAGGCTGGACTGCACGCAGGCGCGGGCGGGCGGGTTTTCTCCGAAGTATTCCTTGAACACCTTGTTGAACGACGGGAAGTCGCGGGCGTCGTCCAGCCATACGCCGCAGCGCACGACGTGTTCCGGGCCATAGCCCGCTTCCTTCAGGATGGCCAGCAGTTGCTGGATGGCCTTGTGGCATTGCGCGACGGTGCCGCCTTCGATCACTTCGCCATTTTCCATTGGCACCTGGCCGGACACGTGCAGCCAGCCGTCGGCGGCGACGGCGCGCGCGAACGGCATGTGCGAACCGCCCTGGCCGGTACCGCCAGCGACGCCGTAGCGGGTGATGCCGTTCTTGTCGGGGGTGGGGGGATTGCTCATGGATGGCTCCTTATTGGGATGGGGGTGATGCCGGAGAAAGGGAAGACGCCGCCGCGAAGCTCGCGCGCAGGTCGCCGTTGCGCGGCAGCCAGCGTCCGGCGCGGTCGCCCGTAGGCTGCCCCTGGTGGTAAGACAAGGCGCCGTTCACCCACACGGCTTCGATGCCGGCCGCGGTCTGGACGGGCGCGGCGAAGGTGGCGCGGTCGATGACGGTGTCCGGATTGAACAGCACCAGATCGGCGTGATAGCCCTCGCGCACCAGACCACGGTCGGCCAGGCCGAAGCGGGCGGCGGACAGGCCGGTCATCTTGTGCACCGCCTGACTCAGCGGGAACAGCCCGACATCGCGGCTGTAATGGCCCAGCACGCGGGGGAACGCGCCCCACAGC
>Ga0307412_10000690_pt1 | contig 19480 bp, 22 predicted proteins | sample DK1Cmetagenome_3_FD_203823 | JGI IMG/M metagenome (GOLD analysis project Ga0307412, IMG submission 203823) | Maize rhizosphere microbial communities from greenhouse at UC Davis, California, United States - DK15-C-1 | ecosystem: Host-associated > Plants > Roots > Rhizosphere > Soil | place: USA...
ACGGGCGTGGCGGTCGCGGGCTTTGCGGCGGTATCCATCACACGTCCCTCCGCTCGAAGTCGATGCGCGGATCGATCCAGGTGTAGATCAGGTCGGAGATCAGGCTGACGAACAGGCCGAGCAGCGAGAAGATGTAGAGCGTCGCGAACACGATCGGGTAGTCGCGGTTGACCACCGAGAGATAGCCGAGCCGTCCCAGCCCATCGAGAGAGAATATGTTCTCGATCAGCAGCGATCCGGTGAAGAAGGCGGAGATGAAGGCGCCGGGAAATCCGGCGATGATGATCAGCATGGCGTTGCGGAAGACGTGGCCGTAGAGCACCTTGCGCTCGTTCAGCCCCTTGGCGCGCGCCGTCACCACATACTGCTTCTTGATCTCCTCGATGAAGGAATTCTTGGTGAGCAGCGTCGTGGTGGCAAACGCCGCCAGCGACAGCGAGATCAGCGGCAGCGCCAGGTGCCAGAAATAGTCGAGCGGCTTCTGCCACCACGAAAGCTGGTCGAAATTGTCGGAGACGAGGCCGCGCAGCGGGAACCAGTCGTAGAACGACCCGCCGGCGAAAAGCACGATCAGCAGGATGCCGAACAGGAAGCTCGGAACCGCATAGCCGATGATGATTACGCCCGAGGTCCACACGTCGAAGGTCGAGCCGTCCTTCACCGCCTTGCGGATGCCGAGCGGAATGGAGATGCCGTAGGAGAAGATCATGATCCAGATGCCAAGCGAGGCCGAGACCGGAAGCTTGTCCTTGATCAGGTCGAGAACGGAGGTGTTGCGGAAGAAGCTCTCGCCGAAATCGAAGCGGATATAGTTCCACATCATCTCGCCGAAGCGCGTCAGCGGCGGCTTGTCGAAGCCGAACTGCTTCTCGAGCTTCTTGATCAGCTCCGGATCGAGCCCCTGCGCGCCGCGATATTTCGAGCCGCCTTCATCCATGCCCGATCCCATCAGGTCGCCGCCGCCGCCCGAAAGGCGGGCGTCCGCCCCTTGAGCGTCGCCGGTCAGCTGCGCGATCACCTGCTCGACAGGCCCGCCGGGTGCGAACTGGATGACGGTGAACGAGATGGCCATGATGCCGATAATGGTCGGGATCATCAAAAGCAGGCGGCGAAGGATATAGGCTCCCATCAGCGAGCGGCCTCCGGGGAGTTCTGTCGTAGGCTGTCCAGTCTATCGCCGCTCAATCGTCAAGCCTTCCTCTGCCAGTCAATACCGGCGCTGATCATGGTCCGAAGTGATTCGGTGGGCCCATTTGGAGCCCAGCCGTCAGGCCAATGCAAGTCCGCTCATTTCGTGGCGGAAGACGACCACCAGACGTCGGGGAAACCGGTCGCGTAGGTCGGATATTCTGCCGGCCGGCTGATCGTGTTCCAGTAGGCGATCGACTGCGTGCCGCGATAAAACAGCGGGATCACATAGTGCCCTGCCATCAGCACGCGGTCGAGCGCCTTGATCGACGCCACCTGCTCGTCGCGGTTGGGCGCAAAGATCACCATGCGGATCAGCGCGTCGACCGCCGGGTCGGAAACGCCGGCATAGTTGCGCGAGCCCTGCTGGTTGGCGGAACCCGAGCCCCAGTAGTCGGCCTGCTCGTTGCCGGGGTTCATCGTTTGCGCCCAGACGTTCCAGATCACGTCGTAGTCGAAGCTGCGCACGCGGTTGGTATATTGCGAAGCATCGACCGTGCGCACCCGCGCATCGATGCCGATCTTCTTGAGATTGTTGGTGTAGGGTACCGCCCAGCGCTCCAGCATCGGGCTGGAAAGCAGAATCTCGAAGCTCATCGGCTTGCCGGTCACGGTGTTGACCATGCGGTTGCCCTTGATCTCCCAGCCCGCTTCCTTGAGCAGCTTGATCGCCGTGCGCAGGTTGTCGCGGCTCTTCTGCGGGTCGCCGCCGACGGGGTTCGAATAGGCAGTAGTGAAGACCGAAGGCGAAAGCTTGTCCTTGAGACCGTTCAGGATCTCCAGCTCTCGCCCCCCAGGCAGGCCGGAGGAGGCGAGCTCGGTGTTCCAGAAATAGCTGTCGATGCGCATGTAGCTGTTGAAGGCGACGGTGCGGTTCAGCTCCTCGAAGTCGAAGGCGTAGTTCAGCGCCTCACGCACCTTCTCGTCCTTGAAGATGTCTCGGCGCGTGTTCGGCACCAGCGCCTGCATGATGCCGGTGGCACGCAGCGCATTCGGCACATCCTCCTTCTTCACGCGGCCTTCCTTGACTGCGGGGAAATCGTAGCCGGTCGCCCAGCGTGCCGCCTGCGTCTCCTGCCAGTAGTCGCTGTTGCCGGCGCGGAACGCCTCGAACTCCACATCCCGGTCGCCGTAATAGGTGTAGTTGATCGAGCCGAAATTGTTCTGCCCGACATTCACGTTGAGATCCTTGCCCCAATAGTCGTCGCGCAGCTCGTAGCGGATCGTGGCGCCAGCCGTGAAGGCGGCGATCTTGTAGGGTCCGGAGCCCATCACAGGTTCCAGCGTGGTCTTGGCGATATCGCGCGGTTTGCCGTCGGGCCCGGTGCCCTCCCACCAGTGCTTCGGCACGACCACGAGCTGGCCGAGGATGTTCGGCAGTTCCTTGTTGTTCTTCTCGTCGAAAGTGAAAGTCACGTCGCGATCGCCCGTCTTCTCGGCTTTCACCACGTGCTTGTAATAGTTGGAGGCGAGCGGGTTCAGCTCCTTCACCTTGTCGAAGCTGAAGATCACGTCCTCCGGCGTGACGGGCTTGCCATCCGCCCACTTCGCCTCGGCACGCAGCCTGAAGGTCGCGCTCGACACGTCATCGGGAAAGGAAAGCCCTTCGGCCAGCAGCCCGTAGGAAGCGAGCAACTCGTCATCCGCCGATTTCATCAGCGTCTCGAACGGCAGCGTCAGGCCGACGGCGGCCTGGCCCTTGGAAAGCAGCGGATTGAACGTATCGTAGGTGCCGGATGCCGAAAGTCTCAGATTGCCGCCCTTCGGCGCATCCGGGTTGACGTAGTCGAAATGCTTGAAGCCCGGCTTGTATTTCAGTTCGCCGATGGTGGAGGTTCCGATCCGGAAGACCGGCTCCTGGGCGACGGCCTGCAAGGGCAGGGCGGCAGCGCCCAACAGAGAAAACACCAAACCAAGTCTCGACCACGCACGCGCCATTCGCCAGCCCCAATTGTTTCGCTTTTTTCGAGGATAGGCGAAATGCTGGCGAAAAACAGGTGACGCAACCTTTTTTGTCCGGCTTCGCGCAAATGTGAGCGCAAGCCCGGCTGCTCAGGCCGTCGCTTCCTCCAGCCTTTTGCGCAGCATCCCCCGCAACTCCGCCACCATGCGCGGATCGCCGCCGATGTCGGGATCGTGCGCCGCCGTCACGATGATCCTCAGCAGCTCAAGCACCAGCGCCGACAGAAGGTCGAGATCGTCGCCAACAGAAGGGCTCGCCTTCTGCAATAGCGCCTTGATATTGCCACGCAGCTCCGCCCGCGATTTCACCTTGCGGTCCTTGGGAATGTCGCGCCGCGCCGCCAGCACCGGAAATTCGCGGTACTCCTCCAGAAAGCTGCCAAGCCGCACGAAGATCGCGTCGCCAATCTCGGACGCCCGCTTGCCGTCCACTTCGCCTTGTAGTTCGATCAGCGCGGCGTTCAGCTGCCGCATCCGCTCGACATGCAGCGCTTCGGCCAGCACCGGCTTGGTCGGGAAAAACTGGTAGAGCGAGCCGATCGAGGATTTCGCCTCGGCGGCGATCTCCGTCATCGTCGCGGCCTCATAGCCCTTCTCAAGAAAAACCTTGGCGGCCGCCTCGGTCAGAATGGCAACGCGCTCGTGCCCGCGCTTCTGCTTCGGCGAACGATCGATCGAATCGGCACTTGATTTTTGTGAGGGCATCCTCATATTTCCAATTGCGAGGATATCCTCATGTTTATTCCGGAGCCTTCCATGTCCCTCTACGATCCCAAGACCACCGCCCTGATCTCCATCGATCTGCAGGGCTTTATCATTTCCCGGCCCGTCGCGCCTCATTCCGCTCAGCAGGTGATCGAAAATACCGCCGCGATCGCCAAGTCGCTGAAAGCGGCCGGCGGCACGACCGTCTTCGTCACCGTCGGATTTTCCGCGGACTATGCCGATGCTGTCAACCAGCCGACCGACGAACCGATCGCCTTCCCACAGGGTGGCTTGCCGGCCGAAGCGCTGCGCGAACCGCCGGAGATCGCTGACCTGACGCCGGATGTGCGCATCACCAAGCATCAATGGAGCGCATTCTACGGCAGCGAGCTCGATCTCCAGCTGCGCCGTCGCGGCATCCGGACGGTCATTCTCACCGGCATCGCCACCAATTTCGGCGTCGAGGCCACGATCCGCGATGCCTTCGCCCATAATTACGCGGTCATCGCCGCCGAGGATGCGATGACGACGTTCACCGCCGAGATGCACGCCTTCGCCTGCGAGCGCATCTTCCCGCGCCTGTCGCGCATCCGCAAAACCGCCGACATCCTCGCCAACGCCTGAGTGCGGCGCTGCCGGCCGACGCGATGTCTCGCAATCGCCCGTGAAAAACATCGATTCACCAGAATCGCATTTCACGGTAAAACGAGTGCAAATCACTCGACCTTGGTCGGCAGCAGTTCAGGATACGGCATGGCTTTCCGCATCGCGCAGGCGCTCTCTTCAATCGGTAAACTGGCGTTGGCCACTGCGATCGGCGCCAGCCTTATCGCCGGCGATGTCGCCGCCCAGCAGAAACAGCCGAGCCCCGGCAGCGCCAAGGCGATCTTCGGCGGCGTTCAGCTTCCGACGCAAGGTGCTCCGCAACCCTTCGGCTTCTATGCCAAGGGCTGCATGGCCGGCGCCGAGGCGCTTCCGACCGATGGTCCGAACTGGCAGGCCATGCGCCTGTCGCGCAATCGCCGCTGGGGCAATCCGGCGATGCTCTCCACCATCGAGCAGCTGTCGCGCGATGCCGCCAAATACGATGGCTGGCCGGGCCTGCTGGTCGGGGATATCGCCCAGCCGCGCGGCGGCCCGATGTTCAACGGCCACGCCTCGCACCAGATCGGCCTCGACGCCGATATCTGGCTGACGCCGATGCCCAACTTCCGCATGACGGCGGAACAGCGCGAGGCGCTGCCCTTCACGACCATGCTGCAGAAGAACGCCTTCCTGACGATCAACCCGAATGTCTGGACGCCGGCCCACGCCCGTCTCCTGATGCGCGCCGCAAGCTATCCGCAGGTCGAGCGCATCTTCGTCAATCCGGCGATCAAGAAGAAGATGTGCGACACCTGGACGGGCGATCGCACCAATCTCGGCAAGCTGCGCCCGGAATACGGCCACGATTCCCACTTCCACATCCGCATCAAGTGCCCGCCGGGCGCCGTCAATTGCAAGCCGCAGGCACCTGTCGTCGCCGGCGACGGCTGCGACAAGTCGCTCGCCTGGTGGTTCAGCCCTGCACCATGGGCCAAGCCCAAGCCGCCGAAGCCGGATGCCAAGCCGGTCAAGCCGCGCGAGGTTATGGTGTCGGATCTGCCCAAGGCCTGCCAGGCGGTTCTCGATGCCCCCTCGGTCTCCTCCGTGCGCGCCGCGACCTATGGCGGCCCTTCGGCTGCCGAAGTGCTCCGCGCTCAGCCCATCGACGCGCCGCCCGCCGCAAATGACGACGAGCTGCCCGATCTCGGCCCGATCCCGGATGACAAGCCAGCAGCGCAATGATCCCGGTTGAACACCGCGACGCCGCTCTTTAAAACCCTGATCGCTTCGTATAGAAGCGGTCAAATCGATTGAATTATGCCAGTGAATTTAGAGGGGGAGCTTCTGATGGCCGGCCGCAAGTGCCTTGCGCTCATCGCGCATGACCAGAAGAAGGACGACATGGCGGAATTCGCCCGCCGCAACGAGGAGACGCTCAAGGCGAACTGGACGATCTTCGCGACCGGTACGACCGGCGGCCGCGTTCTCGACGCCGCTCCCTCGCTCGATGTCACCCGGTTGAAAAGCGGCCCGCTCGGCGGCGACCAGCAGATTGGCGCGCTGATTGCCACCGGCGAGGTCGATGCCCTGATCTTCTTCGTCGACCCGCTGACCCCCATGCCCCACGACGTCGACGTCAAGGCCTTGATGCGCCTTGCGATCGTCTATGATATCCCAATGGCACTCAACGAGGCCACGGCCGACAGGCTGATCGCCAATCTTCACGCATAAGCGGCGCGCGAACGCGCAACAACGGAACCTGCCATGCACCAGCTCGATACCAGCGACGCCTCCATGCCCTTCCCGATCCTGATCGGCGATATCGGCGGAACCAACGCCCGTTTCGCCATCATCGAGACGGCCGACGCCGAACAGGTCAATTTCCCGAACGTGCGCACCGCCGATTTCAAGACCATCGACGACGCCATCCGCGCCACCATCCTGGAAAAGAGCGCGATCAAGCCGCGTTCCGCCATCCTCGCGGTCGCCGGCCCGATCAGCGACGACGAGATCCCGCTGACCAATTGCGATTGGGTCGTCCGCCCGAAGTCGATGATCGAAAATCTGGGCATCGAGGATGTCCTGGTTGTCAACGATTTCGAAGCCCAGGCGCTCGCCATCTCCGATCTGGCGCCGGAACACCGTGAACGCCTCGGTAATGCCGACGCCCATGAGGACATGGTCGCCTCCCGCGTCGTGCTCGGTCCGGGCACCGGCCTCGGCGTCGGCGGCCTCGTGCATGCGCGCGGCGTCTGGATCCCGGTTCCGGGCGAGGGCGGTCACGTCGATCTCGGGCCGCGCAGCAAGCGCGATCTCGAAATCTTCCCCTATGTCGAAACCATCGAGGGCCGCGTGTCGGCCGAGCAGATCCTCTCCGGTCGCGGCATCGTCAATCTCTACCGCGCCATCTGCACCGCCGATGGCATCGCGCCCAAATACAGCGACCCGGCCGACATCACCTCGCACGCCCTGGCCGAAAGCGATCCGGTCGCCGTCGAGACCATCTCGCTGTTTTCGACCTATCTCGGCCGCGTTGCCGGCGACATGGCGATGATCTTCATGGCCCGTGGCGGCGTGTTCCTCTCCGGCGGCATCAGCCAGAAGATCCTGGCCGCTCTGCGCAAGCCCGAGTTTCGCGCCGGTTTCGAGGACAAGGCGCCGCACACGGCACTGCTCTCGACCATCCCGACCTATGTCGTCACCCACCCGCTGGCCGCACTCTCCGGCCTCTCGTCCTACGCCCGCCGGCCCGACACCTTCGGCGTGTCGACCGATGGCCGCCGCTGGGGCCGATAGCCCCCCAGCGTCCGGCGCCCGGACAGACCTAGCCAAACGGGCGCCAACTCTTTATAGAGCCGCTCGAGCGCGGGCCGCAGCAGCGGCTCGCATGGTCACGAGACAGGAAGTCTTTATTGCGTTCATCCGATCCCCAGCAGCGCCCCGTCGACAGCGGCACGGTCACCGCCGTCTTGAAGCGCATCATCGCTGAAAACGGCCGCGAGCACATCTGGGGCTACGTCGTCGCCATCAGCTGTCTTGTCCTCGTCGCGCTATCGACGGCCTTCACGGCCTGGATCATGCGCTCGATCATCGACGAGGCCTTCGCCAACCGGCGCGCCGATGTCGTCTGGGTCATCTGCCTCTCCATCTTCATCGCCTTCGTCATTCGCGGTTTTGCGAGCTACGGCCAGGCGGTGGCGCTGTCGAAGATCGGCAACAATATCGTCGCCCGCTACCAGAGCCGTCTCTACGTGCATCTGATGACGCTGTCGGTCGGCTATTTCAACGAGGCGCGTTCGGCCCGTATCGCCGCCCAGGTCAGCCAGAATGTCGGTGGCATCCGCGATGTCCTCAACCTGACGATCACCTCGACCGCCCGCGACCTGCTGACCTTCGTGTCGCTGCTCGGCGTCATGGTCTATCAGGACCCGCTGCTCAGCGTCGCCGTCCTCATCCTCGCGCCGCCGCTGCTCTTGGCGCTGCGCTATCTCTCCAAGCGCCTGCGACAGGCCACCAAGGAAGCGATCGATCTTAACAGCCACGTGCTCGGCGCCATGCAGGAGACCATTCAGGGCATCTCCATCGTCAAGGCGTTCACGATGGAACGGCAGCTCGAGCAGAAGATCAACAAGATCATCGTTGCCGCCGAAGAGCGTGGCAACAAGATCGCCAAGCTGTCCGAGCGCAACGCGCCGATGACCGAAAGCTTCGCCGGTTTCGCCGTCGCCAGCGTTCTTGCCTACGCCGCCTACCGCTCGATCTATCAGAACGTGCCGCCCGGCGCCTTCTTCTCCTTCGTCACAGCGCTGCTGCTCGCCTATGATCCGGCCCGCCGCCTTGCCAAGCTGCAGGTGCAGATGGAGCGCGCCGCCGTCAATGCGCGCATGATCTACGAGCTGCTCGACATGGAGCCGCGCCAGCGCGATCTGCCGGATGCCAAGCCCCTCGTGGTCACCGAAGCCCGCATCGAGCTCAAGGATGTCGCCTTCGCCTATGGCAACGACAACGTGCTCGATGGCGTCAACATGGTCGCCGAGGGCGGCAAGACCACCGCGCTCGTCGGCCCCTCCGGCGCCGGCAAGTCGACGATCATCAATCTCATCCCGCGCTTCTACGATCCGAAGGCCGGCGAGATCCTGATCGATGGCCAGGACATCGCCCACGTGACGAAGAAGTCGCTGCGCGAGCAACTGGCCTATGTCTCGCAGCAGCCCTATCTGTTCGAAGGCTCGATCCGCGACAACATCCGTTACGGTCGTCCCGACGCCAGCGATGCCGAGGTCGAGGAAGCAGCGCGTTTGGCTTACGCCCACGACTTCATTCTCGCCCAGCCGGAAGGCTACGACACGCCGGTCGGCGAAAACGGCGTGACGCTTTCGGGCGGCCAGCGCCAGCGCCTGTCGATCGCACGCGCGCTGGTGCGCAATGCCCCGATCCTGCTTCTCGACGAAGCGACCTCCGCGCTCGACACGGAATCGGAAGCAGCCGTGCAGAAGGCGCTCGACGAAGCCATGACCGGCCGCACCGTCGTCGTCATCGCCCACCGTCTCTCGACGGTCGTGCGCGCCGACAAGATCGTCGTCATGCAGCAGGGCAGAGTGGTCGAAGAGGGCAATCACGAGACGCTTGCGAAGCGCAGCGACGGTCTTTACGCTCGCCTCAACAACCTTCAGAGGCCCGCGGCCTCCGAGACTTTCTGATACGTTAATGATGGACGCCTGACATGAGCGATGCTGCGATGAAACTGGTGGTGGTTGGTGCAGCGGGCCGCATGGGACAGGCGCTCATCCGCATGGTGCATGAGATCGACGGCGTCGTGTTGCACGCAGCCGTCGGCCGCCCGGGCTCGCCCTTCATCGGCAAGGATGCCGGCGAGATCGCGGGCCTCGGCCCCAACGGTATCGCGATAACCGACGATCCGCTGGCCGCCTTCCTGCATGTCGATGGCGTGCTCGATTTCACCACGCCGTCGACCACCAATGAATTCGCAGCACTCGCCGCCCAGGCCCGCATCGTCCACATCATCGGCACGACAGGTTGCTCGGTCGAGGACGAACAGAAGATCTCAGCCGCCAGCCGCCACGCCCGCATTGTCAAGTCTGGCAATATGGGCCTCGGCGTCAATCTCTTGAGCGTGCTTGTCGAACAGGCGGCGCGCGCGCTCGATCCCGCTGATTGGGACATCGAAGTGCTCGAAATGCACCACAAGCGCAAGGTCGATGCCCCCTCGGGCACCGCGCTGCTGCTGGGTGAAGCCGCCGCCAAGGGCCGCGGCATCGATCTCGCAACGCACTCCGTCCGCGTCCGCGATGGCCACACTGGCGCGCGCGAAGCGGGCACGATCGGCTTTGCCACGCTTCGCGGTGGCTCCGTCATCGGCGAACATTCCGTCATCTTCGCCGGCGAGGGCGAGCGCGTCTCCATGGCCCACAGCGCCGGCGACCGCTCCATCTTCGCGCGCGGCGCCGTCAAGGCAGCCCTTTGGGCGCGCGACAAGAAGCCGGGTCTCTATTCCATGCTCGATGTTCTCGGGCTCTCCCAACACTGATCTCATCAGGAGGAATTTATAATGAGCGGTACCCTCGTCCTCGTTCGCCACGGCCAGAGCGACTGGAACCTGAAGAACCTTTTCACCGGCTGGAAGAACCCGGAGCTCACGGAGCTCGGCGTTCAGGAAGCCAATACCGGCGGCAAGGCGCTTGCCGAAACCGGCATCAAGTTCGACATCGCCTTCACCTCCGATCTGAAGCGCGCCCAGGACACGCTGAAGATCATCCTTGAAAACGTCGGCCAGACCGGCCTCGAGACGATCAAGGATCAGGCGTTGAACGAGCGCGATTACGGCGATCTCTCCGGCCTCAACAAGGACGACGCCCGCGCCAAGTGGGGCGAAGAGCAGGTCCACATCTGGCGCCGCTCCTACGACGTTCCCCCTCCCGGTGGCGAAAGCCTGCGCGACACCGGCGCCCGCGTCTGGCCGTATTATCTGACGGAAATCCTGCCCCGCGTGCTGCGCGGCGAAACCGTACTCGTCGCCGCTCACGGCAACTCGCTGCGCTCGCTGGTCATGGTGCTCGACAAGCTCACCAAGGAACAGATCCTCGGCGTCAACCTCGCGACCGGCGTTCCCATGGTCTACAAGCTCAACGCCGACTCGACCGTCGCTTCCAAGGAAGTCCTCGGCGACATGTCCGGCGCCCACTAAATATTATCGCGCCGCGCGTCTCTGTGATGCGCGGCGCCTCTCCGGACAGACCGGACAAATTCATTAGTTTTTGGGTCCGTTTTCCGTCTGACCCTTCGGCTTCCGCGCCGCCTCGAAATCCGGCAGCCGGTTGGCGATCCATTGCCAGAGCCCCACCACTTCCACCAGAAGCTCCCCGCCCAGCGGCGTCAGCTCGTATTCCACGCGCGGCGGCACCTGCGGGTAGAGCGTGCGCGTCACCAGCCCGTCGGCCTCCAGCGTCCGCAGTGTCTGCGTCAGCACCTTCTGGCTGATGCCTTCCACCCGTTCCAGAACCCGTGAAAAGCGCAGCGGCCCCTTCGCCTCTGCCAGGATATGCATGACGCGCAGCGGCCACTTGGCGCTGGCGCGCTCCAGCATCTCGCGGGCAAGCGCATCCTCTGCATCCGTCAGCGTCTCGCAGAAGTCGAATGTACCATCGTTCAGTTCAGTTACCATAAGGTATGTATAGATCCATCCGGTACCTTCTTTCAAGAAGATACCGTCAGGTCTATATGGTCTTTCGACGGATCAAGGAGATTTCGGATGTCACAGGTTTGGTTGATTACAGGCAGTTCGCGCGGTCTCGGCAGGGCGCTTGCGGAAGCGGTTTTGGCTGAGGGGCACAATCTGGTCGCCACCGCACGCAATCCCGCCCAGCTAGATAATATCAAGCAGCGCTATCCCTCAAGTGTCTTGACGATTTCGCTTGATGTGACCGACGAGCAATCGGCCGAGCAGGCGGTGAAGGCCACGGTCGAGCGCTTCGGCCGGCTCGACGTCCTCGTCAACAATGCCGGCTATGGTGACGTCGGATCGATCGAGGATACCAGCCTTAGCGATTTCCGCGCCCAGATCGAAACCAACCTCTTCGGCACCATCATCGTCACCAAGGCGGCACTGCCTCTGATGCGCGAGCAGGGTGCCGGCCATATCATCCAGGTTTCCTCCGTCGGCGGCCGCATCGGCCCGGCCGGCCGCGCGCCCTATGCTGCGGCGAAGTGGGGCGTCGAGGGCTTCTCCGAGGCCTTGAGCCGCGAAGTCGGCCCGCTCGGCGTCAAGGTCAGCATCGTCGAGCCCGGCGGCTTCCGCACCGATTTCGCCGGCGCCTCCACCACGTTGCGCGAAGGCCGCCCCGAATACGACGAAACCGTCGGCAAGATGGCCCGCTATCAGCGCGATTATGACGGCAGGCAGCCCGGCGACCCGGCAAAAGCCGCCGCCGCCATCATCCATCTCGCCAGCCTCGAAAACCCGCCGCTGCGCCTTCCGCTCGGCAGCGACGCCATCCGCGCCATCGAGCAGAACGACGCGCAAAGAGCCACCGAACACGCCACCTGGCGCGACCTCAGCCTCTCCACCGACTTCGACGCCGGCAACGGGGCAGGGCACTTTCCCTGGGAGGCGAGGTGAGCCTAAAATAGCGTCTAGCACGCCTGCTTGAGGGCGATAGGAGTGGATGCTAGGTTGCGGGTCGAGCAGGGAGATACACCATGACGACCCGGCGTAAGTTCAAGTCGGATGCGTTCGAAGCCATCCATTCGTCCGCGCAGGCGCTGTTCAAGGTCGGCGGCATCGATGAGTCGATGCTGCGCGATTTCGATTACGCATGTCTGACGGTGCCCCCGGCGATCAAGACGCCGAAGGCCTAGGATAACCCTCAATTCTCGATCGTGAACTGCACCCTGTCGGCCGCAAAGCGCGTCACCGAATATTGCACCGGCACGCCGTCGAGATCGGTATTCATCGCCTTGGTGATCAGCACGATCGCCCCCGGCGTCAGTTCCAGTGCCGAGAGGTCGGCGGCTTCGGCGTGGGCGGCGGTGATTTCGGTGGTGGCGCGGATATAGTCGGATAGGCCTAGTGCGGCGAAGGCGCGGGTGATCGATTCCGTCGTCTCGTAGGCATCACGCATGCCCGCGAAGCGCGCCGCCGGAAACCAAGAGGTCGCGCTCGAGACCGGCCGCCCATCCGCCTTGCGCACCGTCTCCAGCCGGATCACGTTTGTCCCCGGCACAAGCTTCAGCCAGCGCGCCACCTCGTCGCTGGCCGCTTCCTCGCCATGGCCGAGCAGCAGCCCGCGTGTCTCGCGCGCCTGCTCGCCGATGCCGCTGTTGAAGCGGGTCCGCTTGCTGATCGGAAAGTTCAGCCGCTCCTTGCGCTCGATCAGCGTGCCGCGACCCTGCACGGCGCGCACGATCCCTTCCTGCGCCAGAGCCGCCAGCGCGCTGCGCACCGTGTGGCGGTTGACGCCGAACTGCGTGGCGAGCGTCATCTCCGGCGGCACCATGCCCGTTTCGTCGTAGGCGCCGGCGCTGATCGCCTGGCGAATCCGGTCGGCGATCTGCCGCCACAGCGCCACGCCCGTCTGTCTCTGAACCTGCCCAGCCATTTTAGCCCTTTATCTTATGCGCCCCCGAAATGTCACACGCTTGTCACCTCGGCGATTTAGGTCTAGGTATAGCTTGTATGGTTGTCTATATCAATAGACATTTAAAGGATGTGGCGATGACCTTAGCGGAAAAGAAGGTAGGCAAGACCGAGCTGAGTGAGGGCGACCGGGCGCGCAAGCGCACCGTCGATCTGCTCGCCCGCGCCGAGCGGCAGGAGCTGGAAGCAGCCTGGCAGGCATTGACGGAAAAGCCGGTGGCGCAAGCCGTGCGCGGCCCCGAAACCGGCCTCGTCATGGTGCGCGGCCGCATGGGCGGCGGCGGTGCCGCCTTCAATCTCGGCGAGGTCACCGTCACCCGTGCCACCATCCGCCTCGCTTCCGGCACCATCGGCCATGCCCAGGCGCTCGGCACTGATCGCGAAAAGGCACGTCTCTCGGCGATCTTCGATGCGCTCTGGCAGGAGCCGGCCACCCGCGACACAATCGAAACCACCCTGCTTGCGCCGATCGCGGCCCGCGTCGCCGATGCCGATAACAAGAAGGCCGACGAGACCGCGGCCACCCGCGTCGATTTCTTCACTATGGTTCGCGGAGACGACTGATGCCCCTCAAGACCGAAACACATAACGCCGATGCTCTCTCCGGCGGCTTCGCCGAGCCGGTGTTCCACGCCCAGAGCGTCTTCAAGCTGATGATGGATGCCATGGCCCGCCCCGGCACCATCCAGACCGTGTCGCCCGATGCCGAGCCGCCGGCGCCGCTCGGTATCGCTGCCGGCGCCATCGCGCTAACGCTCTGCGATCACGACACCCCCGTCTGGCTCTCGCCCGCCTTGGCAAAGTCCGCCACGCCGCAATGGCTCGGCTTCCACACCGGTGCGCCGGTCACGCCCGAAAAGGCCGAAGCCCGCTTCGCCTTTGTCGATGAAGGAGCCACGCTCTCCTCCTTCGGCCTGTTTGCATCCGGCACCCAGGAATATCCGGATCGTTCGACCACGCTCGTCATCGAGCTGCCCGATCTCGAAGGCGGTCGCCGCCTCGCTTTGATGGGCCCCGGCATCAAGACCGTCACCGACGTCGCGCCGCTTGGGCTCCCCGAGCGCTTCCTGCATCTGTGGACGGAAAATCGCGCGCTTTTCCCGCGCGGCGTCGACATCGTGCTCACCTCGGGCAGCCGTTTCCTCTGCCTGCCGCGCACCACCAAGATAACCGCAACGGAGATGTGACCCATGTATGTTGCCGTCAAAGGTGGCGAGGCCGCCATTTCGAATGCCCACCGCCTGCTCGCCGATCGCCGCCGCGGTGATCGCGCGCTCCCCGCCATCGGCATCGAGCAGATCGTCGCGCAGCTGACGCTCGCCGTCGACCGCGTCATGGCCGAAGCCTCGCTCTACGACCGCACGCTGGCGGCACTCGCCGTGCGCCAGTCGCGCGGTGACATGATCGAGGCGATCTTCCTGCTGCGCGCCTACCGCACGACATTGCCTCGCTTTGGCTACTCGCAGCCAATCGATACGGCGCAAATGAAGATCGAGCGCCGCGTCTCCGCCACCTATAAAGACCTGCCGGGCGGCCAGCTGCTCGGCCCGACCTTCGATTACACCCACCGCCTGCTCGACCCGTCGCTGCTTGAGGATGGCGCGGTCGAGGAGCCGGTGCTGCGCGAGGCCGAGACCGGCCGCGTCATGCGTGTCTCCGAGATCCTCGCCCATGAAGGCCTGATCGAGGGTGATGGCGAAATGCCGGAGGATCACGAGATCGGCGATCTGACCCGCGAGCCGATGGAATTCCCGATGAGTCGCGACCTGCGCCTGCAGGCGCTTGCCCGTGGCGACGAGGGTTTCCTCTTGGCGCTCGGCTATTCCACCCAGCGCGGCTATGGCCGCAACCACCCCTTCACCGGCGAAATCCGCATCGGCGAGGTCGAGGTGGAGTTCGATGTGCCCGAGCTCGGCTTCGCGGTCTCGCTCGGTTCCATCCAGGTCACAGAGTGCCAGATGGTCAACCAGTTCAAGGGCTCCTCCAAGGCGCCGCCGCAGTTCACCCGCGGTTACGGCCTGGTCTTCGGCCAGAGCGAGCGCAAGGCCATGTCCATGTCGCTGGTCGATCGTGCGCTGCGCGCCGGCGAGCTAGGCGAGGATGTCACCGCGCCCGCGCAGGACGAGGAATTCGTCATCTCTCATGCCGATAACGTCCAGTCGACCGGCTTCGTCGAGCATCTGAAGCTGCCGCATTACGTCGATTTCCAGGCCGAGCTCGATCTCGTCCGCCGCATGCGAAACGACTTCGACGCCGCCCGCAACGGTGGCGATGACGATCTCAAGGAGGCAGCCGAATGAGCGATCTCGCCACATACAACTTCGCCTATCTCGACGAACAGACCAAGCGGATGATCCGCCGCGCCATCCTGAAGGCGATCGCCATCCCCGGCTATCAGGTGCCCTTCGCCTCCCGCGAAATGCCGATGCCCTATGGCTGGGGCACCGGCGGCGTGCAGGTCACGGCCTCGATCATCGGCCCCGATGATGTGCTGAAGGTCATCGACCAGGGCGCCGACGACACCACCAACGCCGTCTCCATCCGCGCCTTCTTCCAGAAGGTCGCCAATGTCGCGGTCACCACGCACACCAAGGATGCCACCATCATCCAGACCCGCCACCGCATCCCGGAAGAAAAGCTCGGGGCGGGCCAGGTTCTGGTCTACCAGGTGCCGATCCCCGAGCCGCTGCGCTTCCTCGAGCCGCGCGAGACCGAGACCCGCAAGATGCACGCGCTCGAGGAATACGGCCTCATGCACGTCAAGCTCTACGAGGACATCGCCCATAACGGCCGCATCTCCAAGACCTACGCCTACCCGGTCAAGGTCGCCGGCCGCTACGTCATGGACCCGTCGCCGACGCCGAAGTTCGACAATCCGAAAATGCACATGTCGGACGCCTTGCAGCTCTTCGGCGCCGGCCGCGAAAAACGCATCTACGCCGTCCCGCCCTACACCGAAGTCGTCAGCCTCGATTTCGAGGATCACCCCTTCGAGATCCAGCGCTTCGGCAAGCCCTGCGCCCTCTGCGGCGCGGAAGACGTCTATCTCGACGAGGTGATCCTGGACGACAAGGGCGGCCGCATGTTCGTCTGCTCGGATACGGATCATTGCGAGGACCGGCGGGAGCATGGCCATGTCGGCGAGATGCTGGCGCAGGGTCGGGAGGCTGCGGAATGAGGGCGCTTTCAAGCTGGCGTTCTGCCGCGGATACCCCCCTCTGCCCTGCCGGGCATCTCCCCCACAAGGGGGGAGATTGGCTGGGCGCAACCGCTCGTTCCGCATCCATTGGCTGGCGTAAACATCGCAACGAGTCGATCTCCCCCCATGTGGGGGAGATGTCCGGCAGGACAGAGGGGGGTAACCCGCCCTCGACATTCCATGCCCTCACACACACATTCGCGGAGGCATAGCCATGACCGACACCCCCCTTCTCAAAGTCAACGACGTCTCGAAGTTCTACGGCAACCGCATCGGCTGCAAGAACGTCTCCTTCGAGCTCTGGCCCGGCGAAGTGCTGGCGATCGTCGGTGAATCCGGCTCCGGCAAGACGACGCTCTTGAACTGCATCTCCACCCGCCTGATGCCGACCACGGGCAGCGTCGAGTATCACATGCGCGATGGCCAGTACCGCGATCTCTACCACATGAGCGAGGCCGAGCGCCGTTTCCTGATGCGCACCGACTGGGGCTTCGTGCATCAGAATCCGGCTGACGGGCTGCGCATGACGGTGTCGGCCGGCGCCAATGTCGGCGAGCGGTTGATGGCGATCGGCGATCGGCACTATGGCAATATCCGCGCCACTGCGGTTGATTGGCTGAGCCGCGTCGAGATAGACGAGAGCCGTATCGACGATCAGCCGCGCGCCTTCTCCGGCGGCATGCGCCAGCGCCTGCAGATCGCCCGCAATCTCGTCACCGGCCCGCGCCTCGTCTTCATGGACGAACCGACCGGCGGTCTCGACGTCTCGGTTCAGGCCCGCCTGCTCGATCTCGTTCGCGGCCTCGTCAACGATCTCGGCCTTGCCGCCATCATCGTCACCCACGACCTCGCCGTCGCCCGCCTGCTGTCGCACCGGATGATGGTGATGAAGGACGGCCACGTCATCGAGCATGGCCTGACCGACCGGGTGCTCGACGATCCCCGCGAGCCCTACACCCAGCTCCTCGTCTCCTCGATCCTGCAGGTATAGTTGAGAGCGCAATCCGTAAGCCGGCTAAGCTCACGGATTGTCGCCAGAAACCAGGGAAGTCAATCATGGCAACGCCACTCGTTGTTTCGGAAGTCTCCAAGAGCTTCACCATGCATCTGCGCGACGGCATCAAGCTACCCGTCGTTTCGGATGTCTCCTTCTCCGTCGCCTCGGGCGAATGCGTCGTGCTCGGCGGCCCCTCGGGCATCGGCAAGAGTTCGCTGTTGAAGATGATCTACGGCAATTACGCGGTCGATAGCGGCCAGATCCTGGTCAAGCACCAGGATCGCATCGTCGATCTCGCCACCACCGATCCGCGCACCATCATCGAGGTGCGCCGCCGCACACTCGGTTACGTCAGCCAGTTTCTGCGCACCGTGCCGCGCGTCGCGGCCATCGATGTCGTCGCCGAGCCGCTGGTCGCCCGTGGCACGAAGGCGGATGTCGCGCGCGAAAAGGCAGCCGAGCTGCTTGCCAAGCTCAACCTGCCGGAAGCGCTCTGGCAGCTCCCCCCCGCCACCTTCTCCGGCGGCGAGCAGCAGCGCGTCAACATCGCCCGCGGCTTCATCACCGATCACACCATCCTCCTGCTCGACGAGCCGACCGCTTCGCTCGACGCAAAGAACCGCGCTGTCGTCGTCGAAATGATCGCCGAGAAGAAACAGAAGGGCGTCGGCCTGCTCGGCATCTTCCATGACGAGGAAGTGCGCGAGGCCGTCGCCGACCGCATTCTCGACGTGCAGAAGTTCTCGCCACGGAGGCCGATCGCAGCATGAGCCGCAAGATTGGCCTTGAGCCCTATATCCACGAGACCGCCTCGGTGAACAATTCGACGCTCGGCCGCTACACCGAGCTGTCGGAGCGCTGCCGCATCGATGAGGTCGGGCTTGGCGATTACTCCTACGTCATGCAGGACGGCGCCATCTGGTGCGCCACGATCGGCAAGTTCGTCAACATCGCCGCCTCCGTGCGCATCAACGCCACCAACCATCCGACCTGGCGCGCCACGCTGCACCACTTCACCTACCGCGCCGCCGATTACTGGCCGGACGCGGACATGGAGACGGAGTTCTTCGAGTGGCGCCGCTCCAACCGCGTCACGATCGGCCATGACGTCTGGATCGGCCACGGCGCCACGCTGCTGCCGGGCGTCAACGTCGGCAACGGCGCCGTCATCGGCGCCGGCGCGGTGGTCTCCAAGGATGTCGCACCCTACACCATCGTCGGCGGCGTACCCGCCAAGCTGATCCGGGAGCGCTTTCCGAAAGAGATCGGCGAGCGCATGGACAGGCTCGCATGGTGGGATTGGGAGCATGACCGGCTGCGCGTGGCGCTCGCCGACTTCCGCGCGCTCAACGCCGAGGATTTCTTGGCGCGATACGAGGCCTGAGCCGCCTATCCCTTTGCATCAAACCTCTCCGGCGCGAATGGATCACCATTCGCGCCGGGGGCTTAGCCGAGGCTGATCAGCGCCGTGCCCGCGATGGCAAGTGCGGCCCCGCCCCAGGCATGCGCACGCGGCATCTGTCCGCTGCGCAGCCACACCATCGGCAGAATGACGACAGGCGTCATCGAAGACAGCGTCGAAACGATCCCGACATTTCCGGTCTTCAGGGCCGCCATCAGAAGCGACATTCCGAGCGCCGTACCGAAGAAGGCCGCGGTGGCCGCAAGGCCGAAATCCCGCGCTCGAAAACCGATCGCCTGGGCCCGCACCCGAGGGAGCGCCAGAAGCGCCCAGAAGCAGATCACCGCCAGCCCGGAACGCACCGCCATCGCCGTGAAAGGCTCGACACCGGCAGCCATCGCCGGCCGCGCCGTCAGGCTCCCCAGCGCCTGCCCGAGCGCGGTGATGACGCCGAGCGTTATCCCGACCATGGACACCGGCGGCGTAGAAGGTGCCGGCTCCGCGATCGGCTCGCCATCGGCAAGCGGGATCATCGGCGCCGGCCGACGCCGGCGAAAGCCGATGGCAATCACGATGCCGCAAAGAATGAGCACGACCCCGAGCCCCTGTCGCAGATCGATCGTCTCGCCCAGCGCGACATAGCCGAGCACCAGCGCGAATGGCGAGGCCAGCGAGAACAGCAGCGCCGTCACGCGCGGCCCGGCCGTATAGATCGCCGCGAAATAGGTGGTGCTGGCAATCACGATCCCGAACACGCTGGAGGCTAAGAGCGACCCGAGCTGCCAAGCC
>Ga0307412_10000691_pt1 | contig 19479 bp, 5 predicted proteins | sample DK1Cmetagenome_3_FD_203823 | JGI IMG/M metagenome (GOLD analysis project Ga0307412, IMG submission 203823) | Maize rhizosphere microbial communities from greenhouse at UC Davis, California, United States - DK15-C-1 | ecosystem: Host-associated > Plants > Roots > Rhizosphere > Soil | place: USA...
TGTAGCGCGACAGCAGGCAGCTGAACGCTGTCAGGCCGTAGATGTACAGCGTCACCCCGTGATTACGGATGGCCGCCTCGATCGCCGTTGTGAGGTGCGGCGGGAGTTCCCGGGCCAGGACCGCGCCACTGTGGCGGCGTTGTGTGGCCAAGGGGCGCGGGCGGTCCAGCGGCAACGCCATTGGCGCAGGCGCATCGGCCAGTTGGTCGCGCCAGAAACCGATGTGCTGCTGGCAACTGTCGCTGTCCAGCCATTCACGCTCCCACGCGGCGAAATCGGCGTATTGGATGGGCAATTCGGGTAGCGCGACAGGCTGGTTCGAGGCGAGCGCCCGATAAGCCTCGGCCAATTCGAGGGTCAGTTGCTGGGCCGACCAGGCGTCATAAGCGACGTGGTGAATGGTGAAAAACAGCCAGGTGGAATGCTCCTGGGCGTCGCTGAACGCTTGCCAGCGCCAAGGCATCGATTGTGCCAGGTCAAAGGGTTCGGCCAATTGGCGGGCGTATTCATCGGCGCACCATTGCTCGTGTTCCGATGCTGGGATGGCCAACCGTTCGACGCCAGGCAACTGAACCTGTTGTGGCTCGCAATGGGGCTGTAACTGTCCGCTGGCGTCAGGGCTGTAGCGCGTGCGCAGGATCTGGTGGCGATCGACCACCTGCTGCATCGCCTGCTGCAAACGCTCGCCGTCCAGGCGCCCATCGAAACGCAGCACCGAGCACAGGTTGTAGAGCGCGCGACTGCTCAGGGCTTCAGCCGACAGGAAACGCCTTTGCGCCTGCGCCAACGGCCTGTGCTCGCCGTCGTCGAGCACGGCGGGGACGATCGGCAGGCGCCAGCTGTCAATGCCCTTCTCGGCCAAGCGTTGGCGAAAGACCTTCTTCTTGTCCGCGGGCAAGGATGCCAGCCGCTGCGCAATCTCCAGGAAAGCTTGTTGCGTCATCGTACTCATCCTTACAGTTCCATCTCGGCCAACAGGCGCTGCATTTCGTCCAGGGCTTCGTCGGTCGACGGCCCCTGGGGTTTTTCGATCTGTTCGGCGAGCGCGGCGATCGTCGGGTTCTGGAATAGGCTGCGCAACTCAAGCTTGACGCCAAAACGGCTCTCGACCTGGGTCATCAAACGCATGGCCAACAAAGAATGGCCGCCCAGCTCGAAGAAGCTGTTGAACACCCCGACCTGCGGCAACGCCAGCAGCTCCTGCCAGATGTCCGCCAATTGCCGCTCCAGTTCGTTGCGCGGCGCCACACCCTGGATCGCCACCGGCTGCGGGGCCGGCAAGGCCTTGCGATCGATCTTGCCGTTGGCATTGAGGGCAAACCGTGGCTGTTCGATGAAACCGGCCGGAATCATGTATCCCGGCAGTACGCCTTCCAGATACCGACGCAGCGCCGCCTGATCGACCGGGCTCGGGGCCTGCAACCAGGCAAACAGGCTCTGGCTGCGGGCATCGATCATCACCACCGCTTCTTCCACGCCGGGGTAACGGCGCAACAGAGATTCGATTTCACCGGGTTCGATGCGGAAACCGCGCACCTTGACCTGGAAGTCACCGCGTCCGACATAGGCCAGCCGCCCATCGTGGCGGCGGCGCACCAGGTCGCCAGTGCGATACATGCGGCTACCCGGCTCACCGGCATATGGGTCAGGCAAATATGCCGCCGCCGTGGTAGCCGGCGCGTGCTGGTAACCCCGGGTGACGCCGGAGCCGGCGATATACAGCTCACCCGTGGCGCCCAGTGGCACCGGACGGAGCATGTCGTCGAGCACGTAGCAGAGCGTATTGAGCAGAGGCATGCCGATATCGGCGACGCCGGACGGCACGTCCTGCAATGCCTGGGTGGTCGACCAGACGGTGGTTTCCGTCGGGCCGTAGGCGTTGATCAGCGCCACGCCACGGCCCCGCAGTTCGTTCACCAGCTCACCGGGCACCGCCTCGCCACCGATCAGGCCACGCAGCGGCGGCCAATCGGCCTGGCCGGTTTCCAGCAGGATCTGCCAACCCGCGGGGGTCGCCTGGAATACCGTGGCCCGGCGCAGCAGCGCGAACAACTGATGCCCATCGACCACCTGCTCGCGGCGCGCCAGCAGGATGGCCGCGCCGTTGACCAGCGGCAGGAACAGCTCCGGCTTGCACATATCGAAGGCGTACGTGGTGCTGGCGAGCCAGACATCTTTCGCGCCAAGGGGCAGCAAGCGATCGAGGCCGGCCAGCAAGTTGCTCAGGTTGCCACGGTTGACCTGCACGCCTTTCGGTGTGCCAGTCGAGCCCGAGGTGTAGATCACGTAGGCGCGCTGCTGCGCATCGATCGGCAACGCAAGATTGGCGTCGCTGCGGGTGTCCAGCGGCAACCGGTCGAGCAGAATGTGATCAACGCCGCCCAAGGCCTCGGCGCAGAGGCTTTCAGTGAGCACCAGGGCCGGGCGCGCATGCTCGATGATGAAGGCCAGGCGCTCGCTCGGGTGCTGCGGATCCAGTGGCAGGTACGCCGCGCCGGCCTTGTGGATCCCGAGCAGCGTTGGCAGCAGCCATGGGCCACGGCTCAGGCAGACCGCAATCAGATCATCCGTGCCGACACCTTGCGCCCGCAGCCAATGGGCCAGGCGATTGCTGATGGCATTGAGCTGCGCATAGGTCAGTTGTTGGGCCTGGCAATCCACCGCCAGCGCATCGGGCGTCAGGACGGCCTGCGCTTCGAAGCGGACGATGACGTCCACTGCCGGCGTCAAGGATTGCGCCGGACAATTCCATGGACGCTGGGCCAAGGCATGGTCGGCGTTGGCCAGGTCGATGTCCCAGAGGCGCGCATCCGGTTGTTGCAACATGCCTTCGAGCAGATAGCGGAACTCATCGGCATACCGTTGCGCGGTCTGTGCCAGGAACAGATCGGTGTTGTATTCCAGCACGCATTGCCACTCCTCGCCCTGCTGCTCGATGTGCAGGCCGATGTCCACCAGGGCACTGTCGCTTTCGACGTTGAGCCGTTGCGCCGGCAAGCCGGCGAAGCGTTGTTCGAGCGTGGCGTTGGCATCGCGCTGGATCAGGTTGAACAACGCCTGGAACAGCGGCGTGTGGCTGAGATCGCGGCGCACCTGCAAGGCTTCCACCAAGCGCTCGAACGGCACGTCGGCATGCTGTTGCGCCGCCAGGTGCGTGGCGTGCAACTGCTGCCAGAACTGCTCGACCGATTGCTGGGGATCGAGGTGGCTGCGCAGGACCTGGGTGGTGGCGAAATAGCCAATCAGGTTGTCGGTGTGGGCCTGATGACGATGAGCGACCGGCAGGCCGATCCAGATTTCCCGTTGGCCCGAGTGTCTGGCCAACAAGGTTTTCCAGGCCGCCAGCAACGGTGCGAAAGCGGTCAGGCCATGGCGCTGCGCCGTCTCGCGCAGGTGCTTGACCAGCGTCGCCGGCAGGTTGAAGCGCAGGCGCTGGCCCTTGTAGCCCTGCTCGGCGGGCCGCGGCATGTCGGTTGGCAGGTTCAGCACCGGCGGTTCGCCCGCCAGCGTGGCTCGCCAGTAGTCAAGCTGCGACTCGATCCGCGCCTGCCCCACCGGGCTTTGCCAACTCGCCGCGATGTCGGTGAACTGCAGCGGCAAGGCTGGCAGGCACGCCTCGCGCTCTTCCAGCAACGCCTGGTAGATCACTTGCAGTTCATTGAAGAGAATCTCCAGCGAACGCGCATCGGCGATGATGTGGTGCAAAGTGACTTGCAGCACGCTGCGATCCTGGCCCACATACACACGCACCCGCCACAGCGGCGGCGCGGTGAGGTCGAATGGGCGCTGCGCCTCCTGGCTGAGCTTTTGGGTGAAGCCACTCGCATGTTCGTCTATTTCCAGCGACTCGAAGCTCAGCGCCAGGGTGCCGAGGTCGTCGACGTGCTGGCGTGCGCCGTCGGCGGTGTCGCTGAACACTGTCCGCAGGCTGTGTTGGCGAACCACCAGTTGCGCCAGCGCCTGTTCCAGCAAAGCCGGCTGCAGGAGCCCGTCCAGGCGCAAGGCCAAGGACAGGTGATAGGCCTGGGTGTCGCCCTGCAGACGGTCGAGGAACCACAAGCGTTGCTGAGTGAAATGCAACGGCGCCGAGGGTTCTTCGAACGCACGCAGAATGCCGTCGGCCTCAGTGCTGGCCTGGGCCAAGGTGGCGGCCAGGTCGCGCAGCACCGGTTGTTCGAAGACGTTGCGCAATGGCAAGCGTCGGCCATGCTGTTCGGCGATTCGTGCCACCAGCCGCGCCGCCAGCAACGAATGTCCGCCGAGGGCAAAGAAATTATCCTCGGCGCCAACATCGGTGCATCCCAACAACTCCTCCCAGAGCCCGGCCAGGGTCCGCTCCCACTCGCTCGACAGCGCGCCCTGCTGGCCGTCACGCTGCTGCGGTGCCGGCAGGGCCTTGCGGTCGACCTTGCCGCTGGGGCTCAACGGCAGGGTCTCGAGGCGAACGAACTGGCTGGGCAGCATGTAGTCCGGCAACTGCGCGCCAAGGTGGGCGCGCAGCGCCGTTTCGTCCAGTGCATCGCCAGCGTAGTAACCCACCAGCCGCGCCGATTCACCGTTGCCCAGCAGCACCACGGCCGCCTCGCGAACCCCGGGGATGCGGGACAGCAACGCTTCGATTTCACCCAGCTCGATACGGAACCCCCGCAGCTTGACCTGGAAATCCAGGCGTCCGAGGTAATCCAGGCTGCCGTTGCTATTGCGGCGCACCCGGTCACCGGTACGGTACATGCGCGCGCCGGCCACGAAAGGATCCGGCAGGAACGCGGCGGCGGTCAGGCGCGCGGCAGCGAAATAGCCTCGACCCAGGTTGGCCCCGGCCAGGTACAGCTCACCGGGCACACCGGCGGCGACCGGTTGCAGGTCGGCGTCGAGCACGTAGGCGGCGGTATTTGCCACCGGTTGCCCGATCGGCACCTCGACGGCGCTTTCGTTGCCGCTGCGTACTTCGAAGGTGCTGTAGACGGTCGCTTCCGTCGGACCGTAGCCGTTGATGACGTTGGCCCCCCTGCCCTCGATGGCTTCAGCCAGTGCGCACGGCAAGGCTTCGCCACCGGAGATGGCGCGCACGCCCTGCCAACTGCGCGAAGTGTGCGCCACCAGCATGCGCCATGTGGCCGGCGTGGCCTGCATGACGGTGGGTTGTCCGGTGATCAGCAACTGATCGATCGCTTGCGGATCCCGCGCCTGTTCCCGATCGGCCAGGAGGATGCTGGCGCCATGGGCCAGGGGCAGGAGCAACTCGACGATGGCAATATCGAACGTCGCGGTGGTCAAGGCCAGGACCCGGTCACTGGCCGTCATCGGCAAGACCTGTTCGACAGCCAACATCAGGTTCATCAAGTTGCCACGGCTGATTGCCACGCCTTTGGGCTGGCCGGTGGAGCCGGAGGTGTACAACACGTAGGCGAGCTGGCCGGGGATGCAGGCCACAGGCTTGCGCGTGCCGGTCGAGCCGCTGGCGTCGATGTCGAGCAACGGCAGCCCGGTGTTCCACTGCGCCAATACGTTAAGGCTCGCGGCGGTACCCAGGCATAACGTGGGCTGCGCCGCTTCGAGAATGTAACGGCCGCGCTCCGGCGGCGTGTCCTCGGCCAACGGCACGTACGCCGCCCCGGCCTTGAGCACTGCCAGCATCGCCATGGGCAGGCGTGCATCGCGGGGCAGGCTCAACGCCACGCGGTCTTCGACACCGACGCCATGGGCCTGCAACGTCGACGCGAGCGCCTCGGCGGCCTGGTCGAGTTCGGCGTAAGTCAGGTGCTGATTGCCTGCGACGACGGCAATCGCCTCGGGCTGGCGGGCAACCTGGAGCGCGAAGGCTTCGAGCATGTCCTGCTGACCAGCCACCGCGCGGCCATCGATCCGCGCCAAGGCCCGTTCAGCGCTCTGCCATGCCAGTTCACCCAGAGGCTGGGCGGCTTGCTCGATCAACGCATCGAGCAATGCCAGGTATTGCTCGGCCATGCCTTGCGCAGTCTGCTGGCGGAACAGATCGCGGCTGTATTGCAGGCTCAGGCTGATGCCATGCTCGCTGTCGCGCACGTCCAGGTGCAGGTCGCACAAGGCGCTGTCCGGGCGGTTGTCCAGCGGTTCGGCGATGACGTCGGTGAGCTCGAAGCGCTCCAGGGCGTTGCCCGGGAAGTAGTTGAACATCACTTGGAACAGCGGGTTGTAGCTCACCTGCCGGACCACGCCCAGCTGTTCGATCAAGTAGTCGAACGGCAAGTCCTGGTGGGACTGGACCGCCACGGACAAGGCCTGCAATTCGTTCATCAGTTGCAGCGGGCTGCGCTCGCCGGAGAGCTTCTTGCGATACACCAGGGTGTTGACGAAGCAACCCACCAGCGGCTGCAAGACCGCATGGTGCCGGTTGGCCGCCGGGACGCCGACGAGGATGTCGTCTTCGCCGCTGCGGCTGCGCAGCAGCAACTGGAAAGCGGCCAGCAGCGGGATGAAGTTGCTCCAGCCGTGGCGGGCGCTGAAGGCCTTGAGCCGTGCCGCCAGCTCGTCAGGCAAGCGACACTCGACACGTCCACCGGCCTGGCTGGCCTGGGCGGGACGAGGAAAATCGGCGGCCAGGTCGAGCACCGGCAGCTCGCCGGCCAGTTGTTCGCGCCAGTAGGCCAGCTCTTGCTCGCACGCCTTGCTGCCCATCCACTGGCGCTGCCACACGGCGTAGTCGGCGTATTGCATTGCCGGGGCGGGCCGCGGGGTCGCCAGGCCCCGGCGCCGATTGCGGTACTGTTCGCAAAAGCCGTCGATGATCAGCTGCAGGGACCAACCATCGGCAACGATGTGGTGGCAATTCAACGACAGGACAAACGCCTCCGGCGCCAGGCGATACAGCCTGGCGCGCAGCAGCGGCGCCGCGTCGAGGGCGAACGGCGTCATCGCGTCCCGGCGCAGTCGTTCGTGCAGCGCGTCTTCGCTCGCCACATCGATGACCGGCAAATCAACTTCGCTGTGCGCCAGGACAACCTGGCTCGGCCCTTGAGCCGCACCGATGAACCCGGTGCGCAGCACCTCGTGCTGGTCGAGGACCGCTTGCAAGGCAGCGCGCAGGTCAGCGACGTGCAGCTCGCCCGTCAGGCGCACGGCGCCGGCCAGGTTGTACGCCGGACTGTCGGGGTCGAGTTGTTGCAAGAACCACAGCCGTTGCTGGGCAAACGACAGCGGCAGCGTTTCCGGGCGCGGCAGCAAGGTCGGCGACGGTTTTACCGCGCCCGCCTGGTTCTCCAGCCAATCGGCCATGGCGGTGATGGTCGGACGTTCGAACACGACCCGCAACGGCAGGTCCTTGCCGCTGAGCTTGCCGATCAAGCCGATCAGTTGGGTTGCCAGCAGCGAATGGCCGCCCAGCTCGAAGAAATTGTCCTCGACACCCACCTGGCCCAGGCCGAGCACGCTCTGCCAGGCTTCCACCAACTGGCCTTGCAACTCGCTGCTCGGCGCCACATAGCGGGCCTGGCTTTGCGCGGCGAAGTCCGGCGCGGGCAGCGACTTACGGTCGATCTTGCCGTTGCCGTTGAGTGGAAAACGTTCCAGGAACACGAATGCGCTCGGGATCATGTAGGCCGGGAGATTGCCCAATACATGCTCGCGCAACGTCTCGATGCCGCAGGCCCCATCGGCCACGATGTAAGCCACCAGCACCTTGGCGCGTTGCTGGTCGTCACGGGCCACGACCACGGCTTCGCGCACGCCGCGGTACCGGGTCAGGCAAGCCTCGATCTCGTCCAGCTCGATGCGGTGGCCACGAATCTTGACTTGGTGGTCGGTGCGTCCGACGTATTCCAGGTCGCCGTTGGGCAGGAAGCGCGCCAGGTCACCGGTGCGGTACAGGCGCGAACCGTCGTTGGCGATCGGATCCGGCAGGAAGACTGCCGCGGTGCGTGCCGGATCGGCCATATAGCCGCGCCCGACGCCGACGCCGGCGACGAAGATTTCCCCGACCGCGCCCACCGGTATCGGCTGCAAATCAGCGTTGAGCAGGTACAAGCGATTGTTCAGCGTGGCGCGGCCGATCGGTACGTTGATGCGTTGTTCCGGCAAGCGTTCGAGCAGCGGATGAAAGGCCACGTCATCGGAGCATTCCGCCGGCCCGTAGGCGTTCATCAGCGGGATCGCCGGATAACGTTCGAACCAGCGACGCGCCAAGGCTGGCGGCAAGGCCTCGCCCGTGGCGAGCACCCAGCGCAGGGACGAGGTTTCCAAGCCGGCGTCCAGCAGGCTTTGCATCAATGACGGCACCGCTTCGAGGATGCTGATGCCGTGACGTCCGATGGCCGAGGCCAATGCCTCGGGGTCCTGCACCACGCAGTCGCCGAGGATCACCGTGCGCGCACCCAACACCAGGCCGGCGAGGGTTTGCCAGACGGAAATGTCGAAGCACTGCGGCGCGGTCTGGGCGATCACGTCGTTTGCATCGAGCCCCAACCCCGGCAGTTTGCCGAGGATGTTATTGAGCATGCCCGCCTGCGCAACCATTGCACCCTTCGGCGTGCCGGTGGAGCCAGAGGTGAAGATGCAATAAGCCAACGATGTGTCGTGCACGGTGACGTTCAGGTCATCGTCGCCGTAGCTGCAAAGTACCGAAGGGTCGTAGCGCACGGCCTTGGGGCGCTGGTCGAGCAGGTCGAGGGCCTGCATCGCCAGTTCGCCCTGCCCTGCGCTATGAATCAGCAACGGCGTGCGGCTCTGGCGCAGCACCTGGGCCAGGCGCTGGGCCGGGTTGCGCGGATCGAGCGGCAGCCAACCGGCACCGGCCTTGAGCGTGGCGACAATCATTACCACCAGGTCCAGGCCCCGTTCGTCGAACACCGCGATCAGATCGTCACGGTTCACACCTTGCGCGCGCAAATGTCGGGCCAGTCGGTTGGCGGCGCGGTTCAACTGATCGAACGTCAGGCTTTGCTCGCCGTGGACAATGGCGATGCGTGCCGGGGTCTGGCGAACCTGTTCCTGGAAACGTTCGATGTACAACGGTTGCAGCAGTTGTTCGTCGGGTTCCAGTCCGCCACCGGCCCAGACCTTGTGCTGGTGGACGATTTCACTTTCATCGAGCATTGCCAGTCGATGCAACGGCGTGCCGGCATTTGCGCCGAGGGCTTCGCCCATGTTCAACAACAAGGTGCGGAAATGCCGCAGCATCTGCTCGACTTCTTCACGCAGGAACCAATCGGTTTGGTAGGTCAACTGCAGGTGCAGACGCTCACCTGGCACGATCACCACGGTGATCGGGTAGTTGGTGTGGGTACGGTTGGCCATGTCGCTGATCAGGTAGTCCAACTGCCCCTGGCGCAAGTCGGCGGCAATGGGCGCGTTCTCGAACACGAACAGGCTCTGGAACAGATCCTGGCGCTGCACATCGCTCCAACGCTGGATGTCCGCCAGGGAAACACTTTCATGCTCGCGCAGGCTGAGGTTCTCGGTCTGCAAGGCTTTCAGCCACGGCCCGAGCCCTTCCTGCGGGCCATAGCGCCAGCGCAGCGGCAAGCTATTGATGAACAGGCCGACGATGCTTTCCATGCCTTGCAGGTGCACCGGACGGCCGGCGACGGTGATGCCGAATACCAAGTCGCGATCGCCGCTATAGCGCGCCAGCAACAAAGCCCAGGCGCCTTGCACCAGGGTGTTGAGGGTGAGGCCATGTTGGGCCGCAACGCTCTGCAACGCCTGGGTCTGCCCGGGTTCCAGGAACTCGACACAGTCCTCGACCGGTTCGGCAGCGCCTTGGATGCGGCCAACATGACCGAAGCCAAACTCGTTCGGCGTGTCGAAGCCCGCCAGCCGCTGTTGCCAGAAGGCTTGGTGATCTTCCGGTTTCTGGGTCTCCAGCCAGCGGATGAAATCGCGATAAGGGCGCGGTGTCGGCAGGTTCAGTCGACGTCCTTCCCGGGCGGCGCGGTAGCCGTTGAGGAAGTCCATCATGATGATCGAGAAGCACCAGGCATCCATGAGGATGTGGTGGTAGCTGCGCACGAACTGGTAGGTGTCGGGTGCCAGTTTGTACAGCCTGACTCGCATCAGTGGCGCTTTGGTGAAGTCCAACCCTTCGGCGCGTTCTTCGCTGAGCAACTGCTCGAGGCGATCCTGCTGCTCGCCTTCGCTCAGGTGCGACCAATCCTCGAAGGTGATCGGCAGTTCGACCTGCTTGTGCACCACCTGCATCGGGCGCTTCTGCTGCTTCCAGACGAACGAGGTGCGCAGCAGTTCATGGCGCTCCACCACCTGCGCCCAGGCCTGGCGGAATGCCGCGAGGTCCAGGTCCGGCATGACCATGACATGGCGATATTGCAGCAGGTACATGCCCTTGCCTGGGTGCATCAGGCTGTGGAACAACAATCCTTGCTGCATGGGAGCCAGCGGGTAAATAGCTTCGATGTTGCGCGAAAGAGCCTTGACCTTGTCGTTCATGCTGACGGTATCCGAACCTGTAATGTTTGGGACGCGGGGGCTCATTGCTCTAGTTGCTCGAGCAGCCCCAGGAATTCATCGTCGGACAGGCCGGAGTCGGCGAAGTCCGAAGCCGTGGCGCGGCCCACCGACGGGGCCTGGCAGTGGTCCAGCAACGCGGTGATCCGCTGCTGGAACTGGCGCGCCAGTTCGTCCACCAACACCGGGTCGTGGACCTTCGGCGCATAACGCCATTCGACGTGTAGCTGGCCTTCGTTGACCAGCGCCGTCACGTCCAGCCAATGGGTGCGGCGGGTGCTTTCGGCACGCATTGCGGGGCACACCGGCCGCGCCAGGCGCCAGAGGCTCGATGCGCCGATCCATTGGTCGACCCGCCCCAGGTAGTTGAAGGTCAGCAGTGAGGCTGCTCCCAGGCCATGGGCCGGATCCTGGCGCAACAGGCCGTAGCCGATGCCTTGTTCAGGGACGCGGCGCAGGGCTTCCTTGGCCGCGATGATCGAGGCTTCCGAGTCCCGGGCAGTGTCAACCGCGAGCGGGTAGCGGCTGGTGTGCCAACCGATCGAGCGCGACAATTCGGGGCCCTGCTCCCAACCGCTGCGCCCGTGGCTTTCCAGCTCAAGGGTGACGCGCTCACGGCCCTGCCATTGGCCGATGACACCGGCCAATGCGGCCACCAGCAGATCCTGGACCTGGGTGCCGTAGGCCGCGTGACAATCGCCCAGCAGCCATTGCGTGTGCTCGACCGACAGCTGCATGTCCAGTGTGCGGCTTTCGCCGTACGGATTGGGCTGTCGAGGAACGCTCTGTTCGGCGGCCAACTGCTCCTGCCAGTAGCCAACCTGGGCCAGGACGGCAGGCTCGCGACGATGCTCCTGCAAGGCCTCGCTCCATGCATGGAAACCCGCCGAAACGGCAGGCAACGCCACGTTCGGTTGCAGGTAGAGACTTTCCAGCTCTTGCAGCAGAACCTGCCAGGACACTGCGTCGACAAGCAAGTGATGCGCCGTGCACAACAACGCCTGGCTCTGGGGGAAATACACCCAGCGAATCAAAGGCGCCTTGCCCAGATCGAAGCCTTGTTGCCAGCGTTTCAACAGCGCGTCATCCAACGCTCCATCCTCGACCTGAAACAACCCGTCGAGCTGGCTTGGGGAAAACGCCTGGTAGCGCTGCTGCCAACCTTGCGCCGACGCTTCGAAGACCAGGCGCAAGCTGGCATGACGCTGCAGCAGCGCACCGACGGCCTGGGCAAATCGCGCCTGTTCCAACGGCGCGTTCAACGCCAGCAGCAACGATTGGTTCCAGTACCCGGGCTCGGCTTGCTCCTGGGCGAAAAACCATTGCTGGATCGGTGTCAGGGGAAACGCTGTGGCAGGTTCGAGTACGGCCGATGCAGCGCCCTCCTTCACGGCGCCGAGATCGACCACCTGCCCGGCCCAACCGCGCACGGTCGGGAACTCGAAAATCTGCTTGGGCTTGAGTTGCAGCCCCTGCTGCTTGGCCCGGGCGATGATCTGCAAACTCAGGATCGAGTCGCCACCGACACTGAAGAAATTGTCATCGACCTGCAGTCCGGGGTTATTGAGAATCTCGCGAGCGATGTCGAGCAGACGCTGCTCAAGGCTGCGCTGTGGCGTTTGTACCACTCGAGCCAAGGCGCGCACGGTCTGTTCGGCGAACAACTGCTTGGGCGTCATCCGGATATCTTGCTGGCGCGCCAGGGCAATGATCTGCAGGCCGAGGATCGAGTCGCCGCCCAGGGCAAAGAAGTTGTCATCGGGCCCCAGGTCGGGATTGCCGAGCAGCCCGCGCCAGATGTCGAGCAACGCGCTTTCGACCGCGTCCAAGGGTTGCTCGACAGGAGCCGTCGCCGACGTTGTCGCCGGCGCTTGCTCGGCCAACTGCAGCAATGCCTTGCGATCGACCTTGCCGTTGGGCAACAAGGCAAACCCATCGAGGCAATGCCACTGGGCCGGTTGCATATAGTCCGGCAGCTGCGCTTGCAGGGCGGCTTGAATATCAGCCAGCGCGCTCGCCGGCGCGACCAGGAACGCCACCAGGCGGTTGCCCGTCAACGGCGAAGGGCTATTCAATACCTGCACATCGCTGACCTGCGGCATCGCCCGCAGTCGTGCCGCGACTTCCGCCGGCTCGACCCGATAACCGCGGATCTTGACCTGCTCGTCGAGCCGACCGAGAAACTCCACCTGCCCTTGATGATTGAGCCGCGCCCGGTCGCCGGTGCGATAGCCATGGGCACCGAAGCGGCTGCGGTCGGCGTCGCTGGCGCTGAGATAACCCAGCGCAACCGTCTTGCCCTGCACGCAGAGTTCGCCACTCACGCCGATTGGCAGCAGGCGGCCATCGGGGGAACGGACGCTGACCTGGACATTGGGCAACGGTCGACCCAACGGTGCCGCGCCTTTGATATCGATCTCATGGGTCAACACCCCGACGGTGGTTTCACTGGGACCGTAGTGGTTGACGATGCGCAGGTCCGGCTTCAATGCCCGCAACCGCGAAACCAGTTCATGGCCCAAGGCTTCGCCACCGGTTACCAGGCATTGGCGCGGCAATAAGCGTTGCGGATCGTTGGCGACCAGCAAGGCGTTGAGGTGTGACGGTACGATTTTCAGCAGGTCCACGGGCTCGCGTTCAAGCACAGCCGCCAGCTCTTCGGCGTCGAAGGCCAGTTCCTCGGCCAACAGCCGCAGGCGACGGCCGCTGAGCAAGGCACCGAACAAGGCCGTGTGCCCCAAATCCGTGGCGCAACTGGCCAGGCTGGCCAGGCTGGCATCGGCCGGCAGGCCCAGGCGTTCCAGGCAGCCGGTCACGTAATGGACCAGGTTGCCCTGGCTGACCGCCACGCCTTTCGGCCGGCCGGTGGAGCCGGAGGTGTAGACGACGTAGGCTGGCAGGTCCGCGGCCAACGACGCGCGCAACGGCGATTCGCTCAATAACTCGGCACCTGGCAACGATAGCCAGCGCACCGAATCCGGCAGCCAGTCGGGACGCAGTCCTTCGCCAACCCAGACCTTGGGCATCGCATCCTGGCAGATGTCCTGCAAACGCGACTGCGGCCACTGAGGATCGAGGGCCAGGTAGGTGGCGCCGCACTGCCAGGCCGCAAGCATGTGCATCACCAGCTCGCGGCTGCGGGGCAGGCACAAGGCGATGCGCGCGCCCTCCAGGTTCGCGCCTGCCTGCAAGCGCTCGCCACGGGCCACCACTGCCCGGCCGAGTCCGGCATAGCTGAGCGTGCCTTGTTCGTCTTGCAGGGCAATCGACTCGGGCTTTTGAACGCACTGTTGGACGAAGGCCTGCCAAGCGTTGTTGACCGGGACCGGCAGGTCCTCGCCACTGAGGATCGATTGTTGCGCGGGCGGCAGCCAGTCGAGCCCGGCGAACGGCACGTCCGGCTGCTCGATGACCGCGTGGACCAAGGCAACGAACTGATCGCGATAGCGCTCGACCGTTTCACGGCGATACAAGGCCTTGCTGTAGCGCCAGCGGCAAAGGAAGCCCTCCTCCTCGTCGATTACCACCATGTTCAATTCATGGGCCGCGCCGCGCTGCTCCGACAGCAGGCGGTCAACGTACTGTTCGAACGGCGCGATGCGCTCCTTGTTGAGGGTGAACATGTGCTGGAACAGCGGCGCCCGACCCACTTGCCGTGGCAGCTCCAACTGCTTGACCAGGCGCGAGAACGGATAGTGACGGTGTTGCAGGGCTTGCTTGACGGAGGCATCCACTTGCCTGGCCCAATCGCCGCTGGACAGCTCGGGTTGCAAGCGGCAGCGGATCGGCAGCGGGTTGACCAGATAGCCCGGCAAATGGACGTGCTCGCGGCGCAGGCGCCAGCCGCTGGGCGTGCCCAGGACGAAGTCATCCTGCCCGGACAACACGCCGAGGAACTGCTGGAACAACGAGAACCAGCAGATGTAAGGCGTCACGCCCCATTGACGGGCCACGGCACGAATCCGCGCCGTGGTGGCCGGGTCGAAACGAACCGACAGCTCGCCTCCCTGGAACGTCTGGTTGCTGCCGTAGTGGAAATCGGTCGGCAATTCCAAGGCCGGGGCACCGTCCAATTGCGCTTGCCACCATGCCAGCTCCGCCGGTTCGGCGGCTTCGCTGCGCACGTGCAAGTCGCTGCAATAATCGCGATACGCATCCGGGTTCACAGCGGGCAATGCTTGCTCGTTGATCAGCGCGAAGAGTTCATTGAGCACGATGTAGAAGGTGGCCAAGTCGGCGGCGATGTGATGAATCACCAGCAGCACGCTGTGCTCGACACGTCCGGCCTGGGTGTTGCTCAACAGGACGACCCGACTGACGTCGCCGGCTTCCAGGTTGAATGGTTTATCGGCCCACTCAATGATGCGCTGCTGCAATGCCTGCGCGTCGACCGCCTGCAACGTCACGCGCTCCAGCGGCCGGACGTGCTCGCGATGGCTCCACTGCAACAGGTCGCCATTGCGTTCGGCATAGGCGGTGCACAGCATCGGATAACGTCGCTGCACCGTTTCCCAGGCGCCTTGCAGGCGCTGGGGCAAATCCTCCGTGACGAACTGCGCCTTGATGCGTCCGGCGTAGGCAATGTTATAGGCGCAGCTGTCCGGCTCCAGGCGCTGCAGGAACCAGAGCGCCTGCTCGTTATCGGTCAGCGGGCGTGCCGCAAAATAATCGGGGTGCAAGGCCAGCCATTGCAGCACATCGGCGCGATGCGTCGTCAGTTCGCGCGCCAGTTCATCGTCCAGAGCCTTGGGTGATCCGGGGGTGATAACCAACTGGCCTTCATCTTCCGACAGGCGAATTCCACGCAGCCAGCAGCGATGCATCAGGCGATCGAGCATTTGATGTCCTTCATTTTTGCTTGTTTGGAATAAGCCGCCCAATGCGGCGGCTTAATGCAAGTGCGTCGGGCTCAACCCGCCGGAGCAGGCTCGGCCATGGCAACCACGACCTTTCGTGCGCCCTGGAATGTCGAGCGGCCGTGGGCCACCAGCATGTTGTCGAGCATCAGCACGTCACCCGCCTGCCAGGGGAAGCTCACCTGGCAGCGCTGCAATACCGCACGAACATGCTCCAGGGCATCCAGCTCGATAGGCGAGCCATCGCCATAGAAGACGTTACGCGGCACGCCCTCTTCGCCCACGATGGAAATCAGCGTCTCACGCACGGGCGCGGCAAGGTTGGAGATATGGAACAGATGCGCCTGGTTGAACCACACCCACTCCCCGGTCACCGGGTGTTGGGCCACGGCCTGGCAGACCTGGCGCGTGGACAGCTCGCCGTCATCCTTCCATTGGAACTGGATCTGGTTGGCGCGGCAGAAATGTTCGACTTGCGCACGGTCTTCGGTGCTGAACGCCTGTTGCCAGGGCAAATCGAGACCGTTGCCGTAGTTGCGCACGTACATCAGGCGCTTCTCGGCGAACCGTTGGCGGATCGCCGGATCGAGTTGCTGGTAGACCTGGCGGCTGTCGGCGATGGGGGTTTCGCCGCCCACCGCAGATGCCTGTACGCAGTGGAACCAGATCTTCATCGGCCAGTTGAGCGAGTAGGACTGCTCGTTGTGCAGCGGGATCACCTGGTGGGCCGGGTATTCGGTGGAGGTGTAGACCCGGTTGTTGAGCTTGGTGCGCGGCGTCGAGGCGTAGTCGTAGGTCAGCAATTCGTGACCGAAACTGCGGGCGAATACTTCGAAGTCCGCCTCACCATTGAACGCAAAACCACGAAACAGGATGCCGCCGACACGCGGCAACTCGGTCTCGACCGCCTGCAGGATCTGCGCTCGGCTGTCCTGCCAGGCGGCACCACTGGTTGGCGCCTGGAAGATGAACGGCAAGGTCCGCTCGTTGCCCGGCAAGCCTTCCATGGATTGAACCTGTGCACGCGCCAAACCAGTTTCCATTTTGTGATCCCTCGCCATTCCGATGAGCGTGTTTTTTTCGAGAGCACAAACTAATACAAACGAGTAACAACCGCAATAGAGAATCATTGTCATTAATGACGTTTGTATGACAATCGACACAAATCATTTGGCCTGGAGCACGCTCTCCCGTTCAGCGATATGGGACATCAACAGGTAGGCGGAACCCAGCAACCCCTGCATCGTATCGGCGTAGCGGCTGCGGTTCAGATAGAGAAACTGGCGGTTCTTCACCGCAAACAGGTTCTGCCATTGAGGCGACTGGCGAAACGCCGCCGTGCTGGCCTCCGAATCGAGCAGTTCTTCGTAGGTATCGATAATGAAATCACTGTCGAAGTCGCCGATTCGCTCCAGGCTGTACGGCACGTTCTGGCGCGCTTCACGATAAGCGGCGACACGGCCGAGGCCGAAATCAGCGATGACGTCATCCATTCCGCCCCGGCCGATCAGTTGGAAACCGTCGGTATAGACCTCAAGGGTCGTGACAGTGATGCGCGAAGGGTCCTTGACCCGCTTCTTGAACTCGCTGACGACCCACTCGTACTCGCGGAGCATTTCTTCATAGCGTTGCTGCTTGCCCACCAGCTCGGCCAGTTGCTTGGCGTAGGTCTTGATGTCACTTTCCCGCGAAGGCAACAGCACGACCGGTGCGATTTTGCTGAGCTTTTCCTTGAGGTCGGCGTGATAGGACAGGCCGACGATCAGGTCAGGCTTCAGGGCGGCAATGGCCTCCAGGTCAGGCGACTGGTGCGAGCCGATGTACTGGATTCCGGTCACATCGAAGCGCTCCTGGGCTCCGCGAAACAGCACGTCCGAAAACAGCTTCTTGCGCCCTGTCGAGCCGCAGGGCTTGATCCCCAACTCCAGCAACTGAGTGGTCAGGCTGAAGTCGTGCAGGGAAACGATGCAACGAGGTGAGACCGGCACTTCGACCCGGCCGAAGCTGTTTTCGAACACCTTGGTTTCAGCCGCGCCGACGTGCATGGACATCAACGCCAACGGCACGCACAGCATGCCCACCAACCCTTGGAATATTGCTTTCACCCTTCCCCGCACGCGTTTGCCTCCAATAATTTCAAGATAAGCGTCGCTGTGTTTCTCAGCGACTGCGTTGGCGCGCCAACAATATGATCAGGTAAGGCGCGCCAATGATTGCGACCACCAGCCCCGCCGGTAACTGCAACGGCGGAAAAAGCCCCCTGCCCAGCGTATCGCCCGCCAGTACCAGCAACGCCCCCACCAACGCCGACAAGGGCATCAGCGCACCGTGGCGATCGCCTGCCAATTGCCGCGCCAGATGCGGAGCCACCAACCCGACAAACGTCATGGTACCGACATTCGCCACGGCCGCCGCGGTCAACATGACGCTGCACAGCAACAGGAAAATCATCACGCCGGTGACATTCAGGCCGCGGCTGAGCGCGACTTTTTCGCCCAGTTGCAACAGGTTCAACTGGCGATGGAAAAACAACAACGGAACACCTGCCAGCAACAGCCAGACGCCAAGGCTGTGCACCTGTGCCCAGCCAGCGCGATGCAAGCTGCCACCCAGCCACATGAGGGCCGACTCCACCTGGTCGATGTTGCCGTAAGTGATCAGCAGGTCAGCCACCGCGCTGAGCATGGCGGTAAGCCCGACGCCGACGAGGATCAGCCGCAGCGGCGAAATGCCCTGGCGCCACGACAACAGCGCGACGAAAAATGCCACGGCCAAGCCGCCCGCCAATGCCGCCAGCGGATAGAGTTCAAGGGGCAGCAGCGAGGGCCAGAGCACGATGATCAGCAGCATCGTCACACTGGCGCCCGACTCCACGCCCACCAGGCCCGGCGCCGCCAGCGGGTTGCGCGTCAACGACTGCATCAACAGGCCGGCCAGTGACATGGCCATGCCGGCAAGGATCGCCAGCGCGACACGCGGCAGCCGCAACTCCCAAAGCAGATTGCGCATGGTCGAGTCGACCTGTCCGGGGAACCACAACGCTTGCCAGGCCTGGGCAACCCCCAACGAATAACTGCCGACGGTCAGCGCGTACAGCGACAAGGCAACCAATGCGAAAATCAGCACCAGTACCGAGATCACGTCGACGGGCCGGGCCACCCAAGGCAGCAATGGCAGCGCCCTGGGCAACGTCAGTCCCAGGCGCGTCATTTGACTTTCCTCAACACCAGCGCGACAAAAATCGGCCCGCCGATCAGCGCCGTGACAATCCCGGTGTTGAGCTCGAAGGGCCGCACCACGGTGCGTGCGGCGATGTCCGCCAGGATCAGCAGCAGCGCGCCGAGCAAGGGCGCGGCCAGCAATAGCCGCCGATAATCGTCGCCAAACAACAGCCGCGCAGTGTGAGGCACCACCAGCCCGACAAAACCGATCGGCCCTGCCAGCGCCACGGCGCACCCTGACAGCAGGACCACGGAGGCCAGGCCGAACAGGCGCATTTTCAACAGATTGACGCCCATGCCGGCCGCGGCCTGCGGACCCAGTCGATGAGCATTCAGGGCCCGAACATTGACCAGGCACAAGCCCATGCCCAACACGACATAGGGCCAGACCCATGCCTGCATCGAGCCTCCGGTCACGCCGATCGACCCGGTGAGCCAGCGACGCAGGCTGTCGAGCCCTTGCTGGTCGAGCAACAACAGGATCGAAGTAATGGCGCTGAACAACGCCGCAATCATCGCCCCGGACAAGGTCAGGCGGATCGGGTTATGGCCCCTGCCCGCCAGCAGCAGGACACCGATGGCCGCCACCAGGGCACCGCTGAACGCGAACAGCGGGATCATCGACAGGTCGTGCCCCGGCAACACCAGCAAGCCGAACACCACGAACAACGCCGCGCCGCTATTGATACCGAGGATGCCCGGGTCAGCCAATGGATTGTCGCCCACGGCCTGCATGATCACCCCGGCCATGCCAAGGCTGGCCCCCACCAGCATCGCGACCAACAGGCGCGGCAGGCGGCTGCCGCGGATAACGCTCTGGTCGGCGTTGTCCGGCGCGTAAGCCACCAGCGCCTGCCAGGCTTCGCTCCAGGGAATACTCTTGGCGCCTACCGCCAGATGCAGCAGCGCGGCCAAGCCGATGGCGAGCAACAGGCCCAGCCACACCGGCAATCGCAATCCGTGAC
>Ga0307412_10000692_pt1 | contig 19471 bp, 16 predicted proteins | sample DK1Cmetagenome_3_FD_203823 | JGI IMG/M metagenome (GOLD analysis project Ga0307412, IMG submission 203823) | Maize rhizosphere microbial communities from greenhouse at UC Davis, California, United States - DK15-C-1 | ecosystem: Host-associated > Plants > Roots > Rhizosphere > Soil | place: USA...
CGGAGGTGGCTCCTTTTTTTATTTTGTTGGATTTTACCGCACCCGCTTCCTGAATTGCACCTCCGAAAAGCAGTAATTTTTCCGTAAGAGTGGTTTTTCCGGCATCGGGGTGAGAGATAATCCCGAAAGTTTTTCTTTTTTGTATTTCTTTGATTAAGTCTGACATATCGTATTTTGAAGTTGCAAAAATCGTGATTTTTAATGGAATTTGAAAATGAAATTGTTTGGTTTAAAATTTTAGGTTTAAAGTTGAGGTTTTATAGTTGAAAATTCACAACTCACATTGCTTTATTCACTTTTTTAATTCAAAAAATATATCTTTGCTTTCATAAATTTTAAAGAAAACATGGAAAACAGCAGATATCCGAAGTTTACGTTTACATGGATTGGGGGACTGGTTTTATTGGCGGGATTATTTGTAGGAACAATGATTGTTTCATTTTTTAATGTTTTCTGGATGTTTACTTTCAAGGAAAATCTTCAGTTTAAAGATTGGTTTTTCATGCTTTCCAATGTGGCAGGATTCCTTACTGCTATTGCCTTTTTTGATTTTTTTATCGTAAGAAGAATGACGGGGAAAAAACTTAATTTTAATTTTTCGCCGACCAATTTTTATACCTATTTATTAATTTTTCCTTTGATGATCGGGATGATGTTCATTGCAGAATTCATTGCAGCTCAAATCCCTACCACAGGCCCTTTCTTCGGAAAATATTATGAATTTTTCAGTAGACTAATGGAGCAACTGACCGATGATCCGGTAGTAATGATTATTACAGCGGTAATTTGCGCGCCTATTTTCGAAGAGATTATTTTCAGGGGAATTATCCAGAAAGGATTGATTAATAAAGGCGTTGAACCTTGGAAAGCGATTCTTTTTGCTTCCATCATTTTCGGATTGGTCCATGCAAATCCGTGGCAATTTGTCGGGGCAGTTTTATTAGGCTGTGTTTTAGGTTTGGTTTATTATAAAACTAAATCTTTACTTTTGCCGATGTTGCTGCATGGTTTTAATAATTTATGTTCATCCTTGTTAATTTTATATACTAAAAATGAAAGTTTTGCAGATGCTTTTAAACTTTCGGAATGGATCATATTAGCAATAGGAATTGTACTTTTTTCTTTGTTTTACTATTTATTTATGAAGAAAAATAAAGTGCATTATGCTGAAATTTAGGTTTAAAAGATTAGTGTCACAAATATTAATGAGTGTTAAATAAAAAAATGGAATTGGAAATGGAATTACTTGTAGCAACACACAACAAACATAAAAAAGAAGAAATTCAACAGATTTTAGGAAGCGAATTTGTTGTAAAAAGTCTTACAGATTATAATATCCACGAAGAAATTATAGAAGACGGCGATTCTTTTAACGCTAATGCTTTAATTAAGGCTAAATATTGCTTCGAAAAAACAGGAATTCCAAGTTTGGGAGACGACAGCGGTTTGGTTGTGGAATCTTTGGACGGAAGACCCGGAATTTTTTCCGCACGTTATGCAGGTGACCATGATTTCGCAAAAAATATTGAAAAAGTTTTAAACGAAATGCAGGGTATTGAAAACAGAAAAGCTTATTTCATCACGGTTTTATGCTATTATGACGAAAATGGAGCAAAATATTTTGACGGCAGAGCCCACGGAAATTTATTAACTGAAAATAAAGGTTTCAAAGGTTTTGGTTACGACCCGATTTTTGTTCCTGAAGGTTATGAAAAGACGTTTGCAGAAATGAATCCTGAGAATAAAAATAAAATAAGCCACAGAAAACAGGCGCTTGATTTATTTCTCGATTTTTTGAAAGTGAAAGAATAATTTTAAGGTTGATACCTAAATTTTTAGCATTAATTTTAACCTCGGCCTAAACCTTAGTCTTAACCTAAATCCGTACATTTGCTATTATAATAAACTATCGATTTGAGCACTTATTTAACGATATTAGGCTTTAATTCAGCGATTCCTACGATCAATTCTTCTCCAACCGCGCAGTTTCTGGAAATGGAAGAAAGATCTTTCCTGATTGATTGCGGGGAAGGAACTCAGGTACAGCTAAGAAAAGCAAAAGCGAAATTTTCCAGGATTAATCATATTTTTATTTCGCATCTTCACGGGGATCATTGTTTCGGTTTGCCGGGACTGATTGCGTCTTTCAGGTTGTTGGGAAGGGATACGCCGCTCCATGTATATGGTCCGAAAGGAATTAAAAATATGATGGAAACGATTTTCACCATTACGGAAACACATCGTGGTTTTGAGGTGGTTTATCATGAGCTGGATAAGGATTATTCCGAAAAAATTTACGAAGATAATAGGGTAGAGGTTTATACAATTCCTTTGGATCACAGGATTTACTGCAACGGTTATTTATTTAAAGAAAAACCCAAAGACAGGCATCTGAATATGAAGGAAATTGCAAAATACAATGAAATAGAGACTTGTGATTACCATAATATAAAAGCCGGGAAAGATTTTGTTTTAAGTGACGGATATGTTCTTAAAAATGAAATTCTTACGCTTGATCCGGCCCCTCCCGTTTCCTATGCATTCTGCAGCGATACGAGATATCTGGAAAGCGTAATTCCTATTATTAAAAATGTGACGGTTTTATACCATGAATCCACATTTTTGCATGATTTGAAGGAAATGGCGGATTATACAGGCCACACAACAGCTTTGGAAGCGGCAACAATTGCTCAGAAAGCTGAGGTAGGAAAATTGATTTTAGGGCATTTTTCTAATCGATATGGTGATTTAACGGTATTTACAGATGAAGCGAGGGTAATTTTCCCGAACACTTTTTTACCAAAGGCGCTGGAGCCTGTGAAAATTTAATTTTATGTTGAAGTTTGAAGAATTAAAAATCTTCTTAGACGAAAAGGCTGATCAATACAATCATCCGGAGTTTATAGAAAATGATCCGATCCAGATTCCGCACCGTTTTTCGGTAAAACAGGATGTGGAAATTGTGGGATTTCTGGCGGCAACGATCTCTTGGGGAAACAGAAAAGCAATCATAAAATCTGCCGAAAAAATGTTGGATATTATGGGAAATTCTCCTTATGATTTTGTTTTGAATTATTCTGAGAAAGATTTAAAGCAAATTCAGGATAAAAGTATTCACCGCACCTTTAATGGAGAGGATTTTACGTATTTTATTAAACAGTTTAATAGAATTTATAAAGAAAATGAAAGTCTGGAGAATTTATTTAAAGTAAATGATCAGGAAACTAATTTTTCTCATGCGATCGAAAGATTCAGAAGTCAGTTTTTAGGTACTGAAAAGCATAGAACTCACAAACACGTAAGCTCACCATACAAAAATTCCTCGACTAAAAGGATTATTATGTTCCTTCGCTGGATGGTTCGGAAAGATAAGCGTGGCGTAGATTTTGGGATTTGGGAAAATATTGATCAGAAGTACCTTTCGATTCCTCTGGATGTGCATACCGGCAATATATCGAGGAAGCTGGGACTGATTTCCAGGACTCAAAACGATTGGAAAACAGTGGAAGAACTGGACCTTGTCATCAGAAAATTTGATGAAAAAGATCCTGCAAAATACGATTTTGCATTGTTCGGATTGGGAGTTACAAAAGAATTATTATAAAACAAAAACACAATGAAAAAAGACATCGAAAAATCAGAAACTCTGGAAAGAATTGCGAACGGAATTACCTGGTGGATTGGTTCTATTCCGTCATTGATCGCACATACCTTATTTTTCATTATTTCTTTTCTCCTGCCGCTGCTGCATATTGTCGAGTTTGATAAAATGTTGCTCATTCTTACAACTGTTGTGTCTCTGGAAGCTATTTACCTTGCTATTTTCATCCAGATGTCGGTGAACAAAAGCCATGAAAAAATTGAAGATATCCAGGAAGATATTGAAGACATTCAGGAAGATATCGAGGAGATCAGCGAGGATATTGAGGAAATCAGTGAAGATATTGAAGAGATCAACGAAGATATTGAAGATATTCAGGAAGATATTGAAGAGATCAACGAAGAAGAAGACGACGAAATTCATATTGAGCGCGCAAAAAATGTCATGCTGAAAAGCAATGTAAGCTCCAATAAAAATGAAATAAAAGCTTTAAAGGATAAAATTTCAGAATTACAAAATAAAATTGACGAGCTTAAAAAAGAATAATTCACAAAATTTGCATTAATAGAGAAATAAATTATATAATTGTTAAGAGACTGATAAAATTATCAGTCTTTTTTTATTATTTTAGATATATTATCTATGATTTATTGAAATTGAAAATAAGTTAAATTATTAATGTGAATTCCTTTGATTTATGTTGAGTTTTAATTAAAAAAAATTACTATTTTTGAACAAACAACTACAAAATGTTAAATTATAGATTAAAAAACTACTCTTTACTTTTAGTGTTGCTTTTATTTTCAGGATCGATATTTGCTCAAAAAAAGATGTCAAGAAAGCCTGCAAATGAAAAGCATACTAATGCAAGTTTGAAAGCAGGCGCATTTATAGATGTGAATGCTGCGTCTTACACACCTTCCGGCTATAATATCGAGCAGCTTATAAAAAATGTTTTGATTTCTGGAGGATCCAGCTGTGCAGTAGCTAATGTATCCAATGTTACGGTTTCTCCAAATCAGCCGGCTACGGATACAGAAAGAGCCTGGGGATATTTTCATAAGGCTAATACTGCTTTCCCGTTTACGGATGGTGTTGTCCTGGTAACAGGTACAGCCAGAAAAGCGGGTAACGTTCTTGAGGGAGGGCTAGGAGATCTTGTTCCGGGATCTACGGTAAGTGATCCGGATCTTGTTACGGCAATCAATCCCTTAGCAGCCCTTAAAGATGCTGTTTTTATTGAGTTTGATTTCGTTCCGAACAGTACTGAGGTGAAATTTAATTATATTTTTGCTTCCGAAGAATATACAAGTAATTACCCTTGTGGTGTATATTCAGACGGTTTCGCCCTATTGCTGAAAAAGGTAGGAGATCCTAACTATATAAACATGGCGATTCTTCCGAACGGAACACCTGTAAGTGTTACCAATATTGTTCCTGCGGGGAATGGTTTTACATGCGGACCTATTAATGAAACCTATTTTGCGGGGATTAACTCTACTAATATTGAAACCAATTTTAATGGAAGAACAATTCCGTTACAAGCAAAAGCAACGGTAATTCCGGGACAGACATATCACTTCAAAATGGTTCTGGCAGATGCTTCGGACTCAGGATTTGATTCTGCTGTTTTTATTGAAGGAGGTTCTTTCGATATTGGGATGACAATTGTTGATGGTAATGGGAATCCTATTACCAGTGTTAATATGTGTGACAACACACCTCAGCTTCTAAAAGCACAAATTGCTTCAGTTCCGGGGATGACTTTCCAATGGTATAGAAATGACGTTGCAATTCCTGGTGCTACCAGTGCAACTTATACAGCTACTCAACCCGGTGTTTATGTAGTAAGAACTTTTGTAGGTGGTACTCAGTGCCAGAATGCAAGTGTTACAATTGTAGGTGGTACAACTCCTCCGGCCCAGAATGCTACATTGAAGCTGTGTACAACACCTTCGCTTTCAACATTCAATTTGAATGATGCAACCCCGATGATTACATCTTCTACAACAGCTATTGTCCGTTACTATATCAATCAGGCAGATGCGGTTGCTCAGAATAATGCTTATATTAATCCTGCACTGCTAGGAAGTTACAACGGAACAGATGGACAAGTCCTATATGTGGTAGTATCAAACGGAGCTTTTTGTAGCAAAATGGTTACCCTAACATTAAAAAAAGAAGCCACACCAATTGCGCAGTTAACAGCTACAAAAGTGAAGATCTGTGCTGGAGAATCTACTACATTAACAGCTTCTAACGGAGTTACTTATCAGTGGACAGGATTATCAGGAACAGGGGCTACGTACACGGTTTCTCCTACCCAGACTACTACTTATACAGTATACGCAATAGGAGCACAGGGATGTAAATCTTTACAGCCTGCATCCATCACGATAGAAGTTGTCCCTGCAATTGTATCTACCCTTAAAGGAGGTATGATCTGCGAAGGCGATGTGATTACCCTAGATGCCGGAGCAGGACCAGAATATCATTATACATGGAATACGGGTGACCTTACACAGACTATCAGCGTTGGTACGCCGGGAACTTATTCCGTGACGATTAATAACGGAGTGTGTTCAAAAGTATTTACAACACAGGTTATCCAGGCAATTATTCCTGAGATTATCAACGTAAATTACAACGAAAACGGAACCATGATTCTTACAGCAAGTAACCCAAGCAATGGAGCATTAGAGTATTCTATTGACAACGGAGTTACATGGCAGAATTCAAATGTGTTCTCAAACGTTCCGAGAAATATTGTAGTTTCTATCAGAGTAAGAGTAAAAAATACAAGCTGTGTTGGATTCCTGGAGTATTTCACATTTGTAATGCAAAATGTGATCACGCCAAACGGAGACAATATCAATGATATGATTGATCTGAGAGGAGTTCTTCAATATAAAGATTTCAAAGCTTCCATCTTCGACCGTTACGGAAAAGAGGTGTACAAAGCAAGCAGTCTGCAGCCTTATTGGGACGGGCACTTCCAAGGAAAACGCCTTCCTACGGCATCTTACTGGTATCAGGTAAGTTTTGAAGATCCGGCGAGCAAAAAGACAGCAGTGAAAACAGGCTGGATTTTATTGAAAAACCTTGAATAAATATTTAATTTAAATTATAAAGAAAGACCGACAATTTGTTGGTCTTTTTTCGTTTTTATCCAGAATAAAAATTGATATTTTAATAGAAATAAGATTGTATTAGTAATAATGTAATTTATGTTGAATTGAATTTCAATCAAAAAAAATAGTATTTTTGTTTAAAATAATATAAAATGTTAAATAGGAGGACAAGAAATTTATTTTTGGCTTTAATATTAATGATTGTAGGAAACGTTGTTTTGGCCCAAAACAGGGGTAAAGGCATTGTAGCAAAACCTACGGCTCAGAGTATGAAGGCCGGAGCTTTTATTGATGTGAATGCTGCCGGATATCCGGAATCAAATTTCAGTATCACGCAATTGGTAAAAGATGTTCTTATTAGCGGTGGATCTGCATGTTCTGCAGCTAATGTGACTAATGTTGTTGTTTCTCCAAATTTACCACCATCCAATCCGGATAGAAGCTGGGGATATTTCAATAAGGCGACCACCAACTTTCCCTTCGCAAAAGGTATCGTTCTTACGACAGGTTTTGCAAGAAAAGCAGGAAATAACTTCCAGGCAACTTTAAGTGATGGTTTATCTGTGCAGGGAGATACAGACCTGGCAACAGCTTTGGGAATTTCTAATGCTGATTTAAGAGATGCCAGCTATATTGAATTTGATTTCGTACCTGCTTCTACCAAGGTTACTTTCAGATATTTATTCGCATCCAAAGAATATCAACAGGATTATCCTTGTACGATTGGCGATGGATTTGCCTTATTGCTAAAAAAAGTAGGTGACCCTACCTATACAAACCTTGCCGTTTTACCGGGAGGAACGCCTGTAAGTGTTGTAAATATTCACCCTACGATATCAACACCGGGAGGTGGAGGATGTCCTGCTATTAATGAATCTTATTTTGGAGGATATAATACCGCTAATATAGAAACCAATTTCAATGGACGAGTAATACCTTTAACGGCTTCTGCAACGGTAATTCCGGGGCAGACATATCATTTTAAGATGGTTTTGGCAGATTATCAGGACGCGAATTTTGATTCTGCAGTTTTCCTTGAAGCCGGATCTTTTGATATTGGTGTTGAGATTTTAAATCCTGCGGGAGTAGCATTGCCTCCTTCCATTAATGTTTGTGATAATGCACCTCAGACTTTTACCGCCTCAGTTCAGGGTGGTGGAGCTACTTATCAATGGTTGTTGGGAGGTAACCCGATTCCAGGGGCTACCAATGCTTCTTATACGGCAACCCAGCCGGGAGTGTATTCCGTTCAGGTATTTTTACCCGGAAATACTTGTCCGGGAACAGCAACAGTGACTATCGTGGGAGGAACTTCACCCACCGTACAGAATGCAACGCTCACCGCCTGCTATGTACAGGGAAATGCTACATTTAACCTGACTTCGGCACAAACTTCAATAAGTACAACGCCGGGAGCCACTTTTGCTTATTATGTCAATCAGGCAGATGCTTTAGCTGGAAATGCCAATACCATCTCGAATACCACTTCATTCCCAAGTGCAGGACAAACAATTTATGTTTTGGTTAAAAGCGGATTCTGTTCAAAAGTAGCAGAGCTGCAACTGGTGAAAGCGCCACAAATGACAGTCACAATTGCTCCTCCAAGTGTTTTGACCTGTGCAAGCTCTCAAACTACACTGGATGCAACTACTTCAGTTTATCCTGCGGGAGCTACTTTCAACTGGACAACAACAAACGGAAATATTGTTTCGGGGGCAAATACTCTAAATCCTGTAGTAAACTTAGCGGGAACTTATACTTTAACAATATCAAATACATATCAACCCCAAAATTTAACATGTACAGCAACAGCCAACGTTACTGTTACAGGAGATAGTGCTCCTCCAACCACCGGATTGACAGCAACGAAAATATTGATCTGTTCCGGTGAATCTGTTACTTTAACAGCTTCAGGAGGTGCTACTTACAACTGGGTTGGTTTACCGGGAACCGGAGCTACACAAACAGTATCGCCAACTACAACTACCACTTATACAGTGACGGCGGTAGGAGCAAACGGCTGCGTATCTCAAAATCCGGCAACGATTACTATTACTGTTAACCAACCATTCACGGCTCAGAATGCTACTTTATTCAAATGCTATCAGGATGGTGGTGTCAATTATGATTTAACGGAAGCTCAGCCTCAGATTACTTCTGCAACAGGAGTTACTTTTGCTTATTACGTCAATCTTGCTGATGCCAATGCAGGAAATACAAATACAATTGCGAACCCCGCTTCTTTCAACAGTCCGGGTGGACAGACCATTTATGTTCTGGTATCAAACGGAGGGTGTAAATATGTGGTAACATTACAATTATTAGCTACACCACAAACTACCTTAACCATCGCGGCACCTCAGCAAATTACCTGTACAACAACGCAAACTACGTTGAATGCCTCTGCATCTGTGATTCCGGCAGGTTCTACAATTGCCTGGACTACAACGGGTGGTGGAAATATTGTTTCAGGAGCAAATACTTTAAATCCTGTAGTAAATGCAGGTGGAGTATATACATTAACAGTATCAAATGTAAATCAACCAGGAAATTTAGCCTGTACTTATACGGCAAACGTTACAGTTACACAAAATACAACGCTTCCTGTAGCAACAGTAACATCTACTGTTCCTCAGATTTGTCCGGGGGAATCAGTTACATTAACGGCTTCAGGTGGTGCTACCTACAACTGGGTAGGCCTTACAGGAAATGGAAATACACAGGTAGTTTCTCCTGCGGTTACTACAACATATACGGTTTTTGCAGTAGGAGCAAACGGATGCGTTTCTGCAAATCCTGCTACAATTACGATAATAGTTGGCCCACCGGTAGCGGTATTGGCTGCTTCAAAATCTAAGATCTGTGTTGGAGAATCTGTTACATTAACAGCTTCAGGAGGTGTTACCTATGAGTGGGTAGGCCTTCCAGGAAACGGAAATACACAGGTTGTTTCACCTACCGCTGATACAACATATTGTGTTTTTGCTTTGGGAGGAAATGGCTGTAAAGTAGCTAATCCGACTTGTATTACTATCCAGGTAGTCCCTGCAATTGTATCGACACTGGAAGACGTGTATGTTTGTGCAGGAGATTTCGGGACTTTAGATGCAGGTGCAGGACCTAACTATACTTATGTATGGAATACGGGTGCAACCACTCAGACAATTTCTGTAAATACGCCGGGGACATATTCCGTAACAATCAGTAACGGGACTTGTTCTAAAGTGTTTACTGCTCAATTGATAAACCCAATCTTGCCACAGTTTACCAACGTGACGTATGAGAACCATGTACTTACATTAACAACGACAAATCCTACCGGTGGAACGTTAGAATATTCCATTGACGGAGGTTTTTCTTGGCAGAATTCAAATATTTTCTATAATGTTTTGGATAACAATAGCTATAGTTTGATGGTAAGGGTAAAAGATGCAAAATGTGGTACTACATTAGAATATTTCACATTTATCATTAGCAATGCAATTACTCCGAATTCAGATGGTAAAAATGATAAGATAGACTTTACGGGAATCAGTAATTACAACAATTTTGCGGCTTCCATCTTCGACAGGTATGGTCAGGAAGTATTTAAAGCCAGTAAAACAGACACGGTTTGGCACGGAACAATAAGGGGAAGTTTGAATCTTCCGACAGCCACATATTGGTATCGTGTGCAATGGGAAAACCCCGCAAGTAAGAAATTAGAGATGCGTGGTGGATGGATTTTACTGAAGAATCGCAATTAAAAATATATTATAATTGAAATCTCTCATTTTGGGAGATTTTTTTTGTTTTTATCAATAAAAAAGTTAAATATGTGTGTGGTATATTCAAAAAAAAATTAAATTTGTTGAAACAAAATTATTATGAAGAGATATCTACTATTGTTTTCTTTAATTATGACCTCCTCGTCGAGTCTCTTTTATTCGCAAACCCTTACACCGAGAAAACCTCAAAAAGAAAAGGCTTCTGCTTTGACTATGAAAGCGGGTGCTTTTATTGATGTTAATGCTCCGGGTTATGCGCCATCGAGCTTCGATCCTTTACAGCTAGTAAAGGATGTGTTAATTTCATCAGGGACCAATTCATGCGTGACACCAAACGTATCGAATGTCCAGGTAAGCCCAAGCTTACCGGCAAGTGATGTAAACAGATCTTGGGGATATTTCCATAAGGCAACGACCAACTTTCCCTTCAAAGACGGGATTATACTTTCAACCGGTTATGTAAGAAAAGGAGGGAATAACTATGAGAGTGGTACTTTGGGTGATGACTTGCAGACCGGAAGTGATCCTGATCTTGTAGCAGCTACAAACCCTTCGGGAACTCTTAATGATGCTGTAATACTAGAGTTTGACTTTGTACCGACTTCCAGTCAGGTAAAATTCAATTATTTATTTGCTTCTGAAGAATATACGGGTTCATTCCCTTGTAGTTTCTCAGATGCTTTTGCTTTGTTACTAAAACCTACTGCAGGTGGACCGTATGTGAACATGGCAATTGTGCCGGCTCCGGGTACGGGACCTGTAAGTGTTACAAATATCCACCCACAAAATAGCTTTACCGGCTTTGATATGGGGTGTGGTGCACCCAATGTCGCATTTTTTGGAGGATATAACACTTCCAATATAGAAACAAACTTTAATGGAAGAACAGTGCCTCTTCAGGCTACAGCTACTGTAGTTCCGGGACAATCTTACCACTTCAAAATGGTTTTGGGTGATGCATTGGACAGCAGCTATGATTCTGCGGTATTCTTGGAAGGTGGATCTTTCAACATCGGAGTAGAATTATTAGATCCTACAGGAACTACTTTACCGGAAGAAATCAACGTTTGTGATAATGTACCTCAGGTAATTACCGCTTCTGTGAGTGATCCGAATATGACATACCAGTGGTTCTTCAACGGAGTTGCCGTTCCGGGAGCTACTACACCTACAATTACAGCAACACAGCCGGGTAACTATGAAATTCAGGTAAGTTTCCCTGGAAATCCTTGTCCGGGTAAAGCTAATATTAAAATTAATGGTGGAACAACACCTGCAGCCGTTGATGCTTCATTGCTGCTCTGTACGACAACGGATGTCACATGGTTTGATCTTACAGATGCTATGCCTTCCATTAGTACAACAACAGGTGCCGTATTCCATTTCTATGAGGATCAGGCTGATGCTTTAGCTCAAAATGATGATTATATTCAGGATGTTTTACATTATACAGGTAATGATGGCCAGATTTTATATGTTGTCGTTTCAAACGGAGGATTCTGTAGCAAAATGATTGAATTAAAATTATTAAAAGAAGCCAGACCTACAGCTCATGTTGTTGCATCAAAACTTAAAGTTTGTCCTGGAGAAGTGGTTGATTTCACTGCAACAGGAGGAGCAACTTACGAATGGTCAAACTTCCCTGGAACAGGAAACACACAATCTGCTACAATACACAATACAACCACTTTCACGGTTTATGCTTTAGGTCCAAAAGGGTGTAAGTCTTCACTGCCGGCTACTATTACGGTAGAGGTGGTTCCAGCGCTTACTTCTCCATTGGCTGATGTAGAGATATGCCAGGGAGACAGAGTAACTCTTGATGCAGGAGCAGGCCCGAACTACACTTACCAGTGGAGTACAGGCGAGATTACTCAAACGATCAATGTTGATCAGTTGGGAATCTATACGGTAACCATTAAAAACGGATATTGTGAGAAAACATTTACAGCTCACGTTTTAGCGGCTGCTTCTCCATTCGTTACCAATGTTGATTACAGCAACAATACAATGACAATCACTGCGGAAGTTCCAATGATTAATAATATTCCTCAAACCGTTGAATATTCTGTTGATGGAGGTATTTCATGGCAGTCATCCAATGTATTTACAAGCCTTCAGAATAATACGACTTACCATATCCAGGTAAGAACTGTAGGAACTCGTTGCGTTGGAGCTCTTGAATTCTTTACATTGCATATTTCAAACATTATCACTCCAAATCAGGATGGTGTTAATGATACATTAGATCTTACGGCCTTAGGCGACTTTAAAAACTTTACAGGATCTGTTTATGACAGATATGGGGCAGAAATGTTTAGATTCACAAAACAGACTCCAATCTGGGACGGAACTGTAGGAGGTAAGAAATTGCCAACTGCGACATATTGGTATAAATTCAATTTCCAATATCCGAAGTCAAAAGCAAGTATGAGCCAATCCGGATGGATCATGCTTAAAAACAGAGAATAATTATAATTATAATCGATAATGCAAACAAAAAAGCCTTTCAATTCAATTTGAAAGGCTTTTTTATTTTAATGTAAGTAATCTTTAAATTATTAAATAAATTAAATCTTTAAATAAAACATTACTGATTCTCTTTCCAAAGCTGAGTAAACGAAATGAAATCACTTACACTCAGTTCCTCCGCCCTTTTATTCATAAATTCATGGGTTTTCAAGGCTTCAGGAATATTTAAAATTTTCAATGCATTCGAAAGCTTTTTTCTTCTTTGGTTGAAACCCGCCTTTACGATTTGTTTGAATAAAACCTCATTTCCGGCTAATCCTTCCTTCGGATTCCTTGTCAGTCTGATGACTCCGGATTTTACCTTTGGAGGCGGATTAAACACATTTTCATGAACCGTAAACAAGTAGGAAGTATCATAGTAAGCCTGAATCAAAACAGACAGAATTCCGTAATCTTTCGTTCTGGGAACAGCTGCCGTTCTTTCCGCAACTTCCTTTTGGAACATTCCCACCATTTCCGGAACCAGCTCATAATAATCAATGATTTTAAATAAAATTTGTGATGAAATATTATAAGGAAAATTCCCGATAATGGCAATTTGCTCGCCGTTCATAAACTGAAAATCCTGCTTCAAAAAATCGCCCACAAAAGTCTCCTCAGTTACTTTTGGGTAGTTGTTTTTCAGATATTCAATAGATTCTTTATCAATCTCTGCAAGGTAGATGTTCTGGTCTTTTTCCAAGAGGTATTTGGTAAGAACACCCATTCCCGGGCCTACTTCCATTACATTTTTATAGCCCTCAAAACTAAGGCCATCTACAATTTTTCTTGCGATGTTTTCATCCGTCAAAAAGTGTTGACCAAGATGCTTTTTTGCTTTTACACTCAACGTTTTTTATGATTTTATTAACAGTGATTTTCTCTTTTTCGTTCCCAAATTTCGGAAGTTTTTTTCTATTTTAGCCAAAAATTTTAATATTAATGGCTAAATCTGTAGATGAGTTTAATAAGAAAAGGCTTAGGTCTAGCAATATTACAGTAGTAATAAGTATTGCCTTAGTGTTATTTTTGTTGGGATTAATGGGGCTTATTTTAATAAACGCCCAGAAATATTCCGACTATATCAAGGAACAGCTCGTAGTAAATGCTTACTTTGACGAAAACTATGATGCTAAAGATTCTGTAAAAATTGCAAAAATGGAAGCTGAGGTTTTCAAAGAAATTCAAACATTGGCGCCTGTAAAAAAAGCGACCTACATTTCAAGAGAAATGGCATCGGTAGAAGCTAAAAAAAGCATGGGAATTGATGCTAATGCACTTTTCGAAGAAAATATTTTCCCGTCATCTATAGAAGTCGCTTTGAAACCTGAATACGTAGACCCCGCAAAGATCGACGAAGCCATCAAGGTGATCAAGGCTGTTCCAGGAATTGTTGATGTGAAAAACGACAGTACGTTAATGGTGGACGTTTACAATAACCTTAGCAGAATTCTTAAATGGATTTTAGGTTTTTCTATATTATTTTTAATCTTAGCGGTTGTTTTAATTAATAATTCAATCCGTTTGAAAATATTCTCAAAAAGATTTATCATTAAAACCATGCAGCTGGTAGGAGCGAAGAGAAGATTTATCCTGAAACCTTTCATTGTGGAGGCTATTATTTTGGGAGCAATCGGTTCTGGAATCGGCCTTTTAGCATTGTTCGGAGTTTGGTATTACTTTACAAGCCAGATTGGTTCTGCGTTTGTCCAGGATAACAATCAATACTTCTGGTTGGTGCTGTTAGTGCTTGGAGTGGGAATTTTTATTACTGTTTTAAGTACCATTGTTGCAACCTGGAGATTCTTAAGATCAAACGTTGACGATTTATATTACTCTTAAAAAATGAGCAAAAAAACAAATAAATTTTCCGCAGACAACTTTGGAAAAGAAACCTCTGAAGTTCCACAGGAAAGTACTTTTTATTTCGGAAAGCAAAACTTTAAATGGATGCTTATAGGCTTGGCATTTATCGTGGTTGGCTTTCTCCTGATGCTTGGCCCGGATGCCAATACAGTAGACGGAAAATTTGATCCGAATTCTTGGAATGACGGGATTTTTTCCATCCGTAGAATCAGGATTGCACCCTTATTTATTATGATTGGTTTTGCCATCGAAGCATACGCAATTTTAAAAAGAAAATAGAACTTTATTTAAAGATTAAAAGGTTTAAGAAATTTAAAGATTGTTGAATTGAAGAATTAAATGTTAATAATTACTAGATTGATTATTGATATTAATCTAATCAGAATCTAATCTTTAAATTTCTAAATTTTTTAATCTTTCAATTTTAAAAATATGGATTTAGTCAAAGCAATTATTATTGCCATTATTGAGGGGTTAACGGAATACCTTCCTATTTCTTCGACTGCCCACATGGGTTTTACCGCCAACTTATTAGGCTTACCGGAAGATGAATTTTTGAAAATGTTTCAGGTTTCCATTCAGTTTGGGGCAATTCTTTCTGTGGTGGTGGCTTACTGGAAAAAATTCTTTGATTTAAAAAATTTACAGTTTTATTTTAAGTTGGGCTTTGCTGTAGTTCCGGCTTTGGTTTTGGGATATTTATTTGATGATAAAATTGAGGCGGTTTTGGGAAATCAAATTGCAATTTCTTCGGTTTTAGTACTTGGAGGAGTCATTTTATTGTTCGCGGATAAATGGTTTAAAAATCCTAGAATTGATGACGAAAAAGGAATCACGATAAGAAGCGCAATTACCATTGGTTTTTGGCAATGTCTTGCCATGATGCCCGGAACGAGTAGAAGTGCAGCATCCATCATTGGTGGAATGGCACAAGGCCTAACAAGAAAAGCAGCGGCCGAATTTTCATTCTTTTTGGCGGTTCCTACCATGTTGGCGGTGACGGTTTACTCTGTATTTCTGAAAACATGGGGCAAAGAAACGGCGACCCCTCAAAAGGGATACGAGATGATTCTTGCTTCCCAAGATCACATCACTATTTTTATTGTAGGAAATATTGTTGCATTTATTGTAGCATTAATTGCTATCAAAGCATTCATCGGGATTTTAAATAAATATGGTTTCAAACCTTGGGGTTGGTATCGTATTTTTGTCGGTATTGCCTTGTTGATTTATTTTTATTTCTTCAAATAAGCCATAAAGGTTAAAAAATTACACATTAATACTCATATTACGTGACGGCAGAAGACCTACAATCGGGACACATATTTTTATTGGACAAACCTTTGGATTGGACTTCTTTTCAGGCTGTCAATAAAATGAAATATAAACTCAAAAGAGAATTTAATTTACCTAAGAAATTTAAAATAGGACATGCCGGAACCCTTGATCCGCGTGCAACAGGACTTTTAATAGTTTGTTGTGGTAAATTCACAAAGAAAATCCCTGAAATTCAGGATGCTCCAAAAGAATATTGGACGGAAATAAAAATCGGGGTACAGACAGAATCCTACGATACAGAAAAACCGGAAATTCTTCATCAGGATATTTCGGGTATTTCTGAAGAGCAGATTAAAAATACTTTAGAGAAGTTTGTAGGTGAAATTGAGCAGAAACCGCCTGTTTTTTCAGCTATAAAAATTGATGGACAAAGAGCTTATGATTTGGCGAGGGCAGGAAAGGAAGTTGAAATGAAATCAAGAAAAACTACCATTTTTTATATTGATGATATTAAAATTGATCTTCCTTTGGTAAGCTTCACCGTGGGCTGTTCAAAAGGAACTTATATCCGTAGTTTGGCTCATGATATAGGTCAGGAACTAGGTGTTGGTGCATATTTAACACAATTGAGAAGAACGAAGATCGGAGAATATTCAATTAAAGATGCAACTTCTGATTTTTTAGAAAATGATTTTAGATTTGATCCTTTAAATGACTAATGATGCAGGAAAAAACACGTATTAATAAATACTTATCGGAAGTCGGATACTGTTCAAGAAGGGCAGCAGACAAGCTTTTGGAAGAAGGCAGAATAAAAATCAACGGAGAAATTCCTGAAATGGGAACTAAAGTTTCTGATGAAGATGTCATCGAAGTCGACGGAAAGCCTATTCGCGAAACGGAAGAAAACCACGTGTACATTGCTTTCAACAAGCCTGTAGGAATTGTTTGTACAACAGATACAAAACGAGAAAAAAATAATATCATTGATTATATCAACCATCCCAAAAGAATTTTTCCAATCGGACGTTTGGATAAACCAAGTGAAGGATTAATACTTTTAACCAGTGATGGTGATATTGTGAATAAAATTCTTAGATCAAGAAATAATCACGGAAAAGAGTATATCGTAAGAGTAGATAAACCCCTCACTCCAAAATTCCTGGATAAAATGCGAAATGGAGTTCCAATTTTAGATACTGTCACCAAAAAATGTGAAGTAGAAAAAATTGATGAGATGAACTTCCGGATTGTCTTAACACAAGGTCTAAACCGTCAAATCCGTAGAATGTGTGAATATCTTGGTTATGAAGTAAAAAAGTTGAAGCGTATCCGTGTTTTAAATATTAAACTTGATCTTCCCATCGGAAAATGGAGGGATTTAACAGATGAAGAACTTTCTTCGCTGAATAAGCTTTTAGAAGGGTCAAGTAAGACCATTGATTAATTTTTATATTCCATTATTAAACTTGATATATTTAAATGCTTCATGTCATGAAGCATCAACTCATTACTTCAAATAAAGTCTCATCCGCGCTTCATATTCCGGTTTCACTTTCAGCAATTTCCAGATTTTCTTTTCATCTTTCTCACTAATTCTATAAAAAATAATTTTGTCTGCAGAATATTTGAAATAGGGATGATTTTTCAGCCATTCTTCCGGAGCATCAATTAATGTATATTTCTGGACACTTGAAGAGTTGAGTGGTGCTGTCGAAAGTAGCTTCTGAACAAGTTCCTTATCAATATTATAAGTCGTTAAAATCTGTTCTTTATTTATAAATCCGCCTAACTTTTTCCTAAAACCAATGATCATTCCGGCACTTTTTTCATCTAATCCGAATTCTAAAAGTTGCTTAAAAGTTATTGCGTTCAAATCTGTTTTGGAAAAGTCGGTTTTCTCTTGTTTTATTTCATTTTTTTGAGCCTGGTTCTTTGAATCAGTTGATGTATTAATTTTTATGTAAGGCTTTAATTCCTCAAACTTCTGAGAAGAAATAACAAAACACTTTTGAATATCTTCTAAACTTTTAAAGCTTCCTTTTAGGTTTCTGTCACGATAGTTAATAATGGTCTGAGCCTGTCTGTCCGAAAAACCAAAAGACTTCCAACCTTCAAAATCTAGAGTATTTGGATCAAAAGAATGATATTGAATTTTACTTTTTTCAACATTGAAATTTTTCGTGAAATTTTTGAAATTTGCTGGTGTTTTTTCAGGAAGAATCAGATATGGCGAAAGTTTTTGGTAGTTTTCTATATTAATAATAAAACATTCTTTAAACTTTTCTTTACTTACAAAGCTTCCTCCCAAGTAACTTTTATATTTTAAAATTGCTTCAGATTGCCTTTCGCTGAAGCCCATTCTTATCCAATCATTTACTTCATAATTATCAGGATTGAACTTTCCGGAAATTGTGATTGACTTTTTTTCGAAATTTTTAAAACGATTGGATTTTGCTTCGAGGTTATTTTCAGGTAGTAAAATATAAGATTTTAATTCCAAAAATTTGTCGGGAGAAACAGCAAAGCATTTTTTAAATTGTTCTTTGGAAATGAATTTTCCACCAACTACATTTTTATAATTAAGAATTGTTTTAACCTGTTTTTCAGAAAACCCTAAATTTTCCCACTGTTTTTCATCCAAATCATTAGGATCAAATTCAGTAAGCTCCATTAATGCTGAACTTTCTACAAATTTTATTTCGGAAAAGTCTTCCTTATTTTTGCTTGTATATTTTTGAAAAGCTAATAGAATAACAAGTAACATTCCCATGAATGCTACCTTTCGGTAATAATCTTTTTTCATCGCTGTAAACTTAAAGAATATTATAAGTTGAAGCAATGAGGAGTATGCAAATGGCTTATTTTACGATACAAATAGTATTTACTGTGTGAAAAAATAAATTAAAAAAGGAACGGTGTGTAATTTATTTCAATTATTCGGTGTCTTTTTCTACCAAAGATTCCTTTAGTTTCAACAATTCGGCTTTTACAAACTCCAGCCGGTCGATAATAGTAACGGTTTCAGAAATTTTGCTGTTGGTTGTCAGGGCAACACGAGCTCCATCAAGGGTATATCCTTTTTCTTTTACCAAATGATAGATCATTTGCAGGTTTTTAATGTCTTCGGGAGTAAAATAGCGGTTGCCTTTTTTGTTTTTTTTAGGTTTAATGATAGGGAATTCCTGCTCCCAATACCGTATCAGTGAAGTGTTTACATCAAATGCTTTGGCAACTTCTCCTATGGAATAATACAGCTTATCGGGTAAATTTATCTTCATTTTTCAAATCCTAATTGTCAAAGATAAATATTTTTG
>Ga0307412_10000694_pt1 | contig 19452 bp, 11 predicted proteins | sample DK1Cmetagenome_3_FD_203823 | JGI IMG/M metagenome (GOLD analysis project Ga0307412, IMG submission 203823) | Maize rhizosphere microbial communities from greenhouse at UC Davis, California, United States - DK15-C-1 | ecosystem: Host-associated > Plants > Roots > Rhizosphere > Soil | place: USA...
CCTTTTGGATACCGGCCAGCACCTTATGAAAAATTGGTTGACTGGTGGAGTAATAATTCTTTCGGCAAGCACTTGTATATAGGGCAGGCTGCATACAGGGCTACCGAACGCCGCGAGGGCTGGCTGGACTGGCAACAGTTGCCCAACCAGGTTCGTTATTTAAGAAAAAACCCGAGAGTGCAGGGAAGTGTATTTTTTAGCTCTAAATCCTTGACTACCAATCTCGCAGGATTTCAGGATTCATTGCGTACAGATTTATACCGCTATCCGGCGATATTGCCGCAAATGCTGTGGCTTGATGATATTCCGCCTTTTTCTCCACTTAACCTGGAGGTTGTGGTAGCCAACCAGTTGGTGGTTTTAAGCTGGCAAGAGCCTTTAAAGGCAAGAGATGGCGAGACAGCCTATGGCTATGTGGTTTATCGTTTTAATGCGTCTGAACCAGTAAATGTCCAAGATCCTTCTAAAATTTTAAAGATCTCTTTTGATGGCAAAACAACCTCATTTACTGATTTCACAGCTAAAAGGGGAGTTCAATACAATTATGTGGTGACTGCGTTGGATCGGCTAAAAAATGAAAGCACCGAGTCTAATGTCGCTACTATTACATTGCCATAGCTAACAAGAAATTTAGTAAAACGCAAAAGCCCGTCACATGTATGTAGCGGGCTTTTGCATTTCAGGCCTAAGCAATTACATTTTCGCAACATCACGGGTATCTCTAACAAGGCTTATGCCGGTAAAGAAAAAGATAATTCCCAAAATGGCAAACACGATCAACTCTTTTGCAGATTCTGAGTTTTGCACAAATCCTACTGCCGCGTATATTAACCCTACAATACCCAGTATTGTAAGTATGGTTCCAAAGGTTCGTTTTAAATTCATAAGTGTAGATCTCTGATGTAATCAGACTAATGCAAAACATTTGCCAATACTAAATCCTGCATAGATCTCGGCATAAAACAAACTTGGCTGTCCTTTTATTTGAACAGCCAAGTTTGTTCTACCATATTTTAACCCTTTGATCCTCGGGACGATACATTTGATCTCCTGCCTTAACATTGAATGCCTTGTAAAACTCCGGCATATTAGACAGCGGACCGTTTACCCTAAACTCTTCAGGCGAGTGAGGGTCTGCACTGATACGCATCCTTAAACGCTCATCTCGGTTTTTGATCCGCCACACCTGCGCATACGACAGGAAGAAGCGTTGATCCGGCGTAAAGCCATCTATCTTTTCAGCGCTCTTACCTTGCTCGGTCAACTTAAAGGCTTCGTAAGCTATGGCTACACCTCCAATATCGGCAATATTTTCGCCCATTGTAAGTTGCCCATTAACCTTCAAATTATCTAATACTGAATACTTCGAGTACTGGTCTGACACTACATTGGCCCTGGCATCAAACTTTTCAGCATCTTGCTTTGTCCACCAGTCATGCAGGTTTCCATCTTTGTCATACTGGCGCCCCTGGTCATCGAAGCCGTGTGTCATCTCGTGCCCTATCACAGCACCAATTGCACCATAATTGATGGCATCATCTGCATTGAAATCAAAAAACGGAAATTGTAAAATCCCGGCAGGGAACACAATTTCATTAAACGGCGGATTGTAATAAGCATTTACCGTTGGCGGAGTCATTAACCATTCCTTTTTATCAACAGGTTTACCTATTTTATTGATCATCTCCTTGTAGTTGTGCTTAGCAACAGACTGCAAATTTTCATAGTATGTATCCGACTTCACATCCACATCATCGTAGCTTTTCCACTTATCAGGATATCCAATTTTTTTAACGAACGTATTTAACTTTTCCAGCGCTCGTTTTTTTGTTTCAGGACTCATCCAATCCAGTTTCTCAATTCTGGAGCGGTAAACCTTTTGTAAATTATCCACCAACTTTAGCATTCTTTCCTTTGCATCTGGTGGGAAATATTTTTCTACATATAATTGCCCTAACAGTTCACCAAGACTTTCATCTGTTTTAGAAACCATTAGTTTCCAACGCTCTTTTTGTTTCTTTTGGCCATTTAAAACCATCCCGTAAAAATGGAATCTGGCATTTCTAAAAGGCTCGCTCAGTTCGGCAGCAGAGGAAGACAATGCCTCAAACTTTAATTTATCTTTCCACAAGGCAAGTGGCTGGCTTTTTAGTAGAGTGGCGAGAGCCGTATAGTATTTCGGCTGGCCAACTAAAATAGTATCCGTCCTTAATTCAAGCTTCGAAAGCAGATCTTTAATATCAAAAGCAGGTACCTTCTTCTGAAAATCACTGACAGCAAACTTGTTGTAATTTTTTATCGGGTCCCTAAGCTCTACAGGTGTTGAATGCGCTTTGGCAATCTCTGTTTCTAATTTTAGTATGTCCTGAGCTTTTTTTGAAGCTGCAACCGAGTCTTGTCCTGCCAAGGTGAATAACTTTGCAATGTACTTTACATACTCCTTGCGGATATTCTGGGTGGCCGCATCATTATTAAAATAGTAGTCGCGGTTAGGCAGGCCAAGCCCTCCCTGCTGAAAGTTAACCGCATTCTTCGTGCTTATCTTATCATCAGGGCCAACATAGAACTCAAATAAAAAGCCCTCTCCTTCTTTAAAACTCGAAGCAGCAAAATCAACCAAATCATCAGCTGATTTTAGATTATCAATCTTATCAAGCAAGGGCTTTACCGGCTGATAGCCCCTTTTATCCATCGCTGCTGTATCCATCCCACTTTTATAAAAATCGCCAACCTTCTGTTCTACACTGCCCGCAGAAGCCTTGGCTGCCGAAGCTTCATCCAATATCTTGCGCAGGCTTTTCAGATTTTCATCAAATAAAACATAAAAAGACCCCCATCCGCTTTCTGTGGCTGGGATATCAGTCTTCTTTAACCAACCGCCGTTTGCATATTGAAAAAAATTAGCTCCCGGGCTTACGGTAGTATCCATTCCTGATTTGTCAAAAAACGTTGCCCTTACGGGGATTTCAGATGATTTGCTGGGATTTTGAGAGCAGGCAACCGCCAATAACGACGGTACAGCCAACCAGGCCATAGTTTTTATATTTACCATACAATTTTTATGTGTGAGACTAAGATTAATTTATACAGATTCTTTATTTTCTATCGTTAAACTTATGCTTTTTTTATCGATACATTAACACTCTTTAATAGAGAAGTTAATCTAGATCTTATTTTTTTGACTTACTTTGACAGATTCAACAACACCTCTTATGAAGTTTAAAAAGGTTATTACCGCATTTTTAATCTGCCTGGTTTTAGTAATCGCCGCAGCAGCACTAACTCCGATTTTATTTAAAGACAAGATTCTCACCGCAGTCAGGTCGTCTATAAATAAAAATATGAATGCAAAAGTCAATTTTTCGGATGTCGATATTTCTATCTTCCGCTCTTTCCCTCGCCTTGGGCTTAAACTACAGCACTTAACAGTTATTGGCGTTGACAGTTTTGCCACTGATACACTTGCAAATATTAATGAGCTTAACTTGAATATGGACATTATGAGTGTAATTAGAGGCGAGACCTATAAGATACATTCTGTTGAATTGATTGAGCCATCCATTTATGCACGGGTTTTGAAGAGCGGGAAAGCCAACTGGGATATAATGAAGAAAGACTCTTCTACTCAATCCCCTTCGGATACGTCGGCAAGTAACTTTAAGGCTGCACTGCAACAATATTCGATTAAGGGCGGAAAAGTAATATATGATGATGCTTCCCTGGGCTTCTACATGGCTCTCGACAGCCTTAACCACAGCGGAAGCGGGGATTTTACACAGGATCTGTTCACGCTTAAAACCGAATCGGATATCCAAAAGCTGACCGTTAAATATGCGGGCATCCCTTATTTAAACCACGTAAAACTAAGCGCAGATTTGCCATTGGAGATTGACATGAAGCAAATGAAGTTTACCCTATCAGAAAATAAGATAAACCTTAACGAGCTTCTTTTATCCCTATCCGGAAGCCTGGCGATGCCCAATGATACGGACATGGTGATGGATGTCAAATTTGATGCGAAAGAATCTGACCTTAAAAACTTTTTGTCGTTAATTCCTGCAATTTATTCTTCGAGCTTTAAGGATATGGAAGCCAGCGGAAAATTTGGGTTCAATGGCACAGCAAAAGGCACATACAATGAAAAATCGTTGCCTACCTTTGACATCAATTTCCTGATTGATAAGGGAAAGATTAAATATCCGGCACTAACTTCAGCGATTAACAATATCAGGGTAGAGGCGCATGTCTCTAATCCTGATGGAGTAATTGACCATACTTCAATCAATATTCCGGCATTTCACCTGGAATTTGGGAACATCCCGTTAAACGGAAAATTATTGGTTAAAACGCCTGTAAGCGATCCATTTGTTGACCTCCTGCTAAAAGGAAAACTTGACTTAAAACAGCTAACGGCAATATTCCCGATGAAAGACATGACGCTGAGCGGCATTGTGGATGCAGACGTTAAAGCGCTTGGAAACAAGTCGGCAATTGATAAGGGCCAGTATCAAAACTTTAAGGTTTCGGGTTATATGCTTACCAACAACTTTAACTATTCAGGTAGTAGCGTACCAATGCCGGTTAAAATTTCATCTGCTAAGATTACGTTCAATCCAAAAGACATTACCCTTAACAACCTTTCAGCAAAAATTGGCAAAAGCGATGTGGAGGCCAACGGAACTTTCAATAACTATCTTGAATATGTATTCAAAAAGAATATCCCGCTTAAAGGCGAGTTTAACGTAAAATCAGGCTTGCTTGATATTAACGAGTTGATGGGGCCATCGGTCTCGACGGAAACCGCTAAAAAAGACACTTCTAAACTTACCGTTTTTGAAGTTCCTCAAAATATCGATTTCAAGCTGGGCGTAAATGCTGGCCGCTTGCTGTATGATAATTACGATATTAAAAACGCCAATGGCCTACTTCTGGTTAAAAACCAGACTATTTATTTTAAAGATGTTTCGTTAAATATGCTCGATGGATCGGTTAAGATGAACGGATCGTATTCCACTACAGACGTTAAAAAGCCTAAGGTGGATATTGATTTTGGCATCGAGAAAATGAGCATTCAAAAGGCGTTCGCAACTTTTAACACTGTAAAATTACTGGCTCCCGTAGCTAAGTATACTACCGGCGCCTTTTCAACTACCTTGAAGTTTAACTCAGAACTTGACCAGCACATGATGCCGGTTTACTCTTCTGTTAATGCAGCGGGATTAACCAATATCATCCAGGCATTGATCCAGGGCTTCGAACCTTTAAATAAACTGTCTTCAGCTTTAAATACAGACAAGCTTAGGAAGCTGGAACTTAACAACGTACTTACCAAATTTAAAATCGAAAACGGGCGATTAAACGTAGCGCCGTTCAACATCAAAAAGGGTAATTTCCTGATGAATGTGCAGGGATCCAATGGTTTAGACCAAACTTTAAACTATCAGCTTGGAATGAATGTTCCCCGCGAATACCTAGGGGCGAAAGCTAACCAAACTGCAAATGCCTTACTTGCCCAACTCAACAGCAAAGCAGGTACTTCTGTAAATTTGGGTGAAACCATTAAAGTGAGTGCTTTAATTAGCGGAAGCGTGCTAAAGCCAACTGTTAAAATCAGTTTTGACGAAACTAAGTCTGCAGCTAAAACAGCAGTTACGCAATTAGTAGCGGATAAAAAAGCAGAACTGCAAGCAAAGGCAAAGGAAGAAGCTACCGCTTTAGCTCAAAAATCTGCCGCACAAGTTCAACAACGAGCAGATACGGTAAAGAAGCAAGTGGAAACCAAAGCAAAAGACGAGATTAAAAGTAGGCTAAATAACTTGTTCAAGAAGAAACAGACGCCGGCGGCAGATACCGCTCATCGATAAGAAGGCCTTAATCAGAGTAGCGAAGAGTCATTTTCGCTACTCTTTCTTCAATACTCTCCGTTGTTAATTTCTCTCTCAACCTGTCTACCATAATTGGAAATGCAAAAGGCGTTGGTTTATCACTTTGTGTAATGATAACTTTTAATTTCTGAAGCCTTTTCAAAGCCTCTCTTAATCGAAATTCTTCCAGCTGAAATTGTAAAGCTTCATTGTAAGCCTGCCGCACAAGCACATTATCTGGTTCGTATTCGCTAAACACATCAAACAGCAAGGATGTTGAAGCCTGCAAATGGCGATTTTTCATTGCTTTTCCGGGAAATCCTGTAAACACTAATCCGGCAATGTGGGCAATATCACGAAAGCGCCGGCGTGCCATCTCATTGGCATTGAGACTATGCTGAATATCGTCGATCAAATTATTGGTAGAAAACAGATCCTTTTCCAAAGCCTGTTCAAGCAAGATTTCCTGATCGGATAAAAGTTCGAAACCATAGTCATTCATCGCGATAGAAAAGCTTGCATTTCTGATTTTCGCAATGCGATAAGCAAACAAAGATGCCATTCCCTCGTGTACCAAACGACCTTCAAAAGGATAGAAGAACAGATGATAACCGTCGTTGGAGATGAATTTCTCAATTAAAAATTCACTATTTAAAGGCAAATGAGAAAGAGCTGCCTGCATGTCAAACAAAGGGCGCAAGGTTACCACTTCAATGTCTTTTTCTACACGATGGGCAACTTCATCCAATTTTAACCGAAACATTGCCGAAAGTTGTGACGATAAAGGAATACGCCCTCCCATCCAGCTTGGAATTCTTCCGTTCATCTTATTGGATTTTTTTACAAAGGCAGTCATATCTTTAACCTTAACCAGCTCCAAGCTCCTGCCTGCGAACCAAAAGACGTCGCCTATCTTTAATCGTGCTATAAAGTCTTCTTCTATGGAGCCAAGATAGCCGCCGGTAAGAAACTTAATACGCATGCTTACATCACCCACAATAGTCCCCATAGTTAAACGGTGACGCATAGCTACTCTCCGGCTGTTTACTTTAAATATGCCTTTCTCAACCTCTACTTTTAAGTATTCATCATACGCTGACAGGGTTTTTCCTCCTTTTGTGATGAAATCCAGAATCTGTCCGAACTCCTTTTTTCGCAAGTCTGCATATGCATAGGTCGTTTTTACCTCTTTAAAGATTTCATCAGCCTTAAATCCATTGGAAACCGCAAGCGTTACCAGATATTGAGTGAGCACATCCATTGCTAAAAGCACTGGATCTCGACTTTCATATACTTGCCGGTACATGGCTTCTTTGATGGCGGCCCCTTCCAATAGTTCCAATGAATGGGTTGGAACAAACCATGCCCTGGATATTGCCCCCGGATGATGCCCGCTTCTGCCCGCCCTTTGCATAAACCTTGCAACTCCTTTCGGGCTGCCGATTTGAATAACTGTATCAACTGGCCGAAAATCTACTCCAAGATCCAGGCTTGAAGTGCACACAACAAGCTTAAGCATTTCATTATGAAGCGCTTCTTCTACCCAGCTCCTCAATTCATTATCTAAAGACCCATGGTGCATTGCCATTATTCCGGCATATTCGGGGTATTTATCTAAAATTGCCTGGTACCAAATTTCAGACTGAGAGCGGGTATTGGTGAAAATCAGGGTTGTAGTACTCCTGGCGACGATTTCCATCACTTGAGGTAAGAGTTTTATCCCCAGGTGCCCAGACCAGGAGAAGTTTTCAATGTTTTCCGGAATAACAGACTCGATAACTATCTTTTTATCAAGATTTGCCCTCACAAGCTTTATGCGCTCTGGAGGAACGTCACTACCCAGTAGCACATCCGCAGCCTGCGATAAGTTGCCGATGGTTGCTGAGATGCCCCATATTTTTAGTGTAGGGTTATTAACCGGGCTATTTTCTTCCTCTACAAGCTTTTCATTCTTTACTTCTCTCTCGATGTGCAAATTCCGCCTAAGTCCTTTCAATCGAGAAAGTCCAAGCTCCAGTTGCACCCCTCTTTTGGTGCCTAGTAACTCATGCCATTCGTCGGCAACAACCACTTCCAGGTTTTCAAATACTTGGGGATAATCTTTCTGAGTGAGCATTAAATGGAGGCTCTCTGGAGTGGTAAGCAACACCTCGGGCATCCGCTTTTTAATTTCGGCTTTTTCTTTCGAAGTAGTGTCGCCAGTTCTGCGCCCTACTTGCCAAGGTAAACCTAAATCATCCACAACACTTTGCATCGCTTTGCGGATGTCGTTAGTTAGAGCCCGCAAAGGAGTAATCCAGAGCATCAATAAGCCTTTATTTTTTTTAGACTGATAACCAGGATTTTGATTTATATAGTTGGCTACAAAGGGTAAAAACAATGCAAAGGTTTTTCCGCTGCCGGTCGGTGCATTTAGCAAGCCTGAGTAGCCTGCCAGATAAGCAGCCTCAATTTCTTTTTGGAAAGGAAATTGGTGCCACCCTTTTGTTTTAAACCACTCGGAGATAATTTGTTCCCCTAATCCAACTTCGCTTTGCACTCCAACATCAGCTCCCGCTTTACCCTTCGCCATAGAATGTTTAACAAACTATCTCCTTTAAGGATTTACAGGCAAAAGCTTTGTTCCGGCATAAATTTCCGATAAGGGCACAGAAACTGCCAGGCTAGGAAAATTTAAGTTATCTGATGCCTGTTTATACTCTTCCAGCTCCCAATGCCCTCTTTCATTAAGCCTGAAGGATTCAACAGAAATTTGTTCAGAGTCAACTACAATAAATTCTTTTAAAGTTGGGATATCGCGATATAGTTTGAACTTTCCGCCTCTGTCATAATTCCTGGTAGAGGTAGAAAGTATTTCAATTAAAACAGTTGGTTCGACGATTCCATCTTCACTTTCATCTAAAATGTCTCGGCAAAAGATAGATATATCAGGATATGTGTATAGCGTATTTTGTGGAATATGAACCCGCATATCACTTCCGTAGGGTTGGCACGGCTTACCTTTAAGCGCCACTGCTAGCTCTACAAAAAGATTCTTAAAAATCACATTATGCCTGGCACTGGCGCCAGCCATGGCAAAGATCTCTCCGCCAAAAAATTCATGTTTCCCCTCCTGCTGCTTTTCCCACTCAAGGTACTCTTCGGCCGTTAGTATCTTTTTGCCATAGGCTACCAGGGGTTCTCTTACTTCAGAAGTCATAAGCAAATTAATCAACCTGAAAATTAATCAATTAATCAGGAACGATCAAGTATTTAATAAAGCCTGTAATACTTCCAGCGTATCTGCATCCTCAATTTTTTTGTCGTGCCTCCAGCGTAAAATTCGGGGGAAACGCAATGCCACCCCTGATTTGTGCCGGGTAGATTTATTAATGCCTTCAAAGCCAATTTCAAAAACCAATTCTGGTTTAACCGTTCGCACCGGACCAAATTTTTCCAGAGTATTCCGCTTCACAAAATAGTCAACCTGTTTTATTTCTTTGTCTGTTAAACCAGAGTAAGCCTTTGCAAACGGGACAAGCTTATCGCCATCCCAAACCGCAAAGGTGTAATCGGTGTATAAATCAGCACGCCTGCCATGCCCTTTTTGAGCATAAATCATCACTGCATCTACCGACAATGGATCAACTTTCCATTTCCACCAGTCACCTCGCTTTCTTCCTGTTTGATAAATAGAGCTAAGACGCTTGAGCATAAATCCCTCTGCAACGTTTTCTCGGGACGTTAAACGCAAATCATACAACTCTTTCCAGCTATCAAACTGAATTACTGGCGATAATCTAAAAACATCTTTATGATCACTAAGAGAATGCAATTTCTCCAGAACAGAACGGCGATGTATTAATGGCATTGAGCGGATGTCATCTCCTGCAAATTCCAGGCAATCGTAGGCTATAAATACCATTGGATTTTCAGCGAGGATTTTCTTAGTCAGATTTTTTCGGCCAATGCGGGTTTGAAGTGCGTTAAAAGACATTGGCTTACTATCCATAAAACAAATAGCTTCGCCATCTAATACAGTTCCTTCGGGCAGATCAAAAAGAAATGGGTGCAATTCCGGAAACTTATCTGTTGCCAGATCTTCCCCTCTTGACCATATAAAGATTTTTCCCTTTCGGTGAATTGCTTGCGCACGAATACCGTCCCATTTCCATTCGGCCTGCCAATTTGAAGGTGCGCCTAAATCCGCTTCGATTTCATCGGCCGTCTTTTGCTTGTCAGACGTTTCCTGAATCGCGTAAGCCAAACAAAATGGATATGGCCGGGAAGCATCGTCAGAAGCATCCTGCTCTTGCAATAAATCATGGAAACTAAACGAATCTGGGCTCCAATTGCCCATAATTCGATGCGTTAAAGTGGCTGCATCCAAGCCCGAAACTTCAGATAAAGCCTTAATAATTAGACTTTGAGATACCCCAACCCGAAAACTTCCAGTTAAAATTTTATTAAAAACAAACCTCTCCTGCCGGGACAAAACACCCCAGGAACTGATTAGCCATTGTTTTCTTTCTTCTTCTGTTAAGCTACCAAGCGAATTAACGTCAGCAATCCATTCGGCTAATGACTTCTCATTGGTTCCTTTAGTCTCTGGAAGTAAAAGAGCAATCGTTTCTCCTAAATCTCCCACAACCAGGTAGCTTTCCTCAAACAGCCATTGCGGAATATTCGCCATTTCGATTGCCCAGAGCTTTACCAGTGTTGCATTGATCTGCCGTTTGGGTTTTCTGCCGGTAAAAAGGGCTAGCGTATGAATTTTGTCATCGTCGGCAACAGCTGTAAAATAGTTTTTGAGCACAGCAACTTTTTCGTTGGTTTTATTCGTTTCATCTAAATCAGCAAACAGCCTGGCAAAATCCTTCATAGCTCTCCTCCAACTTGGCCATTTGTAATCACATCGCCCTGCTCGTCCACTAAAGTTGTTGTAAGCTCGTCAGCTTCGCTCACTTCATCGCCGCCATAGTAAGTATGTGCTTCATGGGCATCATAACCGACTTCCGACAGATAACGCGAAAAGGGAGCCGTATATCCATGGGTAAGTACCACACATTCGCACTGAGTGGCATCTATCGCCTGAATAAGTCCGCCCCAATCGGCATGATCTGAGAGTACAAATCCCCGGTCTGCCGCCATCCTTCTTTTAGCCCCTCTTAACGTCATCCAGCCTGAACAATACCCGAAAGAATAAGGCTGAAACCTACGCATCCAGGTAGAACCTAACGCTGAGGGAGGGCAAATTATCATTCCCCCTTTAATCTCATCCCGGTTCAAATCCGGAGTTATCCTGCTCGCTGCTTGAAGATGTACTCCGTTTCGCTGCAAAGCTTCGTTGGTATTTGCAATAACGCCATGTAAAAAAACTCTTCCAATTGACAGGTCCAGGTGCTGCAATATTCGTTGTGCCTTCCCTAAAGAATATCCGGCAATCACGGAAGTCTTTCCTTCTGCCTGATTCAGTTTCCACCAATTATTAATGTCCGCATGGACTTCTATTGGATTTTTCCATTTATAAACCGGCATTCCAAAAGTGCATTCGGAAATAAACGTGTGGCATTTTATAGGTTCAAAAGGTTGGCAAACGCCGTCGTTCTCCAGTTTATAATCGCCGGAAGCAACCCAGACCTCTCCTTTATATTCGACCCTAACCTGTGCCGAGCCAATAACATGTCCTGCCGGATGAAAAGAAATTTTGACGCCGTTTTTTGTTATGGTTTCATTATAACCTATTGTCTCAAGCTGGATATCTCCCAAACGATATTTCATCACCTCCCGGGATAAATGATGTGCCAAATAACGCTTGTTTCCCCAGCGGGCATGATCTGAATGGGCATGGGTTATTACGGCATCATTTACTGGCTTCCAGGGGTCAATATAGAAATCTCCAACGGAGCAATAGATGCCGCAATCGTTAAATTGAAGAAGAGGCTTTCCCATGCCTAATGTAACATCTGGCGGCCTAAATAGTTGGGGGATAGGCATAAGAGGAACAGGCCCTAAAACAAAGGAGCCTGGCATTTGTGTGTGCCAGGCTCCTTTGTAAGATGTCTCTTTTAATAAACTACACTGAATTGTCCGCTTTCGTTAAGCTTGATAAAATCGCCCATTACTTGCAAACATTCATCTTCTATAAAGTCGTTATCCTGTTTTGGATTCACTTCTCCTTTTTTAAGAGGAGGCAACCCTTGTAATGCACGTCTGGCGTTATTTCTAGCCAGTGTTTTTGCTTCCTGCTCATCGCGTTCTTTTTTCAACTGAACTTCGTTAAGGGTTACGGTTGTTTCTGCCTCGCGTTTTTTAAACTCCTTAATGTCTTCTACAAGGTATTTATATTCTGCGGAGGCCTTCATCCTGTCCTCATGCTCTTTAATTAACTGAGGGCGCACAGAAGCTAAATTAGCTACAGGAGCATACGAGCTTTGCTTAATTGCATCAAATGGCAAAGCCGAAGGCTCTGAACTTTCACCGTACTTATCTGCCGGGAAAATCATTGGGAATTGAATATCCGGAATTACACCTTTGTGTTGGGTACTGCTTCCGTTTACACGGTAAAATTTAGCAATTGTAAGGTTGATTTGACCGAATTTAGGAGCATTTGCAGGCGTTGCCTCTTTCTTGCCACCTTGAGCCTTTAATAGCATCTCATCTAATGGGTTAATAAACCTTGACATATCAATAGCCGATTGTACCGTTCCTTTACCATAAGTTTGGGTTCCCATAATTACGCCTCGTCCATAATCCTGAATTGCGGCTGCAAAAATTTCAGAAGCCGAAGCGCTGAAACGGTCAACCATAACACCTAAAGGGCCGGTCCAGGCAATGCTCGGATCGTCATCGGTATCAACCTCCAACTTGTTTGGATAACGCACCTGCACCACAGGGCCTGTTTTGATAAACAAACCAGTCAGTTCTATTGCTTCTGGCAAAGAACCACCTCCGTTGCTTCTCAAATCGATTACGATGCCGTCAACTTTTTGCACCTTAAGTGAATCGATTAACTTTCTTACATCGCGGGTTGTGCTCTTGTAATTAGGGTCGCCAGCCTGATATGCTTTCCAATCCATATAGAAGCCTGGGATATCAATAACCCCAATTTTATACGTTTTACTTCCAGACTGGATAGTCTTTATAGTCTTCTTGGCAGATTGCTCTTCCAACACGATTTTCTCACGCACCAGCTCAATTATCTTTGGCTTTGAGGAAAGTTCTTGTCCGGCAGGAATAATCTTCAAGCGAACGATTGTTCCACGTGGACCTTTTATTTTAGAAACGGTATTATCTAATCTCCAGCCAATTACATCAACAAATTCTCCATCTTTACCTTGCGCAACGGCAATAATCCGGTCGTTAGCTTGAAGGGTTTTAGCTTTAAATGCAGGACCGCCCGGAATAATCTCGGCAACCTTTACAATCTCATTCTCTAGTTGTAACCTTGCTCCGATGCCTTCAAACGTACGAGCCATTTCTTCATTAAACTCCTGCGCCCTTTGCGGTACAAAATAGTTGGTATGTGGGTCGATGGTTTCTGTAAAGGAATCCATTATAGCCTGGAAAGCATCCTGGCTATTGGTTTTTTGTGCTTGAGAAAGCAAGCCTTCATAGCGCTTCTTTAACCTTTCAGCATTGGTTAAAACAGGCTCTTTAGGTTTTGCCGATTTTGCAGTATCTGTTGTATTACTGTTATTCCTGATAATGTTTAAAGCCGACGTATTTGTAGCATCAGCCCCCGTTAACTTCAGATTAAGCAATTCATATTTTATTTTGTTCTTCCATGAAGCATCTGATGCCGACACTGAGCTAAACCAAGGCAACTTCTCGCGATTATACGTATAGTTCTCGTTCTTGCTAAAATCGAATGCCTGGGAAGTTTGAGCGATAGAGTACTTAATTCTTTCCTGGTATCTTTTTTGGAAAGTATTAAACATTTTAAAGAAAGCGCTTAAATCACCTTCTCGCAAATCATTATCTAACTCATAGCGATATTGTTCAAACTCCTTGATATCGCTGGCTAATAAATAATTGTGCCCTTCATCTAGTCTTTTGATAAAGCGGTCAAAAATTACTGAAGAAACAGAATCGTTAATTTTGACTTTCTTGTAATGGGCATTTTCAATCACCTTAACCAATTCTCTGGCAACGAGCTGTTGCGACGCCTCGGGCTTTAAGTTGTTTGAGCCATCTACATCTGTGTTAATGCGCAAATTCGCCTTGCATGCAACCCCTGCCACAACAAACAAAGCCAGAAATATTTTTTTTAGCATTTCTTTAAACGATTTAAAATCCATTATACGATATAAGCTATCTAATACTATACCAGTTTATTATTTAAATAAAAAAGAGGCAGTTTTGTTACTGCCTCTTAAACAAGTTAATCTCAAAAATAGTATTAATTGTTATTTAAAATACAAAAAATTACTTTTCAGAGATTAAATAGAGGCCTTACAATACTGCACTTTCAAACAGCCTTGAACTCAATCTGTTGTATTTTTTCAGCTTTGCACCAGTAGCTGTAAAATTGCCAATGCTGTGGTAAATTTCGCCCAAATCACCTTTTGTTTTTACAAGGCTTAATCCTTATAAAAAACTCACACTGAATGTTTTTCGGGTAAAGATACGGGGTTTATGAAGTTGGTTTCAAATCATTGCAAATGAAAGGCTCCTGGGGACCCTAACTTCTTAGATTTTGATACTTCATCCTTAATAAAAAACGCCGGCAAAGTAATGCCAGCGCTTATCTTTTAAAAATCTCTTTATAATTGTCCCGCTTTGGCCGTTGTTTTAGAAACATTTTCTGCAATAACTTTTTTTGGCAAAGGAGCAGCTGCTGTTACCTTAGTTACTGGCTTTGTCTGTTTTGCTTTATTGTAAGACGCATAAGCCACTTTCACATTCGCCATCAAAGGCAGACTATTTTTCTTCTTTGCCAGGGCTTCGGCTTCCTGTAGGTCCTTTGCCGCAGATTGGAAATCTCCGATACTGGATTTTACTTTACTCAAATTAATCAGGGCCATAACAACTCCACTGGCATCACTTGTTGCCTTACCCAAGGTTAAACCCTGCAGGTAGAACCATTTAGCTTCAGAAAAACGTTTTTGTTGCTGATAGATATTTCCGAGTATATCAAAACATATCATTTTACCTTTAGGCAAGCCTACGCCGCTATAATAAGGCAGTGCCCGCTTCAATATTAAATTCTCGGTAAAAGCTAAATTTCTCTGTTTAAGTTTAATATCTGCTAATAAAAGGTAGGCTTCCCCTCTTTTATTCCTCTCTCTATTTAACTCAAATTGATTAATTGCCATGCTAAGGTATTTTTCTCCCTTAACAACATCCTTATTCCTTAAATATCCCTTTGATAAAGCCAAAGCAGTATAGGGCATTTCAATTCCCAGCTCACCGGTTTCCTGTTGCTTTAGTGCTAACAAATAATACTTTTCGGCTTCTGGCCAATCTTTGTTTTTTTCGTAGATGCCTGCAATCTCCTCTGTTATAGCTGCATGGCAGGCCTTATTTTTCGAATGAACAAAAATATTCTGTGCAGTAAGTAATTCCAAAAAGCCTTGCTCGCTATCGTTTACTTTGAAAAACAATTTAGCCATAGCTAAGTGAATATTTCCAACCCAATTGGTATCCTGCTCAGCAGTTTTGGCTGCGAGGGCTTTTTTATACAAAGCAATTGCCTCAGATGGAGCCCCTTGCTTCTCCACAGCTTGCTTGTAAAACATCTCAGGCTTGCTTAGCTTTGCCGCCGGCTGTTTAATAAAAACCAGCGTATCGGTGGGTGTTATCAGACTGTCTACTTTTTGAGCACTGGCGAACCAGGGACTTAAAGAAAAAGCAGAAAAAAGAAAATACATAATTTTCATAGGGCTAAATTAAGAGAAAACATCTACTTTATCGATGTACGAAGCCCAAACCATGTAAGGGTGCGAATCAGTGTGGTATACGTCGCCGTTTGCTGATATTCCGATAACTCCCGCAAATCCATCATAAGGTTTTAACTCATCCATTGATTTATCGCAGGCTTCTTTCAGGCTATGCCCGTCGGTTACCCGCGTAACTATTTTTGCTGCAAGGGCGGCGCTTACAATATCTTCACCCACCCCCGTGCAAGATACAGCAGCAAAATCATTGCCAAAATTCCCTGCAACTGTTGCAGAATCGCTTACGCGTCCCGGAATCTCAAATCCTTTGCCCCCGGTTGAAGTCGCCACCGCCAGCTTTCCTTCGCTATCTAAAGCTACACAACCCACAGTTCCAATGCGAACAGTTTCGGTCAATTTCTTAATATATGTGAGCCTGCGGCTCTCTATTTCAGGATTATAGTAATTAAATCCGTGTTTGCGCGCAAAGCTTAAAGCCTCAGCCCCACTTAATACACTGTCATGAAAAGCCAATAATTTCTCGGCAACAAATACCGGATTTTTTATTTCTTCAATATTAATAACTCCGGAAAATTTCTTTGAAGAACCATCCATGATTGAGGCGCTCATGCGGATTTTTCCATCACTTTGTATTTGCGACCCCAAGCCGGCGTTAAACAATTCACAATCCTCTAACAACGATACTGCATAAATTACAGTACTCAGCGCTGTATTATTTAGCAGAAAAGTGTGTGATTTTTTCACAATCTCTTTGAGGGCGTTTTGCTTAGCCGCCTTAACCGCATCTGTTTCATGCGACTCACTGAAAAAACCTCCGTGGATGATAATTCTTGGTTGCATTAGTCGTAGTCTTTCACTTTAATGTAAACGTCCTCTTCAACCTTAATTGCTTTGTTTATAATCAGTTCGTGCTTATGTAAGTCGTACTTATCAAAAATCGACATTACATGCACTTTAAGATTGTCTATAGAAACTGGCGAGCCAATTTCAACATCATAAATACTTGTTTCACTTATGTAACGCCCATCAACCAAAATTGTTAGCCCCGACCCTATTGCCTCCAGGCAATATCCTTCGGTAATGAGCAAGCCGGCATCTTCACCCAAACCTATCCCAAGCATCCCCGGATTACTTGCTACGGCATAAAACAAACGCCCGATTCGGCCTCTCTGCACAAAATGGGTATCTACAATTACATCATCAATAAAGCCCAAGCCACCGGTAATTTGTACTTCACCTTTAATTAGAGCTTCGCTGCTGCTACCCCGATAAATCATGTTTGCCGATGACGCCGCTGCCCCCGCTGATGTACCCGCAATCATAAAATTCTCCTGCTCGTAACGGTTTTTTAGAACACGTAGACATTCTGTCCCACCATAAATAGCGCTTAGCCGCAATTGGTCGCCGCCGGAAAACATAACAATATCCGCTTTGCGAATGCGGTCTAATGTTTCGGCAGAACATGCATCTTCCCGATTACGTATGTCAAGCACATGTACATTGTTAACCTGCAGCTGATTAAACGACTTAATATATTCAGCCCCGACAATTTCAGGAATTTTAGAGGCTGTTGTAATTACCTCGATTACAGAATTTTCCTTTTTGGGCGACTCGGTAATCATCCGGCGTAAAATACCTCGTTCAAAAAATTTAATATAGTGCGGATGGCTTATGTTTTCATTATAGCTTAACGAACTCCCCAGATCTACAGCTCCGCCAATAATAACAAGTTTCCCTTTTGGAAGCATACCTTAAAAATTAAATGCCAGTATTATCAAAAACTTACATAAAAGAAGATTTTATAAATATATCAATTATGAGCTCAATAAGTTTTTGTACAATCTTTAAAAAACTTTCTAATGCTCTTCTTGGTTATCTAAATCAATCCCCAAATACCTCAAATACCATAAACTTTTAACATACACGTAATACTACAAGAGATATTTTCAGGCTTAAACGATTTTAGATAATTATTCTGATGAACATTTTGAAAATCCAGGTACTTCGGGGACCGAACATCTGGTCAATTAAGAAAACTAAGCTCATACAAATGCAGCTAGACCTGCAGGAGCTTGAATATAAGCCCAGCAATGAGATTCCGGGATTTAAACAGAGATTAGAAAAGCTTATTCCCAGTTTGTATACACATCATTGCTCACCCGGACACGACGGTGGTTTTTTTGAACGCGTTGAAGAAGGCACCTGGATGGGGCATATTATCGAACACATAGCCCTCGAAATTCAAGTACTTGCCGGAATGGATGCAGGCTTCGGGCGCACTAGGGGAACAAAAACCATAGGAGTTTATAATGTGGTATTCTCATACGTAGAAGAAAATGTGGGAATTTTCGCAGCCCAGTCTGCAGTTAGGATAGCAGAAGCATTGGTTAAAGGAGACGATTACCCGTTAGAGGAAGACATAACAACAATGCGTCAAATGCGGGACAAGGAACGCTTCGGGCCAAGTACTGCTTCTATTGTAGACGAAGCCGCAGCCCGCGAAATTCCATTTATCCGTATGAACAATTCCTCGTTAGTGCAGCTGGGATATGGCAAAAACCAAATGAGGTTCAGGGCCACTATTACTGATAGGACAAGCAGCATTGCCGTTGATATTGCAGGAGATAAAGAGGAAACCAAACGCATTTTAAAGGAACAAGCTATACCGGTAGCAGACGGCTCAACTGTAAGCAACGAAGCCGAACTGAAAGAAGTTATAGCAGATATCGGCTTTCCACTGGTTATCAAGCCTCAAAATGGCAACCACGGAAAAGGGGCAAGTATCAACATTAAAACCGAGCAGCAGGCTATTGAGGCTCTGGCACATGCGCAGAAATATTCTCAAAAAGCCATTGTAGAACGCTTTATAATCGGACACGATTTCAGGGTATTAGTAATTGCAAATAAGATGGTTGCTGCAGCCAAACGTACTCCGGCTCATGTTACTGCAGATGGCAAACATACTATCGAGCAGCTAATTGAAATCGAAAATAAGGATCCGAGAAGAGGCTATGGACACGAAAACGTTCTTACAGAGATAACAGTTGACAGGGACACATTAGACCTGCTTGCCAGAAACGGGCATTCTTTGCAAAGTATTCCGGCGAAGGGCGAAACAGTTTTTCTGAAATCAACAGCCAATCTCAGCACCGGAGGCACTTCTTTGGATGTTACCGACATGGTACACCCACACAATATCTTTGTATGCGAACGAATAGCGAAGGTAATAGGGCTTGACATTTGCGGAATTGACATCATGGCACAAAACCTTTCGCAACCTCTGCAAGAAACCGGTGGGGTAGTTTTGGAAGTAAATGCGGCCCCGGGTTTTAGAATGCACCTTGCTCCAAGTGAAGGACAGCCCAGAAATGTTGCAGCCCCGGTTTTAGATATGCTTTATCCCCTCGGAAAATCGGCACGCATTCCCATTATTGCAATAACCGGAACCAATGGAAAAACTACCACAACCCGCCTGATTTCCCACATAATTAAGAACAATGGATACCGAGTTGGCTACACAACATCAGACGGAATTTACATTCAAAATTCCTTAATGATTAAGGGCGACACAACGGGGCCGAATAGTGCGGAATTCGTATTAAAAGACCCTACTGTTGAATTTGCAGTACTGGAAACAGCACGTGGTGGCATTTTACGGTCAGGCCTGGGGTTCAATCAGTGCGATATTGCTGTGCTAACCAATATACAGG
>Ga0307412_10000695_pt1 | contig 19422 bp, 15 predicted proteins | sample DK1Cmetagenome_3_FD_203823 | JGI IMG/M metagenome (GOLD analysis project Ga0307412, IMG submission 203823) | Maize rhizosphere microbial communities from greenhouse at UC Davis, California, United States - DK15-C-1 | ecosystem: Host-associated > Plants > Roots > Rhizosphere > Soil | place: USA...
AAGCCGGCTAGCACACCCAGAGTCCCGCCGAGGATATAGGCATGGATCGCCCCGTTCGGGGCGAACAGCCCGCCGGTCATGTAGCCCAGGATGCTGGCGCTGCTTGTCCCGGCGCTGTAGATCGCAGCAACCTTACCGTGCGCGCCAGCAGGCGCTTCACGTTGCAGCATCGTTCGCACCGCGACGTTGTGGGCGCTGTTGGCGGCACCGCCGATGATGAAGGCGATCCCCACGAAAAGGAGGCCGCCCATCATCGTCGCAGTGACTAAGCCGATCGCGAGCATGGTGGCGCCCATCACGGCCGCCGAGGCGAAGGCGATCGACGCCGGCCGCCGCATCGCCATCGTCCCGGACGCGGCTGCCCCCACCATCATTCCACCCGCCCAGCAAGCGGTCAGCACGCCAAAGGCGGTTGGGCCCGCCGCCAAGGAGACGGTGATGAGGAAGACAAAGGCGACATCGGCGATGGCGGTCGCATAGACCTCCAGGGTCAGCGCGCCGATCATAATCGTGATCCTGCGATCCCGCAGCACTGGCAGATATTCGGACAGCAGCGTCTGCGCCTCGTCATCTGCCTTCGCCGCGACGGGGCGGCGCAGACCGCTTGCCAGCACCACGACCGCCAAAACCACGAAGCTGGCGGCATCGATCAGCAGCGCGTTTCCGGTTCCGCCCAATGCCACGAGTGTGCCGCCCACAACCGGCCCGGCGAGCATCCCGGCGCTGCGCACGAACTCCAGCACCGCGTTTGCTCGCGGTAACGTCATGCCCAATCCCGCGGCGAGCACCGGGATGAGAGCGAAGCTCGCCGTGCCGCTGATGGCGAACGACACGCTGAGAATACTGGCGCCGACGATGGTGGATGGCAAATCGGGATGCCATGCCATCCACGCGATGATGGTGGCTTCAGCCAACGCCGTTGCCACCAGGAGCTTGCCCGCGTCGCGGGCGTCGACCAGTCGTCCGATGAAGGGCGTCGCCAGCAGCCCGGGCAGCAGCTCGGCGACGAGCAGCATCGGCACGGCGAATGGCGTGCGATCACCCGCGGTTCGAAACATCAAGGTTATCAGCGAGATTTCATCGCCGATGGTCGAGAGCGTGAGCGTGGCGAGCAGCAGCCAGCCCCAACCCTTTCTAAGCCTAACTTCCACCAGCGCCTCCCTACGTTGGCAGGTTAGCTAAATAGGTGCGGCTGGGCGAAAAGGATCCATTATCCCCAGCCTGGAAGGCTCAGCGGGACCGGCGTTGCAGGATCGGTATAGCGCCGCCTCGCCCGATGCAGCCGCTCTTCCAAAGCCTATTCCCAAGCGTACATGAAGAAACGGCACTGCGACGCGCCGCCCGAACGGCCGGTTTCAGAATGCCGGGCCAAACTATCCAACGACCGAATTTGGGCCGCTAGCCGACGCGCGCCCTTCGGAGGTTTGCGTGTCCGAAAAGCCGAAGCGGCGGCGCGTTTCCGCGCCGCCGGCTCAGGCGTCGATCGTGTAGTTCAGGAAGTCCGGGATCGGGCCGTTCCAGCCATCGTCCGGGCCGTCATCCTGGTCGCGGCGGCGGCGGCGGTCGTCACGGGGCGGCCGATCGTCGCGCGGCGGACGCGCTTGCGCTTCCTCGCGCGCCGGACGGGCGCGGGCTTCCTCGCGCGGCGCAGGGGCCGGAGCCGCCTCCTCGCGCGCCGGGGCGGCGCGGCGGGCCTTGGGCTTTGCCGGCGCTTCGACGGCTGCTTCCTCGCGGCGTGGCTCGGGCTTCTTGGTCTCGCGCTTCCGGCTGCGCTCGCGTTCGCGCTTCGGGGCGGGTTCCTCGGTGCCGTCCGAGGCGACCGGGCTCGGTACGCGCTCGATCTTGTGGCCGGTCAGCTTCTCGATCTGGGCGATGTTCTCGGCATCCTCGGGCGTCACCAGCGTATAGGAAATGCCGGTTGCGCCGCCACGGCCGGTGCGGCCGATACGGTGGACATAATCGTCCGGATGCCAAGGCGCGTCGAAGTTGAAGACGTGGCTCACGCCCTTCACGTCGAGGCCGCGCGCGGCGACGTCGGAGGCGACGAGGATGTTCACGTCGCCATTCTTGAACCGGTCGAGCTCGGCGATGCGGGTCGACTGGTCCATGTCGCCATGGATCTCGGCCGATCGGAAGCCGTGCTTCTTCAGGCTCTTGTTGAGGTCGCGCACCGTCGTCTTGCGATTGCAGAAGATGATCGCGGTCGTGACCTCGTCCTGCTGCAGCAGCTTGCGCAGCACCTCGCGCTTCACATGCGCGGCGGCCGGCACCTGGACGATGCGCTGGGTGATGTTGATGTTGGCGGTGGCGGGGCGCGCCACTTCGATCGTCTTGGGATCGGTGAGGAACCGGTCCGCCAGCTTCTTGATCGGCGGCGGCATCGTCGCCGAGAAGAGCAGCGTCTGCCGCACCTTGGGCAGCTTGGTGCAGATTTCCTCGATATCGGGGATGAACCCCATGTCGAGCATCCGATCCGCCTCGTCGATCACCAGCAGGCTGCAGCCGGTGAGCAGGATCTTGCCGCGGCCATAAAGGTCCATCAGCCGGCCCGGCGTGGCGATAAGGACGTCGACGCCCTTTTCCAGCGCCTTGACCTGATCGCCCATCTGCACGCCGCCGATCAGCAGCGCCATCGAGAGCTTGTGGTTGACGCCGTACTTTTCGAAATTCTCCGCGACTTGCGCTGCCAGTTCGCGCGTCGGCTCGAGGATCAGCGAGCGCGGCATCAGCGCGCGGGTGCGCCCTTCGCCGAGCACGTCGATCATAGGCAGCACGAAGGCGGCGGTCTTGCCGGTGCCCGTCTGGGCGATACCGATCAGGTCCTTGCCCATCAGTACCGACGGAATCGCCTGGCGCTGGATGGGAGTCGGCTCGGTATAGCCGGCGTCGGTCACCGCGCGGAGAAGGTCGTCAGAAAGGCCGAGATCGGCAAAGCTCATGCAAATGTCCGGAAAATGGGCGCGTTCACTGCGCCTCAGAAGAGACCATCGCGCTTGCGGATTCAACCGCAAAAGTCAAGCATTACCGCGCTCGAACGAGGTTCTTGAACGCCTGAACGGGACAAGTTCGCCCAGAACGGGAGCGCAGGGCGTCGCGGCCGGCGCAGAACTTGCTGTCCTTGGTCGGCTTCAGATAGGCGCCGGAATAGAAACCCAGCGCCGGGCATTCGGAGCCCAGCTTGGCGCGAAGCAGCGATCCGTCCTCCAGAATCAGGTCGACGCTGTCGGCGGCGTTGACCGTGAAGCCCTGGATGCGGCCCATCTCCACACAGCTCTTGGCGCGACGCTCGGCCATAGCGGGCGCTTCCCGGACGACGATGGTCGTGGTCGTCGTCACCGTCATGCGGGGAACGTGGATCGATACATGCTGCTGGAAGACCGGCGCGGCTGCGGCATCGGCAGACACGACCGGGCTCGCCGCGGGAACGGCAAGCAACAGCGCAAGGCCGGCGGCGGCGATCGGCAGATTGGGCATCGTGGGATCGGATCGTAGGAACATTGGCTTGAACGGTGGATGAACTGCCGCAGCCCATGCTATCGCGCAAGCACCATGACACCCGAGCAGCAACGCATCACTGCCTTCGCCGCCGAACGCTTCGGCCCCAAGGCGGTCACCACCGACCCGCAGGACATCGAGCCCTGGCTGACCGACTGGCGCGGTCGCTATCATGGCGCGGCCCCGGCGATCCTCTCGCCGGCATCGACGGAAGAGGTCAGCGCGCTGGTGGCGCTCGCCAACGATCTCGGCCAGCCGCTGGTGCCGCAGGGCGGGAATACCGGTATGGTGGGCGGCGCGGTGCCGCCGGCGGACGGTTCGGCGCTGCTGCTGTCGACGCGCCGGATGAACCGGATTCGCCGGATGGACGCGGACGCGAATCTCGCTGTGGCCGAGGCCGGGGTGATCCTGGGTACCTTCCGTGATGCGGCCGAGGCGGCGGGGCGCCGCTTTCCGCTCGATCTTGGCGCGCGGGGAAGTGCTACGATCGGCGGGCTCGTCTCCACCAATGCCGGCGGGGTGCAGGTGCTGCGCTTCGGCACGATGCGGGCGCTGGTCGCCGGCGTCGAGGCGGTGCTGCCCGACGGATCGGTGCATGACGGGCTGTCCGCGCTGAAGAAGGACAATCGCGGCTATGATCTCAACCAGCTGCTGATCGGCGCGGAGGGCACGCTCGGTATCGTGACCGCCGCGACGCTGCGGCTGGTGCCGGCGGCGGCGGCGCGCGCGGTCGCGTGGGTGGGGCTGGAGAGCCCGGCCAAGGCGCTCACCCTGCTGCGCCGGCTGCAGGCCGCGACCGACATGATCGAAAGCTTCGAGATCATGCCCGACGATACCGTCGCGCTGGTGCTGGAGCATGTGCCGGGCACGCGCCTGCCGCTGCAGGGGACGCACCGCTGGCACGTGCTGATCGAGGCGGTGACGAGCGACGCGACTGCAGAGGCGCCGGCAGCGGTGCTCGAGCGGATGCTGGCCGGGGCCTTCGAGGCCGGGCTGGCCGAGGATGCGGTCATCGCCGCGAGCGAGGCGCAGGCCGAGGGCTTCTGGCGCATCCGCCATTCGATCTCCGAGGCCGAGCGCGCCGCCGGCCCGGCGGTCCAGCACGACATCTCGGTGCCGGTGGAGGACATGCCGCGCTTCATGGTGGAAGGCGGTGCGGAGGCGGAGGCGCGCTTTCCGGGTACGCACGCGATCGCCTATGGCCATCTCGGCGACGGCAACGTCCATTTCCACGTGCGCGCGCCCAAGGGTGCCGATCGCGATCGCTGGTATGCGGAGGACGGTCCCCGGATCACCCGGCTGGTGCACGACATGGTGGTAGCGGCGGGGGGATCGATCTCCGCCGAACACGGCATCGGGCAGATGAAGCGCGACGAACTCGCCCGGCTTTCCCCGCCGGCGCGGATGACGGCGCTGCGGGCGATCAAGATCGCGCTGGATCCAAAGCTGATTCTCAATCCGGGAAAGCTGGTCGCGCTTGCGCCGGCAACCGTCAGCAAATAGACCGCGGGCCGGTTGAAACGCATTTCGACGAATAAAGTTCTCAGGAGATCCTCATGGCCAGCGCGCCGCAGCAGTCGCTTCCCTTGTTCTATAATCAGCTCGAGCCGCTTTCGAGCCAGGTCCATGCCGATTTCCGTACGCGTTCCACCGATCGCGCGCCGTTCCTCGCCGGCCAGCATGCGGTGCCCGTCACCGTCGAGGAATTCCCGCTGGTGCAGCGCTTCATGCCGATCGTCTTCTCGGTGGGCGACGATCCCGTGCCGCTGGCGCTGATGGGCCTGAACGAAGGCGTGAACACCTTCTTCGACGCCGAGGGCAAGCTGGTCGACCCGAACTTCTACGTTCCGGCCTATATCCGCCGCTATCCGTTTCTGCTCGCGCGCCTGCGCCCGGAGAGCGACGAGCTGTCGCTGTGCTTCGATCCGACCTCGGACGTGGTCGGCAAGTTCGAAGACGGCGAGCCGCTGTTCGACGGCACCGAGCCGAGCGAGATCACCAAGAACATCCTGCAGTTCAACGAGCAGTTCGAGACGGCCGGTGCCCGCACCAGCCAGTTCATGCGCGAGCTGAAGGACATGAACCTGCTGATCGACGGCGAAGTCTCGATCCAGCCGGACGGCGCCGCGCAGCCCTTCGTCTATCGCGGCTTCATGATGGTCGACGAGAACAAGCTGAACGAGATGCGCGGTGATCAGCTGCGCAAGATCGTGCAGAACGGCATGCTGCCGCTGATCTACGCCCACCTCTTCTCGCTGGCGCAGATGCGCGAGCTGTTCGCCCGCCAGATGCGTTCGGGCTGGCAGCCGGAAGTCCAGCTGGTCGGCTGATCGAAACGACCCGGGGAGCGGCGGTGCCGCTCCCCCTTGTCGGGCGAAGACGCCGTTTGCGCCGCCGCGACCCTCCGCGCTTTCGCGGAAAAACCTCCCCGCCGATCAATCGATAAACTTCTGCGACGAGTTGCCTTGAACTCGTTCGCCCGCGCTCTATATTTCTAAGGTACGGCTCGTGTCCCCCCTTTCGCGATGCCGTGCGACGCGCCTTCGGGCGTGTCTCCTCCCTGAACCTTGGCCACCTCGTGGGTAACCGCGAGGTGGTTTTTTATGTGCGGCTCATTCGGCGGCGAGCGCGCCGGGCAGCGCTTCGTCGGCCAGCGCGTCGATGATCGCGCGCAGCAATGCCGTGACGGCTTCCGCCCCCGGGCCCAGCGCATCCAGCGCCGAATCCAGATAGAGCGACCGATCGAGTTCCAGCTGCAAGGCATGCACGCCGCGGCGGGGATCGCCATGGCGCTCCAGGATGTGGCCGCCGGCATAGGGGGTGTTGGTGGCGACGGCGATGCCATGGCGCCGCACCACGGCCTCCAGGCGCGCGCCGAACCGGGCAGCGGCGGAGCGGCCGAAGCGATCGCCGATCACCAGCCGCGGGGCGCTTTCGGGCGCCCCCAGCGGCGGCATCGAATGGATGTCGAGCAGCAGCGCGATGCCGAACCGCGCCCGCGCGGCGGCCAGCGCTTCGCCCAGTGCGAGATGATAGGGGCGGTGATCGGCATGGATGCGGGCCATGACGTCCTCGGCGGCGAAGCGCCCGCGCCAGAGCTGGCCGAGCGTGCCCACCCGGCGCGGCACCAGCCCCAGGCCGCTGCGCACCTTGGTGGAGAGCGGCCGGCCGAGCAGGTGCGCGCCTTCGTCGATCTGGGGATCGCGCTCATGTTCGGCGCGGTTGAGGTCGATCCACGCGCGGGCGCGGGTGGCGACGAACAGCGTCTCGTCGCGCCGGGCGCCCAGCGCGAGCGAATCGACGTGGCGGTCCTCCAGCGCCCGCAGCGCGGCGGGCGGCACCCGCAGCGCCTCGATCAGCGACTCCGGATAGTCGCGCCCGCCATGGGGCGCGGAGAGCACCACGGGGCTTTCCGGGGGTACCGGCCCGTGGCGATCGAAGCTGGCAGCGCTAGTCACTCCCGAAGCCTAGGCGGGAGCGCTCAGGCGGGCAACGTATACGGCGACGCTGACTGGAAAATCTTAAGGCATTGCCGCATAAGGACCGGGCGGTTGGTTCCAATGGGGTGAAGATGATCCGGATTCTGTTGGCCGAGGACGACCGCGTGATGCGCGAATACCTCGCCCGTGCGCTTGAGCGCTCGGGCTATGCTGTCAGCGCTGTCGATCGCGGCACCGCGGCGGTGCCCCTGCTCGAGGCCGAGCGATTCGACCTGCTGCTGACCGACATCGTGATGCCGGAGATGGACGGGATCGAGCTTGCCCAGCGCGCGGCCGAAATCGCCCCGGAGATGCGGGTGATGTTCATCACCGGCTTCGCCGCGGTGACGCTGCGCGCCGGCAAGCAGGTGCCGCAGGCACGGGTGCTGTCGAAGCCGTTCCACCTGCGCGACCTGGTGCTGGAGGTGGATCGGATGTTCGAATCGGAGAATGTGGGGCAAAATTGAAAAACGCGCTTGCGTGGGATGCGGACCCTCGCTAAAGGCGCGCTTCCCGAGTTTCGGGCGCGTAGCTCAGTGGTAGAGCACTGTGTTGACATCGCAGGGGTCGCAAGTTCAATCCTTGCCGCGCCCACCATCAAAGACCCCGCTAAGCCCCTGGCTTGGCGGGGTTTTTGCTGCTCAGGCCCAACGCTTAGCGCGTCCGGTCGCAACGGACCGCGGTGCCCGTCCACCGGCAGGCGAGGGGACAGGCACGCTGCGGCATCGCGTTGCGCCCACGAGCGAAAATATTTCGTTTCGATGGTGTGGGTATCGGGTCAGCGCATCGTCTTATACATGCATATCTGCATCGTATAATACTGCGCTAGTTGGGCGAAATATTTTGGGGCATCCTTGTGACCCTTGCTGTTCGCACCCAAGAAAAACTGGCAAAGTAGCGAGACGATATCGCAACGATGACAGGGGATCCGCGATTGTCGCCACATTATAGCAGCGGACGCATTCGCGTTCTCACCTTCCTCCACAGCTTTGCGCCGGGCGGAGTCGAGCGCGTGGCATTGCGCCTCGTCCGGCATTGGCGGGCGATGGGGGTGGACGCGCCGCTATTCCTAGGCCGCGAAGATGGCGCGATGCACGACGAGTTCAGTGACATCGCCTACGAGATGCCGCGCCAGCCCCGCACGAGCCAGGCCTCCTGGGAAACCCTGTGGATGATCCTCACGCTGCCGGCGGCGATTCGCCGGCTGCGGCCGGACGTGCTGTTCGTCGCGGGCTCCACCTACACGATCGTCGCCGTGGCGATGACGCTGCTGCTCGGGCGGCGCTGCCCGCCGATCGTGGTCAAGATCAGCAACGATCTCGCGCGGCGCGATCTCAACCCCGTCGGACGCTTCTTCTGGCGGCTGTGGCTCCGCATCCAGGCGCGATGCGCGCGCAACTGGGTGGTGATGGACGAATCGATGACGCCCGAACTTCCGCCGGTGATGGCGCGGCGGGGGCATGTGGTCCACGATCCTGCAATCTGTGCGACGCAGCTGCTGCCCGCGCGGGCCGAGCGTCCGGTGGGGCCGCGGCGTTTCGTCGCGGTCGGCCGGCTGGTGGCGCAGAAGCATTTCGCGCTGATGCTGCGCGCCTTCGCTCGCGCAGTGCAGCCCGGCGAGACGCTGACGATCTTCGGTGACGGCGCGGAGCGCGACGCGCTCGAGGCGCTGGCTGCGTCGCTGGGCATCGCCGATCGGGTGCGCTTTGCCGGCCATGTCGCCGATGCGCCGGCACGGCTGCCGGACTATGACGTGCTGCTGCTGTCGTCGCGCTACGAAGGCGTGCCGGCGGTGGTGATCGAGGCGCTGGCCGCCGGTCTCGCGGTGGTGTCCACCGATTGCGGCGCCGGCCTGCGCAGCCTGCTTGGCCAGGGCCGGTTCGGCACGATCGTACCGCAGAACGAAACGCTGCTGGCGGAAGCGATTCGCACGGCGCCGCTTGCCGCACCCGATCGGGCTGCGCTACTCGCCTCGTTGCGGCGCTTCACCATCGAGCGTTCGGCACAGGATTATCTCGCACTGTTCGTCGAAGCGGCGGCGGCGCGCACTACCGGCCGGCCGGTTCGGCTGGAGCAAGAGGTTCCCGCATGAATTCCCCCGTACGGGCGGCACGTGCCGCCTATGCGTCGCTTTCTACCCGTACCCGGGAGCGCCTGCTCGCGATCATCGGACTCGCTTTTTCGGCGGTGATCCTGGTCGCGGTGTTCTGGCAGCTCGACGGCATCGATTTCGCCGTGCTTACCCAGACGCCGACTAATCCGCTGTTCTGGCTGTGCTTCGCCGCCACCTATGTGCTGGCGCCGTTCATGGACTGGCTGATCCTGCGCCGGATCTGGGGCGTTGGCGCCGCCGCCTTTCCGGCGCTGCTGCGCAAGCAGGCCGCCAACGAAGTGGTGCTCGGCTATTCGGGCGACGCGCAGCTTTATGTCTGGGCGCGGCGCACGCTGGGTGCGGGTGGGCGGCCGTTCGAGACGCTGCGCGACGTGGCGGTCACCTCGGCGCTGGCCGGCAACCTCGTCACCCTGGCGATGCTGGTGATCAACGCGCCGATCGTCCACGGCATCGCCAAGGGCACCTTGTTCACCACGCTGCTGATCTCGACCGGGACGATCGTGCTGTCGTCGCTGGCGATCTTCCTGTTCCGCCGCATGGTGTTCGCACTGCCGCCGCGCCAACTGATGATGACGATCGGGATCCATATCGCCCGTATCCTGCTCAGCCTGGTGCTGACCGCGCTGCTGTGGAAGCTGCTGCTGCCGGCGGTGCCGACGACGGCACTGTTCCTGGTCGGCACGCTGCGGATGATGCTGTCGCGCCTGCCCTTCGTGCCGGCGCGCGAGGCGCTGCTGGCGCCGCTGATCATCGCGCTGCTCGGCGATGCAGCGGGGCTCGCCGGCGCGGTGCTGTTCGCCGCCACGCTGATGCTGGCCGCGCATGTGGTGGTGGGCGGCGCCTCGGCGCTGGCTGACATGATCGCCCGGCCCAAGCCCCGACTGGCCTGAGCCGCCTCTAAGAAGACGCTGGCGCTAGGGTGCCGCTGCCGCCATCAAGCCCGGCCGGATCATGGGAGGGGCAGGGATGCGAAAGACGGTGGTGGTGCTGGGCGCTTTGCTGGCAGGGGTGCTGCTTGGCTTTTCCGCGCGCTGGCCGGCGGGTGCGTTCCTGGTGCCGTGGATCGATCTGGTCGCTCCGGTCGGCGCCTTCTGGATCCGCGCGCTGACGATGACGCTGGTGCCGCTGGTGTTCGCCCTGGTGGTGAGCGGGGTCGTCAACGCGGTGCGCCATGGCCAGGGTGGGCGGCTGCTCGCGACGAGCTTCGTCGTGTTCCTGCCGATGCTGGTGCTTGCGGCGCTGCTCGCCTGGGGCGCGCTGGAGATCGTGCTCTGGCTGTTCCCGCTCGGCCCACATCCGCTCGCCGGCATCTTGACCGCAGGGCCGCCGGCGATCCCGCACGTGCCGAGCGCTTCCGAACAGATTCTCGCGATTTTGCCGGAAAATCCGATCGCCGCAGCCGCCAGCGGGCAGATGCTGCCGCTGGTGGTGTTTGCGGTGCTGCTGGGCGTGGCGATCGCGCGCACGGGCGGCAACGGCCTCGCGGCGGTGATCGACGAACTCGGCAAGGCGATGACCCGGATCGTCGACTGGATCCTGCTCGCCGCACCGATCGGCATCTTCGTCCTGGCAATGGGCGCGGGCAAGGCGGCGGGGGCGAGCGTTGCCGGCGTGCTGGCGCGCGACGTGGCGGCGGAGATCCTGTTCTGCCTCGCCGCGATCGGCATGTGCTATCTGCTGGTCTTCGGCCTGCGGGCGATGCCGCTGGGCCGCTTCGCCCGCGGGATCCTGCCCGCCCAGGCGACGGCGGCGGGTACCTGCTCATCGATGGCGACCGCGCCGGTTTCGATGGACGTGGCGCTGAACGGCCTGCAGCTGCCGCAGGAAGTGGCGGGGACGACGCTGCCGCTCGCCATCTCCACCTTCCGGCTGGCGACCGCCGGGGTGACCGTGATCGAAGTGTTTCTGGCGGCGCATGCGGCCGGGGTGCACGCCTCACCGGTGCAATGGGTGCTGGCGGGACTCTCGGCCATTATCGCCGGCATCGCGACGCCGGGGCTGCCGGGTGCGGCGATCCTTTATGCCTGCGATGCCCCGGGCATGCAGATCCTCGGCGCACCGCTGGCGATGATCCCGCTCTACATCGCGGTGTCGGCGATCCCCGACATGTTCATCACCACTGCCAGCGTCACCGGCCAGGTGACCGCGACCACGCTGGTCGCGCGGCTGGTCAGGCGAGGGCGCTGAGGCCGGGCAGCGTGCCTTCGGCGATCGTCATGCTGCGGCCGCCGATCCAGGCCAGGCCTGCGCCGTCATAGTCAACGAAGATGCGGCCCCGGCGATCGAGCCGGGTGCCTTGCGCGGCGACATAGCCCCCCGTCGCGCGACCGCTCTCATAGAGCCACTGCGCGACAGCAGCATTGAAGCTGCCGGTGACGGGGTCCTCGATCACCGCGCCGAACGCGCCGGTGAAGATCGTGCGGATTTCCCACGCGACCGGCGCGCCGGCGGGATGGGCGCCGATCAGGCCGATCTCCAGCCGCTCGTCCCAGTGGCGCACCGGTTCCACCGCCAGCACCGCTTCGGCGGACTCAAGCAGCACCGCGATCCAGCCGGGGCCGTTATCCGCCCAGGCTGCGTCGACGATTGCGGCCGGATCGATCCGCAGCGCCTGTGCTACCTGGGCGCGGGTATCCCCGTCGACCGGCCCGCCACGCAGCAGCGGGGGAGCGGCAAAGGCGAGCCGATCGCCGTCGCGGCGAATCGGGATCAGCCCGGCGCCGCATTGCTGGACGATTCGATCCGATGCCACCGGCGTGCCGCCCGCCGCCAGCCAAGCATGGCATGCGCCGAGCGTCGGGTGACCGGCAAAGGGCAACTCGCGATCGAGCGTGAAGATGCGTGCGTGATAGTCCGCGCCGGGCACGCTGGGCGGCAGCAGGAACACCGTCTCGCTCAGGTTGAACCAGCGGGTGATCGCCTGCATCGTCTCGGTATCGAGATCGCCGCCGCCCTGCACCACCGCCAGCGGGTTGCCGGTGAACGGGCCGTCATGGAATACGTCGACCAGCGAAAAGGGCGTCGTCATTAGTGCAGATCTCCCGGCCGCGAGCGCGGCGCATGGCGTTGAATCGCCGATGACGCCGCGCGTGGCAAGTCTCAGCCGGGCGACGCGGCCGAGCCCGCCAGCAACCCGCCATCGACGTGGAGCTCGGCACCGGTGATGTAGGTCGCTTCGTCCGACGCCAGCATCGCGGCGACCGCGGCGACCTCCTCCGGCAATCCGAACCGCTTGAGCGGGGTGTCGGCGACGAGCGCCGCCATCCGTGCCTCGCGGTCCTGGCCGCTGCCCAGCATCGGTTCCCACATCGGGGTGAGGATGGCAGCGGGGAAGATGGCGTTGCAGCGGATCTTCCACCCCTGCTGGGCGCAGTAGAGCGCCACCGACTTGCTGTGGTTGCGGATGGCCGCCTTCGAGGAGGCGTAGGCGGCGGCCCCGGGGATGCCGACCATGCCGGATCGCGACGAGAGGTTGATGATCGACCCCGTGCCCGCCTGCTTCATCGCGGCAATGGCGTAGCGGCAGCCGAGGAAGGTGCCGTCGAGATTGACGCGATGCACCGCGCGCCAGTCTTCCAGCCGGGCATGTTCGGGATCGTGCGGCACCATGCCGGCTTCGAAGCCGGTCACGCCCGCATTGTTGACGACCACGTCGGCGGTGGGAACACGCACCGCAAGACGGGCCCAATCGGCCTCCTCGCGTACGTCGAGCGGCTCGAACCGGCAGCCGAGCGCGGCGGCAGCCGCAGCGCCGGCGGTGATATCCAGATCGGTCAGGATCACCTCGGCGCCTTCCGCAAGGAAGCGCGCGGCGATGGCGCGGCCGATGCCGCGGGCTGCGCCGGTGACGACGCAGGTCTTGTTGTTCAGTCGTTGCATGATGGTCTCGAAACCAGAGTCCAGGGTCGCGGATTGCGCCGCGAGGCTATCTGCTCCCGCTTCAGCGGTGACGCTGGACCATGTCGAGAACTCCCGGAAACCGCCGCAAGTCTAGGCGCGGAGGGTGGGAGGCGCAAGGGATTGCCGAACCGGCCGCCGCCCGGGAAGGGCAGCGGCCGGCCGGTCTTGGGATCAGAAGGTGACGCCGAAGCCGGCGCTGGCGGTCTCGCCCTTGTCCTTGCCGGTGAAGGTGCCGGTGCGGTTGTTGGTGTTCCAGTGGATCAGGTTCAGCTGGAGGCGGATGATGCTGTCCAGATACCAGTTGGTGCCGATCGTCGCGGCGGTGCCCTTCGTCGCGTTCGGGATGCCCGAATAGTCGATGCTCTCATAGCGGGCGAGCACTTCGATCGCACCCGGCCCGCCATCGAACACCGGCCGCAGCACGCGCGGCTGGGCGAAGGTGCCGAGGCGCGGGTTGTACGGCGGCAGGTCGCCGGTGACGAAGAAGCCGGTGGAGAGGCTCCACGCCTTGCTCTCGAAGTCCGGACGGCCGGCGTTGAGATGCGCGACGCGCTTGCCGGCTTCGCCCATCACCCACAGCGAGCCGACATAGCCGCCCAGTTCCGCGCCATAGCCGGTGGTGCCGGTGCCGCCGACCAGCGCGCCGGTCTGCACGCGGAGGTTGCCGTTGAAGCGGCCGCCGATCACGGTGTTGCGGGTCAGCGTGCCCGGACCGCGCGAGGACAGCGCCTCGTCGAAGCCCCACAGGCCGACATGGACGATCGAGCGATCGGTCTTGAGCGGGTTCCAGTGCGCGCGGGCCAGCACGGTACGGCTGTCGTTGATCGCCTGGCTGGCATCGACGCTGTCGCCGCTGATGGTAACGGAAGCGTGGCCCGTGCTCCAGAACAGGCGCGGCATCAGCGCGATGCCGTAGAAGCCGCGCTGCGGAATGATCGAGGTGGCGACGACGTTGCGCTCGAGGAACGGCGGCGCGTCCGACCCGCTCGAGCCTTCGAAGCTGCGGTCGTTGAACATGTTGCCGAAGCGGACGTCATAGGAGACCTTGCCCACATCGTTGCGCCAGCCGACGAACATGGTGCCGACGTCCGACGTGTTGTCGGCAAAGTCGTTTTCGAACTGGTAAAAGAAGTGCGGGCCGACCGCGCCTTCGATGCCGATACGCAGTGCGCGGGCGCCGGTGGTGGTGATGTTGCGGGCGTCATAGTTCGACCCGAAGGTCGAGCTGACATGGTTGATCATTCGGCCGCGCATCTTGAATAGGAACTTGCCGTCGGGCGAGCGGAAGATCGGCAGGCCGCCGCGCCATTCGGTGGTGACGTTGGACGTGCTCTGCGCGGCACGGGCCTGGGCGACGCTCTGGTCGGCAAGGTTGGGGGGGATGATTTGCGGCGCGAACGAGTCGGCAACGCTATCGTCATTGGCGACGGCGGTGCGCTTGCCCTGCGCAGCCTGCTGTACCGCGACGGGGGCGGCAGCATGGGCGATCGGCGCGGCGGCCTGGGTGCCTTCGATCTTGTCGAGCCGGGCGCGGAGTGCCGCGATCTCTTCGGACTGCGCCTTGAGCAGCTTGACCAGTTCGGACTGATCGCTCGGCGTGGTCTGCGCCAGCGCCGGCGTGGCGAACAGCAGCGCAGACAGTGCCGCACCCGCCAGGAATTTCGTTCTCATTGTGACAACCCCGTTTGTTGATCCTGTGTCGCCAAGGGCAACCGAGTATCAGTATAGGACGAGGATGGTTCGATGATCCGATAATGAAACGAAAAGTGGTATCTACGTATATTCGCTATATGTGATCCGCATGACACAAAACTCTACCGAATAGTGGCAAGTTTTAGTAGTTGAGCATCGAATCTATTTGATTATTGGTGGTTGCGACGTGTTTTTCGGACGCGTGGAAGCGCTTACGTCCGAAATGGTTACGTCAATGTTTCGGGTTGCTCAGGGGTTTCCCCGGGGGTGGCGTTGGTTCGGGCTTCAGAGGGCCTTGGCCATCCGCACCAGCGGCACGCGGATGCCGTCTATCGGGTCCGAGAGGATCGGCTCGATCTGCCGGTAGCCGCAGGCTTCGTAGAGCGGCACGCCGGCCATGGTTGCCATCATTTCCGCGCGCGCGAAACCGGCGTCACGGGCGGCTTGTTCGCACAGCCCGAGCACGCGGCGACCGATGCCGCGGCGGATAAAGTCCGGATTGGTATACATCGCCCGGATCTTGGCGGCGTCGCGCGCCGGGTCGAGTTGTTCCGGCGCGCGGGCGACGATGCTGACATCGCCGCCGTACAGCGTGGCGCGGAACGACCATCCGCCGCAGCCGGCGATCACGCCGTTTTCGTCTTCCACAAGAAAGTAGGTCTGGTCGGCGATCAGCTGGGTATCGAGGCCCATCACCTTGTGGCTCGCCGCCACCTGTTCGGGGGTGAGGAAGCCGTGCTGTAGCCGTTCGATCGCGCGGCCCATCACCGCGCGCAGGGCGTCCAGGTCTTCAGGTTGGGCGAGGCGATGGGTGAAGGCAGGCATGCAGGTCCTCAACGTTCGGTGCGGCGGGCTAACCAGCCGCCGCACCGGACGCAAGGACTAGAGCGTTTTCACCTTCGGTGAAGACGCTCTAGTCATTTGATGCCGCATTTTCCGAGACGTTGACCGTAAACGGTCAACTTGAAAATGCTCTAGTGGTTGTCGCGCGGGATGCCGAAGGTCTGGGCGATGCGCTGGAACTGCTCGGCGCCTTCCAGGATCGCGCCGGTGTTCATCTGGCCGACCATCGCGCGCTGGATTGCCTGCCACGGGGTCTGCGATGCGGGGTAGGGGAAGCCGCCCGCCTCGGCCAGCGCGCGGCGGCGCTCGGCGACTTCCTCGGCGGGGATCAGCACGTCGGCGGTGCCGCGCTGGAGGTCGATCCGCACCCGATCGCCGGTCTTGAGCAGCGCGAGGCCGCCCATCGCCGCCGCTTCGGGCGAGGCATTGAGGATCGAGGGCGAGGCCGAGGTGCCGGACTGGCGACCATCGCCGATGCACGGCAGCGCATGCACGCCCTCGCGGATCAGATAGGCCGGCGCGCGCATGTTCACCACTTCCGCCGCACCCGGATAGCCGATCGGGCCGGCGCCGCGCATCACCAGCAGCGTCTCCGCCGTGATGCCGGTGGCGGGATCGTCGATGCGGTGGTGGTAATCCTCGGGTCCGTCGAACACGACGACCGGGCCTTCGAAGGCTTCGGGATCGTTCGGGTTGGAGAGGTAGCGGTCGCGGAATTCGGGGCCGATCACGCTCGTCTTCATGATCGCCGCGTCGAACAGATTGCCGCGCAGCACGACAAAGCCGGCCGCTTCCACCAGCGGCTCCTCGAAGCGGCGGATGACCTTCTCGTCCTCGATCTCGGCGTTTCGGCAATTCTCGCCGATCGTCTTGCCGTTGGCGGTGATCGCATTTTCGTGAATCAGGCCCTGGCGCATCAGCTGCGCGACCACGGCCGGCACGCCGCCGGCGCGGTAATAATCCTCGCCGAGATATTCGCCCGCCGGCTGCAGGTTGACGAGCAGCGGCACCTGGTGGCCGTGGGTTTGCCAGTCGTCGAGCGCCAGCTCGGCGCCGACATGGCGGGCGATCGCCGCCAGGTGGATCGGTGCGTTGGTCGAGCCGCCGATCGCCGAGTTCACGACGATCGCGTTGAGGAACGCCTCGCGCGTCAGGATGTCGGAGGGCTTGAGGTCCTCCGCCACCATGTCGACGATGCGCTTGCCGGTGCGATAGGCGACTTCCTGGCGATCGCGATACGGCGCAGGGATCGCCGCCGAACCCGGCAGCATCATGCCCAGCGCCTCGGCGAGGCTGTTCATCGTCGTCGCCGTGCCCATCGTGTTGCAATAGCCGGTCGACGGTGCCGAGGAGCTTACCAGACGGATGAAGCCGTCATCGTCGATCTCGCCTGCCGCGAGCAGTTCGCGGGCCTTCCACACGATCGTGCCCGATCCGGTGCGCTCGCCGCGATGCCAGCCGTTGAGCATCGGCCCCACGGACAGCGCGATCGCGGGGATGTTCACCGTCGCCGCCGCCATCAGGCAGGCGGGCGTGGTCTTGTCGCAGCCGGTGGTCAGCACCACGCCGTCAATCGGATAGCCGTAGAGCAGTTCGACCAGCCCGAGATAGGCGAGGTTGCGATCGAGGCCCGCGGTCGGCCGCTTGCCGGTTTCCTGGATCGGGTGGACCGGGAATTCGATCGCGATCCCGCCCGCCTCGCGAATGCCTTCGCGGATGCGCTCGGCGAGGACGAGATGGTGGCGGTTGCAGGGGCTGAGATCCGAACCCGTCTGGGCGATGCCGATGATCGGCTTGCCCGAGCGCAGCTCCTCCAGGCTCAGCCCGTAGTTGAGGTACCGCTCCAGATAGAGCGCGGTCATGTCAACGTTATCGGGGTTATCGAACCAGGCGCGGCTGCGCAGTTTGGGGGCAGAGTCGGTCATCGGAAAAGCCTTGCGGGAGAGGAAGGTTAGTTGGTCGTCGAGAAACGGTAGACGATCACATTGCGATAGGTCTGCCCCGGGTTTAACCGCGCCGAACCCAGCGCCGGCTGGTTGGGCGTGTCCGGGAAAACCTGGGGTTCGAGCGCGAGCGCGTCGCCCTGGCGATAGGCGTGGTTGGACTTGCCGACCGCGGTGCCGTCGAGGAAATTGCCGGTGTAGAATTGCACGCCCGGCTGGTTGGAGAGGATCTCCATCACGCGGCCGCTCGACGGATCCTCGACGCGCGCATGCAGCACCGGCTGGGCGGAGGGCGCCTTGGCGATCACGAAATTCTCGTCATAGCCTTGGCCGAACACGATCTGCGGATCGCGGCCGTCGCGGATGCGGGTGCCGATCACGGTGGGCTTGCGGAAATCGAACGGCGTGCCTTCGACCGGGCGGAGCTGGCCGCTGGGGATCAGCGTCTTGTCGACGGGCGTCGTCGTATCGGCAGGGATCGTCAGGACATTGTCGTAGATCGAGCGCTGCGAGGCCTCGCCGGCGAGGTTGAAGAAGCTGTGGTTGGTGATGTTGACGATGGTCGGCTTGGTCGTCGTCGCGGTATATTCGACCGACAGCTCGTTCTTCTCGTTCAGCGCATAGGTGGCGGTGACGGTGAGCTGGCCGGGATAGCCTTCCTCGCCGTCTGCGGCGACGTAGCGCAGGGTGACGCTGGCGCTCTCGCCGCTGGTCACCTTCTCCACCGTCCAGAGCCGCTTGTCGAAGCCCTTCAGGCCGCCGTGCAGCGCGTTCGGGCCGTTATTCTTGGCGAGCGTATAGGTCTTGCCGTCGATCGCGAACGTGCCGCCCTTGATGCGGTTGGCATAGCGGCCGACGGTGGCGCCAAAATAGTTCGGCGCGACCAGATAGCCCTGCATGTCGTTATAGCCGAGCGTCACGTCTTCGGACTTGCCGGTGCGGTCCGGTGCCGAGAGCGACTGGAGGATCGCGCCATAGCTGAGGATGGTCGCGCGCATGCCATGGCCGTTGGTGAGGGTGATCGCCTCTACCTTCTGGCCGTCCGCCGTGGTGCCGAAGGGGCTCCGAGTCGCGTCGCCCGCCTGCGCCGAAAGCGGAATCATGGCCGTGGCGAGCAGCGCGCCCTTGATCAGATAATTCATGCAAATCCTCTCCCTGTCGGCTATCGCTGCCAATGTGGCGACACGCCCGTTGACGCTGGACGTCGGCATGAATACTCCGACTAGAAAGCGAAGAGCAACCCCGCTGCGCAACAAGCGTGGCAAATTTGAGAGGATCATACCAGCATGGCGGTCGTGCCTACGTCAAAGGCTGCTCCGGCGGGGGCCGGGCAAGCCTCTCCACCCACGCAATATGGCCGCGCGCTGGCGTTGCTGGCCACGCTGTTCTTCATGTGGGGCTTCATCACCGTGATCAACGGCACGCTGCTGCCGCATCTGCGCAGCGTGTTCGAGCTCAGCTATTTCCAGGCGGCGCTGATCGAGAGCGTCTGGTTCATCGCCTATTTCTTCGCGTCGATCCCCTCGGCGATGCTGATCGAGCGGATCGGCTACCAGAAGTCGCTGGTGATCGGCCTGCTGATCATGGCGGCGGGTGCGCTGGGCATGACGCTGGCGGCGAGCCTGCCGTCCTACGGCGTCACGCTGTTCATGCTGTTCGTGATCGCCAGCGGCATAACGCTGCTGCAGGTGGCGGCGAACCCCTATGTTGCCGTGATCGGCCCGTCCGAAACCGCCTCGTCGCGCCTCAACCTGGTGCAGGCGATGAACTCGATGGGGACGATGCTGGCGCCGCTGTTCGGCGCGTATCTGATCCTCGGTCGCTCGAAGGGCGGCACCGCGCATGCCGGCGCAACCGCGCTCACCCAGGCCGAGCGGCTGGCGGATGCCCATGCGGTGATCCTGCCCTATGTGCTCGTTGCCGTGGTGCTGGTGGTGCTCGCGATCGTCATCGCCCG
>Ga0307412_10000696_pt1 | contig 19413 bp, 18 predicted proteins | sample DK1Cmetagenome_3_FD_203823 | JGI IMG/M metagenome (GOLD analysis project Ga0307412, IMG submission 203823) | Maize rhizosphere microbial communities from greenhouse at UC Davis, California, United States - DK15-C-1 | ecosystem: Host-associated > Plants > Roots > Rhizosphere > Soil | place: USA...
GCGTTGTCGCCTTGTCAGGTGGCTACAGCCGAGCCGAGGCTTGCGAAAAGCTGAGCCAGAACCACGGTATGATCGCAAGTTTCTCAAGAGCACTGGCGGAGGATCTGCGTGTCACGATGAGCGATGCTGAATTCGATCGCAATATGCAAGAGGCTATCGATCAGATCTATGCGGCAAGTGCTGCGACCTAAGTCGGGGCGGCACGAACTCGATTGCATGATGGTCCGAAATGAGGGCGTTCGATCGACTGGTTTATTGCCGTTCGAACGAACGTCCTATCCAGTTCCTGTCCTGAGCAGATTGTGAATTGCCATTTAGCCTATCCAAGCAGTCAAAGTTGAGTGGCCAAAAGGGTTCGCGCGGCAATGTTACTTTTCAGGCAAAGTCACGAGAGGTTCGTCACCTGCTTGCACAAGCCGAGCGGTAGCGGGAGTTGTTGCAAGTTTTCCGTAAACCCCGTATATTCCGTAAAAAGGAGTTTGATATGACCTCCACTGTGACCGCCGCTGCAGTCTCTAAAAATTTCGGCGCCTACCAGGACGCCGCCGTCCGTGATCCGGTGATCATCACCAAGAATGGACGGCCACGCACCGTGTTGATCGCCTATGAAGATTACCTGCGGCTGACGAAGCGAGAACGGCGCGTCGAGTTGACGTCCGCGCTCGGCGACGACGAGCTTTTGATGATCGAGGCGTCCGAGATAGATGGCGGACTTGATCATCTCAATTTGGAACTGTCGACGAGCAAGTATGCTGCCGACTGAGCCAAAAGTTGGGTGGGTTTTTCGCTATTCCTATCTCTGGCACTGGCAGTCCGTTGAAGGTCGAGAGGAGGGGGACAAGGATCGCCCGGCCGTGGTGCTTGCGATCGTCGCCCGTCTCGACGACGACACGCCGGCAGTGCGGATACTGCCGATTACCCATACCCCTCCTTCCAGTCCTGATGACGCGATCGAAATCCCGCCGGCGACCAAACGCCGCCTTGGGCTCGATGACGAGCGCTCCTGGATTGTCCTGACCGAAAGCAATCGGTTCGTCTGGCCAGGACCGGATATCCGGCCGATCGACAACGACACCGGATATTTCGGGCCTCTGCCACCGGCGCTGTTTGCTGAGGTCAAACGGCGGTTTGTCGAACTGGCGCGAAGCCGACGGCACCAAGCGACGCCACGCAGCGATTAACGTCATTTCCCATCCCACACGCTGTTTCGCTTTGGCTCCAAGCGTCCAACCGGCGGATTCCTGAAATTTGCTCCTACGCCACCACATCCGATAAGAGGTACTTATCGTTTGTCATGCCCCCAGCCACTAAGTGCACGACTTTCCGAGACCGACATGACAGACGTCAGGGTCGGATAAAAAGGTCAGATTCGATTGGATATCAGCGATAGCCCAATGAAGCCTCGTTGGAACAACCGATATTCCGAGCCTCGGCTTCTTGCCCAAGATGATCAGGGTACCGACTTCAAGTTCGGGCTTGGAATTGTTTCGTCGAAGGAGCACCCGACAAGAAGCTCCGTCCGGGCGCGCAGGTGATACGGCCGCCGAAGCCCTCTCTGTCCATCGAGAGTTTCTTCTCTTGCGAATGCAGAGGCAGGCTCGAGCTCACGGCCATACTTGCTTCCGTCCCCGATGTATTCCCCGCGCCGACGTGATATAGTCATCCCATTGGCGATGTGCGATGTCGGTTGTCCGCATGGATTGGTCACATGAGCGATGTCGAGAACCTGTTTAGCGCCCTGCGCCACGCGGTTGACGCAAAGCTTGTCGCGTGCGTCGAGGCGGCTGTCGCCGATGGCGTCGATCGCGACCTCAATCGTATCAACGTGCTCGCCTTTGCTTGCAGACATCAACTTAGCGAGGAGCCTACGATCGCCGCATTTTTGCATGCGGCTCGGCTCGGCATTTTCGACATGACTTGGAACGTGCTCTGTCCGGGCTGCGGCGGGGTGCTCGATACAGGGGTAAGCCTCAAGGGTGTTGTCCATGATATCTATCATTGCGGGCTGTGCGCCGCGGGTTATGAGCCGACGCTTGATGAGATGGTCGAGGTGACGTTCACTGTGAATCCCCGGGTGCGCCGCATCGCGGCCCATGATCCCGATCTGTTGCCGCCTCTCGAATATTATCGGCAGATGTTCTTCAGCTCCGGTGTCGATTTGCCTGATAATCTCGAAGAAAAGTTTGCGCCTATTCAATTGGAAATGATCGACCTGTCTCCGGGCGAAAAAGCCTTCGTCTCGTTTCAGTTGCCGGCCCAGTTCGTCATCATCTTCGACGCTGTTACGCACTCGGCGCAGTTCATAGATGTAAAGGGCGATCCCACCAGCGAGCGTCAGTCGCTTTCGATGGTCATTACCCAAAGCCATGCGCTCAACGAAACTGTCACGCTGCGTCCCGGTCTGCTCCGGCTCGCGCTTGAAAACCACACCGACCGTAGAGTGGTGCCGAATGTCTGTGTCGCCGGCGATGAGCTACATGATCTGTTGGGACGCAGGCGGCCGTTTCTCACGGCCAAGCGTTTGCTGACGAACCAGAGCTTTCGCGACATATACCGAACCGACACGCTCGACGTCGATCAGCGCCTGAAGATCACCAGCCTCACCTTTCTGTTTACCGACCTCAGAGGATCGACAGCACTTTACGAGCGCGTCGGCGACATTGCGGCATTCGATCTCGTCCGATCACATTTTCGCGTTCTCAACGAGATTGTCGCGTCCGAAACGGGCGCGGTGGTCAAGACGATAGGGGATGCCGTGATGGCGAGCTTTCCGACGCCCGATCGTGCGGTGGCGGCGGCCTTGCGGATGCGCCAGGCCATGTTGCGCCTGAACGCCGAGCACGGTGCCGACGATCTTCTCTTGAAGATCGGCATCCATGAGGGCTCGTGCCTCGCGGTCAATTTGAACGATCGCCAGGATTACTTCGGCCAGACGGTCAACATTGCCTCACGCGTCCAAGGACTCGCCGATCCGAATGTCATCATGACAACGGAGGCGGTGGTGCACGACAGCCGTGTCTCGGAGATGCTGCGGGAGCGCAGCGTTCATTCGGTGTCGCGCATGGCCGCGCTGCAGGGCATCGGCCGCGAGGTCAAGATTTTCGCGCTGTCGTGATCGCCGACCGCTTATCCTGTTGCGGAAGGGCGCTTCAGGGCCTCGGTAATTTCGGCGCGCGCGACCCCGATCAGTGTTTCCATTGCGCGGCGTGCATTGTCAGGATTGCGCATGCGGATCGCCTCGAGCACATCTTGGTGCTTCTGGATGGCCTGCTCGTGAGACTGGCTGGCGCGGTTCGTCAGCCTGAAACTGGCAAGCAACGCCGCGCGGATCGCGCTGGCGAATTGACGATAGACCCAGTTGCCGCTGGCGTTGATGATCGCCGTGTGAAACTCGAGGTCGGCCCTGCTCCACTCCTCGTTATCGCGCGCATTCGCATCGACCATGTCCTCGAATGCCTGAGCGATCCGGGCGAGCTGCTTGGCAGTGGCCTTGGCTGCCGCTTGGGCGGCAGCGGCCGGCTCGAGCAACTGGCGCGCATCGATCAGCGAGGTGTAAAACGCCTCGTCCCCGCCGATTGAAAGCATCACGTCGAGAACCAGCGGGTCGAGGTAGTTCCAGTTTTCTCGATGGAGCACGATTGTTCCAGCCCGAGTGCGCGAGCGAACCATGCCGAGCGCGCACAGATACTGCATGGATTCGCGCAGGCTCGTGCGACTGACGGAGAATTTCTCGGTCAATTCTGCCTCATTGGGCAAAGTCGATCCTTCGGCGAAATCGCCCGCAACGATCATATGGACGAGGCGCGATAGCAGGGTTTCGCGAACACTTCTCTTTCCGCGGGATGCGATCTCTACTCCGCCTTCCGTCAATTTCCTGTCTGTTTGCGTTGTCGCCACAGATTTATCTCCGATTCTTTCAGTTCCAGCTTGCTGCCGACGCCAGACCAGTCAAGCGTGCGTACCAAAAAATACGATTTATAGGCGCAACGGCGCTCCGTGTGGATATGTTTAGCACAGGATACTGCACTAAAAAAACATCTTACGAAAAATAAATCGTATTTATATTGACATTGGTAAGACCAAGAATATGGTTGGTGGCGCTGGAGGAGGCGGGCGGGTCCGCATTCCTCACCATCTGATCTCAAGGGAGGGAGCGATGAAGCTCATTACGCGCGCCACAATGCTGGCACTTGGAACATTCGCCGCAGCGGGGCTATCGCCCGCCTTCGCACAGGACAAAGACCTGAAGGTCGGTGCAATCTACATGGACGCTCAGGGATTTTATGCCGGCGTTCGCAAGGGTATCCAAACGGGTGCTAACGAAGCCGGCCGCAAGCTCGATATTATCGAGACGAATGCGCAAGGTGACGCCAGCAAAGAATCGTCTTTCATCGATTCGCTTATTTCCTCCGGCGTTCAGGCGATCATCGTTTCCCCGGTTTCTGCCGACGGTTCCTCGCGCGCCATCCGCCGTGCGCATGACGCGGGCATCCCCGTCGTCTGCTACAACACATGCCTGAACGACGCCGACATGAAGGAGTACATCTCCGCTTACGCCGTCGGCGACCCCTATGATTTCGGGCACAAGCTTGGTGAAGCCGCCGCCGATTACTTCATGGCCGAGAAAAAGGACGCACCGAAGATCGCGGTTTTGAACTGCGAATTCGTCGAGGTCTGCGTGACGCGCCGCAAGGGCTTCGAGGAAGCGCTGAAGGCCAAGGTGCCGGGTGCTCAGATCGTCGCCAACCAGGAAGGCGCGATCCTCGACAAGGCTGTCTCGGTCGCCAGCACCATGCTGTCGTCGAACCCTGACATCGATGCATTCTTCGGCGAAGCCGGCGGCGCGACCCTTGGTGCGGCTCGTGCCGTCAAGAGCCAGGGCAAGACCGGCCAGGTCGTTGTCTTCGGCGGCGACATGACGACCGAGATCGCCCAGGAACTCTCCGACTTCACGGTCATCAAGGCCGTCGTCGACATCTCGGGCCAGGGCCTCGGCAAACTGGCGCTCGCCCAGGCGATCAAGTCCGTCGATGGCCAGGCGCTCGCCGACATCAAGGTTCCCTACGACATCGACGTTTACAAGTCTTCCGAAGACGGCAAGGCTTGGCTGAAGGCGCACGCCGACGGCATTCCGTGAGGCTTCGGGCCTGAGTTTCACGACAATCGAGGCCGCCAGGCGACTGGCGGCATCTTTCATCGGTGGAAAGTTTCATGACACAGACATCACTAGCGCCCAACCTCGCTCACGGCCCGATCGCATCCGTCAAGGGGTGCACGCGCCGCTATCCCGGCGTGCTCGCCCTTGATAACGCGACATTCCAGGTGGCCGGCGGCGAGGTTAGAGCGCTGCTCGGCAAGAATGGCGCTGGTAAGTCGACGCTGATCCGGATGTTGACCGGCGCGGAAATTCCAGACAGCGGCACCGTCGAGGTTGATGGCGAGGAGTTGCGCCATGCCGGCTCCGGCCGCGCCCAGGATGCTTTCGACAAGGGCGTTCGCGTCGTCTATCAGGAGCTTAGCCTTGTTCCGGGCATGACGCTCGCCGAAAACTTGTTTCTCGGACGCTGGCCGCGGAAGGGCGGCGTCATTCAGTATGCCGAGATGGAGGCGCAAGCCTTCGAGGCGATGGGCCGGCTCGGTCTGGAGCGCGCGCCCAACACGCTGGTCGCAAGCCTAAGCCCAGCCGAACGCCAGCTGCTTGAGATCGCCCGCGTTCTCCTAGGAAAGCCGAAGCTCGTCATTCTCGACGAGCCGACGAGTTCGCTGGCTGCGGCCGAAGCCGAGAAGGTCATGGCCGCCGTGACACGCATCGCGTCCGAAGGCATCGCCGTCATCTATGTCAGCCACCGGATGAACGAAATCCGCCAGATAGCGCATTCGGCCACCGTCATGCGCGACGGGCGCATCATCGACACGGTTGACGTCAAAGGCGCCGACACGCGCGAGATCGTCCGGCTCATGCTGGGTTCGGAAGGATCGCAGGCAGCGGCGCTGGAAAACAGAAGCCTGGAAAAGACCGTGCTCGAGGTCCGGAACCTCGCCCTGGCGCCGAAGCTGAGCTCGGTCTCGTTCCATCTGAAGGCCGGCGAGGTTCTCGGCATCGCCGGGTTGCTGGGCGCAGGCCGAACCGAGCTGCTGCAGGCGATCATGGGTGTGCGGCGCCAGGATCAGGGCGAGGTGCTCGTTGACGGCAAGTCAGTTCGGCCCGGACATTACAAGCGGATGCTGTTGCGCGGTTTCGGCTACACGCCGGAAAGCCGGAAGGAGGAGGGTATCGTCCCGCTTCTCGGCGTCGACGAAAACACGCTTGCGACGAACTTTTCCGGCGTCAGCAAGAGCGGCATTCTTTCGGCGAAGATGATGGCCGAGGCGACGCGCAAGGTCATTGAACGCCTGCACGTCAAGACGGCGCGCACTGACACGCCGATCGGCACGCTGTCTGGTGGTAACCAGCAGAAGATCGTCATCGGCCGCTGGGTCTATGCCAACAGCCGCGTTCTGCTGCTTGATGAGCCGACCAGGGGCGTCGATGTGGAAGCCAAGGCGCAAATCTATGCCATCATTCGCCAGCTGGCTGCAGAAGGGCGCAGCGTCATCTTCGTCTCCAGTGAGATCGAGGAGCTGCCGCTCGTATGCGACCGCGTGCTTGTCTTGCGCGACGGAACGCTCGGCGAAGAATTCAAATCACCAAACATCGATCAGGACGCCTTGATGGCTGCCTGCATCGCCGGACATTGAGGGAGAGACGCCATGTCACTCGACCAGGCTGCAACGTCAGCATCATCAGGCAAGAAGTCGGGAACCAGCTTTTCCCAACATATGAACGAGCTGAGCCTCTTCGTTGCCATCGTCGTTCTTTACGTGGTCTTCACATCGACGGCCAACGGCTTCCTGTCCTTCAACAACCAGATCAACATCCTGCGCGACGCCGCCACGATCGGCATTGCTGCCTGGGCGGCTACCCTGATCATCATCGCCGGCGAGATCGATGTCAGCGTCGGGCCGATGGTCGCGTTCATCTCGGTGGTTCTTGCCTTCCTTCTACAGTGGGGCGCACCAACGCCGGTGGCCTTTGCACTTTCGATCGTCATCGGCGCATTGCTTGGCTCGATTGCCGGCGCGCTGCGCGCTTACTTCGACGTTCCCTCCTTCGTCGCGACGCTTGGTCTCTGGAGCGCGCTTCGAGGAACGGCATTGTTTGTGACCGACGCGCTTCCCGTCTCGATCGGCCGCAACGACACGCTTGATGCCCTGGATCGCTCCGTGCTCGGCATCCCGCCGGCCGCCATCATCATGCTGGTATTCTTCGCGATCTTCTCCTTCGTCAGCCGCAAGACCGCCTTTGGCCGCTCCGTCTTCGCGATCGGTGGCAATGCGCATGCGGCGTTTTTGAGCGGCATCAGCGTCTCGAAGATCCGCGTGGCGCTGTTTGCGATCGCCGGCGCAATGGCCGCCATCTCCGGCATCCTGCTCGTTTCCCGTCTTGGTTCGGGCAATGCGACGGCTGCTAACGGGCTTGAGTTCGACGTTATCGCGGCTGTGGTCGTCGGTGGCACGTCACTTTCGGGCGGACGCGGCTCCATGCTTGGCACTCTCCTCGGTGTTCTCGTCATCACGCTTATCGGGAACGGCCTCGTCCTGCTTGGCATCAATCCGTTCTTCCAGCAGGTCGTGCGCGGTCTCATCATTGTCATCGCGGTGCTCGCCAATATCCAGGCGATCAAGCGCAGCATGTCGCGCAACAAGGGCTGATGCGATGACGGTGCTCGATCTGAAATCCGGATCGCTTTCGCTTCGCGTCTCTTCCAAGGGAGGCCTGGTCCTGGGCTTCTGGAAGGAGACGCAGGGCGAAAGCGTGCCCTTGCTGCGCGCGCCGCCGTCGTCAGAGGCAGATGCACTTTCCTCCGCTTGCTACCCGCTTGTTCCCTTCGGTAACCGCGTCCGCGACAACCGCTTCGTATTCGAAGGCGAGGAGTATCGGTTCGAGCCGAACACCGAATGGGACAAGCATTACCTCCACGGCGAGGGCTGGCAGGCCGATTGGACGATCGAGCAGCAGACCGATGAGATGGTCGAGATGAGTTTCGCCCATCGCGGCGGCGCAACACCTTACGTCTATCGCGCAAGCCAACGCCTCGCGCTCGACGCGTCCGGGCTGACGATGACGCTCACGGTCGAAAATCGTGGCGACCGGGCTATGCCCTTTGGTCTCGGCTGGCATCCTTATTTCCCGATGACGCCGAAAACGACGCTTCGGGCGCGGTCGCAAAAATACTGGACCGAGGTCGAGGGTTGGCTGCCGGGCGAGCGGGCGGATATCCCAACCGATCTCGACTTCAGACAACCGGCTGAGCTGCCGCATCGCTGGGTCAACAACGGATTCGAAGGCTGGGCCGGCAGGGCGACGATTTCCTGGCCGGAGCGGCAGACCGCGTTGAGGCTTGAGGCCGATCCCGTCTTTAAGCACGCCTTCCTCTTCGTGTCCGACACCGGTTTCGACCCGAGTTTCAAGCGCGACTATTTCTGCTTCGAGCCGATGACGCATCTGGCGGATGGCCATCACCTCGCCGATCTTGGTGATCTGAAGGTGCTGGCGCCGCATGAAAGCCTCTCGGGCAGCGTTCGTCTGCGCCCCGAGGCGATTTGAGAATACTAAGACCGGAGTTGGTGAATGTCCGCGAAAGACCGTTACGACTACATCATTATTGGCGGCGGAAGCTCCGCCTGCGTGGTCGCGGCCAAATTGGTACGAGAGGGTAAGGCGAAGGTTCTGATGCTTGAGCGGGGGCCGGCCAAGGCGAACCCGATCATGCATTTTCCCGCCGGCTACATGAAGTTCCTCGCCAAGGACACTTATCTCGCCATGCACCAGACCAAGCCGCAGCCGCAGCTTGACGGGCGCGGACCGATCGTGCCGCAGGGCAAGGTTCTGGGCGGCGGCAGCACTGTTAATGCCATGGTCTACATGCGCGGCCAGGCGGCGGATTTCGACCTGTGGAACGAGCTTTCCACGCCTGAGGGATCGAACGACGATGCCTGGTCGTATCGGGACCTGTTGCCGCACTTCAAGGCACAGGAAGACAATGACCATCTCGCCGGCGAGTTTCACGGTGTCGGCGGCCCTCTGAAGATCTCGCATCTCGGCCACACCAGCCCGATGACGCGGACCTATGTGAAGACGCTGCAGGGTATGGGCATTCCCTACAATCCGGATTTCAATGGCGCCCGCCAGTTCGGCGTCGGCTTCATGCAGCACACGATCGACTGGAGGACGCGCAAGCGCTCGAGCGCCGTGGACGCCTTTTTGGCGCCTGTAATGAGTGATCCGCTTCTAACGATCGAAACCGGCGCCACCGTCACCTCGCTTGATATGGACGGCGACCGAGTGACCGGCGTACGCTATGTGCAAAAGGGTACGCCGAAGCGCGCGCAAGCCGGAAGCGAAGTCATCGTGGCGGCCGGCGCCTACCAGACGCCAAAGCTGATGATGCTGTCGGGTATCGGGCCGGAAGAGGAGCTGAAGCGTCATGGTCTGAAGACGACCGTCGCCCTGCCCGGTGTCGGCAAGAACCTGCAGGACCACTACGAGTGCCCCGTCGTGGCGACCACGAAGGGATCGTTCGGCTATTACGGGCAGGATCGCGGCTGGCCGATGATCAAGGCCGGGTTGCAATATCTGATGTTCAAGTCGGGCCCGGTGTCGACCACGGGCGTCGAAACCTGTGCTTTTTACGATCCTGACGGCAACAACGAGCGGCCGACCATCCAGATGTTTTGCGTGCCAACCGTCTACCTCGATCGCGATGTGATGGGCACCGATCCGGGCGACGGGGTGACGATCAACTCGCTGCTGCTGCGTCCCAAGGCACGTGGCTCGGTCACGTTGTCTTCGAGCGACCCGTTCGCCAACCCGATCGTCGACACGCAGATTTTCGCGCATCCCGACGATCTCAGGCTGACGATGGCAAGCTTCCGCTTTGCCCGCACCGTGCTCGACGCTTCGCCAATGAAGGAACTGATCGACAAGGAAATCTTTCCCGGCCCCGACGTCAGCAGCGATGAGGGCATCGCTGCCCATTGCAAGCGCACCGTCAAGACCGGCTACCATCCTGTCGGAACCTGCAAGATGGGTGCCGACAGCGATCCGGAAGCCGTGCTCGACATGCAGTTGCGGGTCCGCGGCACGCGCGGCCTGCGCGTTGTCGATGCTTCCTTGATGCCCACCATTGTCAGCGGCAATACCAACGCGGCCGTTCTCGCCGCCGCCGGCAAAGCCGCCGACCTCATTCTCAGCTAAAGCGAGTAAGACCATGAAGATCACCAAGCTCACGACCTATATCGTCCCGCCGCGCTGGCTGTTTTTGAAGATCGAGACCGATGAAGGTATCGTCGGCTGGGGTGAACCCGTGGTCGAAGGCCGTGCGCTCACCGTCCAGGCGGCGGTGCACGAACTCGAGGACTACCTGATCGGCAAGGACCCGTTCCTGATCGAGGATCACTGGACGGTCATGTATCGCGGTGGCTTTTATCGCGGCGGCGCCGTCCATATGAGCGCGATCTCGGGCATCGATCAGGCGCTGTGGGATATCAAGGGCAAGGCGCTCGGTCAGCCCATCCACTCGCTGCTGGGCGGCCAGGTGCGTGACAAGATCAAAGTCTATAGCTGGATCGGCGGCGACCGGCCGGCCGACGTCGCGCGCAATGCCAAGGATGTGGTCGCGCGTGGCTTTAAGGCGATCAAGCTCAATGGCTGCGAGGAGATGCAAATCGTCGACAGCAACGAGAAGATCGACAAGGCCGTTGCGACGATCGCGACGATCCGCGAGGCGATCGGGCCGAATGTCGGCATCGGCGTCGATTTCCACGGCCGCGTGCACAAGCCCATGGCTAAAGTGCTCGCCAAGGAACTGGAGCCCTACAAGCTGATGTTCATCGAAGAGCCGGTCTTGTCCGAGCACCGCGAGACGCTGAAGGAAATCGCCAATCATTGCTCGACGCCGATCGCGCTTGGCGAGCGTCTCTATTCGCGCTGGGATTTCAAGTCTGTGTTGTCCGATGGCTACGTCGATATCATCCAGCCGGATCTGAGCCACGCTGGCGGCATTACCGAATGCCGCAAGATCGCGGCGATGGCGGAAGCCTATGATGTGGCGGTCGCCCCGCATTGCCCGCTTGGTCCAATCGCGCTTGCGGCCTGCCTGCAGGTCGATGCCGTCAGCTACAATGCCTTCATCCAGGAGCAAAGCCTCGGCATTCACTACAACAAGAGCAACGACATCCTCGACTACATCTCTAATAAGGAGGTGTTCCACTATGCCGATGGTTTCGTGTCTATCCCGCAGGGCCCCGGCCTTGGCATCGAGGTGGACGAGGCCTATGTGATCGAACGTGCGAAAGAGGGGCATCGCTGGCGCAACCCGATCTGGCGTCACGAGGACGGCAGTTTCGCCGAGTGGTAAGGGTGTCCGTCATGTCCAATCGTCTGCTCGACAAGCGTATAATGATTACCGGCGCGGCGCAGGGCATCGGCCTTGCGATTGCAAAGGCATTCGCGCGGGAAGGCGCGAGCCTGTTTCTGATCGATCGCGACGAGGCGTTACTCCAAGAAGAAACTGCGAAGCTTAAGGATGAGGGCTATCGCGTCAGCGTGCGCTCGGCCGATATCACCGATGCCAAGGCAATTGTTGCGGCTGTCAGCGCGGCGGAAACCGAGATCGGGCGCATCAACGCGCTGGTCAACAATGCTGGCGTCAACGTGTTTTCCGAGCCGCTGGAGACCAGCGACGAGGAATGGAACCGCTGCTTCGACATCAATCTTAAGGGCGCATGGAACTGCTCGAAGGCGGTTCTGCCTGGGCTGATCGAACAAGGCGGAGGCGTGATCCTTAACATCGCCTCGACCCATGCCTTTACCATCATCCCGCATACGTTTCCCTATCCGCTGGCAAAGCATGCGCTGCTGGGCATGACCAAGTCGCTGGGGCTCGAATATGCGCCGAAGAACGTCCGCGTGAATGCGCTGGCGCCCGGCTATGTCGCGACCCAGAAGGTCATCGATTATTGGAATGGATTCCCCGATCCTGAGGCGGCAAAGGCCGAAACGATGAAGTTGCACCCCGGTGGACGTATCGCCACCCCGCAGGAGATCGCCATGGCGGCCGTATTCATGATTTCGGACGAATGCCCGTTCATGAACGCCACCTGCCTGACGGTGGATGGCGGTCTGAGCGTCCAGCAGCATCCTGCCTGAGCCCGGTTCGCGTAAACACCTTGCCTAAGCATCGGGCGGTAGCATAGACCTGTGTCGTGTCAAACGTCAGCGGGGCGATATAAGCCCCGGGAGAAAATCCCCGATATGAATGCTCATGCGCCGTCCGATATCTATGCAGTTGCTGACATTCATGGACGCGCTGATCTGCTTGAGGTTCTACTGCGCCACATTGCAACCGTCGCTGAGGAACGCCGATCAAAACCAATCGTGATTTTCCTCGGTGATCTGATTGATAGAGGCCCGCAAAGTCCAGCTGTGCTTGATCTGGTCGCCTCGACACTTGAGCTGTACCCCGGTTCGCAGCTCATCCTCGGCAACCACGATTTTTATCTGCGCTCGTTGCTTCGCGGGGAATTGTCTCCGGCGGACGCCGTCAACTGGATGGACTGGGGAGGGGTGGCAACCCTCAGCGCCTATTCGCGGCGGCCGGTGCCTGATTTCAAGGCTATAGCCGCAGACATACGAAACGCTTTCCCACATCACGCCGTTTTGCTCGATAACGCGCTGACCTATAGGCAGATCGGCGGGTTTTGTTTCGTACATGCGGGAATACGCCCCGGTCTTCCCCTCGCCGAACAGGACGAATACGATCTGCGCTGGATCCGGGCGGGCTTCCTCGACCACATTGACCCTTTCCACCATATGGTCGTGCATGGTCATACGATCACAAACTCGCTGCGCCCGGAAGTTTATGACAACCGTATCGCGCTTGATACCGCAGCCTATAGGACTGGTCGTCTGAGTGCTGCCGTTATTCGGCAAGACAGACTGTCGCATTTCATCTGCACGGCACTGAGCGCGCGCGGGGAGATCTCCGTTGAAGAGTGGGGTGCGAGCATTGTAACTCGCGCTGCTTCCTGACCAGAAGCGATGGTTCTTAAAGATCGGTCGCAGGCCGGCCGATCCTGTGGGATGCGCAATAAATGTCCCATTCGCGGTCACTTCGTCGCTCGTGGGGAGCTTTCAGCGCGAACTGCCGGACGGGCGTTAAAGTTTATTTAGCCACCTTGATTGGTGCGCTAACGACCACAGGAACTGATTGGCAGCTTGGAACTTTATCCCGACAAGGTTGTTGGAAGGTTGTGGATCACGCTTGATCTCGCCTAAAACGATCTGGAGTGCGCACTTCCGCTTTTGACCTGGGTCTTTGGCCCTGGGGCTCATGCCCTTTCAGGACATAACGGAGGAGAAAATGATGTACTTGAAATCAACGATTGCCATACTGGCCGCCGGCTGCGCCAGCGTCCTCGTTCCACCGCAGGCAGCGGCGTTTGACGTCGGAGGATCGAACGGGATCAGCATCAACGGCAATGGCGGCGGGCTCAACGTGTCCATCGGCGGCGCCAACGGCGTCAATGCCACGGTTGGTGGCGGTTCGAACCTCGCCAATGTCTCCGTCGGCGGGGCCGGCGGTGTGAACGCTGATGTCGGCGGTAATTCGACCGGCGGCCTTGGCGTGAATGCGACAGTTGGTGGCTCCGGTGGCATCAACAGCGCCACAACGGTCGGCGGCAACAATTCGTCCGGTGGCCTCGGTGTCGGAACGACAGCAACGATCGGTGGAGCAAGCGGCGTCAACGCCGATGTCGGCGCAACCGTCGGCGGGTCCAGCATCGCGAATGTGGATGCCGTGGTCAATGTTGGTGCGGGTGACAACACGCTTGCCGATGTCAACGCCAATCTCGGTGTTGGCGGCACCTCCGGTGGTAGCGGAACAAACAGCATCGTCGATCTCGGAACAAACGCCAACATCGGCGGCGTGAATGGCGTCAACGCGGATGTCGGTGCGACGGTTGGCGGATCGAACCTCGCGACTGTCGGCGCTATCGCCAATGTTGGGGCGGGCGACAATACGCTCGCCGACATAAACGCCAATGTCGCGGTCGGTGGGGGCTCAACCGGAAGCGGTTCGACAAGCGGCGGTCTAGTTGACGCTGACGTCACCGCGAGTATCGGCGGTACGAATGGTGTGAACGCTGGTGTTGGTGCAAACGTTGGCGGGTCCGGCCCCAGTGTCGCTGCCATGGCCAACGTCGGTTTGGGTGATAACACGCTAGCCGAAATCAGCCTCGCGGTCCCCGGTTCCGGATCGGGGGGCACGGATCCACGTACACCAGGTGTCCCCGGTACGCCTGGAACACCTGGCAATCCCGGAGGCCCCGGCGCAACCAATCCCGGCGATGATGCCAATGGCGATACCGGCGGCGACCGCAGCCGCAGCCTGGCGATGATCAACGACATGTCCGCCAGAGACCGCGCCAAGGCCAAGGCTAGCTGCAAGGACGTTGTACGCTCCGGCGGCTTCGAGGCAGGCCTCGTCAGCCTCTGCAAAATGGTGATGGCAAGCCGCTGATTTCGCTGAAAGTCACAAGGGCGTCGGTTTCGACGCCCTTTCTGCGTTTCACTCGAACAGGTCTGGATGATCCGCTTCGATCTGCGGCAGGTCCGACAGGATGCCGTTGAGGTGCGCGCGCATGGCGGCCACCGCGGCGTCCGCATCGCGTCCGTCGATGGCCGTGATGATGGCCTCATGCTCGGTGATCAGCCGCATCATGGAATCGGGGTGGCGAAGCTGCAGATTGCAGACACGGTCCATATGCGCCTTGATGTCGGCGATGGCACTCCAGGCAAGACTGCAGCCGGCGCCCTCCGCGATCGCGATATGGAACTGCTCGTCCTCGCGGCGGAATGCGTTGTGGTCATGTGCTTCCATGGCCATCCGCTGCTTGCCGATGATCGTGTCGATCCGGCGGCGCGTCCAGCTGTCGAAGGTCTCACTTGCGCGGCGTGCAACGGCGGTCTCCAGCGCCTCGCGCACGAAGCGCGCCTCCATCATCTGCCGCGCCGAGATGCGAACGACGACCGTGCCCCGGTTTGGGCGCACATCGACCAGCTTTGATCTCCCGAGCGCGATCAGGGCCTCGCGCACCGGTTGGCGCGAGACACCCATGCGGGTGGCGATCTCCTGCTCGGAAAGTCGCGTGCCCGGCGCCAGTTCCAGCTTGATGATCTGCTCGCGCAGGTCACGCTCCACTTGGGCCGCAGCGGTTTCGCCGGTCTCAATCTTCAAGGATTCGAGGTTCATGTCTTTCGTCGCCGTCATGCGTTGACATCCAATTTAAACCACCATACAGTACCATACAATTCAAACGCAACATAAATCCGGTGGTCTGAAACCGGATAAAAAGGGAGGGCCGACACGATGTGTCGGCTTTAAGGAAAACGTGCTGTCCAATTTCATTGCGCCTGATTCCGGTGATCCGCGGCTGAACATTAAATCCCGCTACCAGATGCTTGTCGATGGCAAGTCGGTAGATGCCGCGTCTGGTCGCACGATTGACCGTGTCAGCCCCGGTCACGCGGGCGTCGTCGTTGGTACCTGGCCGGAAGCCTCGGCCGATGATGTCCGCCTGGCGGTTGCGGCTGCCCGCCGGGCCTTCGATACAGGCCCATGGCCGCGCATGTCCGGTGCGGAGCGCTCGCGCCTGATGTTTAAGGTGGCCGACCTGATCCTCAAAAATCAAGAAGAACTTGCGCTGGCCGAAAGCCTCGAAGTCGGCAAGCCGATCACGCAGGCGCGCGGCGAGATCGGCTTCTGCGCCGACCTCTGGTCCTATGCCGCCGGTCAGGCGCGCGCTCTGGAAGGCCAGGCCCACAACAATATCGGCGACGATCGCCTAGGCCTGGTGCTGCGCGAGGCTGTCGGCGTCGTCGGCATCATCACCCCCTGGAATTTCCCGTTCATCATCGCCTCCGAGCGCGTGCCGTGGGCGATCGGTGCCGGTTGTACCGTCGTCCTCAAGCCTTCGGAATTCACCTCCGGCACATCGATCCGCATGGCGGAACTGGCGCGCGAGGCCGGTATTCCCGATGGCGTCTTCAATGTCGTCACCGGCTATGGCGATCCGGCCGGCCAGGTGCTTGCTGAAGATCCTGGCGTCGACATGGTTGCCTTCACCGGTTCGGTGCGCGTCGGCACCAGGCTCGGCGAGATCGCCGCGCGCAGCGTCAAGCGCGTCGGGCTGGAGCTTGGCGGCAAGGGGCCGCAGATCGTCTTTGCCGATGCGGACCTTGAGGCTGCCGCCGATGGCATCGCCTATGGCGTCTACCACAATGGCGGGCAGTGCTGCATATCAGGCAGCCGGCTCCTGGTTCAGGAAGGCATACGCGACGCATTGATGGAGCGCCTGCTCGACATCTCGCGCAAAGTGACATTCGGCGATCCGCTGAACGATCGCACCAAGATCGGCGCGATGATCTCCGAAGCCCATGTCGGCAAGGTCCATTCTTACGTGGAAGCCGGCATCGCATCCGGTGCCGAACTGTTGCTCGGCGGCGAGCGCGTCGGCAAGGACAAGGGCATCTATTACGCCCCTACCGTGTTTGCCGGCGTGAAGCCCGAGATGTCGATTGCCCGCGAGGAGATTTTCGGACCGGTGCTTTCGAACTTGACCTTCAAGACCGCGGATGAAGCCGTCGCGCTCGCCAATGCCAGCGAGTTCGGTCTTTCCGCCTCGGTCTGGTCGACCAATCTCGAAAACGCCATGCAGAGCATCCGCCGCATTCGCGCCGGCCGCTGCTGGATCAACAGCGTCATCGACGGCACGCCGGAACTGCCGATCGGCGGTTACAAGAAAAGCGGTCTCGGCCGCGAGCTCGGCCGCTATGGCTTTGATGAGTATTCCCAGTTCAAGGGCGTGCACGTGACGTTCGGGCGACCGGCGCCGTGGTTCGGCTGACAGGGAGGTAAGGGATAGGGCGTTTCGCTTTTGGGAGAAAGCGAGACGTCTGGGAGGAAAATCTCGGCCGGCGTGATCTTTGGTCGGAGCCCGCCAGCCGAGACTTGGGTCTTTCGACCCACATTGCACATCCATAAGGGAGGATACGCAAATGAAATTGACCAGGTTGAAAACCGCAGCACTTGCCGCGGGTATCGCCACGATGATGACATCTACGGCATTGGCCGCCGACGTCAAGGCAACGATGATCATCTATCTCGATCCGAGTGTCCAGTTCTTCAACCCTGTGGTGAAGGGCGCCAAGGACGCGGCGGCACAATTTGGCGTCGATCTCGACGTGCAATATGCCAATAACGATCCGGTTCGCCAGAACGACCTGATCGAAAGCGCGACGGCAGCAGGCGTCGATGGTATCGCCGTCGCCATCTCGTCGTCGGATGCCTTCGACGAGAGCATCTGCGCGGCGGTCAAGGCCGGCATCGTCGTCATCGGATTCAACAATGACGATCTGGAAGGCGCCAAGGGCAATTGCCGCCAGGCCTATGTCGGTATGAACGAATTTTCTTCCGGCTACGAGCTCGGCAACCGGATGATCAAGGAATTCGGCCTGAAATCCGGCGACGTCGTCTTCAACCCGCGCGAGATCCCCGAGGCCAGCTTCGCGGTCGCGCGCGGTGGTGGCATCGAGAAGGCGATGAAGGAAAACGGCATCAAGGTCGAGACAGTTCGCGCCGGGCTTGATCCGGCCGAGGCGCAGAACATCATGGGGCAGTTTCTGATCGCCAACCCGGGCGTCAAAGCCGTGTTCGGCACGGGCTCGGTCACTTCGACCGTCGGTGCCGGCGCCATCAAGGATGCAGGTGTGAAGGTCCCGTTCGGCGGGTTTGACCTTGCGGTCGAGATCGTCAATGCGGTCGAGTCTGGCGCGATGTTCGCGACCATGGACCAGCAGCCTTATCTCCAAGGCTACTACCCGATCGCGCAGATCGCGCTGTCGAAGAAGTACGGACTGACCCCGACTGATGTCGACACCGGCCAGGGTGCCTTCCTCGACAAGTCGCGTATCAGCTCGGTCAAGCCGCTGATCGGCAGCTTCCGCTAACCGCGTTTCGTGGGGCCTGCCGGCCAAGCCGGCAGGTTCTCCGTCTCCAATCGATCGAGTACCAGACCGTGACACCAATTCTTGAGACCAGTGCCGCGCCCCGGTCGCGGACGCAGAAACAACCGATGATCCGGCAGATCATGGCAATGCCGGCAGGCGCGATCTTCCTCGTCTTCATGACGCTGCAGATCGTCTGTATTGCAGGCGCATTGCTCTATCCTGATCAGTTCCGCTACCTCTCGCCACAAAACCTGACGATCCTGATGAAGGCGATCCCTGTGCTGGGCTGCCTGGCGCTCGGCGCCGGCGTGCTGATGATCGCGGGCGAATTCGACCTTTCCATCGGTTCGGTCTACACCTTCACCGCCATCTTGATGGCAAGCCTTGTCGGCGCCGGAATGAGTGCCTTCATAGCCGCGCCGCTCGGCGTCTTGGCCGGGATCATGATCGGCCTCTTGAACGGCCACATCACGCTGCGCTTCGGGCTGCCGTCCTTTATCGTGACGCTTGGCGGCCTTTTGTTCTGGCGCGGCGCGGTGCTGCTCTATAACGGTGCGGTCCAGGTTCGCTTCGATCCGGAGCCGATCTTCACCAGCCTGTTTTCCGGCACGCTGCTTGGCATCAATGCCGCTTTCATCTGGATCGTTTTATTCGTCGTCGGCTTCCACTACCTCGTCCATCGTCACCGCTTCGGCAACCATGTGTTCGCTACCGGCGGCAATCGCGGTGCGGCCGAGGCGATCGGCATCAACACCAATCGCGTCAAGCTGGTGGCCTTCGCGATCGCCGGCGGCATGGCGGCGGTGGCCGGCATCATTGCGACCGCCCGTGTTGGCAGCGTGCAGCCGGGGCAGGGCGCCGGATTGGAACTTCAGGCGATCGCGGCTTGCGTCATCGGCGGATTGTCGCTTCGCGGCGGCCGGGGCTCGATCATTGGTATCTTCCTTGGCGTGCTCTTGATCCACACCATCACCGACGTGCTTTTGCTGCTGCGTGCGCCGGGCTTTTATCTCGACATGTTCATCGCGACACTGATCGTGCTGGCCGCCATCTTCAACCATCTTATCGAGCGGCGAGGTCTTGCGTGATGTCGGCCCCCAATCTTCTTGAACTGCACAACATTTCGAAAAGCTTCGGCGCGCTGACCGCGCTGCGCAATTTGAGCTTCCATATCGGCGAAGGCGAAGTGGTGGGGCTGCTCGGTGACAACGGCGCCGGCAAGTCGACGACAGTCAACCTGATCTCAGGCATCCACAAGCCGACGGACGGCTATCTCAGCGTCGACGGCAAGAAGACGACCT
>Ga0307412_10000697_pt1 | contig 19377 bp, 13 predicted proteins | sample DK1Cmetagenome_3_FD_203823 | JGI IMG/M metagenome (GOLD analysis project Ga0307412, IMG submission 203823) | Maize rhizosphere microbial communities from greenhouse at UC Davis, California, United States - DK15-C-1 | ecosystem: Host-associated > Plants > Roots > Rhizosphere > Soil | place: USA...
GTTATATGATACTGATTCTATTAAAGTTGATCAGCTTGCCACCATACAAAAACAAAGTAAAAACAAAGGCGAAGGCGAAATAGACCTTGCTTTGTTTACTGATGGTTTACGTGCAGAACGCGAGCAGGGAATCACTATTGATGTTGCTTACAAATACTTCAATACTGAAAGACGTAAGTTCATCATTGCTGATGCTCCGGGACATATTCAATACACACGTAACATGGTTACGGGAGCATCAAATTCCGATTTAATTATCATTTTGATCGATGCCCGCTTAGGGGTAATTGAGCAAACCCGTCGCCACAGTATCATCGCTTCTTTATTGCAAATCCCTCATGTTGTTGTAACAATCAACAAAATGGACATGGTTGATTTCTCTGAAGAAGTTTATAATAACATCGTTATTGAATACTCTAAAATTGCTAAGCAATTAAATATTAAGGATGTAACTTTTATTCCAATCAGTGCTTTAAACGGAGATAACATCGTTAATCCTTCCGAAAATACTCCTTGGTTTAAAGGCGAGACCTTACTTCATTTACTGGAAAACATCAATATCAGCAATGATACTAACCTTACTGATTCACGCTTTCCTGTTCAATACGTAATACGTCCTCAATCTGATGATTTACACGATTATCGTGGATATGCTGGCAAAATTGTAAGCGGTACTTACAGAAAGGGCGATATTGTAACTGTACTTCCTGACGGGATTGATTCTGTAATTGAAGCAGTTGAAGTACACGGTAAAGAAGTTGAAGAAGCTTCAGCGCCTCAAAGTGCAGTAATTCGCTTAAAGGATGATATCGATATTAACCGTGGAGATATGTTGGTGACAAAAGCAAGCGCTCCTAAAGTATCTCAGGATGTAGAAGCAACTCTTTGTTGGATGGACAGCCGCCCATTAATACCTGGAAACAAATATTTGCTGCAAGTTCAAAGCAAAAGAGTACGTTGTATAGTAAAAGAGATCAACTTTAAACTTGACGTAAATACGCTTGAAAAGCATGAAAACATTGAACAGGCTGGCTTAAACGATGTTGTTCACGTTACACTTAAAACAGCATCCCCAATAGTATTTGACAGCTACAATTCAATCCGAGCAAACGGTGGAGCCATTTTGATCGACGAAACTGCGCATACAACCGTTGCGGGTTGCATGTTGCAATAGAATATGTAAGCCAGAAGCTGGAACGATGATCAATATCGATTCAGTCTTCTGGCTTTTTTATGCCTGCCTTTCACACTTCCCAAAATAAATTAGAGTTCTTAAGCATAAATTATAACGAAATTTCGTTAATTTCATACTTCTAACTGGGATGATATGAGAACGTCTACCAATAACTACTCCTATCTCATCCATAAAATCGATGAGTTTATAAGGAAGTATTACCTTAATCAGGTAGTAAGGGGTTCTCTTTATCTGGCAGCCTCATTTTTTGCGAGTTATATTATAGTTGCCACTGCTGAATATTTTGGCAACTTTTCAACTTTAATTCGAACAGCTCTTTTCTACAGCTTTCTTCTTCTAAACGGATTTATTTTCACTAAGTGGATCTTCATACCCTTATTACATTATTATCGGCTCGGCAAAACAATTAACCATGAGCAAGCTTCCCAAATTATTGGAAAACACTTCAGCCATGTAAAAGACAAACTTCTAAACACACTACAGCTAAAAAAGCTTGCCGATGAAAATCTGCACCAAAAAGAGCTTATAGAAGCTAGTATAAATCAAAAAATAGAAGAACTAAAACCGGTTCCATTTAGCACTGCAATCAGGTTCAAAGAAAATAAGAAATATTTAAAGTATGTCTTACCCCCTTTAGCTATACTAGTTCTCATTGGCGCAACTGCTCCTTATATTCTAAGTGAGAGCACGGAGCGGCTAATAAAACATGATAAAAGGTTTGTAAAAAAAGCTCCTTTTCAATTCCTGATAGCTAATAAAAAACTAGCTGCGTATCAAGGAGATGACTTCGAACTAAATGTTAAGCTTACAGGCAGCGAAATTCCGCAGGATATTTATCTTGAAGATGGTGTTAACACGTTCAAACTTGAAAAAGAAAACATCGTTAACTTTAGCTATACCTTCCACAATATTCAAAACACCAAAGAAATAAGACTATCGGCTGGTGGTTTCCTATCCGAACCCTACACAATTGAGGTTAAGAAGAAACCAACACTCTTGAATTTTGATGTATTCCTAGAATACCCTGCTTACCTCGCCAAAGAGAATGAATCGCTAAGTAATTCCGGAGATTTGACAGTGCCTGCAGGTACTAAAATCAACTGGAAATTTAAAACCGATAATGCTAAAACTATAGCACTTAATATAGCCGGTAAAACCTTGAGCTTAAAGCCTCTTGATGACAATCAATTTTCCTATTCCTATAAGGCTCTGCAAAGTTCGAAATTCAATATAAGGCCTCTAAATGACGAAACCGATGTAAAAGAGGCCGTTTCTTATAATCTAACCGTAATCCCTGACTTAAACCCAGCAATTCAACTAAATGAAAAACCAGACTCCTTAAATAATAAGACACTCTACTTTGTGGGTCAGGTTAGTGATGATCATGGCTTCTCCGCATTAAACTTTAATTATAGAATACTAGCTGGCCCAAAGTCTGGAAAGACAATATCTAAAACAATAAAATTTGACAAAAATGCGCTCCAAAGTAATTTTTTTTACGTTTGGAACGTAAATGAAGCAGGTGGCTATCCTGGAAGTCAAATAGAGTACTATTTTGAAGTTTTTGATAATGACGCTGTAAATGGCTCGAAGTCTACTCGTTCTGCTACAAAAACGTTTAAAATCGCTACTGAAAAAGAATCTGAAAAGAAACTTGAAGAGTCTTCTAAAGCCATCCAAAGCAAGATGGAGCAGGCTATTAAAAAAGCAGGACAGGTAGAAAGGGAAGCAAAAAAATTAAACCAAGATCTCCTAAATAAAAAGAACTTATCCTTCGAAGAGAAAAAGCAGGTCGAGCAACTACTTGGAAAACAAAAAGAGCTGGAGAACTTGGTTAATGAGATACGTCAGGAAAATAAACAGAACCTTAATGAAAGACAAGACCTAAAAGATCAAAATCGCCAATTAGCTGAAAGACAAAAGCAAATTGAAGACCTTTTTAATAATGTATTAGACGAAAAAACTAAAGAGCTATTAAAAAATATTGAAAAACTGCTCGATCAAAACAACAAAACTCAGACACAGCAAGAGCTCTCTAAAGTTCAAACTGACAATAAAAGTTTACAAAAAGAACTAGATAGGATACTCGAACTTTACAAACAATTAGAGTTTGATCAAAAATTATCTGATGCTGTCAATAAATTAGATAAATTAGCGGAGAAACAAAATAAACTTAAAGAACAAACAGAAAATAATAAAGCAAATCCTCAGGAGCTAAAAAAGCAGCAGGACGAGCTAAATAAGGATTTTGATGACGTTCAAAACAAACTGGAAGAGCTTTCTCAAAAAAATGAAGAGCTTGAAAAGAAGAATGACTTTTCAAATCCGAAGAATGAACAAGAGCAGATTGAAAAGCAATTAGAACAAAGCAGCAAGAACCTGCAAAACAAAAACAATAAACAAGCAGCCTCAAATCAAAAGCAGGCTAGCCAGCAAATGAAGCGGCTATCGGAAAAGCTAAATCAGATGCAGCAGGAAAATGAACAGGAAGAAAACCAGGTAAACATGCAAAGCTTAAGAGAGATTTTAGATAATCTTTTAAACTCATCTTTTGATCAGGAAAAGGTTATGCAAGCATTCAGGAACACTTCCCCTAATGATCCAAATTATGTGAAGCTTACACAAAAACAAAAAGGCATAAAAGATAATTTAAGAATAGTAGAGGACAGCTTATATGCGTTAAGCAAAAAAGCTCCTCAAATCGAATCGGTCGTAAATAAAGAGATACATGATATTAATAGTAATATCGAAGTAGCGCTTGCCAACCTTGCAGAGCGGCGCACTGCTGAAGCTAACAGAAGCCAGCAATATGCAATGACATCAATCAATAATCTTGCATTGATGTTAAGCGAAGTGCAGGAAACCTTGCAAAGAATGATGAAAAATTCACAGCAAGGCGGCAAGGGAAAACAAAAAAGCCTTTCTCAGTTGAGTAAAATGCAAGAAAAACTTAATGAGAATATGCAAAAGGCCAGACAACAAATGCAACAGGGCTCGCAGTCAAAACCTAGTCAAATACCTGGAAAGGGGCAAATGAGCGAGCAACTAGCCAAGATGGCCAGAGAGCAGCAAATGATCAGGCAGGCACTACAGGAAATTAATAGGGAATTAAACAAAGATGGAAAATCAGGGCTAGGAAATTTAGATAAGCTTTCGAAAGAAATGGAACAAAGTGAGGCGGATCTCGTAAACAAGAAAATCCAAAATGAGACGTTAATAAGGCAACAAGAAATATTATCCAAGCTTCTTGAAGCCGAAAAAGCGGAACGAGAACGCGAACTAGACACACAACGCGAAAGCAAGCAAGGAAAAGATCAGTCAATAAACTATAAAATTGTATTGGAAGAGTTCAAAAAACTCAAACAAAATGAAGTTGAATTGTTAAAGACTGTACCGCCATCATTAAATACATTTTATAAATTAAAAGTAGGCGACTATTTTAGGCTCTTAAATACTAACTAAAGATATGACAACAAACCGGGTAGGATTATCAGATGACGCTGTTTTATATACCTTACAACTTCCGTCTAAAGTTGAAAGCATAAGTACAGTTGAAAGCTTTATTGATGATTTAAAAGAAGAATACAATTTAGGTGATGATACATATGCGAACGTCCTTACATGTCTAAGCGAAGCTACGATAAACGCTATTATACATGGCAACAGGCAGGACGAAAACAAAAAGGTATATATCAACCTTGAAGTGCAAAATGGCAAGCGAATGCAGTTTACAGTTGCTGATGAGGGGGAGGGATTTGATTATAATAGATTGCCAGACCCTACTGCACCAGAAAACCTAGAAAATTTAACAGGCCGTGGAGTGTTCATAATTAAACAACTTGCAGACCAGTGCATATTTAATTTAAAGGGTAACGAAGTAGAATTGCATTTTAAATTTTAATGGCTGGCATCAATTTTTTCAACGAAGACATCAAACTCAACCTTAAGAATAAAATCAAACTCAAAACCTGGATCAAGGAAGCTATTAAAGCGGAAGGATACAAGCTAAACGAACTAAATTTTATTTTTTGCAGTGATAACTACCTGTTAGAAATTAACAGACAATACCTAAACCATGATACGTTCACGGATATTATTACATTCGATAACTCAGAAGTAAATAAGCTTATTGTAGGTGATATTTTCATCAGTTATGAACGTGTATGCGAGAATGCATCTAAGTTCGCTGTAAGCGAGGAGGATGAGCTTCATCGTGTCATTATTCATGGAACACTTCATTTGTTAGGTTATAAAGATAAATCAAAGATGGATAAAGCCTTAATGACACAAAAAGAAGACCACTACTTACAACTACGTCAGCCGAGCAATATCACCGCCTAAGCTCCTTTAAACCCAGCTAAAGGAGCAAGCTATAACCTATCTATAACAGCTTATCAAGCTATCTTCAATAACCCACCACCTCGGTACTTAAACCGGAAAATCCATACCTAAAATTGATCTATTACGCTGATTTTCATCCCTATATCATTTAAATACATGTTTAAACACACAATGGTTATACAAAACTATTATTTCCGTACTTTTGTGCACTTTAAGCAAAGTGTGCTTTGATTAAAGTGGCTGAAATCTTGCGACAATTAACTGCAGATCAAAATCTGCCAAAAAAAGATCAAAGCACTAAAAATTAATAGAATTGACTAATAGTTGGTATACATATTGTTTATAGGCAAAATCAACAACAGTAAAGCGTATACTCAACATTACAACACGACATGAGCATTTTATCTGGGGAACAATTAGGCCACGCATTCAACGACAACTGGCTATTTAAAGACATAACCTTTGGCATCGCCAAGGGGCAACGAGTTGCATTGGTAGGCATAAACGGATCAGGCAAGTCAACTCTAATGAAAATTCTATGCGAGAAACTTATACCTACTGAAGGCAAAGTTGTAAAAGAAAAAGGCCTAAGCGTTGGGTACCTGGAACAGGATCCGGACTTTGGAGAGTTAAGAACAGTAGCAGACTATATTTACAGTACTGAAAATGCTCAACAGCAATTGATCCGCAAATACGAAAAACTATTAGCTTCTAATGAACCGGACGACACTGAGTTAAATAACTTAATCCATCAGCTAAGTGAACTTAACGCCTGGGAATACGAGCATGAAATAAAAACTATATTACAACGCCTGTCTATCCATGATCCTGAAAAGGAAATCACTACCCTATCGGGAGGACAAAAGAAAAGACTAGCTCTCGCCAAGTTATTAATAGACAACCCTGAAGTATTTGTACTAGATGAACCAACTAACCATCTCGACATAGAAATGATCGAATGGCTAGAGAGCTTTTTAACGACAGGACAAAAAACTCTGATAATGGTCACTCACGACAGATACTTCCTTGATAACGTATGTAACCATATCATAGAGTTAGAAAACAGAAAGCTTTATACCTACCAGGGAAACTATAGCTACTTCCTTGAAAAGAAAGCTGAACGCGAAGAGCTCGAAAACTCTACACTTCAAAAAAATAGAAATCTACTAAAAAAGGAACTGGAATGGATGCGTAGAATGCCTAAAGCAAGGAGCACAAAATCAAAGTCACGTATAGACGCATTCTACGATTTAGAAGAAAGAAGCAAAGGTAAAGGCATCACTCAAAAAATTGAACTAAGTACAAAAGTTTCAAGACAGGGAAACAAAATACTCGAGCTCGAAAATATCAATCAATCGTTCGGCAGCAAAGAAATTATTAAAAACTTCAGCTATACCTTCAAAAAAGGAGACAGAATTGGAGTTGCTGGAAAAAATGGAAGTGGAAAATCTACCCTCCTTAACATCTTATCAGGGGATGCAAAACCTAAAGAAGGCAAGGTAAATATAGGAGAAACAACCATCTTTGGATATTATCGCCAAGCTGGACTAAAAAGTAAAGACGAAGAACGTGTTATAGATGTAGTTAAGAATGTAGCCGAATACATAACTATGGCGGATGGTAAAACACTAACAGCTTCTCAACTTCTTACACATTTCCTCTTCCCTCCTGCTAAGCAACATACCTTTGTGGGAAAACTTAGCGGTGGTGAACGGAAGCGCCTTCAATTAATGAGAGTATTAATGAAAAACCCAAACTACTTAATTCTAGACGAACCCACGAACGATCTAGACATAGATACCCTTAACGTGTTAGAGGATTTTCTAGAAAAGTATTCCGGTGTATTAATACTAGTATCTCACGACCGTTATTTAATGGACAAGCTTACGAATCAACTTTTTATTTTAGATGGCGACAGCCAAGTAAAAATATACAATGGCAATTACACCGATTACAGACTAGAAAAAGAAGAAGAATCAAAAAACAAAACCTCAGTAAAAAAAACAGAGGGCGACCCTCAAGAGACGCTAGTATCCAAAAAGAATAAACTTACTTTCAAAGAAGAAAAAGAGCTTGAGAATATCGAAAAGCAAATTTCAGAAATCGAGCAGAAAATAGCATCTCTTTCAGGAAACCTAAACTCAGGTCTAACCGATCATGTTCTTTTAAATACAATATCAAGAGAGATTCAAGAAAACAAAAATACACTCGATACAATCAGCCTACGTTGGTTGGAATTAATAGAATCAAAAGAAAATTAACAACTCAGAGCGCTAAGTTCCACGTGGAACTATCTTAGAGCGTTCCACGTGGAACTTAGGAAAATGTTTAAAAAATACGATATTATAGTGGTTGGCGCAGGACACGCCGGCTGCGAGGCTGCAGCGGCGGCTGCAAACTTGGGATCCTCAGTATTACTCGTAACCATGAACATGGGCACAATTGCCCAGATGAGTTGTAACCCTGCTATGGGAGGGGTTGCAAAAGGGCAAATAGTTAGAGAAATAGATGCAATGGGAGGATACTCGGGTATCATCACAGATAAGTCTATGATCCAATTCAGAATGCTTAATCTATCTAAGGGTCCAGCCATGTGGAGCCCACGCGCCCAAAATGACCGGATGAAGTTTGCAGAAGAGTGGCGACTTGCACTAGAAAGAACACCGAACGTCGACTTCTGGCAGGATACAGTTAAAGCACTGTTAACCAAAGGAGATAAAGTTACAGGCATTGTAACATCCTTAGGAATTGAAATAGAAGCAGAAGCTGTTGTATTAACAAATGGAACTTTCTTAAACGGCTTGATTCACATTGGAGAGAAAAGATTCGGCGGTGGAAGAACTGCAGAGAAAGCAGCCACCGGATTGACCGAACAATTAGTGGAACTAGGGTTTGAATCTGGCAGGATGAAGACCGGAACCCCTCCCCGAGTAGATGGAAGAAGCTTGGATTACTCAAAAATGGAAGAACAGTGGGGCGACAAAGATCGTGGCCGCTTTTCGTATACCAACATAGACCTACCGACAGAAGAACGTTGCTGCTGGATAACCTATACTAATAAAGAAGTTCATGAAACATTGAAAGAAGGCTTTGAAAAATCTCCAATGTTTACTGGAAGAATCAAAGGACTAGGTCCTCGATACTGCCCCTCAATTGAAGATAAAATCAACAGGTTTGCAGAACGCGAAAGGCATCAAATCTTTGTTGAACCGGAAGGATGGAATACGGTAGAAATCTATGTAAATGGATTTTCAACATCATTACCAGAAGACGTGCAGTACAAGGCGCTAAAATTAATTCCAGGCTTCGAAAAGGTAAAAATGTTCAGGCCAGGTTATGCCATCGAGTATGACTTCTTCCCTCCTACCCAACTGGAATTAACTCTGGAAACTAAGCTCATCAAAAATCTATTCTTTGCTGGCCAAATAAACGGAACTACTGGCTATGAAGAAGCGGCTAGTCAAGGCTTCATAGCCGGAATTAATGCCCATCAAAAAATCAACGACAAGCACGAACTTATTATGAAGAGGTCAGAATCATATATCGGAGTTCTGATTGATGACTTAGTAACAAAGGGTACTGAAGAGCCATATCGTATGTTTACTTCAAGGGCAGAACATAGGCTACTTTTAAGACAAGACAATGCCGACATCCGCCTCTCACCTATCGGCCACAAACTAGGATTAATAAATGACGAACGCTTAAACAAGGTGACTCAAAAAATCAAAAACTCGGACGAAATCGTAAGCTATCTCAAAACAACCTCGATTGAATCATCTGAAGTGAATGGCTTACTTGAAGAACTCGGAACTTCACCTTTATCCCAGAACGTAAAAATGTTTCAGCTCGTATCACGTCCTCAAGTTGGAATAACCGACCTAAGAAAAGCGAACAATTTTCTTAACAGCTTCCTGCAGAAATATGATAGGGACACTATCGAACAAGCTGAGATAAAGGTAAAGTATGAAAGCTATTTCGAAAAGGAACTAGAGATAGTTGGCAAAATGAAAAAGATGGAAGATCATGAAATCAATCCCGAATTCAATTATCATCATCTGGTTTCCCTATCAAAAGAGGCAAGAGAAAAGCTAATGAAAATAAAGCCAAGGACATTAGGACAGGCATCAAGAATTTCGGGGGTCTCACCGTCAGATATATCAGTATTAATGGTTCATATGAATAAATAAATTCATAACAAACTGATTTACAATAACTTAAAAATAAAAACAATTAAACATTTTTAACGCCCCATATTTAATTATCTTAATTTTTTTATATAATTAATCCGGAATAACACAAAATTGCTTAAAACGCTTATAAATGCCCTCAAATCAAACCAGATACTATAAGTTAAAAATATTAACATCCATTCTTGCAATTTTGACGATTTGGAGTTGTGCCAGCATCCAACAACCAACTGGAGGCCCTAAAGACACAACACCGCCAAAGATTATTAAGGAATCGCCAAAAAACTTCACCCTAAATTTCAACTCGCCGCAAATAAATATTGAGCTTGATGAATATTTTAAGTTGAATAATACAGCAAAGGAAATCAGCATCTCGCCTGACGTGGATAAGCAACCAGATTATAAAATAAAAAAGAAGATCCTAAATATTAAATTGAGAGATTCGTTGGAAGCGAACACTACCTATACTATAAATTTTGGAAACGCCATAGCAGATTATAACGAAGGAAATGTACTAAAAAATTACCTGTACGTATTTTCCACCGGGAATAAAATAGATTCACTTACAATCTCAGGAACTGTAGTAAATTCAATTACTAAAGAGCCACAACTTGATGCAACCGTATTCTTACTACCTGTAAACCAGGACACCCTATTCGGGAAAAAGAAAGCGCACATCTATACAAACACAGATTCTGCCGGAAATTTCAAGCTCAAATATCTGAAAGAAAATAACTACAAAATTTACGCTGTGTTCGAAAAAGATGGTGGAGACAAAATTTACAACTCTGCTAACGAGGAAGTTGCATTCTCATCAAAACCTATTCTCCTTAAAAAAGATACTTCTGGAATACAACTTCAGCTATTTAAAGAGGACGCCATAAATTTCAGAATACTCGATAGAAAAATTGAAAACACCGGCCGTATTGTCTATCTATTTAACCAGAAATTGGCTAAGCCATCAATTAAAATTCTAAGCCCAGCTGAACTAAATAACAACAGAACCATTGAGTTTAGCAAGGAAGGCGACACCGCGGTCATTTGGGCAAAAGATATGAAGTTCGATTCTATCCAGGTAGCTATATTGAACAACAATATCCCCCTTGATACGACGGTTATACGGCGCAGTAAACGAGACGATTACAATCAAACTATCGGCATTAGCGACAATATCCCTTCAGGAAAAATAAAGCCTGGAACCGACCTCAGGCTTACTTTCTCAGCTCCTATCAGTTCTATTGATACAAAATTAATTACCTTACTCCAAGACTCTGTGCCTGTAAAAGGCTTTAGATTAGAAAGAGATACAAGCTCCTCCAGAAAATATCTGTTCAAGTATTCCTGGAAGAGGGACAAAACCTACGACCTATCCATTGGGGATAATGCTGTAAAAGGCCTATATGGAGGGTTAAATAAGCTTTACTCAAAGAAATTTAGCAGAGACGAAGAAGAGAACTACGGAAATCTATCGGTCAAATTTACAGTTCCGGATACTACCAAGGGTTATGTTATCGAACTGCTTAATGCAAGCGATGAAGTCATAAAAAGCTCCACGATTAGCAAAAATACCGAACTAGCCTATACAATGTATTCGATCGGAAAATACAAAATCAGGGTTATTTACGATGAAAATAAGAATGCAAAATGGGATACAGGCAGCGTAAAAAAAGGAAAACAGCCAGAAAAAATCTGGAACCACCCAAGTGAAATCACATTGCGGGCTAATTGGGATCTGGAAGAAAAGATTACTATTCCTCCACCTCAGTAAACCATTTCGAGTACATTATATAGTTCTTCGGTAGCTGTTGGAGCAAAGCTCTTTGCTCCTCGCTTATCGGCTTAATTTTTTTTGCCGGAGAACCAGCGTATATATACCCCGACTCACAAACAGTATTCTCTAGAACTACAGAACCTGCAGCGATTATTGTAAACTCCTCAACAACAACGTTATCCATAACAATTGCGCCCATACCAACTAAGGTATTACCTTTTAAAGTGCAGCCATGCACAAGCGCATTATGCCCTATTGAGACGTTGTCTTCAATCGTTGTTCCAGCCTTTTGATAGGTGCAATGTATCACTACGCCATCCTGAATGTTCACGTTGTTACCGATCTTAATAAAATTAACATCCCCCCTAACCACCGCGTTAAACCACACCGAACAATTGTCACCCATTACAACATCGCCTACAATAGTAGAATTTTCAGCTATAAAACAATTGTCGCCAAAAACAGGTGTTACTCCTCTTACCGGAAGAATTAAAGCCATAATAAAAAATTAAAAGTTCTAAAATAAGCTTTTATAAACCATCAAACGCTGTTTAAAATACGGTGTCGCTAGGATTCTCCATATGCGTTGGATAATCTGTTGTATAGTGCAATCCACGGCTCTCCTTCCTTAACATAGCAGATTTTATCACTATAAAAGCGCACTGAATAATATTCCTTAGCTCGCACAATTTAATAGAAAGCTTCGTTTTTTTGTAAAAATCTTCTGTCTCATCATACAATAGACCTAGTCTTCGCATAGCCCTATCCAACCGAAAATCGGACCGTACAATGCCAACATAGTCGCTCATAATCTTTTGAGTCTCCCGTAAATTATGTGTTACCAGAATGTCTTCATTCGACAATTGAGTGTTCGTTTCATCCCATTCTGGAATATTGTCTGGAATCAAATTATCGCCAAAAGATTTAATTGCATCGAAATAAATTCTGTGCGCAAAAACTGTTGCCTCTAGCAAGGAATTGGAAGCCAGCCTATTAGCACCATGCAGCCCTGTCGAAGAACACTCGCCACAAGCGTACAGACGATGTATAGAAGAACGTCCGTATTCATCGACTAAAATGCCTCCACACATATAATGGCAAGCTGGCGTAACAGGAATTAGATCTTTGGTCATGTCAATACCTATACTTAAACATTTAGCATAGATATTAGGGAAGTGAGAAAGAATGTCTTCCTTAGATCGATGGCGGATATCTAAATACACAAAATCATCTCCGGATTTCTTCATCTCAGAATCTATCGCACGTGCTACAATATCCCGCGGCGCCAGGGACTTCCTTGGATCATAATTTTGCATAAACTCATTGCCATGCCTATCAAGTAATACTCCTCCAAAACCACGAACAGCTTCCGATATCAAGAACGAAGGATATTCGCCGGGATTATATAATGCGGTTGGATGAAATTGGATAAACTCCATGTTTCTCACCTTCCCTTTCGCTCTATAAACCATCGCTATTCCATCGCCTGTAGCTATAGTTGGATTAGTTGTATTAGAATATATATGCCCCGCACCACCAGACGCCATTACCGTTACCTTGGACAAAAATTTCTCGACTGAATTTGTGTGCGTATTTAAAGCATAAATTCCGTAGCACTCAATATTGTTAGATCTTTTCCCTACAAATTGTCCTAAATGGTGCTGAGTGATCAATTCAACAGCAAAATAGTGTGTTAATATCTCAATATTGGGATTTTTATGAATTTGCTCTAATAAAGCACGTTCAATTTCGAAGCCTGTTATGTCCTTATAATGTAGAATTCGATGCTCGGAATGCCCACCCTCTTTAGCTAAGTCGTAGATACCCTGATTAGTAAGGTCAAAGTTAGTACCGTAGTCAATAATTTCCTGAATCCGCTCTGGCCCCTCTTTCACAACAGCTTCAACAACTCCCCTGTCACATAAACCATCGCCTGCAATTAAGGTATCTTCTATATGTTTGTCGAAAGAATCAGACTTATCCACAACTACAGCAACTCCCCCCTGGGCATACTTAGTGTTAGACTCATCCTCATTCGCCTTTGTAACTATCAGGACCTTACCATGTTTGGCTGCTTTAAGTGCAAAGCTTAATCCAGCAATGCCCGAACCTACAACCAAGAAATCAACATTCTTCATTAAAAATAAATTAGTAAAATGTAATCTTCTTCACATAATGTGGATAAACCTTGTAAAGATGTTAATTTTGTATAAAAACTGGTTCAATATTTTTCAATAACAATATTTTGATTGTTAAAAAGGCAAAAAACCAGCCAATTTTGAGAAAGTTTTAAGCATAATTAGCCTCACTTATTAACGTTTTCCCCAAAGCAAAGAATTCACAGGAAAACTCAACACAGAAAAATTATGAAAATTCAGAAACTTAATTCTCAATACATTACCTTATCAAGGTTGTTAATAAAGTGTTGATAAGTAGTGAAAACAAAGTAAATCAAATTTTAGTTTCACGTCTTTTTAACATTACTAACACCCTAATAAACCATAAGAAGATATTTTAAATAGATATTTGTATTTTATTGAAGTGTTAGAAATGGATACTTTTGAAGAAATAAATGTGAAGGGTTTTGTTGACGAACCCATTGATCCCACTCTTGATTTATTCGATGAAATCGAAAAATTAAAAAAGGAAAAGAATGCTGTGGTTCTGGCTCACTATTATCAGGAGCCAGACATACAGGATATTGCAGATTATATCGGCGATAGCCTGGGATTATCCCAAAAGGCCGCTGAGACAAATGCCGATGTTATTGTTTTTGCCGGTGTGCATTTTATGGCAGAAACGGCTAAGATTCTATCGCCGGAAAAAAAGGTGTTATTGCCAGATTTGAAAGCAGGGTGTTCATTATCAGATAGTTGTCCGCCGCATTTGTTTGCGAAGTTTAAGGAGAAGTACCCTGATCACCTGGTAATTACATACGTAAATTGCTCGGCAGAATTGAAGGCTTTGAGTGATATTGTTTGTACTTCTGCAAATGCTGTACAAATAGTTAACAGCTTGCCAAAGGACCAGAAGATAATTTTTGGGCCCGACAAAAATCTTGGTGCTTATGTTGCCAAGAAAACTGGAAGAGATCTGGTTTTGTGGAACGGAGCCTGTATGGTGCATGAGATTTTTTCAATTCAGCGTATTAACAAGCTGAAAGAGAGGCACCCAGAAGCGAAGTTTATCGCACACCCAGAATGTGAGGACGTGATTTTAAGCATGGCCGACTACATAGGTTCCACGACTGGCTTGTTGAAATATTCAATAAACAGTGATGCAAAGGAATTTATAGTGGCTACTGAAAGTGGAATTATTCACCAAATGGAGAAGGCTAATCCGGGTAAGGTATTTATTCCAGCACCGCCGAACAACGCTTGTGCTTGTAACGACTGTCCTCATATGAAACGTAATACACTGGAAAAGTTGTACTTATGCCTAAAGAATGGACTTCCGGAAGTTGATGTTCCGATGCATGTTGTTGAAAAGGCGAGGCTGCCAATTGAACGTATGCTTAAGATTTCAGCAGAATTGGGACTGTAGTAAGCACGGATAGTTCTGTTACAAAATAGACTATGGCTGTTTTGTAAACAATTGGAATAGTCTATTTTTTATGTGGATAACTGTGTTAATAACATAGAATACTGATTTTGGCGATTAGTGTTTAATAATGATTAACATATTGATATTTAGATTTTAAGGTTGAAAATTTGATTGATTTTATCCTTAGTAGTTATTAACATGTTTGAAAATAAAGAACGAACAGATATAAGTAATTTAGGTGAGTTTGGCTTAATTGACTACTTAACCAAAAACATTAAACTTAACCAAAGTTCCACGATTAAGGGCGCTGGCGACGATGCAGCCGTACTTGATTTTGGCAACAAAAAAGCACTAATTTCTACTGATCTGTTGCTTGAGGGGATCCATTTCGATCTGGCTTATACTCCCTTAAAACATTTGGGCTATAAAGCCATACAAGTGAATCTAAGCGACATTTATGCTATGAATGGTATGGCTACTCAGGTGACGGTATCTTTGGGTTTGTCGAGTAAATTTCCGATTGAGGCCGTAGAGGAGCTGTATGAGGGGATGATGCTGGCCTGCGAAAAGTACAACGTTGATATTGTGGGGGGAGATACTTCGGCATCTAAGCAGGGCTTGGTGATCAGCATTACCAGTATCGGCTATGCCGCAGAGAAAGACATCACCTATCGGAATACAGCTGAGGAGGGCGACTTAATTTGCGTATCCGGAGATTTAGGCGGAGCCTACATGGGTTTGCAATTACTGGAACGTGAGAAGCTTATTTTCCTTGAAAATCCCAATATTCAGCCGGATTTGGAGGGTAAAGATTACATTATCGAACGCCAGTTAAAACCTGATGCCAGAAAAGATATAATTGAAATTTTAAAGGATTTTGATGTAAAGCCAACTTCGATGATTGATATATCTGATGGACTTTCATCAGAAATTATACATATCTGCACCCAGTCTGAAAAAGGCTGTAACCTGTACGAGGAAAAAATCCCCATCGACCCTATGACGTATGAGACTGCCAGGGAATTTAATCTGGACCCAACAGTATGTGCCTTAAGTGGTGGCGAAGATTATGAGCTTCTTTTTACGATTAAACAAGCCGACTACGACAAGATCAAAAATAGCGCGTTTATTAGCGTTATTGGACATATCACTGAGAAGGCTGCAGGAATGAACATTATTTCAAAGTCAGGAAATGTGCATCAATTGAAAGCTCAAGGTTGGAATTCTTTTAAGTAAGTGCCTTGGTGAAAATATAAACGCAGCCAGATTTCAACGTTGGCTGCGTTATAAATGACTAGTCATCTATCAAAAATTTCTCTTCAATTTGCTTGCTTGTTTTTGCTCCTAGTTTTTTAAGATTTTCTACACGCCCTATTAAATTTCCGCTACCTGTAGATAGCTTACTGAAGGCGTCTGAATAAGATTCTTTGGCTCTGTCAAGGTTCTCTCCTAGCTTTTTTAAATCGTTGATAAAAACAACGAACTTGTCGTAGAGAGCACCAGCTTTGGTCGCGATATCAATGGCATTTCGGGTTTGTTGTTCTTGCTTCCAGATTGAGGCTGTAGTTTTTAACGTTGCTAACAAGGTAGAAGGTGTTACGATAACAACGCGCTTGTTCCACGCAAATTCGAAGAGCTCTATGTCATGTTGAACCGCGATGGCGAAAGATGATTCAATAGGGATAAATAGCAAAACGAAATCTGGTGAGTTAATTCCATATAAATCGCAATAGTTTTTGCTGCATAGATTTTTAATATGATTCTTTATTGATAAGATATGTTCGTTTAGATGCTGGGATTTCAGGTTATCATCTTCACAATTAACCAAACGTTCGTAAGCCAAGAGTGAGACTTTTGAATCGATTATCAGATGTTTGTTTTCTGGAAGGTTTATAATAACATCTGGCAATAGGCGATTTCCGTTTTCGTCAGTAAATCCGCTTTGCTTGCTATAGCTTTCTCCTTTTATTAAACCAGAGGCCTCTAAGATCCTGTCTAAGACAATTTCACCCCAGTTCCCTTGTTTCTTAGTGTCGGCCTTTAGCGCTTTCGTTAGGTTGTGTGCTTCCTGGCTTATTTGCCGGTTCAATTCCATCAGTTTGGAAATTTCGCCTTTTAAAACATTGCGTTCATCAGACTCTGACTTGTAAACCTTTTCAACCTTTTCTTCAAATGCCTTGATGTTTTCTTTCAAAGGATTCAACAGTTGATCGAGGTTTGTTTTATTTGTTTCAGTGAAACGTTGAGTTTTTTCTTCGAGGATTTTTCCGGCTATCAGCTCAAAATCTTTGGTAAATTTTTGTTGAAGTTTTTCAATTTCCGCTTTTTGTTCTGTTATTTTTTCTTGTTGAGCAATATAGTATGTCCTGGTGCTTTCATAGGATTGGTTGATATCTGCAAGTTTTTGACGCTCTTGCTGAAGTTCTATATATAACTTATCCTTTTCTTCTTTTAATAGCAGACAACGCTCTTCAGCCTTTGCAAGTGCAATAGCAGAATCCTGAAATTGAATCCGTAACTGTGTAAGCTCAGCCTTTGGCGTATTTTTTTTATTTAAAAGGATGATTCCTATTGCTAATGTTGAGGCTATAATAATAGATGCCAGAATGAATTCCATTGCTAATATTTTTATCAAAAGTATAAAATTTGACGGGTTAAAGTCCTTATTCGAGTAAAAATTTTAGCGTTTACCGTACTGCATAAATGTCAGCTTCTTAATATCAATTACTGCTAATATTTCGTTTATTACTTAAATTAAGGTGGGTGATCTACAAGGAATAATTTTTGATCACCTTTACTTAAATACTAAAAAGATATGGGATGGATATTATTCATAGCTATTGCACTAATAAGTTTTATTGTGCAAGCGCGATTTAAAAGTAAGTTTACCAAGTACTCTGAAACCCCTTTATCATCAGGTTTAACTGGACGTGATGTGGCAGAAAAGATGCTCAATGAAAATGGTATTTACGATGTTCAGATTCGCTCTGTTGATGGCTCTTTGTCAGATCACTATAACCCTGCTGACCGCACGGTAAACCTCAGTCCTGAAGTTTATCATGGTAGAAGCATTGCAGCTGCTGCAGTTGCTGCCCATGAGTGCGGACATGCGGTTCAACATGCTAAAGCTTACTCATGGTTACAATTTCGATCGGCAATGGTACCTGTTGTAAATATTGCTTCTAACTTGTTGCAGTGGGTATTTATGTTGGGATTTATCCTCTTGGCATCAGGAGTGGGACACACTTTACTATTGATAGCTTTTGGTGCTATGATTGTAGTCACGCTATTTAGCGTTGTTACCTTACCAGTTGAATTTGATGCTAGTAATAGGGCATTGGCCTGGTTGCAAACCAATAAGGGAATAATGCAAACCAGTGTTGAACATACTAAAGCGAAAGACGCCTTATGGTGGGCGGCAATGACATACGTTGTGGCGGCTCTAGGTTCTGTAGCTCAATTGCTTTATTTAGCAATGATGCTGTTTGGCGGAAGAAGAGACTAAGCTTAAGTTTAGGATGTTTGAAAAAAAGAAAAGCTCTCTGCAAAAAACAGAGAGCATTTCTTTAGGCGTAAATTGAAAAAATATTTTTAGTTAAGCTTATAAGGAGCTACCATAAAAAACTCTGGAATTTTAACGTCAAATTCCTCGTCATCAACCAGGCGCTTCATTTCATAATTTCCTTTCATGCTGCCCATATCTGTTTTCAGGTTACAACCCGAAACATATTCATGGAAGGTGCCTGGATCAATTATCGGTTGTTGACCAACTACTCCTTCGCCTTCAACTTCTCTGTGTGTGCCGTTTGAATCGAATATATACCAATGACGTCTCATTAGTTGAACACTATAATCTGTCAGGTTTTCTATACATATTTTGTAGGCAAACATATAATGATCATTTGCCGGATTTGAATATTCTGGCTGGTAGATTGTTTCTACCGATATTTTTACGCCTTCAGTAATGTGTGTTACCATAGCATCTTTTTATTAGAATATAATATTCTTATAAATTCAAAAATCAAGCCATCTCGATTTCAAATTTATTTTTTATCTCGTTCAATACTTCAGTTATTTCTTCAAGACTCTCAAGCGAAACAAGCTTCATGCGGTATTCTTTAAAGTTTGGTATCCCCTTGAAGTAGTTTGAATAGTGCCTTCTCATTTCAAAAATGCCCGTTTTTTGTCCTTTCCAGGCAATTGATTTCTCAAGATGGGTGCGGCACACCTCAACTCTTTCTGCTAAAGTTGGCCCTGCTAAAAGCTCGCCAGTTTTAAAGAAGTGCTTTATTTCCCTAAATATCCAGGGATATCCAATGGCAGCCCTTCCGATCATGATG
>Ga0307412_10000698_pt1 | contig 19359 bp, 19 predicted proteins | sample DK1Cmetagenome_3_FD_203823 | JGI IMG/M metagenome (GOLD analysis project Ga0307412, IMG submission 203823) | Maize rhizosphere microbial communities from greenhouse at UC Davis, California, United States - DK15-C-1 | ecosystem: Host-associated > Plants > Roots > Rhizosphere > Soil | place: USA...
GTATGGGTATAGTAAGTAAAGTTGAATCCATGCCGGGCTAACTTTTCCCTGCTTATTTTCAACTTTCCTTCCGGATTTAACTTTTGAAGAATCCCTCTGTTCTTCTTTAAAACAGCATTAATCTGCTTTACAACCGAACTATCTTCCATTTTTAGGCGATTGTTATAATTGTTCCGACATTGATCATCGCAGAATTTTTTGTCTGAGCGCCCTTTAATCTCAGCACCACAGTCGAGGCAAAGTTTTTCCATTTGAATTTGAAAATAGCAATTATCCGTGTATAAACGCTTATAAACGAATACAAATAATTAACATCCGACTAACATCCTATCCCATCTGCACCTTTGTATCGTTGCTTTTCAGCAGCCGCAAACAGAAATCAAAAATTTAAAAAACAAATATCACATGAGCGATTTAAAGAACAGCGTACGCTTAACAGGCTTTTTAGGAAATAGCCCGGAGATTAAAGTCATTGGAAAAGAAAAAAAACTCGCAAGGCTAAGCATTGCTACAAACTCGTCTTATAGAAATGAAAAAGGTGAAAAGATTGAAGAAACCCAATGGCACAATCTGGTACTTTGGGATAAAAATGCCAATACTGCGGAAAAATATCTTCAAAAAGGGAGCGAGATAAGCATTGAAGGTAGGCTTAATACCCGCAACTATATAGATAAATCTGGGGTTAAAAGATATGTTACAGAGGTAGTTGTTAATGAGCTGTTACTTTTGAGTAAAAAGCCTTAAAACGAAGAGGCCTGGTGTTTAAGCCAGGCCATCTCCACAACACTAAACCAAAATTAGTATCGTTGTTGTTTGTTAATCTATCGTTTTTTAATGTTATTAAAATGCATATACTACAGCAAATGAGAATTGAGATGCTGATTTGGTTAGAACACCACTTTCTTTCATAAATGAGTTTACTGAAGCATTATCAAACCTGAATTCAGGAATGAAAGTCAAGCCACCTGACTTCAAGTTGGCAGAAATAGTAAGAGCTTTTACATCTTCATCAGCAATCGGACCATATCCTACACCTCCATTTTTCTTGGTTTTAAAATATTCGCCTCTTAAACCTAAACCGAAGCCTGGAGTAATAGCATATGAAGGATACAAGGCCACGCCTGTATAACCCACATTATCAGCACCCTTGCCAGCTTCCCAGTCAGCTGCATTTAAGCCTAATTTAAACTTATCAGTAATTTGATAAGAAGTTGTCAGGTCAAAAATAGTACCAGATGAATACCCTGTCAATACATTCAGGTATGCGCTCCATCCTTCAACCGGACTCACAGATAATTGAGCTCCAAAAGTAGATACGCCGTGTAACGAATCTGCTTTATACACATTCCATTCGTTATTAAACAAACCAGCCATTAGCCCTATTTTGCTTGATAAAGCGTAATTAGCTTTGATTCCTGCATTTTGGAACGGACCGTTGGTAAATAAGTAAGAAGTTGAATAGTTGAAGTTTCCAACTGGCGAAATTACCTCGTATCCAACGAATGTTCCCATATAACCCGCAGTCATAGAGAACTTATCTGTGAAAGCGTAAGTTGCATATAGATTCTGAATGTGAAATGAATTTCCGTCAGTTCCATCTCCATTAAGAATAGACTGATACTGTCCACGAGGGCCAAAAGAAACTTCCCCAACAAATGAAGCTTTGCCGGTAGTTTTCTTTAAAGCAACATCGATCATACCTAAAGAAACCGAATTCTGATCTGTTGCAAAGCTCGTAGGTATATTCTGACTTTTCTCCAGGTCATACTTATAATAGGCGTCAACTGAACCTGAAATAGTTAAAGGAGTAGAAGTCGAATCTTGTGCACTGGCTGCATGGGTTACCCCTGCCAATGCAATGATAGCTAGTACTTTGTTAAACATAATTTTTGAGTTTGATTGTTAAATAAGTCGTTTGATTGTTTGTTGTTGATTCTTTATTTCATAATTAAAAAGATTACTCTGCGCTTTTTTCTACTACCACACCGTTCTCGCTAACTAATAATGTTCCCTGAACATATTTTTCGTCGTGCTGAGACTCATCTAATCCAAGTTCTTCTTCTTCAGAAGATACACGGATTGGCTGGAAGAAGTTGATTAATTTGAAGATAGCAAATGATACAGTGAAGCTGTAAGCTACAACTATTACCATTGCTTTAAATTGAGTTAGGAAGAAATCCATGTTTCCATAGAACCATCCATCGTTACCTACACTGTTAACTGTTTTTGTTGCAAAAATACCGGTTAATAACATACCTACGATACCACCTAAACCGTGGCAAGGGAATACGTCAAGTGTGTCGTCTAGTGTTGATTTTTGTTTATAGTAAACTGCAAGGTTTGAGATAATTGCTGCAATAAATCCGATGAAGATACTTTGAGGGATTGCAACGAAACCTGCACCTGGGGTAATAGCAACCAAGCCAACAACCGCACCGATGCAAAATCCTAAAACCGAAGGTTTTTTTCCACGGATAACATCAAAGAACATCCATGATAAACCAGCCGCAGCGGCCGCAGTATTAGTAGTTGCGAAAGCGGAAACCGCTAAACCATTAGCACCTAAAGCAGAGCCAGCATTGAAGCCGAACCATCCAAACCATAATAAACCTGTACCAATTAATACATATGGAATATTGGCAGGAGGAACTTCCTGGTGAGCCAAGTGAGCTTTACGGCGTTTTAATACTAACGCGCCAGCCAATGCAGCACAACCCGCTGAAATGTGAACTACTGTACCTCCGGCAAAGTCTAAAGCTCCCATTTTGAAAAGGAACCCGTCAGGATGCCAGCTCCAGTGTGCAAGTGGCGCATAAACGAACAGTCCAAATAGTACGATAAAACTAACGTAAGATGTGAAACGGATACGTTCTGCAACAGCACCTACTACTAATCCAGGAGTGATGATGGCGAACATTAATTGAAATAAAGCGAAGAGTGTGAATGGAATTGTAGGTGCAAGGCTCCAGGGAGCACCAGAATTAACACCTTTAAAGAAAAGGAAAGTAGTTGGGTCGCCAATAAATCCACCAATTGAATCGCCAAAACAAAGGCTAAATCCAACGATGATCCACATTACGCCTACTACGCCCGCAGCCACCACACTTTTAATCATTGTGGAAAGTACGTTTTTACGATGCACCATTCCACCGTAGAAGAATGCAAGGCCTGGAGTCATTAGAAACACCAATGCCGTTGCTACAATTACCCAGGCGGTGTCTGCACCATTGTAAACTTTACTTCCATCGAAATCTGCAAGAGAGGGAATAAATAGCGCCCCAATCGCTGCAAGCGCTAGAACCACAAATGGCCCTGATTGTTTTACTACATTTTTACTCATTTTGGTTGGTTTTTGTGTTGTTGTGTTGTTGTTTTAATAATAAAAGTACGAATTACTCACTATTATTGACATAAAAGTATGGATTTTCATTTTAAATCCTAATAAAATTTTAACTTTTTCAAGAAAACATAGTTAAAAAATCAAACCAAAGACAAATTAAGCTACCCAACAACCTGTCGTAGGCAATAAAAAAACAAAAATATCAGCTAAAAAGCCGCAAACAGCATTACACACACCACAACAACCAACAAAGAACTAAAACCACCCGTTTTTTCAGCAATTAAAATCATTTACAGTAAAAAGCAGCGCAATTTTCTTCGCTATTGGAAAATAATTTTGTGTAATTCTGTATTATGAAGGATTATTTAAGAAGCTATCTGGCGAAGCCTTGTATTGAGGGGGCAGAGTGCTAATGGCTGCTACATCTTTTAGAGGCATACACATAGCCAATCTCTGTATAGATAGAAGATATATTAACCTGAGTTTATAAAAATGTGCGGGTTGCAGGGGTGTGGGAACCTTTATCGTCCACTGGGAGAACCGACTGAAAAGATGTCGCGCTGTGTCAGCCCCGCTTGCAGCAATACTTTTGTTAGCGGGAGTGCATTACTTTATCATAAAGATGTTTTAATTGAATATCACCAAAACCATAAATACTTTCCCTGTTCCAAAACTCTTTAAATACTTTATGAAAGTCGGTAGAAACATTTTTTGTGATATCTTCAATAACCTTCTCAGGCCTTCCTTTTCCGCCATCTTTTGGAAAACGGTCAATATGTGCTCTTACTACTTCTTCCAGATAAGGAAAAGCAAAAGATTGTTTTTTTGCAAGACGAGTTAATTCTTCAAGATTATTGCTTTTATAACCTGTCCATAACTCTTGTCCTAATTGTAAGTCTACATCACTTAAAAGAATTCTATCAGCAAAACAAATTTGAAGCTGGCTTGAATTAGCTGGTCCAAATCCATTCCAAAAATGTTTATTGGTTTTGTCTAAATAGGAAGTATAAACAGCATAAACTTTTTTCTTTATTGACAAACTATTAATGATTGAAATAACAAACCACATATTAACTTGACAAAATAAGTCGTACTCAAACCAAAGATTGAATTCGGAATTGTCAGGCGCATTCATTATTTTTTGAAATTCATTTATAACCTTGTCATGATATTCACCTTCTGTTAATCCCATGTACTGTGCTCTTGAATGCCAAAAGTCTTGCAAGTCGTTGCCTGATAAGTCTCCTTCAATAAGTCCTTCTCTAATAACAATCACATCTCCTTCAATATTAGTGTCCGGAAAACTGTAAGCAAGAGAATCCCCATTTAAAATATTATAAACCATGATTGAGATGTTTTTTTTTGCGTTACCGCACAACGTTTTAAGTGTTTCAGTCGTGCCCGATTAGAAGCACTTCCGTGCCGTGCAGCACTAATGTAGCTAAAAAGCAGAAAACTTCGAGAAGCACGTCGCCCGGGCATAATTTAAACATGATGTTAGGCAACGTTTATCTTTCAAAGTCGAGAATATCATTTTTCAGGTCATTCGGAATTGCAGTCCATTTCGTGTCAGTCGTAATTGTCAATTTACAATCGTATTCGCTGGAAATAACTGAAATGATATGTTTATACCAATCTAATATATGTCCATTCTCTGGGCTTTGGTGAGTAAAGAAAGTGTCCTTTTCCCAATGAACTTCCGTCGCAGAACGATAAATTAATATAAATTCTTTAGTCGTTGGTTTTATGCAGAGTCGACCGTTACTGTCAATCAAAATTTCTGATATGTTGTCTTGACTCAAAGTCGTTCTTTTTTAAATGTTGCCCAACTAAAAATATAGCCGCATCAAATCGAGCTAAACCAACGCAGCATAGGCTGAGCCTTGAACCACGCCTTTGCTTTCCAGCCTTTTATCTATATAGGTTTGAATCTGAGATTTCTTCATCCCCCAATTCGGAGCAATTAGCAAATCGTAGTCCGCAAGGCCGAATAAACGTTGCAAAACGAGGTCAGGGCGAAGTAAAGGAATAAACTCGGCAAGAAAATCGGTGTATTCCTCAATGGAGAATACCTTAAATGGCTTTCTTTTATATTGAACACCCATAATTGAGCCTTCAACTATATGCAAATGATGAAGCTTCACAAATTTGATCTGTGGAAAGCGATTAATTTCATCAGCATATTTCAACATCATCTCTTTAGTTTCCCAGGGGAAACCAAAAATTGTATGCACACAAACGTCTAATGGAGAGTTCTGAACAAGGTTTAGCGCTGTTTCCAACTCTTCGTGGGTACAACCTCTGTTAATTTGAGACAGAGTATCATTGTAAATCGACTCCATTCCCATCTCCAGGTCAACATCGAGCCCCTGGCGGGAGTAACTTTCAAGTAAAGCAACTTTCTCTGCATCAATACAGTCCGGGCGGGTGCCCACTGACAGGCCAACCACATTTTCAGGTGCAATGCTTAGCGCTTCATCGTACATCATTTTTAAATAATGTGCAGGCGCGTAGGTATTTGTATTGGGCTGGAAGTAAATAATAAACTTTTCGGCTGCATAGCCTTTTATCGCCCGTTCCATCCCTTTTTCAATCTGCTCGCGGATAACGGGCGTCTTACGGGAAAGCTCCGGAGTGAATGAATCTACGTTGCAATAAGAACAGCCTCCGTAACCTTTACTTCCATCGCGGTTTGGACAAGTAAATCCTCCATCAACAATAATCTTAAACACTCGCTTACCGTCATATTTCTTTTTTAAATATGCCCCGTAATGGTTATAACTTCTATGCCCGTAGTCTACCGGAGTTGCCATCTTGTTTAAATTTCGGTTTAAAAGAAGAGAATGAGCGTTAATAATCCTCTATAATTGAACCTAAATAGGGATTTTTGCCGATATCTTTTTACTTTTAAATCGTTTGCAAAGATAACATTATGGCTCGGTAAAAATTAAAACGGATTTAGATGCTGCGTATTTATTACAAAAAAGACCGTAGGCTGGCAAAAGAGACTGACCTGGAGGAACTTAGAGATATTCCGATGGAAAGTATGATATGGGTCGACCTTCAAAATCCAACTCCAAAGGAGAAAGCAACAATTGAGACCTATTTTGATATAAAATACTCCTCCGAAGAAGAGTCGCAGGAGATTGAAAGTTCATCGCGTTTTAGTGAAGTGGAGGATGAGCTAATTATCAACTCAAACTTTTTGTCAATACGCGAAAAAGGATTTGAGTATTGCCCGGTGTCCATAATCGTAGAAAAAGGAATTTTATTTACCTACCGGGATGACGATCTAAAAACCTTCGGCGAATCAGTAAAGAAGATAAAAGCGAGCCCTGCATCCTACACAAATGGATTTCAGATTTTCTTAACCATTCTGGAAACATCGATTGACCAGGACGCAGATTTGATTGAAGGGCTTGCTAAGCGCATAGCTGAACTAAACCAGCAGTTAACACTCCGTAAAAAACGTTCTGACGAGGAGATCCTGATTCAGATTTCTTCTTTTCAAAATGAAACGATGTCTCTACGAGAGAATATAATAGATAAGCAGCGATTGATTTCGGCCCTGATGAAAAGCTCCATCTTTCCAGAAGAATATATGGGCGTGCTAAGAATCATGATCAAGGATATCAGTTCCCTTCTGGAACATAATAAGTTTGCTTTCGAAAGGCTGGAATATTTACAGGATACTTTTATGGGATTCGTAAATATCGAGCAAAACCATATCATCAAAATTTTTACTGTAGCAACGGTCGCCTTTATGCCTCCGACCCTTATTGCAAGTATCTATGGCATGAATTATAAAATTATGCCAGAGTTAGAATGGCAATACGGTTATCTTTTTGCTATTTTATTAATGATATTGTCTTCTGCCGGCACACTAATCTATTTTAAGAAAAAGAACTGGTTGTAAGGTTTGAGATTATAGGCTAGCGATTCGGGAAAGCCCCCTCTCATGTTAAAAGTTACTTATGACAGATCCTAAATGTTGCACGCAAAGACGCGGAGTTTTTTCGCAAAGCCGCAGTCCTTCTTTGCGCCTTTGCGAAGCCTTAGCGCCCTTGCGCGAAACCTTATCTGCTCTGTCACTTCCCCTTTTCTGTGTTTGAAAAAAATCCCCACTACTTATGACAAAGGATGAAGTTTTAGATTTTTTACGTGAACATGGCAGCAAAACCTTTCAAAATATCTTTGATAATCATGGTGCTGCCGGAAGTTCTTATGGGGTAAAGATTGAATACCTCAAACAGCTTCAAAAAAAGATTAAAAAGGACCATCGCCTTTCTCTGCAGCTTTTCGAAACCGGTATTTCTGATGCGATGTATCTTGCCGGACTTATAGCAGATGAAACCAAAATAAGCAAGGTGAATATTCAGCACTGGGTGGAAACCGCCCCCTGGCCGATGATTAGTGAATACACCGTCCCCTGGATTGCCGCCGAAAGCCATTACGGCTGGGAGCTTGCCTTAGACTGGATAAAATCCAATAAGGAAAATATTGCCAGTGCAGGATGGGCAACCCTTTCAAATCTGGTGGCTTTGGTTCCCGATGAAAAGCTCGACAAAGATCTATTGAAAAATCTTTTAAATGAGATTCCGGGCAGCATACATCAATCGCCCAATAGAGTAAGGTATACTATGAATGGCTTTGTGATTTCGGTTGGAGGCTATGTATCCGATTTAACTGAAAAAGCCAAATCTACCGCTGAAGAAGTTGGCAAAGTTAAGGTTGACATGGGAAAAACAGCCTGCAAAGTGCCTGATGCTATCTCTTATATTGACAAGATGCTTTCCCGAGGTGTAAAGAAGAAAAAGTCGGTACGGTGTTAAATTGAAAATCAAATGCTTGCTAAGCCTGTTTACAAAATAAAACATCATGATAAACTGGCATATCGGTTGTTCGGGGTTTCACTATAAACATTGGAAAGGAAGCTTCTATCCGGAAGATTTAGCGCAAAGTAAATGGCTTGATTATTACTGCCGCTACTTTAGCACCCTCGAATTAAATGTCACCTTCTATCGTTTCCCAAGGTTATCATTCCTGCAAACCTGGCATAAAAAAACGCCCGACAATTTCCGTTTCGCCGTTAAAACACCCAGGCTTATCACTCATTTCAAACAGTTTAATAACGCAACTGAACAATTATCGGATTTTTACAACACGGTTAGAGATGGGCTACAAGAGAAACTTGGTTGTGTGCTATTTCAAATGCCCCCAAGATTTTCTTATAGCGAGGAACGCATGGAAAAAATACTCAACAACCTTGACAATTCTTTTCTAAACGTAGTTGAATTCAGGCATGAAAGCTGGTGGCAAGAAGATGTTTACAAGGAATTAAAAAAGAAAAACATCACCTTCTGCGGCATGAGCCATCCCACTTTGCCTAAAGATATTGTGGCTAACACGCCGTTATTTTATTACCGGCTACATGGAGAAGGCCAGCTTTATGGATCTAATTATGAAAACAGCCGGCTACAACAAATTGTGACCAACATTAAAGAGCATCAGCAAATTGAAGAAGCATTTGTCTTTTTTAACAATGACATTAACACCTATGCGGTTTACAATGCACAAGAAATGCAAAAAATGATTTAGACTTTCCAGTAATCAAGCAAAGGTCCTTCATTTCCAAAAACAGGGTCGGTTTTAGGAAGCGGCACCGCTGCTATATTTTCTAAAACCCTGGGGCGTTCTTCAGGCTTTCCATAATTGATATCGTACTCGCGGCCATCTGCATAAGCTCCTATACAAAGAAAATCCTTACTTGATTTTAGGTTTTTATGCGAGACACCTGCCGGGATGATTACAATATCGCCTCTTATGAGCTCAACGCAAGTACCTTCTGGCCCTCCGAGCTGAACGTCGGCCATGCCGCAAAATATGCCTAAGACTTCGTGACTAGTACTATGATAATGATGATAATCATAGATGCCGTTCTTCCAACCGTTCGTCCAATTATGTTTCTTGAATAGCTCAATCACACAGTCAGCTTCGTCATCAGGGTGCAGCCTCAAAGCGCCTTTATAAACTAATGCCGGAAGTTTTGCATTGTTGGGAAACTTGCCATCGTCATCAAAAATATGGTGAGCCAGGTGGCCATGAAGTATTTCAGATATGCTGTTCATAGTTGTAAGATTGATATACTAACAACCATTTTGCGTTTCTGATTGGAAAAAATTGATTATGACATTTTATTCCGCTTGATTAAATAAGAATGCAGTATCTGATAAAAACCGGCATTGATGTCCGCATCAATCAGGTCAATAGAATATTGGGCGCATTTTAACTTCAACTCTTTCCTGAATTCGGCAACAGATTCAGTGTACTTTTCTTTAACCTGGGATGGATGGATTTTTAGCTCTTCGCCAGTTTCCATATCGACAAAATGAAAGGGACGGTTTTCAAAACCAAAGTCGAGCTCGTGTTTAAAATCCAATACATTGAAAACAATCACTTCATGCTTATTATGCTTAAGATGCTGTAAGGCTGAGAATATATCTGTTAATCTTTTTTCATCTGCACCTGATTCGAACATATCGCTAAAAATAATAACCAAAGACCGTTTGTGAATCAATTCGGCAATTTCATGCAAAGCAGAAGCAACAGATGTTTTAATACCACCACTGTCCTGCTGCATTAATCTTTCTAGCTCCGCAAAAAGATATTTCTGGTGAACTGTTGTCGATTTGGCAGGAGTTGATAATTCAAGCTTATCCGAAAAGCAACTTAACCCGAAGGCATCCCTTTGCTTTTTGAACAAATACATTAACGAAGCCGCAGAATAAATCGAAAAAATTAACTTGTTAAACTCCTTTTTAGGGTAGTACATTGAAGATGAAATATCCAACACCAGCTGGCACCGAAGATTAGTTTCTTCTTCAAAACGCTTCACGAACAGCTTATCAGTTCGCCCATAGAGTTTCCAATCGATATTTTTAATGGAATCGCCGCTGTTATATAGGCGGTGTTCGGCAAATTCCACCGAAAATCCATGAAATGGGCTTTTATGTAATCCGGTAATAAAGCCTTCTACCACCTGTCGGGCAAGCAGTTCAAGGTTTCCGAAATCCTGTAAATCTTTATAGGTGGACAAATCTGGTAACATAGAAGATCACGATTTAGAATGCGATTTACGATTAAAAATCGAATTAGCCCGCTATTCAATTAACAGAATATTGAGACAAAAAGTGCTTCGCTGGAAAATACCAAGGACCTATAAAACAAAAAAATCCATTCGCTTTTGACGAATGGATTTCTATTTAAATATTATTTGTTATGATAATTGCTTAACTAATTTGTCCGCAAGAACTGATTTTGGCACTGCTCCAATTTGTTTATCAACAATTTCTCCATTTTTGAAGAATAACAAAGCAGGAATATTACGGATACCAAATTTCATTGATACGCCTGGATTGTGGTCTACGTTTACTTTACCCACAACAGCCTTTCCTTCATATTCTTTAGAAAGTTCTTCTACAACCGGGCCAACCATACGGCACGGGCCGCACCATTCTGCCCAAAAATCGATAAGAACCGGTTTATCTGATTTCAGCACTACTTCATCGAAGTTTGCATCTGTAATTTCTAAAGCCATAATTATATTTATTAACGAGTTATGAATTCAAATGTACTAATACAATAATCTTACCGCAAATTAAGCCGGACATTCTGACAGGGAAATGATTTTAAAGTTTAAAATCATTCTCCATAATGAAATCTGCATTGTAAAATCGAACACTTCTGATCCTTGCCTTTTGCACCAGATAGCTGATAAACAAGCCTATGTTCTCCTGTGATTCTCCTGGACCAAAAGCCCTGTAATCCATGCCGCAATGGCTCCGGTTTGCCTAAACCTTTAAAAGGTGTTTGCTTTATGGACTTAATCAGGTGCCGAATCTTTTCTACAACTTCAGGATCGTTTTCTAACCAATACTCAAAATCTTCCCAACCATTTGGTGTGAATTCTGTATTCATCTGCGAACCCTATTTTGATTCATCAAATGTATAAGAAATTGTTTTTCCCTCTTGAAGTTGGTGAATTGATTCGTCAAGACGTTTCCTGTTAGCTGTAGTAGATAACAAATACCCTGTTTCAATTAATGAATTGTACTCCTTAATTGAAATGATAACCACTGCATCTTCTTCATTATTATTTCTCGGAACAACAATAACGTCTTGAGTATTACTTACTAAGTCAAAGTAAGCTTTCATTTTATTTCTTAAGGAAGAAATTGTAATTGCTTTCATCTTGTACGAATTAAAGTACACACAAATGTACAAATCCTATCACAATCATCCTAATTCAGCTTGTAAGTTACGTTATTCAATTTATGAAGATTCTCCAAAAACTCGTTACTAGGAAAGATCTTATAACTTTTGGAAGGCATTTCTATTGCAATTGTCTCTTCCTTAATTCTATCGAATACGGTAAATTTTAGCTGGCAATTTCTACTTGGATTTTGCTCTGCGTTGATTCTGAACATCTCATCCAAGTCATCAATTAATTTACTTGACAGCTCTTGCAAAGGCAACTGAATGGTTAAGCTCTTAGACATCTTATCTCTTAAATCAGATAAAAGAGTAATTGAGGTAATCTTGAATTCCCAGTTATCTTTTTGCTTGAAACGTTCTGAAACAGAGCCACGAATTTGCAGGAAATAACCATCTGTAAAAAACTGCTTTAACTTAACGTAATCTTCACCGAATAGAACCACTTCAAACGATTCGCTATAATCCTCAAACATCATCGCCCCAAATGGCTTACCCATTTTTGTGGTGCGGTGTTGAGCATTGCCAACTAATCCACCTATTACAAGCTCCCGGTTCTTTATTTTATTAAACTCTTCAGCATCTGCATCTGCCAATTCACCGCCCTTGGCTTTATTTATCAAGGATAAATGCTTAACCTGATGGGTACAGAAATGGTCCATCTCGAACTTATAATTATCTAAAGGATGCCCGGTAAGGTAAATACCGATCATATCCTTTTCATATTTAAGTCTCTCGATCAATCCCCACTCAGGGCAATCAGATAATTGGGGCTCGGCAATGTGAGCATCAGAAGTGCCTCCAAATAAAGAAGCTTGGGAAGTATTTAAACTATTTTGGTAATCGCCATTATATTTGATCAAGCGCTCAATACCATTTAAGGTAGCGCCGTCTGGCTTGTGGAAAAATTGTGCCCTATGAAAGCCAAAGCAATCAAAAGCCCCACTATAAATCAGGTTCTCATAAACCTTTTTATTTACAGTACGAGAGTTTATACGTTTTGCAAAATCAGTAATATCAGCATAAGGTCCATTTAACCTGCGCTCTTCAATAATGCTTTCAACCGCCTTCTCTCCCACTCCCTTGATTCCTGACATACCGAAGCGGATTTCCCCCTTCTTATTTACGCCAAAACTTAATTGAGATTCGTTGATATCCGGCCCAAGTACTGCAATTCCCATCTTGCGGCACTCTTCCATAAAGAAAGAAATCTTCTCAATATTGCCCTGATTGTTTAATACGGCCGCCATATACTCTGGCGGGTAATGGGCTTTTAGAAATGCGGTTTGATATGCTACGAAGGCATAACAGGTGGAATGCGACTTATTAAACGCATAGGATGCAAAGGCTTCCCAGTCAGTCCAAACCTTTTCAAGGACTTTGCCATCATGCCCTTTAAGCTTCGCATTGTCAATAAACTGAGGCTTAAGCTTATCCAGGGTTTTCCGGTCTTTTTTACCCATCGCCTTACGCAAAACGTCGGCATCACCTTTGGTAAAGCCTGCCAGCTTTTGCGATAAAAGCATCACCTGCTCCTGGTATACCGTAATTCCGTATGTATCGGCAAGGTACTCCTCCATGTCGGCAAGGTCATAGCTCACCGTTTCACGACCGTGCTTACGGGCAATAAAGTTCGGAATATACTCTATCGGACCCGGGCGATACAGGGCGTTCATGGCAATTAAATCCTCAAACTTATCCGGCTTTAACTCGCGGAGGTACATCTGCATACCATCACTCTCAAATTGGAAAGTACCGTTGGTATCACCACGCTGATAAAGCTCGAAAGTTCTTCCGTCGGTTAAGGGTATATAGTCAATATCTATATCTACGCCGTGATTCTGCTTAATTAACCTTAGGGCATCTTTGATGATGGTAAGGGTTTTTAAGCCCAGGAAGTCCATCTTAATTACACCCGCATCTTCAATTACACGCCCGTCGAACTGGGTTACCAACAGGTCCGAATCCTTAGCGGTAGAAACCGGAATAATATTCGTTAAATCCTCCGGAGCAATGATGATACCTGCGGCATGGATACCTGTATTACGGATGGATCCTTCAAGCTTTCCGGCCTCCTGAAGAACTTTCGCCCTTAAGTCATTCCCTCTCAGGATTTCATTCAGCTCTGGAACCTGTTCAAAAGCATCTTTAAGGGTAATTCCCAACGTATCGGGAACAAGCTTTTTAAGGGCAGCAACCTCAGGCAGCGGCACATCCAGCACACGGGCAACGTCCTGAATACTGGTACGGGCAGCCATGGAACCATAAGTAATGATCTGGGCTACCTGATTTTTACCGTATTTATCAACCACATAGTCAATTACCTTTTGGCGGCCCTCGTCGTCAAAGTCAGTATCAATATCGGGCATTGACTTCCTGTCGGGATTTAAGAAACGCTCAAACAGGAGGTTATATTTAATCGGGTCTATGTTAGTGATTCCAATACAATAAGCTACCGCCGAACCCGCTGCAGAACCCCGGCCTGGCCCGACGAACACTCCTAAGTCACGGCCAGCCATAATAAAGTCGGATACAATAAGGAAGTATCCGGCGAAACCCATGATTTTTATGGTGTTAAGCTCGAAGTCCAAACGCTCCTGAATATCAGGAGTAATTTCCTGGTATCGCTGCCTCGCACCTGTCATGGTTAAGTGGCGTAAAAATTCCCACTGGTTCAACACATCATCTGCGTGAATTCTGAACTCTGGAGGAATTGGAAAATTAGGAAGCATGATATCACGCTTCAGCTTAAGGTGTTCAACCTTATCAACAATCTCATTGGTATTATCCAAAGATTCAGGCAAGTCATGAAACAGCTGAGCCATTTCTGCCTGTGTCTTAAAATAAAACTGATCGTTGGGGAAGCCGAAGCGATAGCCTTTACCGCCTTCATCATCGGTAGCTATGGGCGTGCTTTGCATATCGCCTGTGTTTACGCAAAGCAAAATATCATGGGCATTTGCATCCTGCTGATCCACATAGTGCGAATCATTAGAGCAAATTATTTTAACATTATACTTTTTAGCAAACTTTAAAAGCACATGATTAATGGTTGCTTGCTCGGGGATATCATGCCTTTGGAGTTCGATGTAGTAATCTTCGCCAAATAAATCCAGCCACCATTTAAATTCAATTTCTGCTTCTTCTTCGCCTTTTTTTAAAATTGCCTGAGGCACTGACGCTCCAATGCAGCAGGTGGTAGCAATTAAGCCTTCGTGATACTTAAGGATGAGCTCTTTATCGATACGCGGCCACTTACTGTAAAGCCCTTCCATGTATCCATAAGAACAAAGCTTTACGAGGTTTTGGTAACCTTTGGGATTTTTTGCCAGGAAGAGCTGATGGCAGCGGACATCTCTATTTTCTTTGGTAAACTGCTTTTTATGGCGGTCTTCCACCACATAAAATTCGCAACCAACAATGGGCTTTACGTTATGCTTTGCTGCCTCGGCTACAAACTTAAAAACGCCAAACATATTACCATGGTCGGTAATTGCAAGCGCCTTCATTCCATCTGCTGCTGCTTTCTTGTAAAGTTTAGAAATATCTGCTGCCCCATCAAGCAGCGAAAATTGAGTATGTACGTGTAAATGAGAAAATTCCGGCATCCCTTATCGTTCAAAAAGACAGTTTCGAAATTAAGGAAAATATGGCTAGCGGGGGGAATATATTTTAAGAAAATATGCATTGCATCACCCAGATTTCGTCTCAAAAAACATATCAACACCTCTTACAAATAACAATCTTTTTTCGTAAATTAAATGCAAGATCAAACTACCAAAATTTAGCAGTCGGCCTTAATAAACTATCCTAACTAAAAAACCTAAGGAGGTAAGTTATGAACGAACAAGCTAATATCCAATTAGTAAAAAAAGCCTATTCCTGTTTTAAAACCGGCGACATTAAAGCCTTACTTGGCTTAATGTCCAGAGACGTACAATGGGAACTACCTGCAATAGAAAATGTACCATTTTCGGGCAAAAGACAGGGAGTTACCGGCGTTGGTGACTTCTTTGACAAGCTTGCGGAAGCACAAGATGTTGTTGAATTTAACACCAACGAATTTATTGGACAGGGAAACAAGGTAGTTACATTAGGTAATTACAAATGGCGGGTAAAAGAAACCGGCTTGCCATTTAACGGCGATTTCGCGCACGTATTTACTGTAGAAAATGACAAGATAGTTTCATTTCATGAATACATGGATACTGCAGCCGCTGCAACTGCATTTTCAAAAGAACTTGCACACCATTAAAACCTGTTAGCATGCTTTAGCTTATCTGTGGCTGTTTGTTCAGCCACAGATAAAAATTGGCTGTACCACTTGCCGGAATCCTTTATAATTCTCTTTTGCGATTCGAAATCTACATAAATAAGCCCAAACCGAGGATGATAACCCTCTGCCCATTCAAAGTTATCGGTCAGAGTCCACACAAAATAGCCATCCACTTTACACCCGTCATTTTTTGCTTTCAGCACCTGGGCAATATGTTCCTGGAGATACTCAACCCTCCGAAAGTCATTTACTTGATCGCCGGTTATAACATCCGGAAAAGCCGCCCCATTTTCGGTAATAATGATTTTTTTTATTTGCGGATAGGCATCAAATTTTTTAATGATGTTATAGATTGCCTGGGGATAAACCTCCCAGCCCATAGTAGTTAAAGGAACTTTTCTCTTCTCTGCCTTTATTAAACGAGCGCCTATGTAAGGAGTAAAAAAAGATGATTTAACAATCTCCCGGGTATAATTTTGCAAGCCAATAAAATCGAAATCAAAAGCCATGCGGCTTTCATCCCCCAGCTTTATGTATTTTTCTAATTTGCGCAAAACACGCAAATCGTCTGATGGATAGCCCAAACCCAGAACCGGTTCAATAAACATTCTGTTCAATAGGGCATCTGCGCGTTTGGCAGCCGCAAGGTCACGTTCGCTTTGCGAATATGGCTCTACATGTGAGCAAGAGAATGTAGTGCCTATTTCGGCATTTGGAAGTAAATTTCTTAAAACTCTCCCTCCTTCCCCCATGCATAGCGTAGCGTGATGTATCGCCGGCAGGAAGTTTCCCATTCCTCTTCTACCCGGAGCGTGGATTCCTAAAAAATAGCCCCCTCCGGTAAACACTGCGGGCTCATTCATTACCATCCAATGCTTTACCCTATCGCCAAATTGTTTAGCGCACAGTTCTGAGAAATCGGAAAACCAGCCTACAATATCCCGGTTAGTCCATCCACCTCTTTGCTCTAAAGCATGTGGCAAATCCCAATGATATAAAGTAAGCCAGGGATTAATATCATTCTCCAGGCAAAAATCAATCACCCGGTTATAATAATCTATGCCCGACTGATTTACTGCACCCCGCCCGGATGGCATTACACGTGACCAACTTATCGAAAATCGAAAATCAGGAATATTCAGTTGTTTTATGAGCTCGATATCACCTTTAAAGCAATTGTAGAAATTGCAGGCAACATTGCCATGATGCCGGCTTTTAATCTTCCCCCTTCGCGATGTGAAAACATCCCAAATGGAAAGCCCTTTGCCATCCACATCAAACGCACCCTCTATTTGATAAGCCGCTGTTGAAACACCCCAACGAAAATCATCGCCAAACTGCTCTCTGCTTATTTTATCCGTAATTGTCTCCTCCATTTAAGGCATCACCTCTCTAATACCCTGCCAATATCGCTAAAGAAATCAATACTAATGACGGAAAGACGATTGCATGGCTTTTAAAAACAGCCATTCTTTGAACGAAACCAAAATCTGAAACAAGTTGAATTTCATGGTAACACATTTTAAATCAATGCAATTTGCGGATTTTATGTTCTCTGAAAATTCAATTTGTGTTACGTTTTTATTAAGTGCCGCTAAATTTTTGGAACGGAAATATTCCTTCGAATCAAGGGAGTTCCAGTGCTCTGCTCATACTCCACAGGTATTAGCCCAATGTCATTTAGTTAAGGAATGTTGGATGAAAAATCTTGTAAAATGTCCTACCCTCTCTGCCTTACGGCATCTCTCCCGGAGGGAGAGAAAGCCCATTTCACCCTTACAAATCGTCTAACTATCGAGCTCCGGTTCTTAACTAAATGACATTGGGCATTAGCCGCAGGACTCCTTAGAATATCCATGACGGCCGGAGTTAGATGGGCAGGGTAATCTTGCGCGTAATCGCAATTAGTAAAAGCAATTTCTTAGGCGAGCTCTTCAAAAACCTCTTCAAGATTCAGGATAAAGCCTGGAAGAATTGGGGTCTCAACTGTATCTCCGATGGTTAAAAGCCTTGAAGCAAAAAACTTACCGTCTTCAGAAAGCTCATATTTTAAGAATGTCTTTTCTGTTGGATGAATGATCCAATACTCCTTAACGGCAGCTTCTTCATAAATTTCGTACTTACTCTGCAGTTCTTTGCGGTTATTTCCGGGAGATAGAATTTCAACCACAATATCCGGAGCCCCAATACACCCTCTTTCATCTAACTTTGAAGAATCGCAGATTACGCAAATGTCGGGCTGTAAGACCGTGATGATATCCTGGTCATCTTTTGATTTCCTGGGGATTCTGACATCAAACGGAGCAGCATATACTTTACACGGTTTCCCTTTCAGATAAACGGCGAGCTCTCTTGTAACTATCAACGAAAGCTCCTGATGAGATCTCGAAGTCGCGGGACTCATTTTAAAAACTTTGCCCCTAATCAGCTCAATTCGCTCCTCAATATCCCACTTAAGATAATCGGCATAAGAATATGTCTTAGATAAATCAAGGTCAGACAGCTGCATAAAATCCGTTTTTATTGAAAATAGTAAAAATCCGAAGATATCATTAAGAAAATATCCTACCCTATCGTCCTGGCTAACAATAGCAGATCGAAAATAGATTGCAAGCTATCAGAGTTAATGCAGCTTCAACAACCACAGCTTAAAGCTTTTTCCTTACTTATCCTTATTTACAAAATAGGCAATAATAACGGCGAAAATGACAAGGGCCGCAATTACGCCAATACCGATGTTGCGTGATCTCTTATCCTTCCATACTATAGAAAGAATAAAACCGATTAAAGGGATGACGAAAACCAAGCCGAAAATTATAGTGCCAAAACTCATGAAAAATCAAATTTAAAACGTAGAAAAAATAGCTCTTAAAAGCTCATCCGGGCTAAAGGAGCCACATCCTGCCCCACAAAATCCTTATTCAGATATTTATGATAACCGGCAATGGCAATCATACCGGCATTGTCTGTACAGTATTGAAAAGCCGGAATAAATACTCGCCATCCTTGTTTTTCAGCCATGGCCTGCAACGCATTGCGCAAACCAGAATTTGCTGAAACACCGCCAGCTATAGCAATGTCTTTTATATTGTTTTCGCGGGCTGCCCTTTTTACTTTGTTCAGCAAAATGGTTACAATACGGTTTTGAACCGATGCACAAACATCAGCCATATTTTTTTGAAGGAATTCGGGGTCTTCTTTCTTTTTATCCCTTACAAAATAAAGAATGGAAGTTTTTAAACCGCTAAAGCTGAAGTCCAAGCCCGGAATTTGCGGCTCTGGAAATTGATAGGCATCAGGATTACCTTCCTTTGCATATTTATCAATCAAAGGGCCACCAGGGTAAGGCAAGTCCAGGATTTTGGCAGTTTTATCGAATGCTTCGCCGGCGGCATCGTCCAAAGTCTGGCCAATTATCTCCATATCGAAGTAATCTTTTACTAAAACAATTTGCGTATGCCCGCCCGAAACG
>Ga0307412_10000699_pt1 | contig 19314 bp, 12 predicted proteins | sample DK1Cmetagenome_3_FD_203823 | JGI IMG/M metagenome (GOLD analysis project Ga0307412, IMG submission 203823) | Maize rhizosphere microbial communities from greenhouse at UC Davis, California, United States - DK15-C-1 | ecosystem: Host-associated > Plants > Roots > Rhizosphere > Soil | place: USA...
AGCCGATCATGTATAAGAATGACAACGATTATTATTATTGATGGAGCGGCCGTCGGCGGCCAGGGGGCGCCGTGATCCCAGATGTAAAAAAGCCCTGCAAAAAGGTTCCACGGGCGTCGGCTGCGGCTAAAAACTCCCGCGCTATCAGCCGGTTGCGGCGCCCAGCGGCGCCCATGCCGGGCGGCGGGGAATGTTGGCGCAACGCGACAACGGGGCCTCAGGCGTAACGCGCCCGCCGCGTGCCGCCGTCGCGGCGGCTGGCCTTTTCGGTGACGATGTTGTCTTCGGCCATGCGGCGCCCGCGCTGTTCGATACGGGCAAGAAAGTCGCGCAGCAGCACGACTTCGCTATCGCTCAGGTCTTGCACCAGCAGGTCATTCAGCCGCGAGACCTCGGGAAGCAGGGCCTGGTAGCGGGCAATGCCTTCAGGCGTGGCTTCCACGCGGACGACCCGCCGGTCGGCGCTGTCGTGAAGCCTGCGCAGCCAGCCTTTTTCGCACAGCGCCCCAAGCGTGCGAGACGTGCGGGCCAGGTCCAGTTTGGCCGCCGCCGCCAATTCGGCCGAATTCATGATGCCGCCTTCGACGGCACAGGCCAGGATGCGCCATTCGCGGCGCGTGATGCCGAAGCGGCCTTCGCACATCCGCACGAAGACGGGGTTGGACTGCGACCAGGCCTGATACAGCCGGTACATCAGCATGTCCGCCAGATGGGGGGGCTCGGACAGGGGCGGCTCGGACAGGGGCGGGGAAGGCGTGGCGCGCATATCTTTATGGAAAGTCCTGGATTAGATCAACCAACGGCCGCGTTGCTACATTCCATTCACTCATTCGGGTATCGGCCAGGCATGAATAACCATAACCGACAGCGGGCCACTGTCTCCAGGAGAAGACAATGCGTAAATGGATGACGGGCGCCCTGGTGGCGACGGCGTTGGGGGCGGTGGCCCCGCTGGCCTGCGCGCAGCAAGCGCCGTTGGACGGCCCGCTGACCATCGTGGTCGGTTATCCGCCGGGTGGCAGTTCGGACCGCATCGCGCGCCTGGTGGCGGACCGCTTGAAGGACCGGCTGGGCGTATCGGTCGTGGTCGAGAACAAGACCGGCGCCGGTGGCCGCATCGCGGCGCAGGGCCTGCACGCGGCGCCCGCCGGCCAGAATGTGCTGATGCTGGCCAATCCGGCGGTCATGGTGGTGGCGCCGCTGGTCTATGCCCAGCCGGGGTACGACGCCCAGCGGGACTTCACGCCCGTGTCGCTGGCCAGTCGCTATAAATTCGCCCTGGCGGTGCCGGCCAGTTCGCCGATCAAGGACGTGGCGGCCTTACGCCAGTGGCTGCGCGCGAACCCGAAGCAGTTCACGGTAGGCGTGCCGGCCACGGGCAGCTTGCCGCACTTTTTTGCATTGATGCTGGGCCGCGAGATCAAGCAGGAGCTGGAAGTGGTCGGATACCGGGGATCGGCGCCGCTGATCTCTGAACTGATCGGCGGCATCCTGCCACAAGGCATCGACACGCTGGACACCCTGCTGCCGCAGCACCGGGCAGGCAAGATCCGCATCCTGGCCACCTCCGGAGACACGCGCGACGCTGATTTGAAAGAGGTGCCGACTTTCAAGGAAAGCGGCGTGGATCTGGCGGCGGACGGCTGGAACGCGTTCTTCGCGCCGGCGGCAATGCCGCAGGCCAAGATCGACCGCCTGGGCGCGGACATCGCCGCCATCCTGCGCGAACCCGCCATGCAGGACGCCGTGCGCGGCGTGTTCCTGGAACCGGTCTCAATGGATGCCGCGGGCACCGCCGCTGCGCTGATGGCCTACCGCAAGCAATGGGAGCCCGTGGTGCGGGCCTCCGGCTTCACGGCCACGCAATAACGGAGTCCGTCATGAGCACGGTGCAAAATGTGTTGTTCATCATGGCCGATCAGCTACGGGCCGATCACCTGAGCTGCTACGGCCACCCCTATTTGCAGACCCCCAGCCTGGATGCGCTGGCCGCGCGCGGCGCGCGTTTCGACCGGGCCTTCGTGAACTCGGGCGTCTGCGGCCCTTCGCGCATGAGCTATTACACGGGGCGCTATCCGTCGCGTCATGGCGCGACCTGGAACCGCGTGCCGCTGTCGGTCAACGAGATCACGCTGGGCGAGTACCTGGCGGGGCAGGGGCGCGAGCTGGCGCTGGCGGGCAAGACCCACATCATTCCGGATAAGGCCGGCATGGAGCGGTTGGCCATCGACGGCGCCTCGGAGCTGGGCGTGCTGCTGAGCCGCGGCGGCTTCACGGAACTGGACCGCTACGACGGGCACCACACGCCGGGCGAGGAAAGCGGCTATCCCGCGTTCCTGCGCCGCCACGGCTACGACAGCGCGGACCCCTGGACCGATTACGTGATCGCGGGCGTGGACGCCAGCGGCGAGGTGGTCAGCGGATGGAACATGCGCAACGTGCATCTGCCGTCGCGCGTGGCGGAACCGCATTCCGAGACCGCCTTCATGACGGATCAGGCGCTGGACTTCATGAAGCGGCGCGGCAGCCAGCCCTGGGTGCTGCACCTGAGCTACGTCAAACCGCACTGGCCCTACATGGCGCCGGCGCCGTACCACAATCGCTATACCGCCGATCAATGCCTGCCGGTGCGGCGCAATCGCGAAGAGCTGGTGGATGCGCACCCGGTCGTGGCCGCGTACCGCCAGCAGGAGGAAAGCGTCAGCTTTTCCACGGACGAATGCGTGCGCGTGGTCCGGCCCGCCTATCAAGGCCTGATCCGGCAGCTAGATGACCACCTGGGCCGGTTGTTCGACTACATGGAAGGCGCGGGGCTGATGAAGAACACGCTGATCGTGTTCACGGCGGATCACGGCGACTTCCTGGGCGACCATTGGCTGGGCGAGAAAGAACTGTTCTACGACACCGTGCAGCGGGTCCCCTTCATCGTGATGGACCCGTCGGCGGCGGCCGACGCCACGCGGGGACGCGTGCTGACGGACATGGTCGAGAGCGTGGATGTGGTGCCTACCGTGTTACGCGCGCTGGGCACGCCGGGGCCCGGCCATCGACTGGAGGGCCGCGAATTGCAGACGTTGCTGCATGGCCGCGACGCCGCCACGCCCTGGCGGGACTGCGTGTTTTCCGAACTGGATTACAGCTTTCGCCAGGCGCGCGTGCTGCGCGGCAAGACGCCGCAAAACGCACGCGCCTGGTCGGTTCGAACCGACCGCTGGCGCTACGTGCATTGGCTGGACGAGCTTGAGCAGCTCTTCGACCTGCATGCCGACCCCGACGAATTCCAGGACCTGGGCACCAGCAGCGCGCATGCCGGCGTGCGCGCGGAACTGCGCGAACGCCTGCTGGACTGGATGCTGCGCGGAAAACGCCGCACCACGATCAGCGACGAGGCCGTGGAAAAAGCCACCAACGCGCATAAGCGGGCGGGGGTGTTTTTCGGGCAATGGTAAGGGCGGTGGCAAGGGCGGCGGGTCGTACCGGCTAGAGGGCGGTTTGAGTTTGCGGCGACGCCGCCGCCTGCTGCGCCTCTGGCTTCAGTTCCCGCCGCAGGATCTTGCCGACATTGGTGCGCGGCAGATCATCGCGGAACTCCACGTAGCGCGGCACCTTGTAGCCTGTCAGTTGCGTGCGGCAATGGGCGATCAGCGTTTCCGCGTCCAGGCCCGGATCCTTGCGAATCACGTAGAGCTTCACCGCTTCGCCGGAGCGATCGTCCGGCACGCCGACGGCGGCGACTTCGCGCACGCCGGGATGCAGCGCGGCCACGTCTTCGACCTCGTTGGGGTACACGTTGAATCCGGACACCAGGATCATGTCCTTTTTGCGGTCGATCAGGAACACATAGCCGTTTTCATCGACGTAGCCGATGTCGCCCGTGCGCAGAAAGCCATCCGGGTACATCACCAGCGCCGTCTCGCCCGGCTGATTCCAATAGCCCTGCGTGACCTGGGGGCCGCGCACGCAGATCTCGCCGCTTTCGCCGATGCCCTGTTCTTCTCCGTCATCGTTGCGGATCGATATTTCGGTAGACGGCACTGGCAAACCGATCGAGCCGGTGAACACCTTGACGTCCAGCGGATTGACCGTGACGGCAGGCGAGGTCTCGGTCAGGCCGTAGGCCTGCGCCAGCGGCTTTCCCGTGACGGCGCGCCAACGGTCCGCGACCGCGCGTTGCACCGCCATGCCGCCGCCCATCGTCAGGCGCAGGCGCGAGAAGTCCAGCTTGGCGAAATCCGGATGGTTGAGCAGGGCGTTGAACAGCGTATTGACGCCGGTGAAGGCGGAAAAAGGCACCTTGCCCATTTCTTTGATCAGGCTGGGAATGTCGCGCGGATTGATGATCAGTAGATTGCTGGCGCCGATCTTCATGAACGTCAGGCAGTTCGCCGTCAACGCGAAGATATGGTAGAGCGGCAGGGCCGTCACGATGCATTCTTCGCCGTCTTTAACCAGCGGTTTGATCCAGGCGTGGGCCTGGCTCAGGTTGGCGACCAGGTTGCCGTGCGTCAGCATCGCGGCCTTGGCCACGCCTGTCGTGCCGCCCGTGTACTGCAGGCAGGCCAGGTCGCGCTGGTCCAGCGGCACTTCCGTGAAGGGCGCATTGCGGCCAGCGCGCAGGGCGTCCGCCAGCCGGACGGCGCCGGGTAGCGACCAGGTCGGTACCATGCGCTTGACGCGGCGGATCACGAAGTCCACCAGCCGACCCTTCAGGGGGCCCAGCATCTCGCCGATGGAGGTGACCAGCACGCGTTCGACCGCAGTCTGGGGCAGGGCCTTCTGCAACGTCGCCGCGAAGTTGTCCGCGACCACGATGGCGCGCGCGCCCGAGTCCGCCAACTGGTGTTCAAGCTCGTGCGCGGTGTAGAGCGGGTTGCAGTTGACGACGATGCAGCCCGCGCGCAGCGCGCCAAACAGGCAGACCGGGTATTGCAGCAAGTTGGGCATCATCAGCGCGACGCGGTCGCCCTTGCGCAGGCCATTGGCGTGCAGCCATGCGGCGAAGTCGCGGGTCAGCGCGTCCAATTCGGCGTAGCTGATCGACTTGCCCATGCTGATGTACGCGGTCTTGTCCGCATAGCGGCGGCAACTGTCCCGCACGACCGAGACCAGCGTCGTCACGCCGTCCATCTCGATCTCTGCGGGTACGCCGGAGGGATAGCTCTTGTGCCAGATTCGTTCCATCGTCGTGGGATTCCCAGGGCTTGTTAACACGCAAAGAAGCCTTGCACGGGCACTAGTTGCCCAAAAGGGCCTTTTTCAAGGAGGCCTGGGCCGGATTGTCGCCCAACCAGACGCGCAGCAAGGCGCGCGCGAAGTCGGGGCTGTCGAACCTGCCCCGCTGCGTGCCGTTGGCCGTGATCGTGACGCCGCGGGCGTCGAAGTCCAGATCGACCTCGTCGCCTGCCTTGGCCGTGCCGAGGTCGGCCATCAGGCGCGATAAGCGGTTGGCGGGCGCTTGCAGCGCGGCAAGCTCCTGCTTGGGCGTATTGTCGCGCAGTCCCTCCTGCAGCGCCTCATCCAGGCTTTTGCTGTCCACGTCGCGCAGCAACTGCAGGCGGATGCGGCGCGGCGTCGCGCTGTTGATCACCGCTTGCGCATCGCTGCTCCTGGCCGTGGTGTATAGCGCGGCAACGTAGACCTTCACGACGAATTTGGTGCGCACGCCCGCGCCGTTGAGCACGAGCGCTTGCCCGCCTTGGGATAACTGTTCCGGCACGCGCACGCCCGCGACGTCGCGGTCGGCGGCAAGGGCGGGCGCGCCCGCCAGGCTGGCGGCAAGCATGATGCTCAGGGCGGCGGATCGCCCTCCAGAGATGGGATGCATGGGTCTCCTCCTGTGTTCTTTCGCTTGTAGAACTTCTTGTCGGCGATATAGATCGTGCGTTCCACGACGGCATAGACCACGCCGTCCTTGTCCTTCAATTCCACCGTGTAGGTCCGGGTGGTCTCGTGGTCCCGCGCGAGGATGCGGCGGATCTCGGCGATCTCCCCCGGGGGCAACCGGAAATCCACGTACAGCGTCGTGTAGGCGGGCTTGCGGTAGCGGATCGACGCGGCCTTGTCCCAAACGACGTGGTCCGCGCCCAGCGCGGACATCAGCATCGTGGGGTGCGCGCCGTCCGTCACCGCGAACAGCGATCCGCCGTACATCGAGCCGACGATGTTGCGCGTGCGCCGCAGCAGGGGAAGCTTGATGCGGATGTGCTGGAAATCCGGCGACACGTGCAATACGCGGCCGCCGGTGGCGCGGAACGCCGGATGCAGGTTGAAGCCCACCCGCATCAGGCGCGCGCGCCATTTCGGCGCCAGGCTCTTGAACCAATAGGGCTTCACGTTTCGTCGGGCCTTTGTGTTGGCGGCTGAGGTTAAAACGTCTGCATCACATCGCTTCGAACAGGCCGGCCGCGCCCATGCCGGTGCCGATGCACATGGTGACCAGCCCGTACTTGCCGCCCGTGCGCCGCAGGCCATGCGTGATCGTGGCCGTGCGGATCGCGCCGGTCGCGCCCAGTGGATGGCCCAGCGCAATGGCGCCGCCCAAGGGGTTGACCTTGGCCGGGTCCAGCTTCAGTTCGCGGATCACGGCCAGCGACTGCGCGGCGAAGGCTTCGTTCAATTCGATCCAGTCCAGCGCGTCCTGGCTGATGCCGGCGCGCTGAAGCACCTTGGGGATGGCGGCGATGGGGCCGATGCCCATGACTTCGGGGGGCACGCCCGCGACCGAAAAGCTGACAAAGCGCGCCAGCGGGCTCAGGTTGAATTCGCGCAGGATGCGGTCGGACACGAGGACCACCGCGGCCGCGCCGTCCGACATCTGCGAGCTGTTGCCTGCGGTGACGCTGCCGCGCGCGGCGAACACGGGACGCAGGCGCGCCAGCGCTTCCGGGCTGCTGTCGGGGCGGGGGCCTTCGTCCACCTCGACCAGGCGGCGAACCACGCGGACAGCGCCGCTGGCGCCGTCTGGCAGGTGCGACACCACTTCGAACGGCGTGGTTTCAGCGCGGAAATGGCCGGCGGCGATGGCGGCGCAGGCTTTCTGGTGCGAGGCCAGGGCAAACGCGTCCTGATCCTCGCGCGAGACCTTCCAGCGTTCCGCGACTTTTTCACCGGTCAGGCCCATGCCGAAGGCCATGCCGATGTTCTCTTCGTGGGCGAAGATGGCCGGGTTCATCGAGACCTTGTTGCCCATGATCTGCGGCATCGCGCTCATGGACTCGGTGCCGGCGCCGATCATGATGTCGGCTTCGCCCATGCGGATTCGGGCGGCGGCGTCCGCCACGGCTTGCAGGCCCGACGCGCAGAAGCGATTGACCGTGACGCCGGCCACGCTTTGCGGCAGCCCCGCCAGCAACAGCCCGATGCGGGCCACGTTCATGCCTTGCTCGGCCTCGGGCATGGCGCAGCCGGCGATCACGTCCTCAATGCGGGCCGTGTCCAGCCCCGGCACCTGCGCCAACGCACCGTTCAGCGCGGCGGCCAGCATATCGTCGGGACGAGTGGTGATGTAGGCGCCGTTGCGCTTGCCCACCGGCAAGCGCGTGGCGGCGACGATGTAAGCGTCCTGAATCTGCTTGCTCATGTTTAATTCCTCATATCTCTACAACGAGACAATCAACAGCGAAATCCATAAACCCCGCTTCCCAAAGCACAACCGTCTGCCACAAGCGAGGCCGCGCGGATCCGGCTCCGCCGGTCCGCAGCCGGCGCCCCTGGGGGGAAGCGCCACGGGCGCTGCGGGGGGGACTAATTTCGCAATGGCTTGCCGGTTTCTAGCGTGTGGCGGATGCGGGCCTGGGTTTCAGGCGTGCGCAGGAGCGCGACGAACTCTCGGCGTTCCACCGCCAGCAGCCATTCTTCGTCCACCTTCGTGCCGGTTTCCACCTCGCCGCCGCACAGCGCTACGGCGGCGCTGCGGGCCACCCGATAGTCATGCGCGCTGATCATGCCGCCTTCGCGCATGTTGACCAGCACCATCTCGAAGTTGGCGATGCCGTTGCGGCCTGCGACCGGGATGTTCGTCAGGCGGGGCGGGGGCGTGTAGCCAGCCTGGGCCGCGGCGCGGGCTTGCCCGATGGCCACGAACAGCAGCTCGTCGGGGTGGAACAGCACGATGTCGTGTTCGCGCGCGAAACCGGTGTCGATGGCTTCCCGCGCGCTTTTGGCGACCTGTGCCGTGGCGATGGTCTGGAAGATGGGTTGCAGGTAGGGGAAGACCTCGCCCGGCGTGGCGGTCTTCGCGGCCAGGGCCGCCGCGCGGCCGGCGAATTCCTTGCTGCCGCCTCCCGCCGGAATCAGGCCGACGCCGGCTTCCACCAGGCCGATGTAGCTTTCCAGCGCCAGGACGCGATGCGAGGCGTGCATCAGGAATTCGCAGCCTCCGCCCAGCGCCATGCCTTGCACCGCGGCCACGGTGGGAATCTGCGCGTACTTGAACGACTGGGAGGCGCGCTGGAACTTCTCGACCATGGCTTCCAACATGTCGAATTGGCCGGCGGCGCAGGCTTCCACGACTTGTTGCAGATTGGCACCTACCGCGAACGGCGGCTCGTGCCAGATCACCAGGCCGTCGAACTCGCGCTCGGCGCGGGCGACGGCTTGCAGCACGCCTTCCAGCACCTCGCCACCCAGCGTGTGGTTCTTGGACGTGACGGACAGGATGCCGATGCCGGCGTCCACATCCGGCAGGTTCCACAGGCGCACGCCTTCGTTTTCCCATACGGTGACGCCACGGTCATCCGGTCCTTCGCCGAACACGCGTTCCGGGAACAACTGGCGCTGGTACACGGGCAGCGCCGAACGCGGATGCAGTTTCCCGGTGCGCGCCGAATACGAACCTTCCGGTGCGTGCACGCCCTGGCGGGCGGGTTCCAGCGCCCAGGCGGGCAGCGGGGCGTTGCTCATGGCATGGCCGGCGGCGATGTCCTCGGCCACCGCGGCGGCGATCGCCTGCCAGCCGGCGGCCTGCCAGGTCTCGAACGGGCCTTGGCCCCAGCCGAAGCCCCAGCGCATGGCCAGGTCCAGGTCGCGCGCGTTGTCGGCCACGTGCTCAAGCTGCACCGCGCTGTAGTGGAAAATGTCGCGGAACAGGCTCCACAGGAATTGCGCCTGGGGATGCTGGCTTGCGCGCAGCGCGGCGAAGCGCTTCGCGGGGTTGCGTTCCTTCAGCAGCGTGGCGACCTCGTCGGACAGCTTGCCGGCGCTGGGCACGTAATCTTGCGCCTTCAGGTCCAGCACCAGGATGTCGCGGCCCTGTTTGCGGTAGACGCCAGCGCCGGTCTTCTGGCCCAGCGCGCCCTTCTGGATCAAGGCGGACAGCCACTGGGGCAGCGCGAAATAGCGATGCCACGGGTCGTCCGGCAGGTTCTTTTCCATGGTGCCGACGACGTGGGCCAGCGTATCCAGGCCGACCACGTCGGCGGTGCGATAGGTGGCGCTCTTGGGGCGGCCGATCTTGGGGCCTGTCAGCGCGTCGACTTCGTCGAAGCCCAACCCCAGGCGCGCGGTGTGGTGCATGGCGGCCAGGATGGAGAACACGCCGATGCGGTTGGCCACGAAGTTGGGCGTGTCCAGCGCGCGAACCACGCCTTTGCCCAACGTGGACGTGAGCCAGGTTTCCAGCTGGTCCAGCACGGCCGGCTGCGTATGAGACGTAGCGATGATCTCCACCAGCCGCATGTAGCGGGGCGGATTGAAGAAATGGATGCCGCAGAAGCGGTCACGCAGGCTCGCGGGCAGCGCGTTTGCCAGCGCGTCGATCGACAGGCCGGACGTGTTCGAGGCGATGATGGCGTCGGGCGACACATGCGGGGCGATGCGCTCGTACAGCGCCGTCTTCCAGTCCATGCGTTCGGCGATGGCTTCGATGACCAGGTCGCAGCTGCGCAGCGCGTCCAGATGGTCGTCATAGTTCGCGGGGGTGATCAGGGCAATGCGCGCCGCGCCGGCCAGCGGCGCGGGCTCCAGCTTTTTCAGGCCGGCCAGGGCCTTTTGGACGATGCCGTTGCGGTCGCCTTCGGCGGCCGCCAGGTCGAACAACGTGACGGGCACGCCGGCATTGGCCAGGTGGGCGGCGATCTGCGCGCCCATGACGCCGGCACCCAGGACGGCGACGTGTTTGACGACGAACTTGCTCAAGGGATTCTCCTGGAAAAGCGGGCGGGCGGCTTGGGGCCGGCCCGCCCGTGCAAGGCTAGAAGCGGGACGACAGCTGCAGGCCGAAGATGTGGCCGCTGCTGTCATAGGTGCCCGCGACGCGGCCCTTGGATAGCTGGCTGCCGGACGTCGTGTCGATGTCCGTCTTGCGCAGGTATAGATAGGTGTAGCCCAGATCCAGCGTGGTGCTCTTGGTGGCTTGCCACTGCACGCCCGTCGAGAACCAGTAGCGGTCGTTGTCGGGCAGAGAGGTCGGACGGTCGGCTTCATTGTGGACCGGAGACTGGTCGTAGGCCACGCCGAACTTCCACTTCCAGGCGGGAGCGAACTTGTAGTTCGCGCCCACGGCGACGCGCCACGTGTCGCGGAAATTCAGCGGCAGTTCGTCGTCGCGCGCGCCGGCGCCCGAGTTGCGGATCTTCAGTTCGGGGATGCTGCTCCAGCCCGTCCACGACACGTCGCCCAGCAGTTCCCAGCGTTCGTTGAGCTGATGCGTGCCGCTCAAGATAAGCGTATCGGGCAAGTCCACCGAGGCCTTGGCGTCGAAGGACACCGACTGCTTGCTGGGGCCGATGCTGGTGATGTCGGTATCGCCCTTGGCCGTGTGCTTGATCTTCGAGCGGTACGACAGGCCGATGCGCGTGTCTTCCGTCGGCTGCAGCATGAAGCCGATGTTCCAGCCCCACGCGTCGCCCTTCAGGTTCAAGTCGGCGTCGCCATTGGTGGCGACCGGCAGGCCGGCGATCGGCACCACCGTCTTTTTCTTGTAATTGGCATCGATGTGCTGCCAATTCACGCCGAAGCCCATCGAGAACTTGTCGTTGACCTTGTAGGCGATCGACGGGTTCACGTTGATGGTCTTGATCTCGAACTTGTTGGAGTGATATTGGCCGACCCAACCGTCGTCGTATTCGGTCATCAGCCCGAACGGGGCGCCGACGCCCAGGCCGATGTACCACTGCTCGTTCAGTTGCCAGGAAGCGTAGAGGTTGGGGACGACCCCGAGGTTGCCGGCGTCGCCGCCATTGCCGCCGGTGGGCACCGACCCGTTCAAGCCCGATCCGGGAATGCCTGGCACGCTGGGATTGCGGCTATTGCCATTGTCCGAGAACTTGAACGAGGGCTTGATCAAGTTGACCCCGCCCGAAAAGTTGATGCCAGGCAGATACGTCATGCCTGCCGGGTTGTAGTAGATGATGCTGGCGTTTTCCGGATTTGCCGCCGAGCCTGCGTACGCGTTGCCCAAGCCGCTGGCGTTCTGCTCCAAGAGCTGAAAGCCGGCGGCATAGGACGTTGCGGATGCGCCCAGGCCGACCACAAGGGCCGACAAGGTGCTCAGGGACAATGAACGTCTGCGCATGGTACTGCCTCCTCGAGTTGGATGTATGTCTCTATTCCACTGCCGGTTTTCTTGTCGATCCGGTCTAATCGGCGTGAGCCGTTTTACTGCTGTGCCTAGGGGTTGCTACGTTGGTAATGCAAGGGTCCGCCCGTGAAGGGGGCGAATCCGGTTCCGAAAATCACGCCGGCGTCGGCCAGGTCGGCGTCGGCGACGACGCCCGCCTCCACGCGCTGCCGGGTGGCGTCCACAAGCGGCTGGATCAGGCGCTCTGCCAGGCCCGCCGGGGCAGCCGCCGGGGTGGCCCCGGTGTGCTTGACCGGCTTGCCGTCGCGCCAGGTATAGAAGCCCTTGCCGCTTTTCTTGCCGAGATCGCCGCGGGCCAGCCGTTCGGCCAGGCAACGCGGGGGTTCGGCGCCACCGGCCAGTTCGTCGCCAGCGGCGCGCGCGATGTCCAGGCCGACGGTGTCGGCGAGTTCCAGCGGCCCCATCGGCATGCCGAACGCCACCATGGCGGCGTCGACCGTTTCAGGCGCAACGCCGTCGTCCACGCTGCGCATCGCCTGCAACAGGTAGGGGGCCAGCACGGCGTTGACCAGGAAACCGGGCGCGCTCTTGACGGGTAGCGCCAGCTTGTCGATCTGGCCGACGAAGGCGCAGGCGCGCGTCAGCGCATCGCCCGCGTCGCCCTCGGCATGCACGACTTCCACGAGCGGCATCTTGGCGACCGGGTTGAAGAAGTGGATGCCGATCAGCCGCGTGGGGTCCGCCAAGCCGGTGCGCAGGGTTTCAAGCGACAGGCTGGACGTGTTGGTGGCCAGCAGCGCGCCGGGTTTCATGCGCGGTTCCAGCGAGCGGTACAGCGCGCGCTTGGCCTCCGGCTGTTCGCTGATGGCTTCGATGACGACGTCGGCCAGCGGCACGCCGCCGCCCGCCGGGTCGGGAATCAGGCGGTCGAACGCCGCCCGCGCCAGGCGCGGGTCTTTCAGGCGGCGCGCGTACAGCGCCGCCGCGCGCTGGACGGCGGGGGCGATGCGGGCCATGTCCTGGTCTTGCAAGGTGACGGTCATGCCCTTTAGCGCGCACCAGGCCGCGATGTCGCCGCCCATGACGCCCGCGCCCACGACGTGGACGTGACGGGCGGGCGTGACGCCGGTCTGCTTGCCGTTGGCCTTCAGGCGTTCCTGCAAACGGAACACGCGCAGAAGATTGCGCGCGGTGTCCGATGCAATGATGGCGTCGATCAGGCCCGGCGCCTGCAGAGCGTTGCCGCCGTGCTTTTCCCACAACGTCACGATGGCGGGGGCGGCGGGGTAGTGGCCCTGCGGATCCTTGGCGGCGATCTGCTTGCGGGCGCGATTGGCCACCACGGATTTCAGCGGCCAGCGGTTGGCCCACCCGCCCAGGCCGCGGGCACGGCGCGCGGGCTTGTTCGACAGCACCGTCTGGCGGGCCGCGGCCCGCAGCAGACGGGTCGGCACGCGGGCATCGGCCAGGCCCAGCGCGGCGGCCCGGCGGGCGTCCGCGCCTCGGCCGGTCAACATCATGTCCAGCGCGGCGGGCGCGCCGATCACTTGCGGCAAGCGCAGCATCCCGCCCCAGCCGGGGAAGATGCCCAGCATGACTTCGGGCAGCGCCAGCGACGTGCCGGGTTCGTCGGCAACCAGCCGATAGCGGCAAGCCAGCGCCAGTTCCAGTCCGCCACCCAGGCAATGGCCCTGGATCAGGGCAAGCGTGGGGTAGCGCACGGCGGCCAGGCGGTTGAACAGGTTCCAGCCGCGGGCCACCAGCGCGCGGCCTTGCTCGGGCGTGTCCAGGCTGGCGAATTCATTGACGTCGGCGCCCACGATAAAGCCCGTGGCCTTGCCGGATTGGATGATCAGGCCTTTGGGCGGCGCGGCGTCCAGCGCGTCCAGCACCACGGCCAGCTCGGTCATGGTGTCGGCCGACAAGGCGTTCACGGCGCTGCCGGCGCGGTCGAACGTCAGCCACGCCACGTGATCGGCATCGCGTTCCAGGCGCCAGTGGGAGAGCGAGTCCAGGGTCGTCATGGGCGGTCCTCGTCCAGGGTTTCAACCAGCATTGCGCCGCCTTGACCGCCGCCGATGCAGATGGCCGCCATGCCCCGCCTGGCGCCGCGACGCTTCAGGGCATCAAGCAGATGGAGCACGATGCGGGCGCCGGAAGCGCCCACCGGATGTCCGATCGCGATGGCGCCGCCGTCCACGTTGAGCTTGCCGGGGTCGAGCGACCCCCATGCTGGCGTACCGAAGTGCGCTTGGCAATAGGCATCGTCGCGCCAGGCCGCCAGGCAGCCTAGCACCTGGGCGGCAAAGGCCTCGTTGATCTCCCACAAATCCAGGTCATTCAAGCCCAGGCCGTGACGTTGCAGGATCGGCGTGGCCGCATGGACCGGCCCCAGGCCCATCTGCGCCGGATCCAGCCCCGCCCACTGGCTGTCGACGATGCGGCCCAGCGGCCGCAGGTTCCATTTGGCCACGGCTTCTTCCGACGCCAGCACCAACATGGCAGCGCCGTCGGTCACCTGAGAGCTGTTGCCGGCGGTGATGTTGCCCCAGGGCTTGTCGAACACGGGCTTGAGTTTGGCCAGCTTCTCTGGCGTGGAGTCTTCACGCACGCCATCGTCATCGGGATACAGCTTGCCCCGCGTGTCGATCAACGGCGTGATTTCGGTCATGATGCCCGCGGCGCGGGCCGCCAGCGCGCGCTGGTGGCTGCCGGCGGAATAGGCGTCCATGGCCGCGCGGTCGATGCCGAAACGGGTGGCGATGTTCTCGGCGGTCTGGCCCATCGACAGACCCACGACGGGGTCGGTCAAGCCTTTCAAGAGGCCGATGACCGGCGCAAGGTTCTTCAGCCTGAAGCGGCGCAAGGCAGCCAGTTTGGCGCCGATGCCGCGGGCCGCGTACCAGCCGGCAAGCCAGCGCACCATGTCGTCCGAGAACAACAGTGGCGCGCGCGAGAGGGCGTCCGTGCCGCCCGCCAGCACCAGCGCCGAACGGCCGGACTGGATGTTGGCGATGGCTGAGTCCAGCGCTTGCATGCCCGAGGCGCAATTGCGCATCACGGTCCAGCCGGGCACGGTGTTGCCGCAGCCCAGGCGCAGCGCGATGACGCGGCCGATGTTCACTTCGTCGGGAGAGGGCGCGGCGCAGCCCACGATGACCTCGTCCAGGTCGGTGGGCGCGAAGGGCTGGCGCAGCAGCAGGCCGCGGCCGGCCTGCACGGCAAGATCACCCGCCGAGAAGGGGCCGGGCCCCGTGCGCGCTTTCAGGAAGGGCGTACGGGCGCCGTCGACGACGTAAACCGGTTTGAATGCCATCGGTTCCCTCCTCTTAGGCGACCTTGCGTTCGGCAGCGGGCCTGGCTGCGTCGGACGCGCCAAGGTCGAAGGGGAAATCATCCACTTTCACCACGGTATCGCGCAAGCTGTTGCGGCGTTTCACCACGGCATATTCTTCCGCGGTGATGCCGCCGGCGGCGTATGCGGCGTCGGCGATGTCGCGCACGTTGGCTTGGGGATTGCCTTCCAGCGCGCCGCGTTTTTCCAGGTCGCGGATCTTGGCCTCGATGGGTTCGGCCTCCAGCGTGGCGGCCAGGGCCTGTTCGATGGCGCCCACGGGTTCGTCGGCGGAGTCGGGCAGGTGGCAGCCCGCGGTCAGCCGGTCGCGCGTGGCGCTGGGGTTGATCAACAGCCGTGCCACGTCCTGGCCCAACTTATCGGAGGGCAGCGATTGCGTGCGGCCCCACGGGAAGATGATGCGCGCCAGGCTCCAGGCGACGAAACGGTTGGGGTAGTTGTCCAGCACGCCGTCGAAGGCTTCCTGCAGCTTGAACAGCGCGTCCTGGATGGACCAGTGCGCAAGCGGCGCGTCGGCGGCCTGGCGGCCTTCGTCTTCGAAGCGCTTGAGGGTCGCGCCGACCAGGTACATCTGGGACAGCACGTCGCCCAGTCTCGCCGACAGGCGTTCGCGCCGTTTCAGGCTGCCACCCAGCACCAGCATCGAGGTGTCGGCCAGCAAGGCGAAGGCGGCGGAATAGCGGCTAAGCAGCTGGTAGTAGCGCAACATGTCCGGCGCGACATCGGCGTTCACCCTGACGTAGCGGGCGCCCGTCAGCGCGGTGCCCAGCGCGCGTAATTTGTTGCGGACGACAAAGCCGACATGGCCCCAGAACGCCCGATCGAAGTCGGTCAGACCCTGCTTGCCGTCCGGCGATTGGGCGGCCTGCATTTCAGCCAGCACATACGGGTGGCAGCGGATCGCGCCCTGACCAAAGATGATCAAGCTGCGCGTCAGGATGTTGGCGCCTTCCACGGTGATGCCGATCGGAATCTGCTGGTACGCCCGGCCCAGGAAGTTGCTGGGGCCCAGGCAGATGCCCTTGCCGCCGATGACGTCCATGCCGTCGTTGACGACCTGGCGGGCGCGTTCGGTCACATGGTATTTGACGATCGCCGACACGACCGATGGCTTTTCGCCCAGGTCCACGGCGCCGGCCGTCATGCTGCGCGCCGCATCCATCATGTAGGTGTGGCCGCCGATACGCGCCAGCGCTTCTTCCACGCCCTCGAACTTGCCGACCGGCGTGCGGAACTGGCTGCGCACGCGCGCATAGCCGCCCACGGCGCGGGCCGTCAGCTTGGACATGCCGGTGTTGGACGAGGGCAGCGAAATCGAACGGCCCGCGGCCAGGCATTCCATCAGCATGCGCCAGCCTTGGCCTGCCATGGCAGGGCCGCCGATGATGAAGTCCAACGGCATGAAGACGTCGGTGCCCCGGGTGGGCCCGTTCATGAACATTGCGTTCAGCGGGAAGTGACGGCGGCCGGTGTCGACGCCGGGGTGATCATGCGGCACCAGCGCGCAGGTGATGCCAAGGTCGCGCTTGCCGCCCAGCAGGCCGTCGGGGTCATACAGGCGGAAAGCCAGGCCCAGCAAGGTGCAGACGGGCGCCAGCGTGATGTAGCGCTTGTCCCAGGTGACGCGCATGCCGATCACTTCGCGGCCCTGCCATTCGCCCTTGCAAACGATGCCGCTGTCGGGAATGGCCGCGGCATCGGAGCCGGCCCAGGGGCTGGTCAGCGCGAAGGCGGGAACGTCTTCGCCGCGGGCAAGGCGAGGCAGGTAGTGGTTCTTTTGTTCGTCGGTGCCGTAGTGCAGCAGCAGCTCGGCGGGGCCGAGCGAATTGGGCACCATGACCGACACCGCCAAGGCAGACGAGCGCGTGGACAGCTTGGTGACGATTTCGGAATGCGCATAGGCCGAGAAGGCCAGACCGCCATATTCCTTGGGAATGATCATGCCCAGGAAACCCTGGGACTTCAGGTAGTTCCAGACATCTGCGGGCAGGTCATAGCTTTCCTGGGTGACGCTCCAGTCATTGACCATGCGGCAGGCCGTTTCCGCCTGGTTGTCCAGGAAGCGTTGTTCATCCTCGGTCAGGCGCGGACGCGGATAGGCCAGCAGGCGGCTCCAATCGGGCCGGCCCCGGAACAGTTCGCCTTCCCACCAGACCGTGCCGGCTTCCAGCGCATCGCGCTCGGTGTCCGACATCTGCGGCAGGACCTTGCGGTACAGGTTGAAGATCGGCGCCGACAGCAGCGCGCGCCGCAGGGGGCGCACGCCCAGCAAAACGGCGGCAAGAAGCGCGATGGCGGCCAGCGCGATGAGGACTGCGTTCATTTCGTTGTCTCCGTATGTGTTCTGTTCTGTTCCAGCGGCCGCTATGAGGTCGGGACGGCTACGTGCCCACGACGGGCGGCAGCGGCGCGCGCAAGCCGCCCAGCAGGAAACTCATCAGCCGGGGCAGCAGCAGGTCGGGGTTGTCGGGTTGTTCGGCTTCGTCGAGGGTCCATCCCGTGACGGACCGCAGCAGGTCCGTGCCGATGATGGCGTACGACGTGGCGCCGAGCATGAATTGAAAGCGCCACACGATTTCGGCTTTGGGCACGTCGGGTAGGGCGGCGAACAGGGCGTTGCGGTAGCGCTCCAGCACGTCGGCGTATTCCTCGGCGAACAGGGCGCGGATGAAGTCGGACGGATCGGTCATGGTCCGTTCAAGCAGCGGCAGGAACGTGCTGCCCGCCTGGGCGGGATCGGCGGCCAGACGCAGCAGGGTGCCGAAGAAGGCGTCCACGATCAGCGACGGCTTCAGGGGCTTGCCGCCGGATTGCGACTCCAGTTCATCCAACAGGCGCAGGCGCTCGCGATTCAGCACTTCCAGGCGGCGTTTGAGCACCGCCTGGACGAGGGACTCCTTGGAGCCGAAGTGATAGTTCACCGATGCCAGATTGACCCCGGCCGCGCCGGTGATCTGCCGCATCGATGTGCCGTCATGGCCTTGTTGCGCAAACAGCGCTTCGGCCGTGTCCAGGATGGATTCGCGAGTGTTGGGATTTCTGATTTCTTGCATATGGTTGAATTCAAACGTTCGTTTAAAAACATTATGCGGTAGGGAAGTGCAGTAAGCGAGCCTCGGCAATCCCCAATAGGGTTTACCCGTGACGGCGCTTATGCACCGGTTGGCCTGAACCCTTCAGGTATGAGCGGACCGGGTCAGCTAGATCAGATGGATGAGAGGGCTCGCGCCGAGGGACGACGCGCCCATCGGCCGAAGGCGGGGGGCTTGGCCATTCGTCCTCGGACGGCCGCCCTAGGATGAATGTGGTCTGGAAGCCGCGCGCAAAACGCCGCAGTATCAGCGCGAGGAGTTGAACGCGTTGCACCGGCCGTACGCGACGCGGGCCCGTTGGCGAGACCGCTACGGCTACCCGTGCGCCCCGACACAGGAGCAGGACAAATGAAGACCTACCGAGTGGGACTGCTGGTTGATGGGTATGAGCAACCCGGCTGGATGCATGAGATGGCGGAGTGGCTGATCCATAGTCAGGATTTCGACCTGTCCGCTCTGTTGGTGATATCGCCCGAAGGCGCTGTCAGGACGCCGCGTCTGGGGGTGAAGGCGCTGTTCGGCACGTTGTCACGCCTTGAGGCCCGGCTGCTGCCGGTCAAACAGCGCCAGATGCTGGCGAACTGCCGAGACATGCGGCAAAGCACGCCGCCTGGCGTGCCAGTGCTGCCGCTGGCGCCGCGAGAGGCGGCGCAAGGCCAAGACGTGGTCGCCGCGCTTGGCCTGGACCTGGTGATCACGCTGGGCGCGTCGCTGGCGACGCGGGCGCAAATGAGCGGGTGGGCGCGCTTGGGCGTCTGGCAATTGAGCTATTCGGATATCGCGGTGTCCACCAGCCGATATGCCGGTTTTTGGGAGGTTTACCAGCGCGAGGATCACACCACCGTGAAACTCTGGCGTGTCGGCCCGGAAGCGGATCAGGACGAACTCCTGGACCAGCGCAGTTTCAACACGGAAGTGTTCTGGCTGAAGAATCAGGCGCGCGCCTTCAGCCTGGGAAATTTCATGGTCTACGACGCCTTGCAGGCGCTGGCCCACGCCAGGCAGACCATGGCAACGCCCCAAATGCAGATCATGAGCGGACCGCGCCGGCCCGATCCGATGGAGTGGGACAGCGCGGCTTATATCGCGCGTCAGGCATGGTTAATGTCTGATTTAATTGTGCGGCGCATCATGAAGCGCAATGTTCGATGGCGAATAGGTATGTTCCCATCGGCCCGGCAACAGGTTGTGGTATCGGACGCGATGGTGCTGCAACCTCCGAAGGGGCGATTTTTCGCGGACCCTTTCGTATATACCCACGATAAAAAACCATATATATTTTTTGAAGATTACGACTTCACTTCCCGGAAGGGCACGATTTCGGTCGCGACCTACTCCGACGGGGCTTT